>SCPO01000201.1_pt1 | contig 53472 bp, 49 predicted proteins | sample 6106821 | NCBI WGS metagenome assembly SCPO01 (sample SAMN10720448, study PRJNA508395) | human gut metagenome | isolation source: Participant 2 stool, 0 month | host: Homo sapiens | collected 2017 | reverse complement strand
ATATAAAGGTCCACATCGACAGGGGGAATGTTAAGGACCTGATACTTATGGATCAAAAAGGCCGTACCAGCCCCAAAAAATTGAGACGCTTCAAGGAAGTTTCCCAAAAGACCGCCGATGATGGCACCGGCCGCAAGAAACAGGAAGAACCAGAAGCGATCCTTGGAACCAAAAGTCATATCAGCTTTCCACCCTTTCTTCCGGAAGCATGCCCCGTATAGTATCCTGTAACGGCCCATTGCTTACCGCGGCGGCTTGTGACATCCCGTTTAAAGGTTCGGGCATACTGAAATCCCAAAAGCCCCCAGACAATAGCGCCTATGAACATAGTCACGCCGAGGTCAAAGGGCAGATAGCGGGATACAGCACGGCCAAAAATAGCTCCCGCAAGAAGGGTCAGTAAGGGAATCCCACGAACGATCCATTTACCCTGCCGCTCACCAAGGGTCTGTTCTTCCACTTCCACATAGGTTCCTTTTTTCGCTTCACAGGTATTCCAGCAGTCAAGGATGCGCGGTTTTTCACCCTTTTTGAGGCCCCGTTCAATACGGACCTTGGCTCGTTGTCCACTGACTGCTGTCACAATTCCAATATAACGCTCCATAAAGGCCTCCTTATGCTCCGAAATCGAGAAACTGGCTGGGGTAACGGCGAGCCAGTTCGGCAATCATGCGGTCTGAACACTTAAAGAGCAGGCCGCAAAGTTTCTTTCCCTTCCGATAGACCAGGATGCGCTGGGGATTGGGATCAAGTGAAGAGTAACGATGGGTATAGCTGCCAATCTTCGTTTTCCTAAAGAAACTCTTCTTATAGTGGTTGCTGAAGCTTTCCATGTCGTTAAGGGAGATGGAAAGACGCCGTTCAATCCCTAAGCCATACATGATAATAATGAAATGACTGGGCGTCAAGGCATAGGTATAGGAAAAAGCGGTCCGCCACAGATAAAGCAAAAGGAACAAAACATTAAAGCCCCATCCCATGAGGCTGAAGCGGTATAAGGCAAAGGTGCGATACCCTTCATAGACCCAGAAAAGGGCAATGACAAAAAGGGTGACATACTGCAGGGTCCGGCGGGTTTCACCGATACCGGAGAATTCTTTCATTTCCTCGATCAATGGGAGTTCTCCTTTATAAAAATTGCTTATAGGGAACAATGGGTTCCCTTCCACGATAAACATTCTATATTATATCAAAAAATCCCTCGTTTTCATACCTTTTCCCATAGGAAAGAGTGCCTTCTTGGGCATAGAAAAAAGGGTTCTATAATAAATGTTGGGGTGAGGAAATATTCTTTCCTCACCCCATTTTTGCATAAAAAAGTGGACATAGACGGCATCCACTCTTACAATTAAATCGCCAAACCTAAATGAAAGGAAGATGGCCTATGTCCACATTTGATTATATAGCAAATTCCTTGAATGTCAAAGGTAACGTAATAAAAAAATGCATCCACAGTGAGCAACAAATTGAATTTATTATGGAACTGAATCGAGCTGTTGTCCAATGCCCTAATTGTCATGCGAAGACCGATAGAATCAAGGATTACCGTTGGCAAAGGATTGCTATCGAATCCATTTTGCACCAACAGGCTTTTGTCCGATTACATAAAAGAAGATACGTTTGCCCTTGCTGCGGTCGTACATTCTTTGAAACCGTCCCGTTCCTGCAGCGTTATCAACGCAAATCAAAAGATCTGCAGATGCAGATTATGGTGTCGTGTTTTCAAAAGCGCAGCTTCACAGATATAGCGGCTGACTTCCACACATCTACTACAACGGTCATACGTTACTTTGACCGCCTTCATTTCCCTCATCCCCAACACCTTCCCCAAGTCCTGGCCATGGATGAATTCCGGGGCAATGCTCATGGACAAAAGTATCAGGTCAGCATTACAGACGTAGAACACAATGAGCTCATCGACATTCTGCCAAGACGTGATGCAGACTGGATTATACGTTATTTTCTTCGCTATCCTAAAGCGGAGCGAAGAAGGGTTCGCTATGTTGTAATGGACATGTCTGCCCTTTTCGTTCTGTCTATAAAACAATGTTCCTGAATGCCACACTGATAGCCGATAGATTCCATGTACAGCGACTTGTTCTCTGGGCTATGGAAAGAGTAAGGAAAGACATTCAAAATACGTTTCCAAAGACCTCACCTTATTTGAAACATAATAAGAGGATTCTCCAAAAGAGGGGAACAACACTAAGTGGAGAAGAGCTGGTAAAGCTGCGCTGCATCCTCTCTCAATCTGATGAACTGAGGCGTGCATATATACTCAAAGAAGCATTTTACAAAGTATTGAGGCAGAAGACTGAATTGGCTGCGAAGCGGGAGCTAAACAAATGGTTAGCTATGGTAATGGGCTACAACTTAGATGCTTTTAAAGGGATTTTAAGATCTTTTAAAGATTGGGAGGCTGCAATTATTCAAGCAATTATCCAGCCATACTCCAATGGATTCACAGAAGGCTGTAACAACCTGATTAAGACGGTTAAGAGAGTTGCATTTGGAATGCGTGATTTCAACAGATTTAGGAACCGGATTCTCTATGTGAATTGGCAAAAAAGGAACTCGGCAAATGCCTTGCCGAGTTCCTAAAAGGCGATTTAGTTGTGGGGCACCCCAACATTTGACAAAGAACCGAAAAAAGGACCGCTGCAGAAACCTGCAGCAGTCCTTTTATTGATGACAGAGAATTGTGCGTCATGCACAAAGTTATTTGGCCGCGCCAATCATGGCCAGCATGGTACCAGCCGCAACAGCCGTACCAATAACACCGGCTACGTTCGGGCCCATGGCATGCATGAGCAGGAAGTTGGACGGATTGGCTTTCTGGCCGACAACCTGGGAGACACGAGCTGCCATCGGAACGGCGGAAACACCGGCACTGCCGATTAGCGGATTGGTCTTGCCATGATCCAGGATGCACATGAATTTGCCGAAGATGACGCCAGCAGCGGTACCACCGGCAAAAGCGACGAGCCCCAGGAAAATAATCAGGATTGTTTGCGTCGTCAGGAAGCTTTCGGCCTTCATCGTAAGGCCGGTCCCCGTTGCCAGCATGATGGTCACGATGTTCATGAGGGCATTTTGAGCCGTGTCGGACAGACGGCCCAAACAGCCTGCCTCGGTAAAGAGGTTACCCAGCATGAGCATCCCAATCAGGGAGCATACGGAAGGAAGCAGTAAGGAGATGAAAATGGTGCAGACAATGGGGAATACCACTTTTTCGAAGTGGGAAACCGTACGGAGCTGAGCCATTTTGATCTTGCGGTCTTCCTTGCTCGTAAACAGCTTCATGATTGGCGGTTGAATAAGCGGTACAAGGGACATATAAGAATACGCAGCTACAGCAATGGCACCTAGCAGATGCGGAGCCATCTTGGAAGCAAGATAAATGGAAGTCGGACCATCAGCACCGCCAATGATGCCGATTGCAGCGGCTTCCCTTACGTTAAAGCCAAGAAGCATAGCGCCAAGAAGAGCCACGAATACGCCAGCCTGAGCAGCAGCACCAAGAAGCAAGGTCTTCGGGTTAGCAATCAGCGGACCAAAGTCCGTCATTGCCCCAACACCCATAAAAATGAGCGGTGGAAAGACTTCATACTTGATACCAGCCAGGATCAGCTTCATAACACCAGGATCGGTTTCAAACCCGGTTCTGGGGATATTCGCCAAAAGGCACCCGAAAGCAATCGGGGTAAGCAGCAACGGTTCAAAGCCCTTGACGATGGCCAGGTAAAGCAGGATGCACCCAACCAGGATCATAATGGCATTGCCCGCTGTAAAAGCCATGAAACCACTGTCCGTCAGGACAGATTTCAGAGCTACCAGAAAAGCATCCATAATCTAAACGTCCTCCTTTGATATAGGTGGCGTGAGATTAGAGAACAACCATCACGTCGCCAGTGGCAACCGTATCGCCAGCGCTGACGCGGACATCAGATACAGTACCATCTTCCGGAGCCATGATTTCGTTCTGCATCTTCATAGCTTCAAGGATCAAGAGGACATCGCCAGCTTCAACTTTGTCGCCAGCTTTGACGTTGACGGACAGAACCTTGCCAGGCATCGGAGCTTCAACCGTAATGGAACCGGCAGGAGCAGCGGCAGCTTCTTTCTTAGGAGCCGGAGCAGGAGCAGCGGCCGGAGCGGCAGCAGGAGCCGGAGCAGCAGCAGGAGCAGCGGCAGCAACAGGAGCAGCGGCCGGAGCAGCAGCAGGAGCAGCAGGAGCAACAGGAGCAGCAGCGACGGTGCCGCCGACTTCTTCAACTTCTACAGAATAAACCGTACCGTTAACGTTGACATTGAATTTTTTCATGAGAAAACCCTCCTTAAAAATGTAACTGAACTGTTTGCCTAATGGCGAATGATTGGTGAATAGTCCCTCTTCTATTCATCAAAAGTAGTGATGAGGCAGCGCCATCGGTTCCATCTTCCGTTTGTGTTCGGCAATGGCGGCCATGAGTGCTGCAGCAACTGCGTCATCCTCATCCTGGATCATAGCCAGGACAGCTGCGATGGCAGCTACTTTTTCTTCCTCTTGGCGCTTTTGAGCGGCATTGGAAGCCGGTTTTACTGGGACGGCAGCTTTCTTAGGCTGCGCTTTCTTTTTTTTTGTCGGATCGATCCAGTAAATCACTTTCATCAGGATTCCAAGGATGATCAACACACCAAATACGATGGTCATGTTGATGACCGCAATGAGCCAAGGATTCTCTGTCATGAATGTCACCTCTCTTTCCTTTTCGTAGGTAATGGTTTATATCAAAATCACAGAGGAATATTACCGTGTTTTTTCTTTGGCCGGTCTTCCTGCTTGGATTTTAACATACGCAGCGCTTTGATCAAGGTCGGACGGGTCGTCTTCGGTTCAATGACCATTTCGACCATCCCGTGTTTAGCCGCATAGTAAGGTGTTGCAAAGTTCTCGATGTATTCCTCCGTCTTTGCTTCGACATCTTCCTCATGACGGAAAATAATCTTAGCAGCTCCCTGAGGACCCATAACGGCAATCTCGGCTGTCGGCCAAGCAATGACGTGGTCGGCGCCAAGATCTTGGGCGCACATGGCAAGGTAGGCCCCACCATAAGCTTTGCGGGTCACAAGAGTAATCTTGGGAACCGTGGCTTCACAGTAAGCATACAGCATCTTGGCCCCGTGACGGATGATGCCGCCGTATTCTTGATCTGTTCCCGGCAGGAAGCCCGGTACATCAACAATGTTGATGAGGGGAATCCCGAAGGAATCGCAGAAGCGAATGAAGCGGGCCGCCTTATCGGAAGCATTGATATCAAGACAGCCAGCCATGATACGCGGCTGATTGGCAATGATGCCGACCGTACTTCCGTCCAAGCGGGCCAAACAGGTAATGATATTGCGGGCATACATACGATGCGGTTCCACATATTCACCGTTATCGACGATACTGCGAATGATCTTATACATGTCGTACGGCATATGGGACCCATCAGGAATGATGGTATTGAGTGATTCATCCATGCGGAACGCGCTGTCACCTGTATCATAGACCGGCGGCTTTTCCAGGTTGTTCGAAGGCAGGAAGCTTAAAAGATACCGGATCTGTTCCAAGCAGTCCGCATCGTTTTCCGCCGCAAAATCAGCCACGCCGGAGCGGGTGCTGTGCGTGAAGGTTCCACCCAGGTCCTCCTGACCAACATCCTCGCCGGTTACGGATTTGACGACTTCCGGACCGGTAATGAACATCTTGGAGCTCTTTTTCACCATGTAAATGAAGTCTGTCAGGGCCGGGCTGTAAACAGCACCGCCGGCACAAGGGCCCATGATGGCCGAAATCTGCGGAATCACACCGGAAGAAAGGGTGTTCTGCTTGAACATCTTCCCAAAGCCAGCAAGGGCATCCGTAGCTTCTTGAATCCGGGCCCCACCGGAATCCGCCATGCCAATGATGGGTGCACCCGTTTTTAAGGCCATGGCCTGAACCTTGGCAATCTTATTGGCATGCATCTCACCCAGGCTACCGCCTTCGACGGTAAAGTCCTGTGCAAAGACAAAGACTGTACGACCATTGACCGTACCATAGCCAGTTACAACCCCATCACCAGGCAAGTATTTCTTTTCCTGGCCGAAATTGGAGCAACGATGTTCCACAAATTTATCAAGCTCTACAAAACTGCCTTGGTCCAAAAAAGAATTGATGCGTTCACGAGCCGTCATCTTTCCGGAATCGTGCTGTTTGGCAACTCTTTTGGCACCGCCGCCAGCTTCTATTGTTTCGTAGCGCTGCAGCATATCATCGATTTTTTCTCTAGTAGTCAAATGCGATACCCCCTTATGGATCTGTATCGAAAATCTAAAAATTCATTAATTTACTAAATATTTAAAACAGAGTCATTGTAACATAAATTGCAAAAACTGACTAGTTGTTTTCACCAAATAGCCTATAGGAAAAAGCTTGCCCCCCCATGGGATTTTTCTTATATATCCAAGAAAGGCAATGTAACGGTTTTCGTTCAAGGCACTGCATTGTAGATGATAGCAAGATTTCTGACAACTTGCAAGCAAAGGGGAAGCGCATTTTTCCCACACGTTTTTCAAGCCCGCATGGGTTCTCATTCTCTTTCCCTTCAGCCCATAAGTTTTCTCAGTTTTGCCTTCAATATGAGTTGACACCCCAGCCGTCATTTCTTTCGAGATTGGCGCGACCGGATGATGCAGTCTTCCTCCTTGGCAAAGCCCCGAATGACATCCTCTGCAAAGATGCGGCAGGTTGGCGCCCCGCAGGCTCCGCAGTCAAGGCCGGGGAGCCGTTCCGCAAGGGCCGTCAGCCGCTCCATCTTTTCCATGGCCGTCCCAAAATCAGGGTCAAGGGGCGGAGCCGGTTTTGCCTGGAGGGACTTGATAAAGTCCTTGGACCTTGGGAAATTTTCACAGATGCGGGCGGCCTGCATCGCTTCCCTGCGGTCCTCCCGCTCCCGTTCATGCCGCAGCATGGCCCGTCTTTCAAGGTTCTTTGTCCCGACAAATTTATTGACGGCCACACTGGGCCCACCGACACAGCCACCGTCACAGATATAGCAGCTGACGTATTCAACGTCGGTGAGACTCCCCAACGTAATCTGCTTTAGGACCTCATCCACGTCTTCCGGTCCGCTCACGCTGAGTCCATGACGGCATCCCGTAGAAAGCAGTTCTCCTCGCTCGGTGCCCCAAAGCAGTTCATAGCTGGTTCCCACGAGAGCTTGGGGCAGTTCATTTTTTTCTTTCCGGATCTCACTGATGACAACGGAAAGAGGTCCATAAAGGGATGCCAGTGTAAAAGAGCCGGTTACGGCCGTATGGGCTACATCCACCGACTGATGGATATTCGTGCCCTTCGCGGGACAGGGAGAAAGGAACCATATGCCTACATCCTCCGGCACCAGATTCAAGCGCTTCATGGTTTCACGCCGTACATAGATAGCGGCCGCTTCAGCCGGTGCAAGGGCTGGAACAACGTGACAGATGAGTTCCGGATATTTTGTTTGAATCAGGCGGAGCACAGCAGGACAGGCAGAGGAAATCACAGGATAGGACCCTTCATAGGAATCAAGATAGGCTTCGATTTCCTCACTGATATAGTCCCCGGCAAGGGGCACATCAAAAACACTGTCAAACCCAATTTCCTTGAGTCCCTGCCAAAGGATGGATGCAGAAATGTTTCCATCAAACTGGGCATAGAAAGACGGTGTTGCCAAAGCAATGTTGACCTTGTAGCTTTTCAATTCCTCCAAAGGTTCCACCAAAGCGGCAATGGCTCGGGTCGGACAGCAGCGGATACATTCCCCACAGTCAATGCAGCGGTCGGAAATAATGACCGCTTTGCCATCCCGGACCCGGATGGCCTGGACAAGGCATTTCTTGACACAGAGGAGACACCCGGTGCAACGGTCCTCTTCGACACGAACGGAATTCAAATAGGAACGATCCACAGAGGGTCACCTTCTTTCTCGTTACTGACAAAGGAAGGTCATGATGACCGTAGTTCCTTCCCCTACCTTTGTCTGGATTTCAAACGCATCGGATACTTTCTTCATATTGGGAAGACCCATGCCGGCCCCAAATCCCTTGGCACGGATTTCTTCCGAAGCCGTGGACCAGCCTTCCTGCATGGCCTTCTGTACATCCGGGATCCCCGGACCATGGTCGATGACCCTTACAGTAATGGCTTTCGGCGAAAAATCCGCAAGGACCTTGCCCCCGCCGCCATGGATCAGACAATTGATTTCCCCTTCGTAGGTTCCAATGGCAACGCGGCGCACAAGTTCCGGCGAGAGCCCCAGCTGCTGGAGCATTTCCTTGATGGAAATTGACGCCGCACCGGCCCGTTCGAAATCGTCTTTTACAACAGGATATTCCTTTTCCACGTCAGCGACTCTCCGCATCCTTCGCGGTGCAGCCTCGCAGTCCCAGACTGTAGAGACGGCCACAAGCTTCGAACATGGTGCACTTCGTGTAAAGAACGGGGATATCCTTTCTCTTGGCGGCCATGAGAACATCGCTTTCAGGATGCTTGTCACGAACAAAAATAATGGCAGCAATATCGCTGACATCAGCCGTACGGACAACTTGGATATTGAGAAGTCCCGTCAAAAGCACTGCCTTGTTCTTGGCATAGGCCAGGACATCACTCATCATATCACTGCCGCAGGCCATTTTTACTTCCCGGTTCAGGAGATTTTCCCCACTGGCCACTTGGGCATCCAGGACTTCCACTGCTTGTTTCAAAGTAATCATGTTTTTTCCTCCTCTTGGTGATCAATCAAATCGCGTTAGGAACGTCGTGTAATACAAAACAGACTTTCCAGCTGCTGCCGTTCCCAAGCATCCCGATGGGAGTCAAGGGCCTGCAGCGCTTTGGTCGCATAGCTGGACATACTTCCCGGGTAATGGATACTGATGGAACGTTGGGGATACTGATGCTTGATCAGGGCAATCGCCATATAGACATAGCCCGCTTCCCGGGGATTATTCATCTTACTGAGTTTCTGCACAGCATCATCTAGGAAGCACTCAGCCTCCTTTTCCTGCTCCTTGCGCATGGAAAGCAGCGCCAAATAGGCTTCCACGATTGGATGGCGCCAGCAGAAATTATAACGGGGGAAGAGTTCATAGGCCTGGCGAAAATATTTCTCAGCCTGCTCATAACGACCCATGGCATAACAAACGACACCGGCATTACAGGAAAAGACAACCCAAGAGCTGTAGGCATCCTGGTCCCGTGCGTATTCCATGGCCTTGTCATAGTAGTCAAGGGCTTCTTGGTAACGGCCCATGCCGCGCCGGATTTCACCCAAATAATTATAGGCACCAGCAATATTCAGGGCATACCGCCGCTGGACGCTCTGGGTCACCATGAAAGTGGAAATTGATTCCTTGAGGAGCCGTTCCGCTTCAGAGAAATTCCCCTGCATGATCATGTTAAGCCCTTTGAGACGAAGGAGAATACCCATTTCCTTATGATAGTTGCACTCATCGGCTACATTGAGGGCAAGTTCCAGATAGTTCCGCATCTCTTCCGTATTGCCAATCTGGATGTCGTAGTAAATCATCTGCTTGTAGCCCATAAGGAGATAATCGAGATTTCGCACCTCGGAAGCAATCTCCACAAGGCTCAAGATGTTCCGGACCCCTTTTTCATATTCACCGGTCCGGATATAATGGCGGCCCATAAGGTGCAGGTAAGTCATATCAAGGTCCTTGACCTCACTGGTTTCCCCATAGGTCCGATGGATGGTGTGCATCATCTCATCGACTTCACTCACCAGTTCATCCAGGTGCAGTTCCAAAGAAGAGCTTTCAAGCCGGCTTTCTTCCACACCGCCGGTCACGTCAAGGACAGGAAACAGTTCATTGCTGAAATTGAGGTAATACATGAGGGTCTTGAGCTTATAGCGCCCCATGTTCACCAGTTCCCCCGACTCCTTATAGTGATATTCCAGATGGCGATAGATCCGGATATCCTGAGTGGAATGAGTGAGTCGTTTTTCCCAAAGTCCGGCCACGTAGCTATGAAGGATCCGCCATTTTTCCGGTGAAATCTGCTGTTTGACATAACTTGCCAGTTTCTGCTGAATGATTTCATAGAGCACTTCCGGCTGTTGGGGAATGGCCTTGATAAAGCCTGTTTTTTCCAGAACTTCCAGGCTTTCCAGGACCTGAAGGTTATTGAGGTGCATATATTCCGAAATCATGGCCAGCGGCGCGCCGTCGTAGAAAAGAGCGATGAAGTCAAGAATCTTGCGCTCTTCATCGGACAGAGCAGCACAGCCATTGCGGAAAATGGTTCGAACATTTTCCGTCAAGTTGTCGAGGCTCCCCGTCGTTTTCAAGGCCATAAGGTATTCCTTGAGAAGAAAAAGATTGCCCTCCGAATCCGCAAGGAGTTGACTAATGATGTCGTCTGTAAGGGGAACGCCCGGTTGGGAGGCTTCACTGACAGCCTTGACCGTGTCCTTCGTCAAGGGCAAAAGCTCCACACGGTGCACTTTTTCATACATGGAAACGGTTGAGACAAATTGCTGAAAGTCCTTGTCCTCACTGCTGCGAGCCGTGAGAAAAAAGAGGAAGCGATGGGATTTTTGATGAAGGATCAGGCTTGTCAGAAGCGACAGACTGAAGGGATCCATCCACTGCAGGTCTTCAAAAACAATCACGAACGGTCTTGCAGCCGCCACTTCTTCCAAAAGGGAATAAAAGGTATGGAAAATGGCATCAAATTTCAGCATTTCCTTGATTTCGCCAAGACCTGATTCATGTCCATCCGTCACGTCAAACTGTGGAAAAAGTTTGTAGATCCGGTTGGGATCGATGGTGGAGACCCGAATATGTTCCTTTTGGATCAGGCTGCGCAGCGCATCAAGGATGCTTGTCCACGGACGTAGGAGAATATTGCGTTCCGGCTGAAAGCAATTGGTCTGGACGATAGCAAATTCCGGAGGCAGCTGATCCAAAGCCGCATCTTTCACAAGGGTCTTGCCGCTGCCCGCATTGCCATAAAGGAATATGGCTGTGTTTTCCCCCGCCCTCACAAAGCGATCCAGTTGGTTCCGAAGCAGCTGGGTTTCTTTTTCCCGCCCCAAAACATTCGGTCCCAGGCTGCTCAAGGTGGAATGTCCCTTGGCTTCTTTTGCCGAAGCCTCCTTCATCATGGTTTCAATTTCTGGCGGTACGCTGCTCTGGAGTTCTTCACGGAAGAGTTTTTTCATCTCATCGTAAAGCTCCAACGCCTGCCGCATATTGCCCTGCTCACAATAAGTACGCAGCAAGAGGATATAGATGCTTTCATCATAGGGGTTATGGGTAATGAGCTGCCGGCCGTAGCGCGTGACTTTGGCCATGTTGCCAATGGCAACAGCTTCCTTGAGCTTTTGAAAAAGAACGTCCAGATAAAGGCCTTCAAGACGGTCACGTTCCGTAAGATACCAGGATTCATATTCCGGGGAATCCTTCACATAAAAACCTTGGAGGAAACTTCCTTGGTAAAGGTCCAGCTGGTTGCCCGGGTCCCTTTCAAATTCCGTAACGTCCACCTTAAAGTCAATGTCCGGATTGACCTTGATAATCGCCTTCCGTGGGGAGACAAAGACATTGGGTCCCAAGAGCTTTTTCGTTTCATAAATGGCATTGCGGAGATTTTTCCTAGCAATGGCATCGGATTTATCTCCCCAAAGGATTCCACTCAGCTCATCACGCATGACCGTTCCTTTGACGAGAATATAATATACGAGGGCATTCACTTTATTGTACGGAAAAAAGACTTCCTGCCCATCTTTTTTGATTACTGGTGCGCCTAAAAAACGCGCCTCAAGAGTATGCGCCATGATCCCTTTCCCTCCAATCATCCGGCACGCATCCGCATCAGATGTCATTACTCAAAGTCTCCTCCATTATAATATAAAAACGCCGATATGACAAAGGAATCCGGTCGTAACGTTGGCTTATTTCCTACCGTTTCCGCAATTTGCAGTTTGGATGATCGAAGCTTTTCCTTACGTCTTTAGAGAAGCAGCATACAAAAGCCTTGCGCCGCGCAAAAAGGCAAAAAAGGAAGCTCCCACCCGAAAGCAGGAGCCTCCTTTGATTAAACGGAAGCCGTATGAACGAGCTCACCTTTCTTGATGACTTTTTCTACAATGTTGACGCCTGTATGATAGGGGAGGAACTTATAGGAAGGATATTGAAGAATCGTCAGATCTGCCTGTTTACCGACTTCAATGGACCCAATCCGGTCAGCTCTCCCTACGGCAGCAGCCCCATTCAAAGTAAGGGCCGTAATGGCTTCCTCGGCCGTCATATGCATATAGATCACAGCCAGGCCAAGCATGAGCGGTACGGAGAAGGTAAAGCCGCTTCCCGGGTTGAAATCCGTTGCAAGCGCCACGGCACAACCCGCGTCAATCATCTCCCGAGCCCGGGCAAAAGGTTCACGCAAGCAGAACGCGGTCGTCGGCAAAAGGGTCGAAACGACACCATTTTCAGCCATGGCCTTGATGCCTGCATCGGACGCGTGAAGGAGATGATCTGCACTTGTGGCTTTAAGTTCACCAGCAAGTTCCGAACCGCCAAGGGATACGATCTCATCTGCGTGGATCTTGAGCTTGAACCCCATCTCCCGGGCTTTCTTAAGGTACTGACGGCTTTCGTCAACGGAGAAAACCCCTTCTTCACAGAAAATATCACAAAATTCGGCAAGGTTTTCCTTTTTGACAACAGGCATGACTTCCTTTAGGAGGAAATCCAGAAACGCTTTGCTGCGCCCTTTATATTCAGGCGGGACCGCATGGGCCCCAAGGAAGGTAGAAACCAATTCAATCGGCTGGGAAGCATTCAGCTTCCGCGTCACATGAAGCTGCTTGATTTCTGTGTCGTAGTCCTGCCCATAACCGCTTTTGGCTTCGACCGTAGTCACACCCATGGCGAGCATCTTCTTGAGATGGTCCATGGCATGATCGGCAAGTTCCGCTTCCGACGCTTCCCGAGTTGCTTTCATGGTGTTAATGATTCCGCCGCCGCGGTTCATGATGTCCATATAGCTCATCCCGCCCATACGCCAGAGAAATTCATCTGGACGATATCCGCCAAAAACAAGGTGGGTATGGGAATCAACAAATCCGGGGAGGACCGCTTTGTGAGCAGCATCGATCTGGTTTTCCCGGGGAACTTCCTTTTCCCATTGGGCTGGGTCACCAATTCCTTTGATGATTCCATCCTCGATAAAGATGGAAGTATTTTCATAGACCTTGACATCACCCATTGCCTTGCCAAAGCAGGCCGAATGGCCTTGGGGCGTCACAATTTGGGATGCATTGCGAATCAATACTTTTTTCGTCATAGTGGGCTCCTTTTTCAGAGGGGGGGAGAAGACTCCCCCATCATATCGTCAAAGAGATTGCCGCCTTAAGGCAGCAATCTCCCGACCAAAATGATGAAGTTGAAGAGGAATTGAAGGGAAACTCAATCTTTGATGACATGAGCCGTCGGATATACCTTGGCAACAGCCTCCTTGACCTTCTTATCATCAGCCAAGTAAGGAATCGTCAGGTGCCCAATCCCAGCGCGGGTACCATTGAATTCAACAGCCGTTTCCATAGCATGTTCGTTGCGGGCCCAACTGCGGCGGGCAACCCCGCTCATAACATCCCAGCTCAGTGCGCTGCGAATGATTTCATCAACTCTGTGGCTGCCGTCAAGAACAAGGCCGAAGCCGCCATTGATGGCTTTACCAATCCCGACGCCGCCGCCATTGTGGAGGGCAACAAGGCTCATGCCGCGGGCCGCGTTACCCGCATAAGTTTGAACGGCCATATCAGCCATAACGTTGGAGCCATCTTTGATGTTGCTCGTTTCACGGAACGGGGAGTCCGTACCGGATACGTCGTGATGGTCACGTCCCATCATGACAGGACCGATTTCACCTTTGCGGACCAGTTCATTGAACTTGAGGGCAATATTGACACGGCCGATTTCATCCTGATAGAGGATACGGGCCTGGGTACCAACGACCATCTTGTTCTTTTCAGCGTCGCGGATCCAGATGTAGTTATCGCGATCTTGATAGCGACGGTTCGGATCGATGCAGCTCATGGCAGCCATATCGGTCTTATGCAGATCTTCCGGCTTGCCGCTCAGGCAGACCCAACGGAACGGGCCATAGCCGTAATCAAAGAGCTGCGGTCCCATGATATCTTCGACATAGCTCGGCCAAATGAAGCCGTCCTTATCATCAACGCCGTTCTTGGAGATTTCCGTTACACCGGAATCAAAGACAGCTTTCATGAAAGAGTTGCCATAGTCAAAGAAATAGATTCCTTTGCTGGTAATGCGTTTCAGTGCATTGTAATGGGCATGGAGGGTCTTATCAACGAGTTCACGGAAATGCTTGGGATCTTCGGCAAGCATCTTCGTACGTTCTTCAAAAGTCAGGCCCTGCGGGCAGTATCCGCCGTCATATACGTTGTGGCAGCTGGTCTGGTCGGACACAAGGTCAACATGGACATCATGGTCAGCGATATATTCAAGAAGGTCGACAATGTTCCCATGATAAGCGTAGGCTTTGCCTTCCTTTTTAGCCATTGCATCCTGAGCCAATTTGATGACCTCCGGAATGGAATCAGAGACTCCCGTAATCCAGCCCTGATCAAGACGGGTCTTGATGCGGGATGCATCGACTTCAGCAATGATGGCTGCGCAGTTAGCAATGATAGCCGCCTTGCCCTGAGCGCCACTCATACCGCCCAAGCCGCTCGTGACAAAGAGTTTGCCGCCCAGGTCCCCATCTTCTGGAATCCCCAGTTTCATACGTCCGGCGTTGAGGATCGTATTGAAGGTCCCATGGACAATCCCTTGAGGGCCAATATACATCCAGCCGCCAGCAGTCATCTGACCATAGTTGGCAACGCCCATTTCTTCGGCGATTTCCCAATCATGGAGGTTATCATATTCGCCAACCATGATACCGTTGGAAATAATGACACGCGGAGCTTCCGGTTTAGAACGGAAGAGGCCCAGGGGATGACCGGATTCCATGACAAGGGTCTGATCCTGTGTCATTTCTTCCAAGTAGCGTTTGATCAGAAGGTACTGCATCCAGTCATGGCAGACGGATCCTGTTTCACCATAGGTGACCAGTTCATACGGATAGAGGGCAACTTCAAAGTCCAAGTTGTTGTCAATCATGACCTGGAAAGCTTTGCCTTCCGTGCATTTTCCTTTATATTCATCAATTGGTTTGCCATAGATGCGGCCTTCCGGGCGGAAACGATAGCCATAGATACGGCCGCGAGTCGTCAATTCTTCGAGGAACTCTGGGATAAGTTCATCATGATATTCTTCAGGAATGTAGCGCAGGGCATTTTTCAGTGCCAGTTCAGTCTGGGCAGGGCTGAGGCGGAAGCCGCGGTCAGGGGCTCTGCGGATGCCTTCCTGGAAAGGTTTCTTCGGAGGAAGTCCATTGGGGAATTCCAGTTTGATTGTCATTGCCTTTGCGATATCAGCATTTTTCATGTCGTAACCACTCCTTCTTTCACACGATATCCTGATGAACGGGGCTTTTCCCCCATCTCGTTTACGACCTTATTCTATCGATTCATCATCTAAAAAACGTCGAATTTGAACAGTCAAAGAAAATCATTTTAAAAATATTTCCGACTGTTTTTTGACGGAAAAACGCTTCACCGTCAGAAAAACCGTCCAAAAAGGAAGTACTTTTCCGCCTTATGAACAAGAGCAGCCGCCCAAGGCCGCTGCTCTTGTGTAACCGATAACTCCGGTTCAAAGTATGGATCAGAAGAACTTGAGGTCTGCCTTATCTTCAACGGCTTCAAGGATGTCACCACGCTTGACGACGTCCGTAATCTTTTCGAGTTCCTTGAACATTTCAATATCCTTATCATAAGCGATGAAGGCATTGGTCTTACGAACCGTGTCGTAAGCAGCCTGTGTACCATCACCCAGTTTGAAGCCTTCACCAGCACGCAGGTCGATAGCTTGGCAGGCGGCGAGGATTTCCGTTGCAATCACGCGGCGGACGTTGAAGCAGATTTCTCCCGCTTTGCGGGCTGCCGCAGCGCCCATGGAAACAAGATCTTCCTGATTTTCGCAGCTTGGGATGGAGTCGACCGATGCCGGATGGGCAAGAACCTTGTTTTCACTGACAAGGGCAGCGGCTGCATATTGGGTGATCATGAAGCCGGAGTTCAGGCCCGGATGAGCAACGAGGAAGGACGGGAACCCACTGAGGGAGTTGTTGATGGTCCGTTCCAAACGACGTTCCGAAACGTTGGCAATTTCCGAAAGACCAATACCAAGGAAGTCAAAAGGAAGGGCCATCGGTTCACCATGGAAGTTGCCTCCGGAGATGACTGCGCCATCAGGCAGGACAATGGGGTTATCCGTAGCGGAGTTGATTTCGATATCAACCTTTTCTTTGACAAAGCCCAGGGCATCCTTGCTGGCGCCGTGGATCTGCGGTACGCAGCGGAGGGAGTACGGATCCTGAACCTTCAGTTCCCCCTGATGGGTAACGTAGGTAGAGTTTTTCAGGAGGCTGCGGATGTTGTAGGCCGTATCAAGCTGGCCGCGATGAGGACGGATCGTATGGAGCCGTTCGTCAAAAGCATCAATGATGCCGCGGTTAGCTTCCATCGTAAGGGCAGCAGCGATATCACTCTGCTTGAGAAGGAGCATGCCATCCCAAAGGGCGAAGGTACCCATAGCCGTCAGGATCGGAGTCCCATTGATGAGGGCCAGACCTTCCTTGGCAACAAGGCGGATGGTCGGGATCCCAGCGCGATCCATGGCTTCCTTGCCGCTCATCAGTTTGCCCTGATATTCAGCATCACCCAATCCAAGCATCGGAAGGACCATATGAGCTAACGGAGCAAGGTCACCGGAAGCCCCGAGGGACCCTTTTTCGGGAATATAGGGATGAACACCCTTATTGATCATATCGACGAGAACATTCAAAGTTTCCAAACGGATACCGGAGTACCCTTTGACCAAAGCATTGGCGCGGATCAGCATGGCAGCGCGGGTCACTTCACGGGACAGGGGATTGCCATAACCGCAGGAATGAGTGCGGATGAGGTTTTCCTGGAGCTGGCTGCAGTCTTCCTTGGAAATGGAAACACGGCAAAGGGAACCGAACCCGGTTGTCACCCCGTAAACAACTCTTTCATTATCTACGATATCATCGATAAGGGCACGGGAAGCCTTGATGCGGTCAATAGCGTCAGGATCGACCTTGATCTTGGCGTCGTAGCGGCTGACAGCCACCAATTCTTCGAGGGAAAGGTCATTTCCGGTCAGGACTACTTCTTTAATGTTCTTTACATCTTTCAACAGCATTGTTCGTCATCCTCCTTACAAGATAAGCACATGGTTTATGGAATGTATGGATCCAGCATTACAAAAGAGAGAATTTCCAAAGGAATCGGCTGCCTCTTTGCAGGGAAGGGGCAGCCGGCCAGGTAAAGCCTTACCCGAGAATCATGGCGCCAATGACGCCGCCAATCAGCAGGGTAATATCGTAGAAGGTAAAGGTAGGTACACAGGTGTCCCAAATATGGTTGTGCTGACCATCTGCATTCAGACCGGACGTCGGGCCCAAGGTAGAGTCAGAAGCCGGGGAGCCAGCATCACCCAAAGCGGCAGCAATACCGATGAGCAGGATGATGGAGCCAGTCGAGAAACCAAGTTTGTAGCCCATAGGAATGTAAATGGAGGCGACAACCGGGATGGTCCCGAAGGAAGTCCCAATCCCCATAGTGATGAGCAGCCCAACAAGGAGCATGACGATAGCACCGCTCAGCTTGGTGTTGATGACAGCCGTCGTCGCATTGACAAGGGATTCCACAGAGTGGGTTTCACGAAGGACCTGAGCATAGCCAGCAGCTACGAGCATAACGAAAGCGATGAAGCCCATCATGGCAACGCCGCCATCAACGTATTTGTCGATTTCTTTCCATTTGATGGCACCCGTAAGGATCATGACAAGAAGTCCACAGGAAGCACCAATCGGCAGGGATTCGAAATGAAGCTGGGCAACAAAGGCAACGATGGCAGCAGCAAGGGCCTTCCAGCAATCAGCCGACATCTTGACATCTTCTTCGGAAATTTCATTGGCACCAGCAATGGGCAGATCTTCATATTCACGGTCTCTCGTGCCATAGAGCATAACGGCCAAGACAAGACCCACAAGCATGGAAGCACCGCCGATCCACATAACGGAAGAAATATCTCCAATTCCTACATCCACTTTATTGGCAACCATCTGATCTTTGATGATGGTCATGAAAAGCAGACCAAACCCAACAGGCAGGGAAACATACGGAGCTTTCAGGCCGAAGGTCAGTGCACAGGCAACGGCACGGCGGTCCAGCTTCATTTTGTTCATAACGTGCAGCAGGGGCGGGATCAAGATAGGAATGAAAGCAATATGAACAGGAATCAAGTTCTGGGAGAAGCAGGCAAAGAAAGCAATGGTGAAGCAGAAAAGGATCTTCTTTGTGCCGACAGCCTTTGCAATCTTGCGGGCTGCAATATCAGCCAACCCGGAGCGGCCAATGGCAACGGCCAAGATTCCCAGCAGAATGTAGCTCAAAGCCGTTTCCGAGTTTCCCCCCATCCCAGCAATAAGGGTGCTGAATGTCTTGGGAAGATCCATGCCGCCCGTCAATCCAGCAATGACACCGGAAATCAGGATGGCCAGCAGTACGTTCATTTTCATCAAGCAGAGGGCAGACATGACAACAACAGATATGACAATTGGGTTGGTCAAAATATCCATGTAATCCTCAACTCCTTTTCATTTTGGTTTTTCCGTACCAATCAAATCATCGGGAAGCTGCCTGCTCAACTTCCTGTTAATTTGCGTTTTCATTTTAGTCAGTGTCTGACAAAAAAACGTCAAAAAGATTTTTGTTGTCAGTTATTTTTCTTTTCTGCAAAAAGCCGAATTTTTTTGACGAAAGACAATGATATACCACGCTAAAGCACTTTTACCGTCACAAAAGGCTCACAGAGCCATTATTTCTTTATAACTGCATTCTGTATACAGTTTATCGTTTTAGATGATTTGCTTTTTCTCAAACGTAAAATTACGAATATAATAGGTATTACTTATATTTTTATTTATATCATATCGAATAATAAAGAGTTTATTTTATTTTCTATTTTCCCTCTTGATTTTCTTTAAATTTTATAAAGTCCATTTTTACTCCCTTATTTAGCATTTTTTCGTTCTGGATGCCCATACACGTCATAAGTAATGGTGCCCCTTTTTCCATATAGAAGGAATGTTTCATCAATCAATGAGTAAAAAGAACGTAAACTTTCTCCTTCTCCCTGCTTTTTATACCGCTCCCAGCATATCACACAAAAATAGGACCGCAAAGAAATGAACGCATCATTTCTTTGTGGTCCCGTATCAACAGTCGTCCTCTGTTTCAGTTCAGTTTCTTTCCCATCCCTTTTTCTGCCCAGTCGATGATCCTGCCTTCATGGATCATATCCCGCAGCCACTCGATATGGGGATAAAGGAACATATCATTTTCCATGACGGGTACTTTCTTGCCAATTTCCGCTAAAATCCCAGCAGACGCTTTTCCCCGCTTGATACCAGGTTGAACAAATGGCTGGGCCTCATAAACAGACAGGAGTTCAATGGCAAGGATATATTCAAGTTTTTCTGCTGCAATGAGCGCTTTTTTGGTTGCATTATACCCCATGGCCACGTAATCTTCTTGATTGCCGCAAGTCGGTGTATTGTCAATGCTTGCCGGGGTTGACAGGATGCGCATTTCGTTGAGAAGACCAGCCTGGGTATATTGAGGAATCATAAGACCGGAATTAAGGCCCGGATTTTTGATCAGGAACCATGGATGACCTGAAAGACTGCCATCAATCAGACGATTGTTTCGCCGCTCCGACATCTTTGCCAGCATGGTGGCTGCGATAACAGATGAATCCATGGCAAGCCCGACGTAGGAAGAATCCGGATTGCAGGCTGAAATAACGTCAGCGTCCTTCTTCCCTGGCCAGATAATTGGATTGTCGCAGCAGGAATTGATCTCCGTTTCGATGCTTACGAGCGCGTCGTTCAATGTCTTTTTTGCTGCTCCATGAAGCTGGGGAATACAGCGCAGCGAAAGGGCATCCTGAACCCGGCTTCCTGCCGCCTTTTTGATGACAGCAGAATCAGCAAGAAAATTTCTGACGTTTTCCGCTGTTTTTCCTTGATCTAGATGAGGGCGCACAGACATGACCCGCTCATCAAAAGCATTCATGACGCCCTCGAGGGCTTCTACACTCATGGCGCCAATAACATCAGCCGTTCTGGCCGCCTTAAGGAAATCATAAAGAGCGATGGCTGCCATTGCAGTCGGTGATGTCGTTCCCGAAACGAGCGCAAGCCCCTCCTTACTTGATAGTTCAAGAGGAGAAAGGCCGACTTTCTTAAGCGCCTCCGCACCAGATAAAAGCTCCCCGCCTGACCACGCCTTCCCTCGCCCCGTAAGGACAAGGGCCATATGGGCCTCAGGGCTTAAATAGCCGACACTTCCCTCCCCCGGGGCCCAGGGGATCACTCCGAGATTGAGGCACTGCCGGATCTGCTCCAATACGCACAGGCGCACACCGCTATAGCCCTGTCCCAAGTTCTGGAGCATCATAAGCAGCGTGCCCCGTACCACTTCTTCTGAAAGGGGCGCCCCCACAGATGTCGAATGGGAAAGGATGATATTGGTCTGGAGCTGGGCCGTTTCCTTCTTATCGATGGCTTTGGTGCAAAGGGCACCAAAACCGGTTGTCACCCCGTACATGACTTTTTCTTCATCCACCCATTTTTCCACCAAAGCCCGGGACGCATTGACCCGGTTTCGATAAGTTGCCGAAAATTCCACCTTGGCGTGACGGCGAACAATGTCTATAAATTGATTGAGGCAGAGGTGTTTGCCCAGACAAATCGCTCCCATACGATCACTTTCCTTCCCTTTCTACTTGGTCAACACTGTCTACAATATCCTTTTTCGTCTGATTGTCGAAGAAGAAGACCTTGACAGCAGCCAGTACCTGAAGAATAAAGATGGCTAGAACCACAAATCCCCCACAGGCTGCAAGGAACTTGACCCCGTCAACTCCTTGGGCACCGCCGCCAAAAGCAACCATGATGCAGGCAATGGCGCCGATGGAAACGCCCCAGACCACCTTCTGCCAAAGAGCCGGTTCCTCATCGTGACGGGCACCAGCCGTGCAAAGTGCGGCAATCGTCGTGGACATCGTATCGGCCGTCGTAGAGAAGGCAGCGATGAGTGTGACAATGATAACAGGAACCAGGAGCGATCCCAAAGGAATTGCCTGAAGGAAGGTCCAGATCCCAGCCACGGCGCCGCCGGTCTTAATGGCCCCTACGATGTCAACACGGCCGGAAAGCTGCCAATCAAGAGCGGTGCCGCCCCAAACGGCAAACCAAACAAGGCCAAAGACGGCCGGCAAGATCCAGTTGATGAGCAAAAATTGCTTAACGGTGCGGCCATAGGCGATCATGGCAAAGAAAATCCCCATGAGCGGTGCATAGGCAATCCAAATGGCCCAGTCATACATGGTCCACCAGGTCACAAGCGCCTTGCCGCCTGCAATATAGGGATCAAGCCCCCATGTCCAAAAACGGTCAAGCCAGTAGCCCACACCTACATTGGCTAGGTTCAAGATATAAACCGTCGGGCCAATGATAATAAGCAGGAAAAGCAGCAAATAAAAAATCTTTGTCGTCAGGTTGGCCAGCCACTTGATTCCCCGATCAATGCCAAGAACCGAAGCAATTGTGAACGTCGCCGTAATAATAGCCGTCAGGATGATCCAGACAGAAGGACCCTGACTGATACCATAAGCGGCGGTAAGGCCAGATCCAACAAGGGCAAGGCCCGCGCCTAAGGAAGCCGCAAGACCAAGACCAATGGCTAGGACGGAAAGAGTATCGACAACGGACTTAAAGACGCCTTTTGTCACCTTTTCCCCGAATAAAGGTGTTAGGGAAGCAGAGACCGAAAGTTCTTCATGCCGATTGTAATACATGTAGGCAATGATCACACCGCTCAAGGCATACATGGCATAGGGAATGAAGGTCCAGTTATAGAAGCAGCGGGCCATGGAAAAAAAGACAGCTTCTTGGGAATAGGGCTCAATCCCCGAGCCTTCCAGTTCACCATAGATATTTCCCAAATAAATGATAGGTTCATTGACACCATAGGTAATGAGGCCAGTTGCAATTCCACCGGTAAGCGTCATGGCAAACCAAGCGCCAAAGGAAAATTTTGCCTTGGCATGGGGCCCGCCGAAGCGAATCTTGCCCAGGGGAGAAAATGCCAAGATTGTAATGAGGAGCAACGTCCCTAAAGCGACCCATTGATAGAGCCATCCAAACGTTTCCAATGACCAGCCAAAAATAGCGGACGTAACTTTTGTCAGCCATGCATTATTGACAACACCTAAGATGGCGGCGCCGCCAATCACAAGGAAGCAGGGAATGAACACATCCCAGCGTACAGCTCTTTCCTTCTTTCCATCCATGATCTTTCAACCTCCAAGGGCACATACAAGGTTTTACCAAGAAAGCGGACGGGATGCCCCATGACCCTCCCTCTTCTTTTGGCTAAGTCAGCCATTTCTTTACTAAAGTATATTGCAAAAGCCATGCCAACTAAAAAAAGAGTTCAGGGGTCTGCCAAGCCAATAGGTTCTGTTACTTATCTTGCAGATCTTGTACAAAAAGCGCTTGGCATGAATTCATTTTCCCATCATTCCAAGCGCTTCCTACTTTTTTCTTAGAAGAATTTTTTGCAGCAAGATTTTCTGGCGCCAATATTTCTATTTATCTAATAGCCTATCCCCGCTTTCCGTTTCCTGGAACTTCTTCATATGATACTGGAAATTTTGCCGCGTAAGACCTAGGGCCTCCGCTGCTTTTGTTACGTTTTTCCCGCAGGATAGATAGGTATTCCACAAAAGGTTCCGTTCAAAATCGTCCATTTGCTCGGCAAAGGTCCTTCCCACTGCTGCAGGAACCGGATCCATCTCTTCCCGTCCGGTTTCCTTTCGTTCCAAAGGAGCGGAATGACGCAGAAAATAAGAGGGAAAATCACGTTCATCGAGTATGCCATTTTGGGATACACTGATGGCATAGCTCAAGATATGAAAGAGTTCCCGCACGTTGCCTGGCCAATCATGTTCCAAAAGACGGCGCCAAAACTTGGACGTTAGTTCATGGATGGGCTGAGCCGTCAGATGTGGATGGTGGTCGATAAAATATTGGACGAGCTCCGGCAGATCTTCCATCCGTCTGCGGAGAGGCGGAATTTCAAGGATAAGGGAAGATAAACGATAAAAAAGATCCTGACGCATCTTCCCCTCTTGACTTAAGCGATACACATCCTCATTGGATGAGGAAAGGATCCGGACATCAATGGGAATAGAACGGGTACTTCCTATCCGCTGCAGCGTCTTTTCCTGCAGGACGCGGAGCAATTTTGCCTGCATGAGAGGACTCATGGAGTTCACTTCGTCGAGAAACAAGGTTCCGTGATTTGCCGCTTCGATGAGACCAATCTTATCCGTGGCGCCTGTAAAAGCACCCTTGACCGTACCAAAGAGCATACTGTCAATGAGGGTTTCCGGAAAAGCCGCACAGTTCACGGCGATAAATTTTTCCTTCTTCCGGGAGCTATATTGATGGATGCTCTGGGCAAGGATTTCCTTTCCCGTCCCCGTTTCCCCTTCAATGAGGATGTTCATGTCCCGAAGCGCCATTTTCTGGGCAAGGCGAAGGGTTTCCCGAAGAACGCTTGAAGACCCGATAAAATCGTCAAAGGTGTAGTGGGCATCACTTTTGACGGTAAAATCTTCTGTCAGATGCCGCATCAGGATGGCTTCCACTTCATGAAGAACCTGTAGCTGAGTCTTGACAGACTTCATGTCCCGCTCCACGGAAAAGGCCCCAATCAGACTGCCCTTTTCGTCAAAGACAGGTTCTGCTTCTACAACGGTCATGAGCTCCTTTCCAGTCGTTGACTTGTAGGAGTCGTAGCGGTGATGGACGGGATTTTCGCTTTTAAGAGCTGTAAAGACAGAACTGTAATCCGGATCCAAGGAAAAAACATCAAGGAGAGCCTGTCCTTCCACACTGTCTTCAAGGGGAATTCCCAGGAAGCGGCGGCTCGTTTGATTGAAAAAGGAGATGCCGCCGCTTTTGGTGTAGAGCTGGATAATATCCGGTGAGGCATCGAGAGCAGCAGCCATGAGCTTTTTTTGAATGTCTTCCTTCTTTATAAGGAAACAAGTTCCCTGGGGGATACCAAAGGAAGTATAGCCATACGTTTCTCCTTCATAGGAAAGGGTCATATCCTTTGCATTCCAAATAAAGCCTGGCAGGCTCCCCACTTTCTGACCTACATAAAAGGCCGCGTCCCGCTGTCCAGTCCAGGCCATGCCAAAAAATACCTGAAAAATAACACCGTCACCGCCAAGAAAAATGGCCAGGTCAAAGATTGATGTCATAGGCTCACCTCTTTTTGCATTGTTTTTTTCATTGTAACGGGATTTCCAATTAAGCACAATAAAAGAAAGGCGGAGAACCCGTTTTTCCATACAAAAAGAACTGCCGCAACCATGATGTGTACCCCAAAAACTGGACGCATATAAATTAGTTAAATGGCATTAGTGGATGTTTCCCGATATATTTCGGGAGGCATCCATTTTGTTTTTTTCTGAATCCTTTCCTTGTTGAAATAATGAATGTATTCTTTCACTGCTTTAGCAAATACCTTGAACGAGGTGTATTCTTTTTCGCTTCCGTAATACATTTCATTTTTCATCCGACCAAAAGGTCTCCATAATACTGTTGTCATAGCAGTTGCCCTTACGCGACATTGACTGTATAATTCCATGCTTTTTCAATTCACTTCTGTAATATTCATGCTGATACTGCCATCCCTGATCCGAGTGCATAATTAAACCCTGTAAATTCCTGAATTTCTTAAAAGCTCGGTTCAGCATCCTTTGATTTGGTTAAGATTAGGAATCATCGATAAATCATAGGAGATGATTTCGTTCGTATTCATATCAGGATGGGGAAAGGTAGCATTTTCCCCATGAGAAATGAAACTGTGTTACATCCGTTGTCCATTTCTGCAGTGGCCTGTCCGCTTTAAAGTTTCTCTGGATGATGTTGCCGGCCACTTTCCCGACTTCTCCTTTATACGAATGGTACTTTTCTTTCGGACGCTTGCCAAACAGCTTCAGGTCATGCATGATACGCTGCACCCGTTTGTGATTGATATGGAAGCCGCGGTTCACCAGCTCGTGACAAACGCGCCGAACACCATATCTCTGCTTATTTTCCTCGAATATGTGACAGATTGTTTCCGTAATTGATTTGTTTCTTTCTTCTACACGATCGGTACGCTTCAATTCATAGTAGTAGGTCGACTTCGCTAATCCCGAGAATTTTAACAGGTACTTTAACGGGTGTCCTTCCTGGCGGAGTTCCTGGATGATTGCTGCCTTTTTGCCTTGAGCTGCGCAGCCCATTTTGTCGTCTCAAGGCGATTTGTTTTATTACAGCATTCTCCGCTTTTATGTAGGCGTTCTCTGCGCGCAGACGAATTAATTCTTCCCGTTCACTTTCATTTAATGGTTTGGGGCTCTTCGTATTTCTTTTCATGGGCTGATCCTTTCTATGCTGACCTTTCTTTTACTTACAGGCCCATTATACCCCTCTTCTCTGTATTTACGAACCCATTGGTACAAAAGACTATAGCTCATACCATATTGACAGGCGACAGCCATCATTGACTGTCCGGCATTTACTTGTGAAACCAATTCAAGTTTCTCCTCTGGGGACCATGCCTTGTAATGTGCTGTGACTGCTTCCGGTCCGCCAGCCTGTTCGATACGATTCCAAGTACGAATCTTGTTACGAAAATTTGCTGTTTTAATTCCTTTAGGTGTTTTTACCCACTTACCTTGACGATAAAGTTCTACACACATCAGCTTAAATTCAGTCGTATAACGCAAAATGTACCCTCCTTACTGGGTGTCCAGTAAAGAGGGTACATTTCACCACTGCGGCAGTTCTTTTATTTTTAGAGATTGACTTTGCCAAGAAGGGCCTGTTCCTTCCCATCGACTTCTTTCTCGATGGCGGCCATTTTACCATTAAGGTCATCTACAAAAGTCTGGTCCTTAATGCTTCCCAAATTAATCTTGACATTAAGGAAGGCACCGCGGACAGCGGCCCGAGTGTTCATCGCAGCCACGGCACCGTCCGTGACAGCATTGGTGTTACCGCGCGTAATGACCACATCAGCCAGGGCAAAGAGTTCATTCGCCGTTTCACCAACTTTAAAAGGAACCAGAGCAGCGCCCTTAGTGGCTTCTTGGATGGCTTTGCTGCGAACAGCCTTTTCCTCGTCCGACCCTTTAGGCATCCTGAAGGCTGCCATGATCTTATTGAAGGCATTGCTGTCTTCGTCAATGAGGGCCAGGAATTGATTCTTGAGGGAAGCTGCTTTTTCAGCCACTTCCTTCATTTCCTTTTCCACAGCTGCATATTTTTCCTTGCCAAGGGTCAGATGAGCGACCATTTCGATGAGGGCTGCAGCAGAAGCCGCATTCAGGGCAGCAATGCTGCCGCCGCCCGGTGCGGGAGAAGAAGAACTCGTTTCCTGGACGAATCCCTCCACCGTCATTTTCTTTAATTCCATATCTTGATTCCTCGTTTCCTACTGTTATGTTAGAAGAGACCCGAAATCTTGCCTGATGCATCGATGTCCATATTGAGAGCAGCCGGCTTCTTCGGCAGGCCTGGCATGACCATGATATTGCTTGTCTGGCAGACAATGAAGCCAGCCCCATTGGAAACACGGACATCCTGGACAGTGATCCGGAACCCCTTGGGTGCCCCCAGAAGGGCCGGGTTGTCACTGAGGGAGTACTGGGTCTTGGCCACGCAGATAGGCAGTTTATCAAGGCCCCAATCTTCGAGCAGTTTGATCTGTTTCTTGGCGTTAGGCGTAAAATCAACCCCATCACCGCCATAGACCTTTGTCACAATCGCTTCAAGTTTATGCGGAATCGTATCGTTTACATCGTAGAGTTCAACCGGTTTGGACGTATCATGTTCGAGCAGATCAACCAGCTTGTTTGCCATGTCGATACCGCCTTCGCCACCTTTTTCCCAGCACTCGTTGAGGCTGACATCCACACCGTAGCTTTCGCATTTCTTAAGGAGCATATCGATTTCGGCCGGTGTATCCGTAGCGAATTTATTGATGGCAACCAGGACCGGCAGTCCAAAGCCGCGCATATTCTCGACCTGTTTGGCAAGGTTCGTAAACCCATCGCTGACAGCCTGGACGTTTTCCTGGGACAGTTCCGTTTTCTTGACGCCGCCATGCATCTTGAGGGCACGGATTGTAGCAACAACGACAACCGCGTCAGGATACATATTGCCATAATGGCATTTGATGTCAAGGAATTTTTCAGCGCCAAGATCAGCACCGAAACCAGCTTCCGTAACGGTAATATCACCCAGTTTAAGAGCCATCTTGGTAGCAAGAAGAGAGTTGCATCCGTGGGCAATGTTCGCAAATGGACCGCCATGGATGATAGCCGGCGTATGTTCCAGCGTCTGGACGAGGTTCGGTTTGATGGCGTCCTTCATGAGCATGGCCATAGCCCCTTCGCAGCCCAATTGATGAACGTAGACCGGGTTCCCATCAAGGTCCGGGCCAATGACAATACGGCCAAAGCGTTCCTTCAGGTCTTCAATATCATAGGCCAGGCAAAGGATAGCCATGATTTCGGAAGCAACAGTGATCATGAACCCGTCTTCGCGCACAAAACCGCAGGGTTTGCCGCCTAGACCGACAACAACGTGACGGAGGGCTCGGTCGTTCATATCCATGACGCGGCGCCAAGAAATCTGACGGGCATCGATCCGCAGTTCGTTGCCTTGATGGATATGGTTGTCAATCATGGCAGACAACAAATTATTGGCAGCCGTAATAGCGTGCATATCCCCCGTAAAATGCAGATTGATATCGTCCATAGGAACAACCTGCGCATAGCCGCCGCCAGCAGCACCGCCCTTAATTCCAAACACAGGGCCTAAGGAAGGCTCGCGGAGTGCTACGATGGCTTTTTTGCCAATCTTGTTAAGGGCTTGGACAAGGCCAATGCTCGTTGTGGATTTACCTTCCCCAGCAGGTGGGCGTGATGGCCGTTACCAGGACCAATTTCCCATTGGGTTTCTTTTCCAAGCGTTTCAGTACATCAAGGGAAATCTTTGCTTTATAGTGACCATATTGTTCCAGTTCTTCGGGATGGATGTCCAGTTTTTCAGCAATCTTACTGATTGGCTCCATAACATTTTTTTGTGCAATCTCGATATCGCTAAACACGATAGTTCCCCCTTCCTAGATACGGGCCGCTTATTCTTCTGCATCAAGCAGACGTTTTTCAAGGATTTCGTCCATATCGAAGTTTTCGATTTGGAGATAGTACTCAGCTGCCATAAGCAGGCTCTTCATAGGAACCGTCCCAATGACTTCAGAACCAGCTACGGCAACGCCATAACGGCGGGCTTCCATCTTGACCATTTCAAAGGCGCGGTAAACAGCGGTCTTTTCATAGTTGACAAGGTTCATGGAAACCTGGGTCATGTTGCGGTCTTCCAGCTTCAGGCCAATGGCCTTGACATAGTGAAGACCGCCGCCGATATTGCGGACTTTCTTAGCAATGGCTTGAGCGATTTCAACATCCGGCGTATGCAGGTTGACGTTGAAAGCAATGAGGGGAACGCGGGCGCCAACGGCGGAGCAACCGCTTACAGCGTTCATTTCGCTGGGGCCATAATCCGGTTTCCATTCCGGTTCCTTGATCTTATCAAAGAAGCCTTCGTACTGGCCTTTGCGGATCGTAGCCAAGTTGCGCCGACCTTCACTCGTAGCGGCATCTTCATAAAGATAGACAGGAATGCCCATTTCACCATAAGCCTTACCGACCTTGTTGGCGATTTCGACACATTCATCCATGGTTACGCCCATAACCGGTGTAAAGGGAACAACATCAACGGCACCAAAACGAGGATGAGCCCCATGATGTTCACGCATATCAATCAAACCAATGGCTACCTTTGCCATATTGATGGCAGCTTCCGTTACCGCTTCAGGAGACCCGATGATGGTAACAACGGAACGATTGTGGTCAGGGTCGCTGGAATAATCCAGGATCTTCAGCCCGGAAATCTTGCGGGCTTCATCAACAATCTTTTCTACCTTTGCTTTGTCACGGCCTTCACTGAAATTCGGAACAAATTCAACCAACTTTTTAGCCATTTGAGCACCTCCATAAGATTTTACCTGTTATGTCCGTTCCCCAAAGGGACGGCTTTTTTCTGAACGACTTCATTCTATGATGGGACCGACAAAGAAACGTCTGAAAAATAAAAAAAGCGAAAAAAACTTCTTTTGACTAAAATTTGACGGTTCCACAATAGCATGGAAGCGACAGCACAGCAGGGCTGTTCCTGCTTTTCAATGGTTACCATAAAGAAACGAGGTGTCCCGATGACAGTATCAGTAATTTCCAGAAAAGACGCCGTTTCGACGACCTGGTCGGGCGGAACGACAACTGAATTCTACCTATTTCCCCGTGATGGCTCCTACAAGGAACGTCGCTTTGACCTTCGCATCAGTTCCGCGACGGTAGACCTTGAAGCATCCGATTTCACCCTTCTGCCGGATTACCAACGCATCATTACGCCCCTTGAAGGAGGCTTTACCCTCACCTACAAAGAAACAGGGGAAAAGGTGACCCTTGCCCCCCTGGAAGAAGACTTTTTTGATGGAGCCTACCATACCCATTCCATCGGAAAAGCCATTGATTTCAATGTCATGTATAAAAAAGGCATGCATGCCGCCTATAGCGTCATCAATGCGTCAAAAAAATTTGGTCTTGCCGATTTCCGCTTTCTTTACGTTCCCTTTATAGACGCAAAGGACCTCACGGGAAGTACCCTGAATGAACACTCCTTGACGCGGGACACGCTCTATGTCAGCGATGACAGGTCAGATGCCTTCGTCCTCGCCCTCAAAAAGCCGGTTTCTCTCATTTATGTTTCGGTTCGCAAAGCCTAAAGGAGCGTCAATGAGTCCCTTCACACTTTTCCGTTCCGCGGTCTGCGCAGGCTTTGCCATCGGCCTTGGCGGGGCGGTATACTTACAGCAGACCAGTAAGGCCTTGGGCGCCCTGCTCTTTACGATTGGTCTATTTGCGGTCTGTGAATGCCGGTTCCATCTTTTTACAGGCAAGGTCTGCTATGCCCGGGAACGGTCTTGGCGCAGCTATTGGGAGTACCCAGTCATCTTAGGGGGCAATTTTATTGGTGCCGGCCTGATGGCCCTCCTGCTGTCAGGTACGCGGCTTTTCAGTTTTACACAAAAAGCCGCAGCCGTCTGATTGCCGTCAAGAATGCGGACAGTCTTGGTTCCCTTTTCATTCTGGGGTTCTTGTGCAACATCTTTGTTTTCCTTGCAGTTGAAGGCTATCGTTCCTTTCCACACGCCATTGGAAAATACGCCGCCATCTTTTTGGGGATTGCCGTCTTCATCCTAAGCGGCTATGAACACAGCATTGCCGACATGTTCTACTACTTTACAGCAGGCGCTATGGACCTAGCCGCTTTGGGACGAATCCTTGTCATTGCCCTGGGCAATACCTGCGGCGGTCTCATTTCCCATGAAGCCGTCCAATTTGCCCGCAGAGCACAAAAATAAAAATCCTGGAATAAAAAAACGGTGCTTACGGCACCGTTTTTTCATTCCAGCCCTTTCTGGTCTTTCATATAATTGACAAAATCCTCAAATTCCAGGGTCTTGTGGTTGAGCAGCTCGTCAATCCGCATCCGAAGAATGGGCTGCGTTGTCAGTTCCCGCGCCCTGACAAGCGCCATTTGCAATTTCCCGTTCCACTTCTTATCGGGCCAAGCCTCAAGGACCTCCACAGCCACGCTGCGGGCTCCTTCGTGGAGGGAGCTCAAGCACTCGGCAATAATGTCCCCGCCCCAAGGGGGAACACTCATAAGCCCTCGCAGAAGAGGAATGACAAGCCGTTCATCCTGAAGATATGCATCCAGATGAAGCATAGCAAAATCCGTGACCTTTTCAAGACGTGCCTTGCTGCCCGACTGGAGCAAATAGGGATAAAGGAGGGTTCGCATGGGATCTTTCTTAAGCAGGTTCCATACCTGGGTATGGATGTCTATGCCCAGGATATCTGCCAGCTGCAGAGGCAGGATATTGACGGATCCATCTTTTGAGAGGATTTCCTTGGGAAGGATCTTCTTCCAGTCCCGTCCCATAACAACACCGTCCAAGGTCCCCACATAAAGATGGCACTGATTCATGCTGAGATAATCCCAATTTTCATGATCGATCATTTCCTGCAGTTCTTCCCGAAGGCTCATGAGACCTGCCACTTGTTCGAGGGTCGTCTGATGCTGCCTAGCGTGTTCAAGAAGCCGTTCCAGAACGTGGCTATAGGAAAGAGGCGGCAGTTCGAGGACCTTATCCACCCCGCCTTCCACTGGCTGTGCTTCAAAATTGACTAAAAAATCGAGATAATCAACCATGGTGTGAAGCACGGCATCAAAGGTTTCATCATCCATCCGTTCTTTTTCAAGCATTTCGAGAAAATTGCTTTTCTCGATGACAAGAAGAGCCACTGCAGGATAATCAACCGTGAGATCACAGCCATGGAGGAGAAGCCAATGTTTTTCTTCCGGCGTAATAAAATCATAGGTCGACATAGCACAGACCCGACCCCAGCCCCGCGTATGGGTCAAGATCTCCCACAGGTCCTCATTTTCAAGGAGATGCCCCAGTTCCAGGGCATAGACCACAAAGCTTGTCAGTTCCTCACAGCGGGCAAGAAGCATGAGATCCTTGTGGAGGCGTTCCACTTCGTTCAGGTTCTCCTCGTTCAAGAGATGAAGACCGGTCACGGTAATGGCAAGTTTCAGGACCTCCGGGGCAAAGGCATGATAGAGCCAGCGATGGCAAAGGTTCCAAAGGGCGTCAGGGATTTCCTGCGTGGACAACAGGTCGACAAGGTAATCATTATAGATAATAAATGGAACGCTCGAGATGGAAGCATAGAGCTCCTTTTCAGCCTTGGAGTCGGGATTTTTCGCATACGCCGCAAGGGCTCCGGCGATAACAGAGCCCACCTCTTCCTGAGGTCGGTCGGGCATGCTGGCCATGTAAGAGTCGCTTGTTCCCGGTTCCCGAAACAGGACCGCATACGTGTCGACAAAATTTTGATCTTCAATGAGGTCGGGATCAAAATACCCTTCCTGATCAAGGTGATCTTTTATGATTTGGTAGAGACTGCTCTCTTCCTTCCAAAATTCCATAGTGTTCCCTTCTTTTAATCGGAGGATTCCCTCGGCTTTCCGTAGGGTAGTTCACTTATTATATCACACTTGTCCCCGTTTGTCAGAAGGCGTCGTTTCAGAAAAAAAGCCCCGTCCCTTGCAGGGCAGGGCCAGCTTATTTTTTCACGCCCCTTCTTGGGGGCTGTTGGGAACTTGTTCGGCTGCAGCAGAGGCTGGGTCCGTTCCTTTCAGGATGGCCATGAATTCATCGCCCGTAATGGTTTCCTTCTTCAAAAGATACTGGGCAAGTTCATCCAGCTTCTGTCTATGGGTCTCAAGGATAGTCCGGGCCTTCTGGTGGGCCTCCTTGACAACTGAAAAGACAGCTTCATCAATGCGGGCGGCCGTTTCCGGCGCGCAGGCAAGGGAGGTATCACCACTCAGGTAGGCATTATTCACGGTTTCAAGGGCGACCATATCAAAGTCGCTGGTCATGCCAAACCGGGTAATCATGGCCCGAGCAAGTTTTGTTGCCTGTTCAATATCATTGGACGCACCGCTCGTGACCTTGTTGAAGACAACTTCTTCAGCAGATCGTCCCCCTGTCAAGGTAACAATCTTGTTGAAGAGTTCCTCTTTCGTCATAAGGACCTTTTCCTCTGTGTCAACCTGCATAGTATACCCCAAGGCACCGCTCGTCCGGGGAATAATGGTGATCTTATGGACCGGTGCCGATGCGGTCTGACTTGCAGCCACAAGGGCATGGCCAATTTCATGATAGGCAATGAGCTGCTTTTCCTTCTCTGAAATCACGGCACCCTTTCTCTGGGCCCCGGCAATGACCACTTCCACAGATTCTTCAAGATCCTCTTGGATGACTTCCGTACGGCCCATACGAACGGCGCGAAGGGCAGCTTCGTTGACGATATTGGCAAGTTCCGCACCGGAAGCACCGCTTGTAGCAAGGGCAACCGTATGATAATCCACATTAGGGGAAATCCGCACATCATGGGAATGAACCTTCAAAATGGCTTCCCTTCCCTTAAGGTCCGGCAGTTCCACGGGCACACGGCGGTCAAAACGGCCCGGCCGCAGGAGGGCCTTATCAAGGACTTCCGGACGGTTGGTCGCGGCAAGGATAATGACGCCCTTGCTGCCGTCAAAACCGTCCATTTCAGAAAGGAGCTGGTTCAGGGTCTGTTCCCGTTCGTCGTTGCTGCCAAAGGCGCCATTATCACGCTTTTTGCCAATGGCATCGATTTCATCGATAAAGACAATGCACGGAGCCTTTTCCTGAGCTTGTTTAAAGAGGTCGCGGACACGAGCTGCCCCCATACCAACGAACATCTCAATGAATTCTGAACCGGAAATAGAGAAGAAGGGAACCTTGGCCTCGCCGGCAACAGCCTTGGCAAGAAGAGTCTTACCCGTACCGGGAGGGCCTACAAGAAGCACGCCCTTCGGCATGGTTGCCCCAATGGCCTGGTAGCGGGATGGGTCATGCAGGAAGGACACGATTTCCTGAAGGGCTTCCTTCGCCTCGTCTTGACCCGCTACATCCTTGAACGTCTTTCCCGTCTGGGCTTCAATATAGACCTTGGCATTGCTCTTACCAAAGCTCATCATATTGCCGCCGCCCAGTTTAGGGCCCAAAAACCGCATGATCAGCTGACCAATGACCATAAAGAGCAGGAAGGGGAAAATCCAGTTGTTGAAAAATTTGGTCAACGGCGAATCCTCCCGAGGGATAACCTGGGAAAACTCCACATTAGCCTTGACCAAACGATTGACAAGTTCTGGATCCTCAACGCGGCCCGTGACAAAGATTTCATCTTTACCATCCTTGTTGCACAGAAGGGCGATGCGGTTCTGATTGATTTCTACTTTGGAAGCCTTGCCTTCATCAACCATCTTCAGGAAGTTGGTATAAGTAACTTCCTGGACGCGAGGTTTAAAGAACATGGGCGTAATGATCGTATTGATGACGAGAATGATGAGGATGGCCGCAAGGTAATAATAAAAGACACGTTTGGAATGATCTTGATGAGGAGAATCATTCATAGTGATCACCTTCTTATTCTAAAAAAATAATATCATGGATTAAGACGTATTATATCATATGAATCCGCACTTGTATACCCCATAAGGGTACTTTGCAGTTCACCGCGTAAGTATGACTCCTGGAAGGCAAGCAGCAAGACATTTTTCTGCGGGTCCACAAAGGGGCAAGGTCCCGAGGGTCCCTTCATCGACCCACACATAAGAGGGATCGGGCAAGCTGCAGGGAATCGTTCCTAAGTAGACCGTCATCTGCCAAATTTGATGGGTAAAGACATGACGATGGGTCCAGATGATCTTTCCTTCAACTGTTCCAAGCATCCGTTCCGCTTCCTTTCGGCTTTCCTTTTCCGTCTTGCCGAGGAAGGTCGGAAGCTCCCATAAGGAAGCAAGGAGACCTGTTTCCGGTCTTTTATGAAGAAGCAGGGCTCCTTGCTTACGGATGAAAAGACTTGTCACTTCATAAATGGTCGGTGCCTTTTTCTTTTTGCGGACTGGCAGCTCGCTGGTCCGATTTTCCAGGAATGCGGTACAGAAATCTTTAAGAGGACAAGATCCGCAGCGCGGGACGTGGGGAATACAAATCGTGGCACCAAGGTCCATCAATGCTTCATTGAAGTCTCCCGGCCGGTCTTGAGGAATGACGGTTTGAGCGATTCGTCCTATGATTCGTTTGCCCTTAAGGGAAAGGATATCATCCGAGATCCCAAAAAGACGGGCCATTACCCGCAACAGGTTGCCATCCACGGCGGGGACAGCGTGTCCAAAGGCCATGGATAAAATGGCACCTGCCGTATAGTCACCGATGCCGGGCAGGGCACGCACCGCCTCCAGCGTATCGGGAAAAATTCCATGATATTGGAGGACGATTTCCCTTGCCGCTTTATGGAGGTTTCTAGCCCTAGAATAATAGCCCAGGCCCTGCCATAATTTGAGGACCTCCTCTTCAGACGCCTGCGCCAAAGCGCTTACGGTAGGAAAAGCGGCCATCCAGCGAACATAATAATCCTTTACGGTTTCCGTCCGCGTCTGTTGGAGCATGATTTCCGAGACCCACACATGGTAGGGATCACGAGGATGATTGGCTCGCCAAGGAAGGTCTCGTTTGGTCTCATCGAACCAATGCAAAAGGGCGGGAACCCACTCATTTTCGACTGTCAAGATGAACCTCCCGGAAAACGGCATCAAGGACCGTGCTGCCATCTTCAGCAAAAGCAATGGTGCCCCGAACCTGTTTATTCTGAAGAATCAAGGGAATCCACGTTTTATCCGCTTCCCACATGTCCTCATAAGGCAGGTCTTCCAAGGAAAACCAGCGAGGTTCCATTTCGTCGCTGGCTTCAATAGTACCGGTAAATTTCTTGAGTACATAGACCATGCCCCCATGGGACCAATTCCCATCAGACGGCTGATCAAAATATAGGTCTGCCACGAGGATCAGGTCCTTTTCCTCGGCAAAAAGACCGCATTCCTCAAATAGTTCCCGCAGGGCACATTCCCGCATGGATTCGCCGATTTCCATCTTGCCGCCAAAGCCGTTCCATTTACCATAGCCCATACCCCGTTTCTTGCGGCCCAAGAGGATCCTGCCCTGTCCATCCAGGGGGAAAACCAAGGAAGTATCACGCATATTTGCTGCCCCCTTCACCTTTGAATAATTATCGAATGGAATGATTTTTCGCTTTCTTCTATCATACCACAGTTTAGGTGCCTTTGCCGGTTCCGCCTTCATTTTACGTAAAATTTTTCCCAGTATAAAACCTCATTACCTTATTATTTTTAGGTTTTTTATTTTTGTACTATTCATATTATTAAGTTTTTGGTAAAATAAGGTTGGAACTGATACAAAACTTACGGAAAGGAGGTTCTTGAGACAGAGGGGAATTGTCTCATCACTTGGAACAACGTGCCTATCATGCTCATATCATCATCCAGATTCACATTTCAGAACAAGGAAATCCTCTTATGGACCCTTGTTCCACATGTACCCAAGGAGAGAAAAAATGTCTGAAAAAGAAAAAATGAACACACAGAACAAGAAAGAGATCAGCGGCTTTTTAAAAGGAGTTGAAATCATCGGCAATAAATTGCCCCATCCTGCCATGCTCTTTCTGCTTTTAGCGGTCATCGTCGTCATCATATCCCATTTTGTTGCTGCCCAAGGCGTCTCCGTCACCTATTTTGACGCCCGTGCCAAGGCCGAAGTCACCAAAAAAGCCGTGTCCCTGCTCACCCCGGATGGCCTGCGCTACATGTTCAACTCTGCAACCAAGAACTTTACCGGATTTGCCCCTTTGGGAACAGTCCTTGTAGCCATGCTCGGTGTCGGTGTTGCTGAATGGACGGGACTCTTCAATACATCCCTGAAAAAGCTTCTCATGAACGCTAACCCGAAGTTCCTCACCCCCATTGTGCTTTTTGCCGGGATCATGTCCAACATTGCCTCTGATGCAGGTTATATCATCGTTATTCCCATTGGCGCCTTGATCTTTGCCATGGCCGGACGGCATCCGCTGGCAGGGATGGCAGCCGCTTTTGCCGGCGTATCGGGCGGCTTTTCTGCAAACCTTCTCATCGGCACGACGGATCCCCTCCTGACCGGCATTACCAACCAAGCCCTCAAGGCAGCGGGAATTGATATGACCCTTGACCCAACCTGCAACTGGTACTTTCTGGCTGCTTCGACTTTCGTCCTGACCCTTATAGGAACCATCGTGACGGATAAGATTGTCGAACCGAACCTGGGCACCTACACCGGTAAATACAGACCGGACAACGCCCCTGTCACAGACCTTGAAAACAAAGCTCTCCGCAATGCCACCATCGCTCTTATCATTTACGTCCTGATTATGGGACTCCTGATGTTCCCAGCCAATGCCCTTTTCCGCAGTCCTGAACCAGATGGGGTCCTGACCCTCAAAGCCTTCCTTCATGACGGACTCATTCCAGCCATCCTGCTTCTCTTCCTCATCCCGGGCGCTGCCTACGGCTGGACGACGGGCAAACTCCGCACCTCACATGACCTTGTTGCCGCTATGACGGAAGCCATGAAATCCATGGGCGGATACATGGTTCTTGCTTTCTTCGCCTCCCAGTTCATTGCCTACTTCGGGAAAACCAACCTGGGCCTCATTGTTTCCTTCAAAGGTGCCGATGCGCTTGAAGCAGCAGGCCTTACAGGGCTCCCACTCATTATTCTCTTCATTTTCCTGTCCGCCTTCCTTAACCTCTTTATGGGGTCTGCATCGGCAAAATGGGCCATCATGGCCCCCATCTTCGTTCCCATGATGTATCGGCTCGGTCTTTCCCCTGCCCTGACACAGGTTGCCTACCGCATTGGGGACTCTTCCACCAATATCATTACTCCCCTCATGTCCTATTTTGCCATGATTGTCGTCTTCATGAATAAATATGAAGAAGATGCCGGACTTGGGACCCTCACTTCCATGATGCTGCCTTATTCCATGAGCTTTCTCTGCTTCTGGACCATCATGATGGCTCTTTGGATGATGGCAGGCCTGCCAGTTGGGCCGGGGGCCGGTCTGTTCCTCTAAGCACGGTTTATTCCCTGATCCTGTCTCATCTTGTTTCAAAACCATCGAATACCCGATAGGGTCCCTGCCTCTGCTGGGAGAAAAGGGGAAAGAAACGCAAAAAACCGCTGTGGCTTATGCTGCAGCGGTTTTTCGTATTTTTCCAAAAGACAATCAGCGCGTCTTCTAAACAGCCAAAGAAAAACAGATGCATGGATATTCCCCCAGCCTTTACCCTCACTTTGTTTTATCGGCGCTGTATATTCCTTGTCGCCAGTTGATCCACCGTCCCCATTTAATGGGCAAAGGGGCAGACCGAAGGCCATCACATTCCATTTTCAAGGCATAATCAACAGGAAATCAAGAACAAGGGGCCGGACAGGGCCCCTTCATCTAGGACCTATGAGAACAAAAGGCGAAAACAAGGGCCTTTTCTCAGACCCATACAGATTACGACCGTCTTTTCTCAAAGAAGGCTGTCAATGAGCGCTTTAACAAAAGCATAACGCGGCATGATGCTGCTGATCTTTCCATATTCATCCACGGAATGCGCCTTGCCGCCAATGGGTCCCAATCCGTCGATCGTGGAAATTCCAAGGGCAGCGGTAAGGTTGCCGTCACTGCCTCCGCCGGATTTGGTCCAACCAAAAGAGAGGCCTACCTTTTTTGCGGCTTCTTCCGCTTTCCGGCAGAGGGCCTCTGTTTTTTCCGAAGGGTTCATGGGCGGTCGTTTCATTCCCCCCTCGACCATAACTTTGACGCGGTCATCAAAAGGCGTCTTGGCCCAGGCACGAAGCGCTTCATCGATGCGATGCCCTTCTGCCTCATCCTTGACGCGTGCGTCAATGACGCATTCGCAGTGGTCCGCGACCACGTTAGCAGCGGTTCCTCCCATAATGGTGCCAATATTGACGGTTGTTCCTTTTTGGGGATTGGCAAGGCCAACAATCTGCTGGCCCCAGCGCATACATTCATGAACAGCGCTGGCCCCTTGATCGGGATTGACGCCGGCATGGGCTGCAATCCCCTCAAAGATAAGTCGGTACTTGCTGATGCCCTTCCGTTCCTTGACAAGATCCCCATTGGGGCGCGCTGACTCCATGATGAGAACGGCCTTCGCCTTTCTGGCTTCCCCTTCAATGACAGGACGGGAATAAACAGAGCTGATTTCTTCATCCGGCGTGAAAAGAAGGAGGACATGGCCGGAGCTTTTCTCTCGGGCCAGGTCTTCTGCCAAATGGACCATGAAGAGGTCGCCGCATTTCATGTCCGAAGCACCAGGTCCTTTAAAATCATCCCCCTCCGTGGAAAAAGGCCGCTCCACGGCAGTGCCCGCCGGAAAGACCGTGTCCATATGACCTAATAAGAGCACATCATAGGTCTTGCCTTTGCCCCATTCCGCACGCAAGATAGGCCCCACTTCCTTACCGACAGAAATCAGTTTGGTCCGCCAAGCTGCCGCATCCAGACGTTTTTTGATCCACGCCGCTACCTTACCCGTACCAACCGCATCCCGACTGAACGATTCCAAGGCTACAAGTTCCTTGAGTTCTTCTAAAAAGATAGTTTCATTCATGAGCTACCCTCCTGTGGAAATTAAAAAGACAAAGACTTGAAAAGGGAGCCCAGCCGCAGCGGGGTTCCCCTTCAAGTTAATTTTTTTTCTGCAAGGTTGCCGCAAGGGAGTCCTTAAGTGCCGCCAGATAAGTTTCCTGCTTGGCATAGCTTTTTTCTGCCTCGGTCAGGGTGGTCCATGCAAAGCAGATCTTATCACCCGGCCTCATCTGAGCAAGACGCGGCAAATCCACCAAGGCCACCTGACCAATCTTGGCATAGCCGCCTGTCGTCTGCCGATCCGCCATAAGGATGATGGGATTGCCGTCAGCCGGAACCTGAATGGCACCAAAGGTGACCGGTTCAGAAATAAGGTCCCGTTTTTCCCTAAAGGTGAGCTTCACACCTTCGAGGCGATATCCCATGCGGTCTGCCTGCATCGTAATGGTATAGGGTTCCGTCACAAAGGTGCGCTGGCTTTCCTCTGTGAACCAATCGTATTGGAGCCCTTCCATGATGCGGATGGGGCCTTTAGCAAAGACAAAGCTGCCATCAATGGACCAGGGAACCGTGACAAAGGAATCTCCTTCCTTGGCGCTGCGTTCCATTCTTCCCACAAACGCTGCTTGATGAGGACCAATGGTTCCGATAGGAAGTTCATCCCCTTTATCGATGGGACGGCCCTTGACTCCGCCGATTTTAGCCCGCAGATAGGTACTCTTGCTTTCCATGACCTGAGGCACGTCAAACCCGCCTGCAACGGAGAGGTAGGCCCGGCTGCCGGTCTGGGCAAAGCCAAAGGTCAGGATGGCCTCCTTACGGACATAGATAGGACGATAACGGGGCACAGGCTTACCGCCCAAGGTCGCTTTCATATCGGCACCGGTCAGGGCAAAAACCAGCCCTGCCGGCAGTACCAGAACAGGCCCGCTCATGGTCATTTCCAAAGCCCCTTCACCAGGATCGTTCTGGACGAGCAGATTGGAAAGGCGCAAGGATACATCATCCATGGCCCCACTGACAAGAACACCAAATTTTTGATAGCCGTAGCGTCCCAGGTCCTGGAGGGTCGTCAGGGGTCCGCCTTTTTTAACGAGGATTCTCATTGTGGCCGGCCTCCTTCCTCTTTCTCCTTAAGTTCCTTATATTCTTCCGGCGTAATGGAATAAAACTCAATGCGGTCCCCCGCTTCAAGCATGCTCGGATGAGCCAAGTCGTAGGGACGGAAGAGATCCAACGGGGTACGACCAATGAGCTGCCAACCGCCCGGCGTTTCAAAGGGATACGCCCCCGTCTGGGAGCCCGCAATCCCTACGGAGCCAGCAGGGATGACAAGACGCGGTGTATCCCGCCGTGGTGTTGCAATTTCTGGGGGCAAGCCGCCTACATAAGGAAAGCCCGGAGCAAAGCCAATCATATAGACGAGGTAATCCCCACTGGTGTGGATGGAAACCACTTCTTCCGGCGTCATCTTATGGTACTCGGCTACATATTCCAGGTCAGGCCCATATTCACCACCGTAGCAGACAGGAACGCGGACCTTTTCCCGCACCGATGCTTCGCCAAAGCGCAGATCCTTCAAAAGCGCCTCCACACAAGCCTTGGCTTCGCGGTAACCCTTGGAAAGGCGGCTGTCTTCGGCAAGATGACTTGTGCGCGATAGAATCAAGGGATCATAAAAGACCGTGACTCCCGTATAGGATGCTTCCACTTCCCGAAGTCCCGGAAAGGGATGATCCTTTAAGGCCTCTACAAGGGCACTGGCGCAGCGCAGGATCTCAGGATGGATGGCATCGCCAAAACTGACCATGAACGCGGCCTCCCCAATAGGTTGGAAACGGGGATGACAAACAAGTTCTTTCGCATCGTATTCCATGAAGTTTCCTCCTTAGCCCAACAATTTTGGCAGCATCTTCATGACGGTCTGTCCTGCCATGTAGAGCATGACCAGGAAAACGCCCCAACCAGCATAGAACAGGAATGAAGAATGCTGGTAGCTTCCCACAATGGATTTTTTTCGGGCCGCAAGGAGCAGGGCGCCCAGCACAATTGGAAGGATCAGTCCATTGAGTGCGCCAACCACAACAAGGACCGTGACCGGGCGACCAATAAACGAGAAGATGAAGGACGAAAAAATGATAAAAGCAATGATGAGATAACGATGGTATTTTTCAAGGACAGGGCTGAAGGTCCGAATAAAGGACACAGACGTATAGGCGCAGCCTACAACGGACGTAATGGCCGCTGACCACATGACAATCCCAAAGATCTTGTAGCCCACATCTCCCACTGCCAGCTGGAATACAGAAGCAGGTGGGTTCTTTGGATCAAGAGTCAGTCCTTGGGCAATGACGCCCAAAGCAGCTAAAAAGAGCAGGATACGCATAAGGCTCGTGATTCCAATGCCCATGAGGGAGCTGCGGTTGACCTGGTCCAAGTTTTCTTCACCGGAAATCCCCGCGTCAAGAAGACGGTGACCGCCGGCAAAGGTGATATAGCCGCCAACACTGCCGCCAACAAGGGTTATAATACTCATGACGTCAATTTTTTCCGGCATGAAGGTATTGGAAAGGGCAAACCCAATGGGCGGGTGGCTCGTAAACGCCACATAGATCGTAAGGAGCACCATCAAGCCTCCGACAATCTGGGCAAAGCGGTCCATAAGGCGCCCCGCTTCCTTGTTAAGGAAAATAAAAACGGCAATAACCGTACTGATGAGAGCACCAGCAACAGGGGAAATCCCAAAAAGAACATTCATACCGAGACCGGCACCGCCAATATTGCCGATGTTGAAGGCAAGTCCGCCGGCAACGACAAGGGCCGAAACGAAGTAGCCAAGACCCGGCAGGACTGCGTTGGCAATATCCTGACCTGGTTTTTTGGAAACGGCGATGATGCGCCACACATTGAGCTGGGTAATCGCATGGATGATGATAGTGACGAGGATGACAAAGCCAAAGCTCCCTTTGAGCTGGCTTGTAAAGACCGTTGTCTGCGTGAGAAACCCCGGTCCAATAGCACTGGTTGCCATGAGAAAGGCGGCGCCCAAAAGGACACTGAGGTTGGATTCTTTCATATTGGTTGCTCCTTTTCAGCTAATATTCAAAAGCAAGGATCGAATCAGGAAGGACCCATGGCCCCAACCTTACCGCAAAAACGAACCAGCGGGGGCAATCTCCACACCTTTTTCCGCAAGGGCCTTACGAATCTTCTGCACAAAGAGAAGAGCCTTCGGGCCATCACCATGTACGCAGATAGAGTCAGCCTTGATGGGAATGACCTTACCGGACAGGCAGGTCACCTTGTGGTCAAGGACCATGGAAAGCACCTGGGCGATGGACGCGTCTTCATCGGTAATCATTGCACCGGGTTTGGACCGAGGCGTCAGTGTGCCGTCTTCCTGGTAGCTTCGGTCAGCAAAGACTTCCGCAGCCGTAAGAAGGCCAATCTTTTCTGCCGCCTTGATACTTTCCGTTCCTGGCTGGGCAAAAAGGATCAGGTCCTTATCGACATCATAGACAGCCTGGGCAATGGCTTCTGCTAGGGCAGCATCCTTGGCCGCCATATTGTACATGGCTCCATGGGGTTTGACATGCTGCAGCCGTCCACCAGCCGCCTTGGCAAAAGCAGCCAGGGCACCCACTTGATAGACCACCATGGCATAAACGTCCTTAGGACTGACGGCCATGGTCCTACGGCCGAAGCCGACAAGGTCGGGATAACCGGGATGAGCCCCTAATCCAATCCGGTTTTCGTGGGCAAGGGCAATGGTTTTCTGCATGACCGCCGGATCGCCGGCATGAAAACCACAAGCAATATTGGCACTTGTGACCAGGGGGATGACCTCTTTATCCATACCAATCGTATACGCGCCAAAACTTTCACCAAGATCAGAGTTCAAATCAACCTTCATGTAACTGCACCTCCCAAAAATAACAACCTAACCGCTCGGACAGTCCCTTTAAAAGTGGTCCTCTCCCTGCGAAATTTTTTTCGCACCATTTGTTTTACCACACTAATACGGAACTGTTCTAAATCGACTTCTTTATTATACGGTATCGCCGATTCTTTTGCCTACTAATTCAAAAAAATCCATTCCCCGAAAGGAATGGATTCATAAAACTGTCAATTTTTATACAATTCATCGGGGGTTTTTTCACCTTTCCCACAGGCAACGCGAAAAGGGTTTTATCTACCCGCGCTTGCAAGAGCGGATTCAGTATCCCAATAAACGGACAATAAAATAATAAATGACTGCAAGGATCACAAAATAACAAAAAGCTTTGCCGCGATCCTTTAAATCAAAACGGGTCTTTGGTGTGTGGAGAAAAGCCCAGAAACCGCGGGCTTTTTCCATAAGGATTGATTCTCTCTTATTCATAACGAAGCGCGTCAATCGGATCAAGAAGAGCCGCTTTCTTGGCAGGATAAAGCCCAAAGAAAAGACCAATTCCAACAGAAAAGACGACTGAAATAATGGTTGCAAGGACCGAAATGACAATCGGCCAGCCAATGATCCGCGCGGCAATGACAGAAACAATTGTGCCTAGGATCATGCCCGTCGTTCCGCCCGTGACACCAATGACCATGGATTCAACGAGGAACTGCAGCAAGATATCATGGTAGGTCGCCCCAAGGGCCTTGCGGATACCGATTTCCCGCGTCCGTTCCGTTACGGAAACAAGCATGATGTTCATAATACCGATGCCGCCGACAAGAAGACTGATGGCCGCAATGATAGCCAAAAGCAAGGTGATGGACCCCGTCGTTTCCTGAGCGGTCTTGATGATTTCTGCCAGATTCCGAACACTAAAGTCATCGTCTTCGCCCGTACGGATCTTGTGGCGTTGCCGCAGCAGCGTGACTACATCGGATTGGACCTGTTCAATCGTATTTTCATTCTCGCACTGGATCGTGATATTTCGGATATAAGTAATGCCCATCAGCCGCTGCATAGCCGTAGTAAGGGGAACAAAGACCACATCATCCTGATCCTGCCCCATAGAGGATTGTCCTTTGCTGTTTAGGACACCAACAACCCTAAAAGGGGCTTTATTGATACGGACAGTTTTCCCTACAGGATCTCCTTCGGGGAATAGATTGTCTGCAACCGTCTGTCCTATAACACAAACCCTGTCACGGCTCGTCAGTTCTTTTTCCGTATACATACGGCCTGTCTTGATGGTATAGTTCCGGATGTCAATGATATTAGGCGTCATGCCCTGGACCTGCGTATTCCAGTTTTGGTTTCCCGCAACAAGCTGGTAGCTGCTTTGTACGCCAGGCGCCACGTATTTGATGCCATCGACATTCTTTTCAATGGCCTTAGCATCATCATACGTCAAATGTGCCCCGCTGCCGCTGGCAATCCGCTGTCCATTGGCGGTACGTCCGCCGCTCATGACAATGAGCAGGTTACTTCCCATACTGGAGATGTTTTCCTTGACTTTTTCCTGCATCCCAAGGCCCAAGGAAACCATGGCAATGACAGCACCGACACCGATGATGATGCCCAGCATGGTAAGAAAAGTCCGGAGCTTATTGGAAAGCATGCCTTCGAAGGCCATCTTGATGCATTCCTTCAGCATATCATTCCCTCCGTTCATCCTTGATGAGCTTCCCATCCCGGATGGTCAGGATGCGCTGCGTCATATCAGCCAGTTCCGGTTCATGAGTAACCATGATGACGGTCTTGCCCATATGGTTCAATTTTTCAAAGATATCTATGATTTCCAAGGTTGATTTGGTATCAAGGTTTCCTGTCGGTTCATCGGCCATGATGATAGCCGGGTCATTGATGAGCGCCCGCGCAATGGCGACACGCTGACGCTGCCCACCGCTCATCTCATTGGGTTTATGGTAAAGCCGCGCGCCGAGCCCCACTTCAGTAAGGGCCTTCTCGGCCCGCTCGGTCCTCTCCTTGAGATCGACCCCAGCGTAGATCAGGGGAAGCGCCACATTGTCTACAGCCGACAGGCGGGACAGGAGATTGAAGCTCTGGAACACAAAGCCAATGCGGGCATTGCGCGTATGGGCCAGTTCATCATCTGTATAACGGGCAATATTCTACCTTCGAGGATATACTCCCCCGATGTCGGGCGGTCAAGACAGCCCAAGACATTCATCAACGTCGACTTCCCGCTTCCTGAAGGCCCTACGATGGAAGTAAATTTACCCTTTTCGAAACTGACAGTAAGATGGTTCAGGGCATAAACCGTCGTATCCCCCATCGCATAACTTTTTACAATATCCTTTAGTTCAATGACGTTCATGGATTCGCTTTCCTCCCTTCATCAAATGGGAGGACCTCCGCGCTGCTGCGTCTTAACGGTCACAGTCTTGACTTCAAGTTCATCGCCCTCCTCAAGGTCACCGCTCACCGCAATCCGGTCTTCACCCTGCATAAGGACCTTGACGTCCACTTCCCGTGCTGTGCCCGACGCCCGATCAAGGACCTTCACATACTTTCTGTCCCCGCTGGTAAAGAGGCATTTGGAAGAAATGGAAAGGGCATCATCCACTTCCCCGATGATGACATTGGCCCGTGCCGTCATGGTCGGAAGGAGCTTGTTGTCCACATTGTCAACATCGACATAGCAAGTATAGTAATTGACATTGTTAGTTGTCGTCGCACTTCGGCTGATGAGGGAAATGATTCCCTTAAACGTTTCATCAGGATAGGCATCAACGGTAAACTCAACTGTCTGGCCGTCCTTGATCTGGCCAATATCGGATTCATCGACCATGAGCTCAATCTGCATCTTATCCAAGGTCGCTACATTCATGATGACCTGCGGCGTCGAAACACCGGGCGATACCGTCTGTCCTACAGGAGTCGGTTTGCCAATGACATACCCGTCAATCGGGGACGTAATGATCGTATCGTTGGTATTTGAAACAGCCTGTTCATAGTCTGCCTTGGCATAATCATAATTGGCCTTGGCCGTATCAAAGACGCTCTGGGAAATGGCGCCTTCCTCGAGAAGCTGCGCATCCCGCCGATAAGTGGCTTCCCGGTCTGACAGAGTAGCTTCTTTCATCACCTGGGTCTTCATCAGGGACGTATCATCAAGTTTCAAGAGCGGCTGTCCTGCCGTAACATGCTGATTTTCCTTGACATAGACCGCAACGATACGACCCGTAATCTTCGAGTTGATTTCAACATTGTCTTGGGCACTCAGTGCGCCTGTAGCCGAAACAGTCTGGCGTACTGTTTCCCGGCTCACCGTGTCCGTACGGATCTGTGCCAAAGCCTCTTTGGCTTTCTTGTCCTTGTACCAGAGGCCGCCAGCTGCCGCGGCTGCCAAAAGAACGGCCAAACAGCCGACAAGGATACGATGTTTCTTCAAAAAATCCACGTTATTCCCCACCTCATTTACTGTAAGCGGAAGGAACCCTTGGACCAAGGCTCCTCCCGGCAGGAAAAAGGTCCTGCTCCCCACTCCACATACTGGGTTTATGATAACAATCCTTCATGAAGAAATCATGAAGGATTGTAAAAGATTCCGTTACGAACGGATCTGTCCATTTCCACAAATCAGGTATTTGGTTGTCGTCAGCTCCGGCAGGGCCATAGGGCCGCGGGCATGGAGTTTCTGCGTACTGATGCCGATTTCCGCGCCAAACCCGAATTGGAACCCGTCCGTAAACCGTGTCGATGCATTCACGTAGACGCAGGCCGCATCAACCACTTGCTGGAAGCGGCGGGCTGTTTCGTAATCGTCTGTCACAATGGCTTCAGAGTGCCCCGTTCCATAGCGGCGAATATGGGCAACCGCTTCTTCCATGGAATCAACGATACGGATGCTCAGGCGAAGGTCATTGTATTCCGTGGCCCAATCTTCATCGGTAGCAGGAATCATGCCTTTTTCATAAGCCAAGGCCCGATCATCACCAATCATCGTCACATGAGCCTTTTGATAAGCTTTCACCATAGCCGGCATAAAGGCATCCGCAATTTCCTTATGGACAAGAAGCGTTTCCATGGAATTGCATGTACTGGGCCGATTGACCTTGGCATTGAGGGCAATGGAAACGGCCATAGCCACATCGGCCTTTTTATCCACATAAGTATGGCAGACACCGGATCCGGTTTCGATAACAGGCACCGAGGCGCCGCTTACAACCGTGCGGATAAGTCCTGCACCGCCGCGGGGAATGACCACATCGACAAGACCGTCGAGATGGATCAGTTCCGTGACCGCTTCCCGCTCTGGAATATTGATAAACTGGACGGCGCCTTCGGGAAGACCGGCCTTGCGGCCTGCTGCAATGAGGGCATCGCTTACAGCCTTATTGGAATGGAGGGCTTCCCGGCCCCCCTTCAAGATCACGGCATTACCGCTTTTCACGCAGAGTGCGATGGCATCGGCCGTCACATTGGGGCGAGCTTCATAAATGATGCCAATCAGTCCCAGAGGGACGGTAACCTTTGTGATTGTAAGGCCATTGGAAAGCGTCCGTCCGCTCAGGACTTTTCCCACGGGGTCCTCAAGGTCTGCAACCTGCCGAATGCCTTCGGCCATCTGGGCCAGCCGCTCATGCGTGAGCAGCAGCCGATCCAGGAAGGAATCCTTAAGCCCGCCTTGACGTCCATTTTCCATATCAGTGGCATTGGCAGCAAGGATTGCCCTTTCTTCTGCCATGAGTCCTTCAGCCATGGCAAGAAGGATCTTATTTTTTACATCCGCACACAAAAGGCCAAGAGTAACAGAAGCCTCTTTTGCTCCTTCAGCCTGCATCCGGACCATTCCCTGTTCGTACACGGTCACGCCTCCTTACATGATGACGAGATTATCTCGGTGGATGACTTCATCCGTATGGATATAGCCCAGAACTGATTCCACATCGCCCGTCTTTTTCCCAAGGATCTTACGGATCTCCTGGGCATCGTAGTTTACAAGTCCCCGAGCCAGTTCATGTCCCTTTTCATCAGCCACGCTAACAGTCACGCCGCTTTCAAAGTCCCCTCTGACAGCCTTGATGCCGACCGGAAGAATGCTGCAGCTGCCTTTTTGCTTGAGGGCCTTTTCAAGGCCAGCATCGACAATGAGCGCACCCTCCACCTTAGCGCCAAAAGCCAGCCACTGTTTCCGGGCCTGGAGATGAGAAATATGGGGAACAAAAAGGGTCCCCACGGCATCTCCCCGAAGGATCTGGCGCAGCACCTCCGGGTCTTCCCCGGAAGCAATGACAAGGGCAATCCCCGAAGAATTAGCGACCTTTGCCGCTTGAATTTTCATAATCATCCGCCAGTCCCATTCTTGGAACCAGCACCGCCGGCCATGGCTTCCAGTTCCGGAGTGATTTCGGGCACCTCCGAAATGAGGCGGGCATCAGGATGGCTCTGAGGATTGGCAGTATAAAGACCGTCCACATCAGAAAGAAGGATATCGACATCAGCGTCGACGATTCCGGCTACCAAGGCGGAAAGATTGTCATTGTCACCAATCTTGAACTCATCAATAGCGACAACGTCGTTTTCATTGACAACCGGAATGACGCCCCATTCAAGCAGTTTTTGGAAGGTATTGCGGGAATTGGCATAATGATGGCGGTCAAGCGTGTCCGCACGGGTCAGGAGGACCTGGGCCACGGTCTGGCCATACTCGGCAAAAAGCCGCTCATAAATATGCATCAAAATACCCTGTCCCACGGCGGCGCAGGCCTGTTTACCTGGCATGTCCTTGGGCTTTCCCTCAAATTTTAGGCGGCCAACGCCAACAGCACCGGCACCGCTGGAAACAAGGATCATTTCATGGCCGCTGTTCTGCAGATCCGCCATAATCCTTGCCAGCTTTTCAATCTTTTCGTAATTGACCTTGCCATTGGGGTAGGTAATGGTACTCGAACCTACCTTGATGACAATCCGTTTTGCCTTTGCCAGTTTTTCCCTTTCCATCTGCTCACCTTCCTATTCCTACTCGTTTGGGATACCTGCGTTGGGGACCCTCAGTAACGATCCTCAAACTCAAAGATCATGTCACCGATCTTGACTGACTGTCCTTCTTCAATGCCCTTTTCCTTCAGGGCCTTTTCAATGCCGAGACGGCGCCAGATGAGCTGGAACCGGTACACCGCTTCTTCGTTATCAAAATTGGTCATGGCCACAAGGCGCTCAATGTTCTTGCCCTTGACTTCAAAATCAGCGTCCTCTGCATCCGTAAGGATCTCAAATGAATCGGGATCCACTTCCTTGAGGTGCCCCACTTCCAGCATCTCCTCGTCCCGCGGGGCCTTTTGAAGCATTTCAAAAGCCTTATACATGACGGTACGCAATCCATCACCCGTTGCAGCTGATGCTTTCATGATGGGATAGCCCTTTTCCGTAACATATTTTTCCAAGGCAGGATAATTTTCTTCTGCTCCAGGCAAATCCATCTTATTGGCAACGACAAGTTGGGGCCGTTTGACCAGTTTGTCACTGTAAAGGGCCAATTCCTCATTAATTTTCTTGAAATCTTCCACAGGGTCACGTCCTTCACTGCCGCTTGTATCGACAATATGAAGGATGACCCGCGTCCGTTCTATATGACGCAGGAAGTCATGCCCCAGACCGACCCCTTTGCTGGCCCCATCAATAAGTCCAGGCAGATCGGCAAGGACAAATGAGTTTTCCTCATCAAGGCGCACCACGCCAAGGACAGGAGTCAGCGTCGTAAAATGATAGGCCGCAACCTCTGGTCGTGCCGCTGAAACACGGGCAACAATGCTTGATTTGCCCACACTGGGATAGCCCACCATAGCCTAGGCTCGGCCAGTTTGATCCCCGGCTCACCTTTTTCCGCGAAGGTCACGCCCTGTTTGGTACTTGTCACATAGCAGGCATTGCCTTTACCGCCGCGTCCGCCCTTAGCAGCAAGGAAACGGTCCCCTTCGTGGGAAAGGTCCGCCAAGACGACCCCCGTTGCATCATCAATGACAACAGTGCCCATCGGTACCTTGACTTCCACATCGGGAGCCTTGGGACCTGTGCAGTTTTTGGCCGAACCATTGCCGCCGCGGGAAGCAACAAATTTTCGTTTATAGCGAAAATCAACAAGGGTATTGAGATCCTTATAGGCTACCAGATAAACACTCCCACCGCGTCCGCCGTTACCGCCGTCAGGACCGCCGTGAGCGACAAATTTCTCACGCCGAAAACTGGAAGCTCCGTCGCCGCCGCTTCCTGCTTCTACATAGATCCTAGCTTTATCCGTAAATAACATGATTGTATCCTTCCTAAAAACATAAAAATAATGGAAATGTAGGGTTTTATTATACAATAAAGCCAGTAAAATTACCACGAGGAGCCCCTTTTCCCTATGAAATACGGGCCTAGGCGCATAGCAAGTAACAAAAGAAACAAAAGGCCAAGAAAACGGCTTGCCGATAAAAAACAGGGAACCCTTTGCAAGGGAATACTGACCCAGGAAAATATTTTAAAAAAAGCGTTGACAAAAATAAGACCATCGAGTACAATAATGACTGTTCGGTTATGACTCCGTAGCTCAGCTGGATAGAGCGTTTGGCTACGAACCAAAAGGTCGAGTGTTCGAATCACTCCGGGGCCACCAATTGAATTCAGCCGTGGAACAGACGTTCCACGGTTTTTTATTGTCCTTTTCGAAGGTTCCCAATTGACAAAAGGGGCAGGCTGGCTATACTATACTCTTGTTAGGTATAACTAACTTTTCTTGCAATCTAAAGAAGGAGTGACCCTTATGGTAAAAAACATCATCCATATTGAAGGCATGTCCTGTGGGATGTGCGAAGCCCATATTGCCGATACGATTCGGCACGCTTTCCCCCATGCCGCCCACGTATCAGCTTCCCGTTCCAAGAAAGAAGCCACTTTTGTGACAGAAACCCCTGTCGAGGAAGCCGTGATCAAAAAGGCCATTGATGAGACAGGCTACACCTATAAAGGCATGAAGACCGAGCCTTATGAAAAGAAAGGCTTCTTCTCCCGCCTTTTTGGCTAAGCCATGAATGGTTCTGTTTTCTGGGGCGTCATCATCCCCTTTATGGGAACAAGCCTCGGCGCCTGCTTCGTTTTTTTCCTGAAAAAAGGACTCAGCGAAAAAGTAAACCGGGCGCTCACGGGATTTGCGGCCGGGGTCATGACGGCGGCTTCTTTCTGGAGCCTTCTCGCACCGGCTCTGGAATTTTCACAAGCCCTCGGCCGCTGGGCCTTTCTGCCAAGCTTCATTGGCTTTTGGATTGGGGTCTTCTTTCTTCTTATCCTAGATCATGCCATCCCCCATCTGCACCAGATGAGTACGGAACCGGAAGGCCCTGTGACAAAACTCGATAAGACTCTCCTCATGCTCCTTGCCGTCACGATTCACAACATTCCGGAAGGAATGGCGGTTGGTGTCGTCTACGCCGGTTATGCAAGCGGCAATTCCCTCATTTCCCTGTCCGCGGCCCTCGCCCTTTCCCTCGGGATTGCCATCCAGAACGTACCGGAAGGGGCCATCATTTCCATGCCCCTTTACGAACGAGGCTGGAGCCTTAAAAAAGCGGCTTTCTACGGTATCCTCTCGGGCATTGTTGAACCCATCGGCGCGGTTCTAACCATTTACTTTGCCACGCAGATCATTCCTCTCATGCCTTATTTCTTGAGCTTTGCCGCCGGTGCCATGCTCTATGTCGTCGTCGAAGAGCTCATTCCGGAAATGAGCCAAGGCCACCACTCTGACATTGGTGTCCTATGCTTTTCCTTAGGATTTTCCGTCATGATGGTCCTTGACGTCGCCTTGTCCTGATAATCCTCTTTTCTTACTCGGAGCAAAAATCAATCCGATTCGCTGCCATTACGTGCCCCCACTGCTTAAGAATGGAAACAATGCCGTAAAAAAAGAGGCTGTAAAAAGTTGATGTGTACCCCAAAAACTGGACGCATATAAATTAGTTAAATGGCATTAGTGGATGTTTCCCGATATATTTCGGGAGGCATCCATTTTGTTTTCTGAATCCTTTCCTTGTTGAAATACCGCTTTAGCAAATACCTTGAACGAGGTGTATTCTTCGCTTCCGTAATACATTTCATTTTCATCCGACCAAAAGGTCTCCATAATACTGTTGTCATAGCAGTTGCCCTACGCGACATTGACTGTATAATTCCATGCTTTTCAATTCACTTCTGTAATATTCATGCTGATACTGCCATCCCTGATCCGAGTGCATAATTAAACCCCTGTAAATTCCTGAATTTCTTAAAAGCTCGGTTCAGCATCCTTTGATTTGGTTAAGATTAGGAATCATCGATAAATCATAGGAGATGATTTCGTTCGTATTCATATCAGGATGGGGAAAGGTAGCATTTTCCCCATGAGAAATGAAACTGTGTTACATCCGTTGTCCATTTCTGCAGTGGCCTGTCCGCTTTAAAGTTTCTCTGGATGATGTTGCCGGCCACTTTCCCGACTTCTCCTTTATACGAATGGTACTTTTCTTTCGGACGCTTGCCAAACAGCTTCAGGTCATGCATGATACGCTGCACCCGTTTGTGATTGATATGGAAGCCGCGGTTCACCAGCTCGTGACAAACGCGCCGAACACCATATCTCTGCTTATTTTCCTCGAATATGTGACAGATTGTTTCCGTAATTGATTTGTTTCTTTCTTCTACACGATCGGTACGCTTCAATTCATAGTAGTAGGTCGACTTCGCTAATCCTGAGAATTTTAACAGGTACTTTAACGGGTGTCCTTCCTGGCGGAGTTCCTGGATGATTGCTGCCTTTTGCCTTGAGCTGCGCAGCCCATTTTGTCGTCTCAAGGCGATTTGTTTTTTTATTACAGCATTCTCCGCTTTTATGTAGGCGTTCTCTGCGCGCAGACGAATTAATTCTTCCCGTTCACTTTCATTTTAATGGTTTGGGGCTCTTC
>SCPO01000191.1_pt1 | contig 53747 bp, 63 predicted proteins | sample 6106821 | NCBI WGS metagenome assembly SCPO01 (sample SAMN10720448, study PRJNA508395) | human gut metagenome | isolation source: Participant 2 stool, 0 month | host: Homo sapiens | collected 2017 | reverse complement strand
ATACCTAATAAATCATTTCATTTCGCCTTTCTAAAAGCTTTTATGACTAAATTCTATGACTAAGTTTAACTTACTTTTAGCTATAACTCAAGTATTCAAATACAAAAAGCATCCCACGCATTTTTACGCAGGATGCTCTTTGATTACTTTTTCTTCGGCAGCATTTGATGCTATTCTTCCAAAACCGAGTTTCAATTACCTGCGTTCCCTTTTGTCATCTCATAACAGATACAGGGGATGATGGTTTTGGGAACCATCAGGTTTGTGTTCGGAGATGCGTTAATGCACATGGCGGCCGGATCGTCTTTAACGGCAGCGGCGCAGTATGTCCGTCCATCCGGAGCCTGAACGCGAATACAGCTCTGTTCCTGAGAAACTGTATAGGTATCGGGAAATGCAAAGCTGCAGTCATATGCAGTGAAACAGCGGTCGCTTTCAATGGTATGGATCCGCTTATGACCGGTACTGTCAGGAATAATGACTGTTTTTATCCGGATTCCTTCATAGGGAGACCACTCAGAGGATACCGAATGGTCTGTAAGCTGGGGATTGGAAACCATTCCGCGGACATAGATCATATGGTTGATATCGAGGGCAAGCATACTGTCAGGTGCGGCTTCAGCCAGACTTCTCATGGAACGCGGAACGCTGAAGGCAAAACGGCTGGAATAGGCAAATTTTGAATATTTTTCTTCCGTAAGGACATGGTGATGAGGCAGCGTCCGTCCGCAGGTATAGGCGGTAACATCGCCGTGAAGCCTCTGGATTAAAAGACCGCCATAGGTCTGAGCAGTCAGCGTTGGAAGATCGGGAAGGGGAGCCGCTTCTGTCTTCCAGAAGGGATGCTCGTCCGGAAGGGAGAGGAAGGCGAAGGCCTTCATTGCCCAGTAGGGAGATCCGGGAGCGTTGTACTGTTCAGACATGAGCAGGTTGGAATAGCCGTAGCCGATGGTCAAGAGTCCGCTGTTGTCAACAATGGGATGCTCCGTCCAAAAGCGCAGATGGCGTTCGATAAGCCCCTTCATTATCCCATAGGGAACAACTTCCAGTTCACAGGCAGCGCACATGGAGAAAAAGGATACCTGAGCAAAGCGGTAAGTCAGAGAACGGCCGTAGGCCAGGGCAGAGCCGTCCTCTGCAAACCAGTTGATAAAATCTGCTGCAAATAATTTTGCCCGCTCTTCATAAAGTGCACAGCGGTCAGGATCATTTTCCCTCATAAACCGGCAGTAAATCAGACTGTAATAATGGAAGGCAAAGGAAATATAATAGTCTTTTTCACCGTTTTGTCCGTCCAGATACCAGCCGCCTCCCAGATAGCAGCTCTCAATGTAATCCAGATAGTCGGACAGGACCTGTTCTGAATAAGGAAAACCGACCGATTTAAGGGCAATATTTACCAGAACGCCGAAAAACATCCAGTTGCATGGGGGCAGGCATGAGTGGTTGATCCCGTCCAGCCATTTTGCCAGATTTGTCTTTTCCTTTGCAGAGAGAGGGTCCCACAGTTTTTGAGGTGTCATCAGTATGCCGTAGGCGATGGCAGCCATTTCCACAAAGCGCTGGTCAATATCCTGAAAGCCGCCCCAATATTCCGGGTTTTCAGGATCGGTGCCTGCGGCAAGGCCTGACAGATACAGCTGCTCAAATTCAGGACAGCTGCCTCCTCCGGCCCAGAAGGGGACCAGGCCCCAGAGTGGTCTGGCAAAGCCTTCGGCTCCGGCTGCTGCCATGTCGTATACTGCGGCAGAGCTGCCTGGGCAGAGTCTGGCTTTTTGAGGAGAGTAAAATGGAAGCGTTGGGGTTAAAAGCTGCATGAGAAGCTGGGAATATTCGTGTTTTGTCATAATTTTTAATCTCCTGAATTTGTGTATTTTGGATATTACCAGATCAGGAAGTCCTTTCCCAGCAGTCGCAGCACTGCTTCTGTGAGAAAATAATCTGCATAAATCAGATCCGTCTGTTCCCTGCGGTCATTGTGAAATGCCACCTTACAGTTCTGTACAATCCCATCTGTATCGGGATTCCAGTCACAGCAGGTTTCAGCGGTATGTTTGAGGATGAGTTCTGCATAGGTGCGGTAAAGATTTTTTTCACACTCATCCACATGCTCTGCAATTTCTAACAGTCCGCAGGCAGCGCAAAGTCCGGCAGATGTGTCTGTATAAGCGGCAGAGGCCGGCTGTCTGAAATCGCACAGAGGGATATAACCGGTCAGTGCAATATTGGAGATAAAGTAGTGGGCTGTTTTTTTGGCAATGTCCAGATATTTTTTATTTTTGGTATGACGGTAGGACAGTGCAAAGCCGTACAGGATCCATGACTGACCCCGTGACCAGGAGGAAGTTTCAGAGTAGCCTTGTCCGCCCAGAATGTGTTCCAGTTCTCCGGTATCCGGATTGATGCAGGCAATATGGCCGCAGGAGCCATCCTCACGCACCAGATAAGAGGCTACCGTGTCTGCGTGATTTACAGCAATCTGCTGGAAGCGGGGATCTCCGGTGATCTGGCCTGCCCAATACAGGAGGGGAATATTCATCATGGAATCTACGATGATCCATCCGGTGCAGTCTTCTCCTTCTTCTACACATTCAGGATTCCATGCCCGGATAAATTTTCCGTTTGGATTGTATCTTCCGGCCAGAACAGAGGCTGCATTGAGGCCGCGGACTTTGGCTTCTTCGGAACCTGTGAGGCGGTAATCAGCTACAGCGCTGTGGAGCCACATGAAACCGGTATCGTGGTGAAGGCCGATGAAGCCGTGAAGGGCCTGATCCAGTAAATCTTCATTTTTCGGGCTGTTTCCAGATAAAGTTCATTTTTGTGGCATGATAAAGCTGCCAGAGGATACCGCTCCAGAAGCCGTTGGTCCACCAGTAGATGTCTTTTTTGGCATAATCTTCTTCGTATACACCACCGACCGTCCAGTAGGGAATTTTTTCACCCATTCTTGCACATTCCGCATACAGCTTCTGTTCCATTTTTTCGTAAATCTCATTTACCCATTGTGTTTTTGATGTCATAAGTTGATACCTCCTTGAATGTACTGCGCATGATGCGCCCATTATTTTCAAATTCAAGTAAAAAGAAAAACGAATAAAGAAAATGGAGAAAACATCCGTATAACGTAACATTTTATACATGGTAAAAATGAAAAGTGCAAAATAATCCTGAATAGTATATAAAATTTCAATAAAAAACGGGAGAATACATGGATGAGTTTATATTAAAACAATATAATAACAGATATTACATTCAGAAATAAAAAAATTTTATCTATAATAAAGGCATCAAATGTGACTGAAATGGAAAGAGGAGGATATGATGAGACACAATAAGTTATGGAAAAAAGCAATGGCACTTACCTGTGCAGCGGCATGTGCTGCAACAACTCTGGCAGGCTGCGGCAGCTCTACACAGGCTGAAAAGCCTTCTGAAAAACAGAGGCTCAGGGGGAGAGCGGCGCTGCAGAGGGACAGACAGAGATTACATTTACCGTATGGGATTATGAGACAACCGACTACTGGAAAAAACTGGTAGAGGCATTTGAGGCAGAAAATCCAGATATTAAGGTAAAGGTAATGGATATCGGGGCTACTGATTACGATACAAAGATTCCTGTACTGCTTTCTTCCGGTGATACATCTGATGTTATTACTATTAAGAGTATGAACATTTACAACAGTCTGGTGGAGAAAAATCAGCTGATGCCTCTGGATGATAAGGTGAAGGAGAGCGGCGTTGATATGGCTCCTTATCAGGGATCGGATGAAGGAATCCGCATCGATGACAAGCTGTACGGCCTTCCATTCCGTAATGACTACTATCTGCTGTATTACAACAAGACTCTGTTCGATCAGGCGGGTGTTGAGTATCCAAAGAACGATATGACCTGGGATGAGTACAGAGAGCTTGCAAAGAAGATGACCAGCGGAGAGGGAAATGACAAGATTTACGGTGGATACTGCCATACATGGCCGGGTTCCTTATATCGTTGGGGCTTAAGCGAAGAACACAGTATGGCTGACGGTGAGTACAGCTTCTTAAAGCCTGTTTATGAATTATTCCTCGGCATGCAGAATGAGGATATGTCCGCTATGGATTACGGTACATTAAAGACAGGAAACGTTCACTACAGCGGCCCGTTCTACAAGGAGCAGGTAGCAATGGAGTTAATGGGAACATGGTTTGCAAATATGATCATCAACACCAAGAACAAGGGTGAGACCTCTGTTGAATGGGGCGCTGTAAGAGCACCGCACTTTGAGGGCCAGGAGCCTGGTACAGCTGTCAGCAACCCAACTCCGATCGCAATCAACAAGAATGCAGCTCATCCGGAAGAGGCATGGAGATTTGTAGAGTTTATGTGTACAGAGCCGGGTGCCAATATTCTGGCAGGTCTGGGAACGCTGCCAGCATACCAGAACGAAAAGACAATCGATACTCTGGTAAATGTTGAGGGAATGCCGGAAGGCTTCCGTGAAGCGATCGCTGCAGATAATTTTGTACTGGAATGCCAGATGATCCCTCAGGCAGGCGCTCTGGAGCAGATTATTGCAGAAGAGCATGACCTGATCATGCTGGGAGCAAATTCCATTGATGATGGTCTGGCAAATATGGCAAAGCGTGTAAATGATCTGTTAAGTAAATAAGAAGCAGACTGAAAAAAAGTCCTCTGGATCTTTGATTCGGAGGACTTTGAACCATCAGAGAAAAGAAGGAGGAGCTGTTTTACAGCGCGCAGATATGTCAAAACGAAAAGTAAAAAATATAATTACTGCCTATACATTTCTTTTGCCGAATTTTGTGGGATTTCTGCTGTTTACGCTGATCCCCATCGTATGCTCCATGGGGCTCAGCTTTATGGAATGGGATTCTGCAAATCCGATGAAATTTGTAGGGCTTGCTAATTTTGCCAAGCTTTTAGAGGATGAAACATTTAGTATTTCCCTGAAAAATACCATCTATTATTCTGTATTTACAGTACCGCTTACCATGGCAGCAGCTCTGGGGCTTGCTCTGATCTTAAACCAGAAGCTGAAGGGCATCAACATGTTCAGAACCGTATTTTTCTTCCCTCATGTAGCGTCTCTGGTAGCGGTGGCAGTTGTATGGAATCTGCTGTTTCATCCAACCCTTGGCCCGATTAACAATATTCTGCGTGCAATGGGAGTTGCAAATCCTCCAGGATGGACTTCTACGATTGATTGGGCAATGCCGGTTATCATTATTGTAAGTATATGGAAAAGTATGGGATACTATATGATTCTGTATTTATCCGGTTTGCAGGCGATTCCAAGAGAGCTTTATGAGGCAGCAAAGGTAGACGGCGCCAATACATTTCAGCGGTTCAGAAATATCACGCTGCCTATGCTGACACCGACTACGTTTTTTGTAAGCATTATGCTGACCATTGCCTGCTTTAAGGTATTTGACCTGATTTCCGTCATGACGAACGGCGGACCGGGACGTGCAACCAACGTACTTGTATACCATATTTACAACACAGCATTTATTAATTATGAGTTTGGATATGCAAGCGCAATTTCCATGGTTCTGTTTGCGATTGTACTGGTTATTACTGTGATCCAGTTCAGAGCTGAGAAAAAATGGGTTAGCTATATGTAAAAGGAGGAAAAAATGAAAACATCAAGAATCAATATAAAGACCATATGTCTGTATGGACTCCTTGTACTTTTAAGCATCACCATTCTGCTTCCGTTTTTATGGATGGTATCCTCATCATTAAAAACCAGCCAGGAAGTGTTCTCTGTTCCCATGAAGTGGCTGCCCGAAGAACCGGTATGGGAGAATTTCCGGGAGATCTGGACAAAGATTCCGCTGCTTATGTTTTTTAAAATAGTTTTAAGCTGGCAATTATTATTACGGTTCTTCAGGTATTAACCAGCAGCTTTGCAGCCTATCCGTTTGCAAAAATGAAGTTTCCGGGAAAAGATATTATATTTTTGGGCTACATTGCTACGATCGCCGTTCCGTGGCAGGTGTACATGGTGCCTCAGTTTATCATGATCCGTAAAATGCAGCTGGCAGACACCCATCTGTCCCTGATCCTCATGCAGGCCTTTACTGCATTTGGCGTGTTCCTTATGAGACAGTCCTATCTTTCCATTCCAAATGAGCTTTCAGAGGCTGCCCGCATAGATGGTCTGAGCGAGTTTGGAATTTACAGCAGGATTATGCTGCCTCTGTCCAAATCTGCGATTGCAACACTGATTATTTTCAGCTTTGTAAACGTATGGAACGATTACATGGGTCCCATGATTTACTTAAATTCAACCGAACTGAAAACCATTCAGCTGGGTCTTCGTATGTTCATCACACAGTATTCTGCAGACTATAACCTGATTATGGCAGCGGCTCTGATTTCTCTGATTCCGGTGGGAGCATTATTCTTAAGTATGCAGCGTTTCTTTATCGAAGGCGTGGCAACCAGCGGCCTGAAGGGATGATTCAGTTTCTTGCAATAAATTCACTGGGAGTCATCTGAGTAATTTTTTTAAATACCTTGCTGAAATAGTAGGGATCATCATATCCAAGCATACTGGAAACTTCATAGATCCGGTTATTATCCTTTAGAAGAAGCGATTTCGCTTCTTCTATTTTTACTTCTGCCACATAATCGGAAAAGGACTGGTGCGTCACCTTTTTAAAGATCCTGCTTAAATAGCTGGGAGTAATTTCCAGAACAGTGGCCACTTCATTAAGAGATAATTTCTGAAACCGGTTCTCGAAAATGTATTCCCTGGCTTTTTACTTTGTAGCGGTAAATCTCAGTCATATACTGATGACTGTAGTGGTCGATTCCCTGAGTCAGATGGAGAAGCCAGGACACAAGCTCCTGGTTTTTCATTTGGTCAAACTGGGAGAGGGAGGTATATTCCCTGCCGAACCATTGGATAAAAAAATCCCGGATTTTTGAGTCAAATCCATACAGACGGGAGATCAGAAGAAAGCAGATCTGTCTGGCGTCCTCCGGCTTTGCGATGCTCTGAGACAGAAATTTCTGAATCTGCAGCATAAGGTTTTCAGCTTCTTCAAAGAACGTACTTTCCGTATTCAGAAGTTCCAGCTGATGCTTCAGTGAATCTGCGTTTAAAAAGTCCGTATAAAAATGGATGGAGGTATCAATGCCGCTGACCTGGAAAGAGGCTTTCCATCGCTTCTTCCCTTGCAGCGGCAAGATGCATGATATTGCGATGGGGCGCGCTGATTCCTATGGTAAGCTGTCGGTTCAGATAACGGCGGACGCTGTTTAGGATGGACTGGCATTTCTTTTTTAGAATATCCTGATCCATCCCGTCGCGGTATTCCACATACAGAATCGTCGTATTTGGATTCAAATGGTGTGCGCAAAGGTCTGCACGTTCCGGAAACTGTTCCATACAGATATTATCAAGGTAATTCTGCGGAAGATCTCCCGATCCGGCGGGCACGGCTTCAGAATCCTTCAGACTGAAGCATAAAATACGGTAAAAGCAGTTGTCATTCAGAGCAAAATTTTCCGGCAGCTGTTTGGCAAACAGGCTTTTGTCTGCGTTCATCTGAAGCATTTCTTTAATGAAATTTCGTTTAAAATCTTCTGAGTGAGACGGCGGCTGCAGACGTTTGGGGCGCTTTGAAAGCATTTTCTGAGCAGACTGAATCAGGGAAACGAGTTCATTTTCCTCCAGATTCAGCTTGATCAGATAGTCAATGGCGCCTAAGCGCATGGCAGAGCGGACCAGTTCAAAATCATTATAGGCACTGAGGATAATGAAAAGAGGAGGATCCGGTTCCAAAAGAGCTTTTTCAATCATCTGCAGTCCGTCCATCTGCGGCATTTTAATATCAGTAAATACAATATCCGGGTGGTACCGGCGGATTTTCTCCAGTCCCTCTGCTCCATTAGAGGCCTGGTCTGCAAGACTGCAGTTTAATCGCTCCCATGGAATCAGGCTTTCAAGACCGCGGCGGATTAAAGCCTCATCGTCCACGATTAAGATTGAGGTCATAAAGAAGTGCTCCTTTCATATGGAATGCAGATCAGAACGTCAGTATAGGCTCCGGGTTTGCTGCTGATGGAAATACCATACTCCTGTCCATAGGTCATTTTGATCCGCTGGTTAATATTGCTGATGCCGATTCCGTTTAATCCGCGGCGGTTCTGCGAGCTTTCCTCAGGATTTAAAAGTTGTTCGATCTGTTCCGGGGTCATGCCGATACCGTTATCGACAATGTGGATATAGATACTTTTATCTTGCTGGTTTAAGTAAATATCAATGGTTCCGGAGCCGTCGCCTTTTGGTTCAATCCCATGGAAAATAGCATTTTCTACAATAGGCTGGAACAGAAATTTTAAAATCAGGGCCTGTGTGATTTCCGGATCTCCGATATGATACCGGACATTTAACCGTCCGTCGTACCGGATATCCTGGATCAGTACATAATCATCCAGGAGGGACATTTCTTCATAGATAGAAATTTTATCAGAACCCTTGGAAATATTCTGCAGAAGACGCCCAAGAGCTGCCGTCATATCCCGGATGGTATCTGCGTGCTGCAGGGAAGCCATCCATTTGATCGTATTTAAGGTATTGTAAAGAAAATGCGGATTGATCTGGTTTTGAAGGACGCGGAATTCAAGCTCTTTTTTTATTTCAGATTCTTGTTTTTGAGCCTCCATCAGTTCCCTGATTTCGCGCTCCATTTTGTTGATGGAGTCTGCAATGGTCTGAAATTCATCATTATTTTTCAGAGTCAGTGAGCCCGTAAAATCGCCCTTTGAAACATTTTTAATATAGGAGCTGATGGTATTGATCGGGCGGGTCAGTATGCGGTGCAGGTACATGGTAAGGCAGAGTACCAGCGCAGCGGAAATTACGATTAATGTGGCAGAGAATCGTAAAATCTCAGATTTTTCGCTGAGAAAGAGAGAAGGGAGTTTCCTGAACTGCAATGATATTGCTGTCTGGTATTCGGTAATAGTGGGCGATTAAAGGCGTGTGGCTGCGGTTTGCAGTAATATGCCCGATGGAGTCCTGGGTGTTTAAAATCTCACGGATCATAGAATCCTGAGACATATCAGCGCCGATCATGGAGAAATCCGTATGGCCGATGCACTGGCCGGACGGATTGATCAGGTAGATATTCTGATTATTAGAGCCGTTTACCAGATTTTTGGAATACATATCATTGCAAAAGGCAATGATACACCAGCCGATGGGAGCACCGGTCAGATCATTGTAGATACGGCTGCTGACTGGAAAAACATAGGTATCCTTCGCATAAATATCTTTGCTGAGAACCAGCTGGTCTGCTTTGCTGTGATTATAGGTTTCCGCCCATCTGGCATCTTTGATCGCGTCCTGATCCATAAGGGAACGGACATTTCCGATCTGAAAAGATTCCCCATTATCTTCTATGATAAGAATTTTAAAAATATTGTTTTCGATATTTGCATTGATTGCATATTCCGTGGCATAAGAACTGAACTGGATGATATCCAGCTGCTTTTCATATTTTTCAGAGTAGTTAGCAGTGAGTATTTCCTGCAGCTTTCTGTTATAAGTGATCCATCCGAGGAGCTGGTCGGAGATTTCCATCTGCCGTCTGATATCGTAGCTGGTATAGCGGAGCCGGTCAATACTGGCTGATTCGATGTCCTTGGTGATCCGTACATCAAGGAAATGCTGATAAAAACAGATATGGAAACCAGAGGAAGAAGACCAATGGTAAGCAGAGAAATCAGAAGTTTCATTTTAAAACTGTGAACAGAAAGGGGAAAATGTTTCATGTGTCGCTCCAATGTGAGTAATAGTACTGATTTACAGCATAATTATACAAAATAAGTGTACCATAATTTGGGAAGAGTGTCAAAAAATGAAGAAAAATAATCCAAATGTGGGAAGTAAATTTGATGGAATAGAATGAATGCTTTAAAAACAAAGGGATAAAGGGAAAAGTTATAACATAAATCTATAATTTATTTTTGAAATATACAAAAATAGATAAAGTGTACATATATAGAAAGAAAATAAAAGAAAAAAGAAAACAAATTGCACAAATAAGATAAAATTATACTATAAATATTAAAAAAATACCATTTTAATAAAAACAAACCTTTATATAATTTTAATAGATGTTAACATTTTGTTAAAAATCAAAATGTTTTCTGCCTGAGCGCGCATGGCAGAAAATAGGGAGAATAAGGAAAGGAGAAAAACATGAAAAGAAAATGAAACCGATCATGGCGGCGGTCCTGGCTGCTTCTATGACCGGCTCCAGTCTTTCCGCCGGAGTTGGCGTTATACCCGGGGGTGGGGGCATGACAAATGTCAGCGAAGTTTATGGTGCAGAATTAACAGATGATGAAGCGGGGGATGAACGTTCCGATCTGGAAGATGAAAAAGAGGATTCCCTAGAAGAAAACGGTTCAGATCAGCCAGAAGAAGTAGAAACCGAGGAGGAAGCTGAGTCAGAAGAAGCAGAAACTAAGGAGGAAACAGAGCCGGAAGAAACAGAAACGGAAGAAGAGTCTGAATCGGAAGCAGAAACCGAGGAGGGAGCCGAGTCGAAGGAAGAAGAAACAGAAGAAGAATCTGAGTCGGAAGAGGCAGAAACTGAGGAGGAAGCTGAGACAGAAGAAGCAGAAACGGAAGAAGAGCCTGAATCAGAAAAAGCAGAAATTGAGGAAGAAAAAGAGACCGCTTCTGCCGTACAGATTCCAGAGAGAGTAGCGACTCCCAGCCAGATTACATTGGCTACGCCCAGTGAACCTAAAAAAGCAACGGACAGTAATGCGCTTCGCAATGAATCTCTCAGCAAGGATATGCTGGATCTGGTAGTTGAGATGCATAACGATACTCCGTCGGTTAAGGAAATTCCTGAAACTTCTGACAGTTTTATGTATCTGAGCCAGAAAGACGGAAGAACGAAGCAGAATATTGGTTTCACAGATAAATACAACTACAAAGAAACAGAATATTTCCTCAGCGGAAATACACGGGTATACGATTTAAAGGACGACCATAAGGTTACAACCGCAACCGGAAGCAATGCATCCAGAAGCAATGCGTCTAGACCGGACAAGCAGGACTATACCAATCGTGTATTTGTGTATATGCCGGAAGATCCTGCCGATTTTAACGGAGTTGTATTTGTAGATATTCTGAATGCCAGCAGCAAGGTGGATCTGCCGGATATCTGGCGCAGAAGCTATGACTACTTTATGAGAAATGGATATGCCTATGTGGGCATTACTTCAAAGTACTGCAATGTAGAATCCTTAAAACGTTTTGATGCCAAACGGTATGAAAACCTTAAATGGGGAGATAAGGGACTGAATGAAAAAGACCGCAACGGATTGTTCTGGGATATGCTGGGACAGTTGGGCGTAATGCTGAAAACTCCGGATAGTGAACTTTTAGGCGGAGAGACAGCAGACAAAGTATTCCTTATGGGACAGTCTCAATCCGGTTTTTATGTGAACACCTATGTGAACTGCTTTGGTCAGGCCAATGCAGTTGGTATGGATTATGATAAAGATACGGGTGACGGAAATCCGGTTTTTGATGGTTTTGTCAATGTAGTGGGCGCATACGCAGATACAGATTTAAGCAGTCACGGCGCATCCAGAAGTTTCCCGACTCCTTATGATTCTCCTGTACCCTACATTCTGTTAGAGGGAGAAAATGATTATTCCAGTTGTGTTAAGTCAAATCCGGATTACATAAAAGAGGATGGGGATGAACCGGGCGTAGATATGTATCGTCATTATGTGGTAGCAGGCGGCGCCCATTCTTCAAAGATTTTCCCACCAGATATGACGGATGAGATACAGATTCAGGCAGGACGTCCCGCCGGCAATTATCCGCCGATGAAGATGGATGCGGAGACAGACCGTCCGAATGCGAATACAGACCTGAATATGGATTCTTATGTGAATTCTGTCTTTGCAAATCTGATTGAGTGGGTAGATGGCTCAGATATGCCGGAAGGTTTTACGGTAGAGGATGTTAACCTGGATTCCAGGGATGCATACGGAAATCTGACAGAAGGTATTGTACCACCTCAGATTTCGGTTCCGGTTGCCAAATATTACGGAGGCGTTAATGGAAAAACTTCTACAGACGGCGGATCAATGGTATATCTGTCTCAGGAGGAATTAAAGGAATTATATACTGATTATAGAGGACTACAGAAGTCAGTATGAAAGTTCTCTGGATGAGGCGATTGCAGAAGGATATCTGATTGAAGAAGAGCGGGATCGTATGATGTCCATCGCTGAAAACCAGCCTGTTTTGGGACATCGTCCGGCGTGGTTTAAAGACATTGAAACCTCCATGCAGACAAAGCCGATTCTGAAGAAGCTTAAGGAAGAAAAGAAAGACGGGTATACGGAGATTACATATCGGGCAGAAGGAAAGGCCAATATTTATGGCGTTCTTCTGGAGGATATTCCTTATATCAGAAAGCCGCTTCAGGGATACTCCAACTATATCCGCGTATGCATTCCGGATGACTATAAGGGTCAGGCAGTAATCGGGCCGATGTTTGAGAACGATTCAGAATTTGATGTAACCAAACTGAAGGCTAAGGGAATTGCGTATATTGGTATCACCGCAGATGCAAAGGCTGCTGAAAAGAAAGGATGCAGCTGGAAAGTATTGGATAAAGAGAAGGATCCAACCAGAGAAGAGGATGGCCTTCTTTGGGATATCATAAGCCAGACAGCAGAAGCAGCGGAAGATCTTCTGGGAGAAAGACCATCCAAGCTGTATCTGGGAATTAAGAAGGCTGATAATGCATGTGCATATACCTATATCAATGTATTTAATCATTTTAATGGATACAAGATCAGCGGAGCCGGCGTAGATGGAATTTACGAATTAACAGAACCGAATAAACTGATGAAGTTAAACAGCCTGGATTCCACTTATCCGACCGCAACGGACAATACAGTATCCGCATGGTATGACAGCCTTGTATATAAGGAAAATGATAATGGACCTACAATCGGAGCTACTGTGAAGAGTATCATAGAATCGGACGGTTCCTACTTCAAGGATTCCAATGGAAACGGACAGCTGGATGTATATGAGGACTGGCGCGAAACACCGGAAGCACGTGCGAAGGATCTGGTAGAAAAGATGACAATCAGGGAAAAGGCCGGAATGATGGTTATCAATTCCCGCGGTATGGGTATCTACAGTAAGGATCCTGATAAAGAAACAGGGCTTTTAGATGAAACCTCAAATACAGACGATATGTCTTCTGAAATTTTCGGCGTATCACGCACACTGGGAACAACAGAGGCTATTGTAGATTGGGGACTGCGTCACTTTATTCTTCGTCAGAATCCGGAACCGGAAGATATGGCTTCCTGGATGAACCAGATGAATCTGGTGGCAGAAAAACAGGTTTAGGTATTCCTGTTGTTATGGCTTCCAACTCCAGAAATGAAAACGGACAGATGACCTTTGGAATGAATGATGCGTCCGGTGTATTCTCTACATGGCCGGGAACGCTCGGACTGGCTGCTGCTGTAATTGGTGATATTGCCAATGGCGGAGATGCAGGCCTGATCAGCCGTTTTGCAGAGATTGCCAGAAGCGAGTGGGATGCCTGCGGTCTGAAAAAGGGCTATATGTATATGGCAGATACGATGACAGACCCAAGATGGCAGAGAACGTATGGAACCTTTGGTGAGAGTCCGGAACTGATCAGCGATATTATTGGACGGCTGGTAGAAGGCTTCCAGGGCGGAACGGAAGGTGTGGAAGAAAACGGAGTTGGCCTTACTGTAAAGCACTTCCCGGGCGGAGGCGCCAGAGAAAACGGATTTGATCCGCATTATTCACAGGGCCAGTGGAATGTATACCAGACAGAGGGAAGCCTGGAAAAATATCATCTCCCAGCCTTTATCAAAGCAGTAGAAAATAATGTTTCATCAATTATGCCGTATTATGCAAAACCTGCAGCTCAGAAGAGTGAACCGCAGTATGATTTAAACGGTGATCCAATTGAGATGGTTCCGGTTGGATTTGCGTTTAATAAGGTATTTATCAATGGTCTTTTAAGAGATCAGATTGGTCATGAAGGATATGTAAACAGCGACAGCGGAATTACCGGAAATATGGCATGGGGTGTAGAAGAACTGGATGTTCCGGAAAGAAATGCACTTGCTGTTAATGCCGGAACAGACATTATCAGTGATACGAACGATGTCAACTCAATTGTAGAACATGGAACAGAGGACCTGACGGACATAAATCTGATTACTATCAGACAGAAACCGGTACCGGATTGTTATACGGTAGATGATGTGACGCTGACAACGGCTGATCTGGATCAGTCCAACGGCGTCTCTTAAAAGAAATGTTTGAGTTGGGTCTGTTTGAGAATCCGTACCGCGATCCTGAGGAAGCAAAGGCAGTTGTAGATAATGAAAGCAATTGGGATGAGGCATATGAGGCACATCAGAAGTCAGTTGTTCTTTTGAAGGACAATGAAGGAGTTCTGCCTCTGACTGAAGATAAGCTTGAGGGCAAAAAGGTATTTATTCAGTACTTTGGACAGGAAAAGTCTGCCGAAACAACCTCTGAGCTTCGCAAAAGCCTTGCGGCAGGCGGATATAATCTTACATTAACCAATAATTATAATGATGCAGATTATGCACTGCTTTTTGTAAACCCGTCTTCTGGAAATTATTTTTCAGCAACGAAGGGATATCTTGAACTGGATATATGTACGAATAAGACAGTCCATGATGTAGATGAGCAGGGACGTCCGATTGAAGCAACGCATGAGGAATCTACGATTGAAAATGCTCAGGAAATTCAGGCGATTTCAGAAGCTGTAAGAGCAAATGGAGGAAAGGTTATTACAAATGTAAACTTTACGCTTGCCTGGATGCTTGGCAATGTAGAGCCATATTCAGATGTTGTCCTTGCCGGTTTTGATACACTTACATCTGCAACTATGGATGTTATTACAGGTGCATATGAACCGACCGGAAAGATGCCGATTACTCTTCCGAGAAATGATAGTGTAATTGAAGTAAATGCAGACGGCGTTTGCATTTCTCCTAACGATGTTCCCGGATATGCAAAGGATCAGTATATGCCGGAATCTATGAAGGATGAGAATGGAAAGGCATACGCATACAGAGACAGTGACGGCAATTATTATGAATTGGGATTTGGTCTTTCCTATGGCGGAAGTGACGATGGAAACAGCAATGGAAATCATGGAGGAAGCTCTGATGGTTCCAGTTCCGGTTCAGCTTCCGGCGGAAGAGTGTATACTTCTGCAGAAAATACCGCAGGAACATGGCACAGAGACGATAAAGGCTGGTGGTTTGAGTATCCTGATGGAACATGGCCTGCTGGAGAATGGAAACAGCTGGTTTGGAATAATGTAATCAGTTGGTACTATTTTAAGGAAGATGGTTACATGGCTACTGGTTGGTTCCGTGATGGAGATTATCTGTTCTATCTTCACCCGTATTCTGACGGAACACAGGGATATATGTACACCGGCTGGCATCAGATCGACGGAAAGTGGTACTACTTTAACGAAGCATCAGATGGAACCAAGGGCCGTTTAATGACAGATACCTATATAGATGGATGGTATGTGGACAAAGATGGCGTATGGGACGGAAAAAGCCAGAAATAAATATGAATACCTGAAGTGTAATACTGCATAACAGGTGAGACAGCTGAGAGGGAATCTTCGGGCCAGATGGTGGCTTTGAGGATTCCCTCATTTTGACAGGAGTTATACCTCCCATATCCGAATGATATACCCGGCTGTCCGTTTTTCCGTTGATTTTCTAATTCAATAAGTCTATAATGGCTGTAAAATAATTCCGCGGACAGGAATGGAGGAAATAAAGATGGAAAAGAAGAATCTGGATTGGGGCAATATCGGTTTTAGCTATATGCCCGCAGATATGCGATATGTGGCAGATTATAAGAATGGAGCATGGGGAGAAGGCAGACTGACTGCGGACTCTAATGTAGTACTCAATGAATGTGCAGGCATCCTGCAGTACTGCCAGGAGTGCTTTGAGGGCTTAAAGGCATACACCACCGAGGACGGCAGCATCGTAACATTCCGCCCGGACTTAAACGCAGAGCGTATGATGGATTCTGCCAGCCGTCTGGAAATGCCGGTATTTCCAAAGGAGCGTTTTTTAGAGGCTCTGGATCAGGTGGTAAAGGCAAATGCAGCCTGGGTTCCGCCTTATGGCAGCGGAGCGACTCTTTACATCCGCCCGTATATGTTTGCTTCCGGCCCGGTGATTGGCGTTAAGCCATCAGATGAATATCAGTTCAGAATGTTTGTGACGCCTGTGGGCCCTTATTTTAAGGGCGGAGCGAAGCCGATCACGATCTGCGTCAGCGATTTTGACCGTGCGGCTCCTCATGGAACCGGTCATGTAAAGGCTGGATTAAATTACGCTATGAGCCTTCATGCCCATGAAACGGCTCATGCCAATGGATTTGATGAAAATATGTTCCTGGATCCGGCCACCAGAACGTATGTGGAGGAAACCGGCGGAGCCAATTTCATCTTTATTACAAAGGACGGAGAGGTTGTTACGCCCAAGTCCGACTCCATTCTCCCATCTATTACAAGGCGTTCTCTCATGTATGTGGCAGAGCATTATCTGGGCTTAAAGGTAACACAGAGGCCTGTAAAGCTGGAGGAATTAAAGGATTTTGCAGAATGTGGTCTCTGCGGTACAGCGGCTGTGATCTCACCTGTAGGAAAGATAAATGACCACGGCAGGGAAATCTGCTTCCCAAGCGGTATGGAGGAGATGGGCCCAGTTACAAAGAAGCTGTATGATACGCTGACCGGTATCCAGATGGGACGCATTAAGGCGCCTGAGGGCTGGATTCGTAAAATAATGTAAGGGTCTCAGACAGGCCTCCCGGAATATACTGATAACAGATGGTATATTCCGGGAGGTTTTGCAGCTATGAAACGAGTTTTAAGGATCCTTTGGATAATGGGAGTGATTTTTTCTCTTGCCGCAGGGCTTGCAGGCTGTTCCGTTTCAAAGGAAAACAGGGATAAGGTGCGGGATCTGGAATTTCAGACTGCCCCCTCAGAGGAACTGCCCCAAGAGCTTTCAAAGCTGATTTCAGAGAAAGTGTCCCAGCCATTTAAGCTGACCTATACGGACGATAAGAACCTGTACATAGCAGTGGGATATGGGGCTCAGCCGACAGGGGTACAGTATCAGCATAAGAGAACTTTATCTGACGGAAAATTCCATTGTTCTGGCGACGGAGCTGATGGGGCCGGAAAAGGGGGAAGATCCGGGCACGGAGCAGTCCTTCCCCTACATTGTACTGCGGACAGAGCTTTTAGAGGAGCCGGTTATTTTTAAGTAGTAGAAAGAAAAGGCGGGTTTCCGCACGCTGCACTGCATTCTGGCGTCTGTGTTCAGGACTCCGGTTTTCTAATGGCCTTCAAAGTCGTCCTGAACTCCAGATGCCAGCGTGCACTGTAACGTGCGGAAACGCAAGAAAATCCTTTTTCGCCGGGATCATATGCTATACTACATCAAAATGCGTTATGAATCAAAATGGATGCATTTTGGAAAGGTTGGTAGCAGAAATGATCTTAAAGGATATTTGGCTGGATATAAAGGCAGTGCAGGAGCGGGATCCGGCGGCCCGCAGTGCGCTTGAGGTTCTTTTGCTGTATCAGGGCATCCATGCTTTGATCTGGCATCGGTTTGCCCACTGGTTTTACCAGCATAAAATGTTTTTATTGCCAGGCTTATTTCACAGATAGCCCGTTTCTTTACGCTGATCGAGATCCATCCGGGCGCTACGCTGGGACGCGGGATTCTGATCGACCACGGAAGCGGTGTGGTCATCGGAGAGACGGCGGTGGTGGGAGATAACTGCACCATCTACCAGGGAGTCACGCTGGGCGGCGTGGGAACTAAAAAGGGCAAACGTCATCCAACTCTTGGAAATAACGTTATGGTAGGTGCAGGAGCTAAGATTTTAGGCGCCTTTGAGGTGGGAGACAACTGTTCTATTGCCGCCAATGCGGTGCTTTTAAAGCCCTTGGAGGACAATGTAACAGCTGGGAATTCCGGCCCGTCCCATAAAAGGACGGCGTTACCCTGCCGAAAAAGCGGGAAACTATGACGTTAGAGGAATACGAGCAGATGAAGAACCAGATCCGGATGATGACTCAGGAGATCACGCAGCTGAAGGAAACGGTAAAGCTTCTTTCAGAGAAATCCGTATCCGGAAATGAGAAAACAGAAGGAGAAAGCACACAGGGATGAAGCAGGAAGCCCCTTACGTTAATATAGAACGGAGCATTATAAAAGAATACAGAAAAACCATCTGGAGGCCCTTTGTAAAGGGGCTTCAGGAATATGAATGATTCAGGACGGAACAGAGTGGCCGTGTGCATTTCCGGAGGAAAGGACTCCATGCTGCTTGCCAAGTGCCTGCAGCAGTTAAAGCGCCAGAGCGATACGAAGTTTGAACTGGAATTTATTGTGATGGATCCGGGATATCAGCCGGAAAACAGGAAGCTCATTGAGGAAAATGCAGCTCTTATGAATATCCCTGTGCGGATCTTTGACTCGGATATTTTTGATATTGTGGTGGATGTGGATCAGTCCCCCTGTTACCTCTGCGCCAGAATGCGGAGGGGTTACCTCTATTCCCATGCAAAGGAGCTGGGCTGCAATAAGATTGCACTGGGACACCATTTTGATGATGTGATCGAAACCATTCTTATGGGGATCCTTTACGGCGGCCAGATCAATACCATGATGCCAAAGCTTCACAGCACCAACTTTTCCGGTATGGAGCTCATACGGCCTTTGTACTTTGTAAAGGAAGAGGATATTTTGGCCTGGAGGGACAGCAACCACCTTCATTTCCTCCAATGTGCCTGCCAGTTTACGGAGCAGATCGCAAAAGAACGGGCAGCTGCCGGGGAAGCGGTGAACGGCGGTGATATTGTCCATACTTCCAAGCGCCAGGAGATGAAGGAGCTGATCGCAAGGCTTAGGAAAAACAGCCCCTTTATTGATGCGAATATCATGAAAAGTGTGGAAAATATCAATCTGGACGCTTGTTTGGGCTATGTCCAGAAGGGTGTGCGGCACCATTTTTTGGAAACCTATTGAGAGTTATATTTAACCTGCCATTTGCATAGATTCTTTTTATAAGAGACTATGAGGGATGGCAGGTGTTTTTATGGAGCTTATAAAGAAACAGATACATATGAACCAGTGGAAAGGAAATGTGGCTACTCAGATCACCCTGGATGATGATTTTATTGTGCCTGACACCATGGACGATATGGAGCAGGTTATGCTGGATAATGGAGAGATCCAGGCGGAGCAGGTAAAGCCTATGGGGGATAAGGTAAATGTAAAGGGACGTCTGGAATTTCAGGTTCTGTACCGCAGGGAGGGGGGCGGACTGCAGACGCTGGGAGGCAGCATTCCTTTTGAGGAGATGATCAATGTTCCCCAGTTAGAGGATAAGGATACAGTGAGTCTGTCCTGGACGCTGGATGACCTGAATACCAATATGATCCATTCCCGAAAACTGGGAGTTCAGGCGATCGTTACCCTTCAGGTGCGGATTGAGGCATCAAAAGATACAGAAGCTGCCGTGGATGTAAAGCAGGGGGGGACGGATACAGAGGCCTATACAGGGGCTGCGGAGAATCATGGGGAAATGCCGGTTGAAACCCTAAAGCGCCGGAGGATGGCCGCATCTATGGCAGTATGCAGAAAGGATACCTATCGGATTCGGGAGGCAGTAGGGCTTACAGGCGGAAAGCCGGGGATCGGCCGCCTTTTATGGAAAGAAATGAAGCTGCGGGCTGTATCGGTAAAGCCTCTTGACGGCACTCTGCATCTGGAAGGGGAGCTCACGGTATTTGTGATCTATGAGGCGGAGGATGATACAATGCCTGTGCAGTGGCTGGAGGAAACGATCCCGTTTTCAGGAGAAATGGAGGCAGAGGGAGTAAAGGAGGATCAGATCCCCATGATTACGGTCCGGCTTTCCCATCGGGAGATCGAGGCAAAACCGGATTATGACGGAGAGATGCGGGAACTGGAGATTGACGGGGTTCTTGAGCTGGATATCCGTCTGTATGAGGAACTGGAAACAGAGCTTTTAAGCGATGTATATTCCAACAGTCGGGAATTGACACCGGAGCGTAGGGAAACGGTGTTTGACCGGATCCTTACACGAAATGTATGCCGTTCCAGAATCGGAGAAAAGTGAAGCTTCCCCAGGGAGAGCGGATTTTACAGATATGTCATCACAGCGGAACCATAAAACTGGATGAGGTAGAACCGGGAGAGGACTGCTTAAAGATAGAGGGTGTTTTGGAGGTGACACTTCTTTATCTTACCAGTGATGACCAGGCTCCGGTTCAGCCGGCAGTAGAGCAGATTCCCTTTAAATGTACGGCAGAGGCCAGAGGGATCCGGGAAGACAGCGTATACCAGCTGGATGCGGGGCTGGAACAGCTCACAGCCGTGATGATGGGAGGAGATATGGTGGAAATTAAGGCTGTGGCAGTGCTGGACTTCCTGGTTCTGCAGCCTGTAAAGGAACAGGTGATCACAGGTATCTCTTCCGGCCCTCTGGATTTAAAGAAGCTTCAGGAGCTGCCGGGAATTGCGGGATACATTGTTCAGCCCGGTGACAGTCTCTGGATGATCGCTAAAAATTCCATACGACCATCAGCCACATCATATCAGCCAATGAACTGGCGGACGAGGAGATTAAGGCCGGGCAGAGGCTTCTTCTGGTAAAAGAGGTGGCAAGGGGATAAAAAAGGAAACAGACTGTTCATGGAAAAGTAATTCTATGGAGGGTCTGTTTTTTATGACAGTCATATGTGTAAAAATATCAAAAAAAGTTGAAAATAAAATAAAATATTGGAAAATATTGACATTAAGCTGCAAATGTAATAGAATGAAAAAGTAGACAGTCGACAATTTAAAAAGACGGATTAAAATTCAGGGAAGGTGATGAAGTTTGAAGACTATTAAGATTCCATATTACACTTCCAGTCTAGATCTCCATGTGGATGAAAAAAATCTGGAGGCGGTGATCACGGCCCGCACAGATGAATACGAGGCAGGAAAGAGTGAGGAGGAGCTGGTAAAGGAGGCGCTGGAGCATCCCATCGGAACACCCAGGCTCAGTGAACTGGCAAAGGGAAAGAACCGGATCGTGCTTGTTACCTCAGACCACACCAGGGCCGTACCAAGTAAACTGACTCTGCCTTTGCTTCTGGCGGAGATCCGCAAAGGAAATCCGGACGCAGATATTACGATTCTGATCGCTACCGGCCTTCACCGTCCTACCACAGAGGCAGAGCAGCGCAGGATGTTTGGCGATCCGATCGTAGACCATGAGAAGATTGCGGTAAATAAGGCATTTGAGCCGGATGATTTTGCCTATGTGACCGGTCTTCCCTCCGGAGCGGAGCTGTGGGTAAACAAACTGGCCTTAGACTGCGATCTGCTGATTACGGAAGGATTTATTGAGCCGCATTTCTTTGCCGGCTTTTCAGGAGGACGAAAGAGTATCCTGCCTGGTATCTGCAATGCGGCAACCGTAAATGAAAACCATTCCTACAAGGCCATTTCCAGTCCCTATGCTGCTACAGGCGTTTTGGAGCACAATCCCATCCATGAGGATATGGTGTATGCGGCCAGAGCAGTGAATGTTCAGTTTATCTTAAATGTAGCATTAAATGGGGAGAAAAAGGTAATTGCAGCCTTTGCAGGAGATCTGGAAAAGGCTCATGAAAAAGGCGTGAAGTTTGTCCGCGGTCTGGCTCAGTGTCCGGGCATGACGGAGATATCGTTATCACCTCAAACGGCGGTTATCCTCTGGATCAGAACCTGTATCAGAGTCCCAAGGCAGTGGCCACAGCAGAGGCCTGCTGTAAAGACGGCGGAGTTATCATCATGTGTGCCTCCTGCTTTGACGGTATGGGCGGCACTCATTTTGAAAAGTTGATCGTTCAGGGAACGGTGGATGAAATTGATGCTTATCTGTCAAAGATTCCTCCCAGAGAGACGATCCCGGAGCAGTGGTGTGCACAGATCTATTCCAGGATCTTAAAGAAGCATAAGGTGATTCTTGTGACCACCTATCTGGATCATGAGATGGTACGCAAAGCCAATATGATCCCGGCCTCTTCGCCGGATGAGGCTCTTGAAATGGCCTATGAGATGATGGGACGGGACGCAAGGGTGATTGTTATTCCCGATGGCGTGGCAGTGCTGGCAGTAAAGGAACAGGAGGACTAAGATGGAGCTTAAGCTGGCGTTAAAGGTAGACGATCTGGACAATGTAGCTACCATTTTTGCCGATGATATCACAGACGGCACGGTGGTAGAGGTCCGGGATAAAAAGGGGCAGAAGGAAGAAATCTGCGTCCATGGGGATGTTCCCTACGGTCACAAGATCGCAGTGACGGACATTCCGAAGGGAGCTCATATTATGAAATATGGAGAATCCATTGGAGCGGCGAGCACGGATATCAAAAAGGGTGATTATGTCCATGTGCATAACCTGGATGCATTAAGAGGCAGAGGCGATCTGGAGGAGGTGGAGCAATGAGCGAATATACATTTCAGGGATATCGGAGAGCCAATGGAAAGGTTGGCGCCCGCAATCTGGTAGCTGTGATCCCCAGCGTTATCTGTGCTAATGACGTAGGCCAGGCAATCTGCCGTCAGGTGCAGGGAACCATCGGATATTTTCATCATCAGGGCTGCTGCCAGCTTCCCATTGACTTAAAGAGAGTGACGGACACCCTTTCCAATCTGGGACAGAGCCCCAATGTGGGAGCGGCGCTGATCGTCAGCCTGGGCTGTGAGGGAACAGACCACGAGCGGATGGTGGAAGAAATACGGGCAGCCGGAAAACCGGTAGAGATTATCCGGATCCAGGAGCTGGGAGGAACCTCCAGGGCAATCCAGGCCGGAATTGATGCGGCTCAGAGACTGGTTCAGGAGATTTCCGGACTGCAGAGGGAAACGGTTGATATTTCTGAGGTAGTCATGGCAATTAAATGCGGTGCTTCCGATACTACCTCCGGTATGGCTTCCAACTGCGTGATCGGTTATGTGGCAGATAAGCTGGTAGACCTGGGAGCAACTGTGGTATTTGGGGAAACCACAGAATTCTTAGGCGGCGAGCACATTCTTGCTAAACGGGCAGTAGGCGGAGAAAACGGCCCCATAGGCCAGAAAATCTATGAAATCGTAGATCGGATGGAGAAACGGGCTAAATCCGTAGGAGAGGATATGAGAGGCGGTCAGCCTACACCGGGCAATATTGCAGGAGGACTTTCCAGTATTGAGGAAAAGAGCCTGGGAGCGATCGTAAAATCCGGCCATCGGCCGATCCAGGGAGTTTTAGAATATTGTGACCGGGTAGACGGACAGAAGGGGCTGTGGATCAAGGATGCTCCGGGACGGGAACCGGAGATTCTGACCGGAATGGCGGCCACGGGAGCGCAGTTTATGATGTTCTCCACTGGAAGAGGAGCGCCTCAGGGCTTTCCGTCCATGCCTGTAATCAAGATCTGCGGCAATCCTCATACATATGAGCGGATGCAGCACGACATGGATCTGAATGCAGGACGGATCATTCAGGGAGAAAAGACGATCGAGGAGGTAGGAGAAGAGGCCTTCCGTCTGATGCTGGATGTTCTTTCAGGAAAAATGACAAAGAACGAGGCACTGGGCTATTACGGATCCATGGATATTTTCTGCCTGGGTCCTGTAATCTGATATTTGGGGTTTAATCATGTAAGGGGGTAATTATTTATGCTGAATCCTGTATTAGCTATGGCAATCGGTATTGTCGTTATGATGGTACTGATCATTTTTACAAAAATGCATGCATTTCCGTCACTGATCATCTCGGCAATCCTGATTGCGGTTCTTGCAATGCCATTTGGTCCGGAGGGAGCCACAGTTGCGACCCTGACCGAATGTGTAAGCACCGTTACCAAGGGCTTTGGAAACACTATGGCAAGTATCGGCGTTGTAATCGGCTTTGGCTGTATCATGGGAATTTTCCTGGAGAAGAGCGGCGCTGCCAAGCGTATGGCTCTGACAATCCTTAAAATGGTCGGTGTAAAGAACTGCGATGTGGTTCTTGGACTTACAGGCTTCGTAGTTTCCATTCCCGTATTCTGCGATTCCGGTTTCGTTATCCTGTCCTCTCTGGCAAAAGAGTTTTCACGCCTTACTAAGAAATCCATGGTTTGGCTGGGCGGCATTCTTGGTATGGGACTTTACATTACCCACTTTATGGTTCCGCCTACACCGGGTCCTCTGGCAGTTGTAGGAACCTTTCAGGAAAATGGTTATAATCTGGATCTGGGAATGTATATCATTTTTGGTATCCTGATTTCTGTTCCCCTGTTTATCTTTTCTGTATTTCTTTTCCGTTATTTTGGAAAGAAATACCCGGATCTGGTTGTGCCTTATGAGATCGACCGTTCCAAGTACAGTGAGGGCCAGTTAAAGGTTCTTGACCGCATTCAGGAAAAACAGAGCCGCAATGAAGATCTTGCTACAGAGGATTTTGCAGATCTGCTGGCTGCTGAGAAGCTTCCCAGTGCATTTTTATCCTTTGCCACCTTATTAGTACCCATTGTTCTGATCTTTGCCAACACTCTGGTAGGACAGATTGGAGCGCTTCAGGGAACTGCATTTGCAGAGTGTGTGAAATTCCTCGGACAGCCGGTTATGGCGCTGTTTATTTCCCTCTGCATGGGCGCATTCCTTCTGTGTGCGGAATATGACCGCAAGACCTGTGTGGATCTGATGCAGGAAGCCTGTCGTGATGCAGGTCCTATCGTATTCATCACAGCAGCAGGCGGTGCCCTTGGCGCAGTTATCAATGCGACAGGCGCAGCAAAGATGATGGCAGACGCAATCGTTGCTGCGGGAGTTCCAGGTATTTTAGTACCGATCATCATTGGTGTCATCATGCGTTTCCCGCAGGGCTCCGGAACTACAGCTATGATTACAGGCTCCGCGATTATTGCCCCGATGATCAGCACACTGAATATCAATCCGTATCTTGCAGCACTGTCACTCTGTCTGACAACCATGTGCCCAAGCTACTTAAACGATTCCTATTTCCACGTTGTAACCAATTTCTCCGGTATGGATATCAAGACCAGCTTAAAGACATGGACGATTGGATCTATTCTGGTTCCGGCATTTGGTTCAGCTATTTTCTGCATCCTGTCTATCTTTATCCATTGATGGGAAGAATGCAGGACTGTGATATGATATGAAAAAAGAGCTGTCTCTTCTAATTTGGGAGATGGCTCTTTTTGCGGGATGCGCTCGGCTGTCTTTGTATGGAAATACATCAATCCTGATGCATCTGGTCCAGATATACGATAATGGTATCCTTTGCAAGAAGCAGGTGTTCCCGATTGATCCGGTCTGCCTCTTTGACATTTCCGGCTAGTACATTTTGGATAATCTGTATATGCTCGGTCAGGGAATCGTCAAAACGCTTCCGGCTTTTTAAGGAATAGATGCGGAACCGCTGAACCATGGCGTAGACGCGTTCATAGGTACTGATTACCAGATTATTTCCGCTGAGCTGGATCAAAAGCTGGTGAAGCAGAGTGTCCTCTTCCACATAACGCTGTATATCGTCCTGGCTGTGATAGGTTTTTAAGCGTTCCATGCAGTCGTTTAATTCATGGTGTTTTTCTAAGGTCAGACAGTTTCCGGAACGCATAATGGCATAGCTTTCCAGCAGGATCCGCAAATCGAACACATCTTCAATATCCTTTGGAGTGTAGGTTTTTACAAATACGCCCCGGTTGGGATATTCTACGGCAAGTCCTTCGGATACCAGCTGGCGCAGGGCTTCACGGATGGGGCTGCGGGAAATCTCCAGTTTTTTTGACAGCTCTGTTTCCTGGATCTGCTGTCCCGGCGCATAGACGCCGCTGCAGATATCATCTCTTAATATCTCATATACCTGCTGTTTGATTGTAGTAATTCTTCTGATTTGGCTCATGTATGTTATCTCCAGGATTGAATGTTTAATTTCTTTTATCATATCATCGGAGGGAGCATAAGTAAACGGATGGGAGCAATTTTGTTTTTCATAGTGAATCTAAACGAAACCCGTGCTATAATAGGTTCAAAATCCGGCAAAGGAGGAAAAACTCATGGATGAAAAATGGCAGCAGTTAAAGGAGTGGATTCAGGAAAGCCAATATATAGTCTTCTTTGGAGGTGCTGGTGTTTCTACGGAGAGCAAAATTCCGGACTTTCGGAGCGAGGACGGGCTGTATCGTCAGAAGTATAAGTACCCTCCGGAAACAATCATCAGCCACAGCTTTTATATGAAGAATACGGAGGAGTTCTACCGTTTTTATAAAGACAGGATGATTTATAAAGAGGCTGTACCCAATGACGCCCACAGAGCGCTTGCAAAGCTGGAGCAGGAGGGGAAGGTAAAGGTTGTTATTACCCAGAATATTGACGGGCTTCATCAGATGGCAGGAAGCAGGGAGGTGCTGGAGCTGCATGGCTCCGTACACCGAAATTACTGCACCCGCTGCGGACAGTTTTATGATCTGGATTATATAACGAACAGTGAAGGTGTTCCCAGATGCACCTGCGGCGGCACAGTCAAACCGGATGTGGTTCTGTATGAAGAGGGACTGGATGATACGGTTCTGCGCCGCTCTATCGAGCACATTTCAAAAGCAGATCTGCTGATCGTGGGCGGTACGTCTCTGGCAGTCTATCCGGCTGCCGGCCTGATTGACTATTATAGAGGAAAGAAACTTGTGCTTATCAACCGTTCTGCCACTCCCAGAGATTCCCAGGCAGATTTGATCATTAACGATAGTATCGGCCAGGTCTTAGGGCCGTGGCCGGTATCAGATAGAGGAGGAAATAATTATGTATCAGGCAGCAGAAAACAGATATGACCATATGAAATACAGACGCAGCGGAAGAAGCGGCGTACTGCTTCCGGAGATTTCTCTGGGGCTGTGGCAGAATTTTGGACTGGAAAAGCCTCTGGAGGAGCAGAGAGAGATCCTTCTTCGGGCCTTTGATCTTGGGATTACTCATTTTGACCTTGCAAATAATTATGGCGCTCCGGCCAGAGGAAAGGCGGAGGAAAATTTTGGAGCCGTTCTGGCATCCGATCTGGCTTCCTACAGAGACCAGCTGTTTATTTCCACCAAGGCCGGTTATGACTGCTGGCCCGGTCCTTACGGTAACTGGGGCTCCCGCAAATACCTGATGTCCAGTCTGGACGCCAGCTTGAAGCGCATGGGCCTTGACTATGTGGACGTATTTTACCATCACCGTCCGGATCCGGATACTCCTTTAGAGGAAACCATGGGCGCTCTTTCCGATATGGTGCGCCAGGGAAAGGCCCTTTATGTGGAATTTCCAATTATGAGGCAGAGGAAGCAGAGCGGGCCATTGCCATTTTAAAGGAAAATAAGACCCCGTGTCTGCTTCATCAGCCCCGCTACAATATGTTCGAGCGTTGGTGCGAAGATGGGCTTTTTGAGGTTCTGGATCGGGAAGGAGTAGGATGCATCTGCTACAGCCCATTGGCTCAGGGGGCTTTGACGGGACGGTATTTAAAGGGGATTCCTGAGGGCTCCAGAGCGTCACGCAGCAACACCACAGTAGGAGGGCGCTACCTCACGCCAGAACGCCTGGAAAAAATCCGCGCGTTAAATGAGATGGCAGAAAAGCGTGGTCAGAGTCTGGCTCAGATGGCTCTTTCCTGGATCCTTCGCAGAAAGGAAGTGACCAGCGTTCTCATCGGCGCCAGCAGCGTCGCCCAGCTGGAGGACAATATAAAGGCTCTGGACGGATCAGTATTTACAAAAGAGGAACAGGAGGCCATTGACCGTATTCTGGCAGATTCCTAAGAGCAGGCAGAATAGGGACAAGGGCAGAGGAATGAAAAGGGAGAGCGGATTATGACTGAAAAACCAGATTACCAGGTGGGAGACATTGTGAAGCTTAAAAAGCCTCATCCCTGCGGCAGCAGCGAATGGGAGATCCTGCGGGTGGGGGCGGATTTCCGCTTAAAATGCACTGGCTGCGGCCATCAGATCATGGTGGCCAGGAGGATGGTGGAGAAGAATACCAGAGGCCTGAAAAGAGCGGCGGAGAAATGTCCACAAACCCATGAAAAGCGAAAAAGGGCTTGCATTTAAGCAAAACCTTTGGTAGAATAACTATTCGTGACATATTAAATCCTTGCTCCTGAAACTGAAAGCAGGGGCCAGAGACCACAAGGAGGTAAAGCAAGATGAACAAGTACGAATTAACCGTTGTTCTGAATGTGAAGCTTGAAGACGAAGAGCGCGCAGCAGCACTCGAGAAGGTAAAGGGTTACATCACCCGTTTCGGCGGTACTGTAACTAACGTAGATGAGTGGGGTAAGAAGAGACTTGCATACGAGATCCAGAAGATGCATGAGGCTTACTACTACTTCATCCAGTTCGAGTCTGATTCTGTATGCCCGAACGAAGTAGAAGCTCACGTTCGTATTATGGAACCAGTGATCAGATACTTATGCGTTAAGGCTGAGGCATAAGAGATACCCAGACCGCTTAAGCGGAATTGAAAAGGAAGTGTGACCGTATGAACAGAGTTATCTTAATGGGCAGATTGACAAGAGATCCGGAAGTAAGATATTCCCAGGGAGAGCGTTCTATGGCGATTGCCAGATACACCTCGCAGTGGACAGAAGAGGCCGCAGAAATCAGGATGGAAACTCCGAGCAGACTGCAGATTTTATCAACTGTGTGGCATTTGACCGCGCAGGCGAGTTTGCAGAGCGGTATTTCCGCCAGGGCATGCGTGTTCTTGTATCCGGACGTATCCAGACAGGAAGCTATGTAAATAAGGACGGTCAAAAGGTATACACCACCGAGGTCATCTTAGATGACCAGGAGTTCGCGGACAGTAAGGGTGCGGCTTCTGATATGGGCTGATATGGACAGTCCGGTTACGGACAGTCTGCGCCTTCTCAGAGACCGGCTCCTGCCAGCGCGATTGGTGATGGGTTTATGAATATTCCGGACGGAGTTGAGGACGAAGGACTTCCATTCAACTAGACCGGGATTCTTCACGGTGAATAATAAAGGAGGACAACACCAATGGCATTTAATAAGACTGAAAGACCAGAGGGCGCTAAGATGAGAAGACCGGGCGGTATGCGCAGAAGAAAGAAAGTCTGCGTATTCTGCGGCGACAAGAATGGCGTAATTGACTATAAGGATGTAAACAAGCTGAAGAGATACGTATCCGAGAGAGGAAAAATCCTTCCCCGTCGTATCACTGGCAACTGCGCAAAGCACCAGAGAGCTTTAACTGTAGCTATCAAGCGCGCACGCCACATCGCTCTGATGCCCTATACATGTGAATAATTTTGACATGGGAAATCCCTGGAAACCTAGAGTTTCCGGGGATTTTTTTCGCTTTTTTGTACTCAAATGTTTATAAGGGCGTACACCTTTTACTCAAAAATTGTTCAAGTTTAATATCCCTCTTGGCCTGGGGTATGAATGGGGTATAATAGGCCTGTACAGGCATAAGCCTGAAATGAAGAACCGGACATACCGGAACATATTTCCTTTGTATTCGATGCACAGTATTATTCAGATAATAATCCGGATTTGAGAGAAATATACGGTGATGATCTGCCGTCCTATTATAATCATTATATGGACTGTGGCTGGGCTGAGTAACGGATTTGCCATTAAAAAATTTATAAAGAGCGGAAAAGTTGTCTGTTTTCTTATGAAAGAGCCATGTAAGAAAATGTAACATTGATAAAAAATACACAATACCGAGAAACACAACAAATTTTACAAAAATACAGCTATAATTTTCGTGTTTTCTACAAAATAAAATATTTCTATTTAAAAAGGGTAAATACCTGTGGTAAAATAAAGTACAAAGATGGTTCACAAAGGAAAGGAGAGAACATTTATTATGGCACTTTTAAATTATGATGTGTTGAAGAAATCCGGCTATGACGGATATATCCTGGAGGACGCCCCTGTAAAGGTCCTTCAGTTCGGCGAGGGAAACTTCCTTCGTGCATTTGTGGATTATTGGTTTGATCTTGCAAATGAAAAGGCCGGATGGAACGGAAAGTGCTGTCTGGTACAGCCCATTGCTCCGGGTCTGGCAAAGATGATCAACGAGCAGGAGGGTCTGTACACCTGTATCTGCGCGGAAGTGAAAATGGTCAGAAGGTAGACGACAAGCGTGTGATTTCCAGCGTTGCAAACTGCTTAAATCCATATGAGAAGGCTGACTATGACAAGATGATGGAGGTTGCCGCAAGCGACGATCTTGAGATTATCGTTTCCAACACAACAGAGGCCGGTATTCAGTATGATCCTTCCTGCCAGAAGGATGACTGCCCTCCTGCAAGCTTTCCTGCAAAGCTGACACAGGTGCTCTATCATCGCTATCAGGCTGGAAAGTCCGGTATTATCATGCTGGCCTGCGAGCTGATCGACAACAACGGCAAAGAGCTGTTGAAGTGCGTAAATCAGTACATTGAGCAGTGGGGACTTGAGGACGGATTTAAGAAGTATGTCAATGAGGACTGCACCTTCTGCGGTTCCCTGGTAGACCGTATCGTTCCGGGCCGTATCCGTGATGCAGAGGAAGTAAAGGCTCTGGATGCAAGAACGGCTACGAGGATCCGCTGACAGACGTTGGCGAGGTATTCGGCGTCTGGGTAATCGAGGGTGACGAGAAGTTAAATGATGTTCTGCCATTTAAGAAGGCCGGACTGATGGATAAGGTATTTGTAACACCTGATATGAGCCCATATAAGAAGAGAAAGGTGCGTATCTTAAACGGCGCTCATACTGGCTTTGTTCTGGGTGCATACCTGGCAGGCGAGGATATTGTCCGCGACTGCATGAACGATGAGGTGATCAAAGGACTTCATGAACAAGATGCTCTATGATGAGGTGATCCCAACCCTTCCTCTGGACAAGGATGACCTGTTAAAATTCGCAGCAGCTGTATCTGACCGTTTCAACAATCCATTTGTAAACCATGAGCTGATGAGCATTTCCTTAAATTCCACCTCCAAGTGGAAGGCGAGAAATATGCCGTCCTTCCTGGAGTACATCAAGGAAGAGGGCAGGCTGCCTGAGTGCCTGACCATGTCTCTGGCTGCATACATTTGCATTTTACAGCAATGATATCAGGCCCACAGATGCAGGTCTTGTATGCAAGCGTCCGGCCGGCAATGAGTATACCGTAAGAGATGACCGCTGGGTACTGGAATTCTACTACGACCATAAGGATGATTCTGAGGAGGGCTGGTACATGCTGTTCTGACCAATGAAAAAATGTGGGATCAGGATTTGACACAGATCGAAGGTCTGGAGGCCAAGGTTACAGAAAACTTAAAGAAGATTCATACAGAAGGCGCAAAGGCTGCGCAAGCTGCCTGTAATCGCCGGAAAATGTGTTAAAACCGCTGAAAGCAGTGCCGCAGAAAGCCTGAAATGGGCTTCTGCGGCATTTTCAGTTAAATGGAGAAGAATGTGGCAAAAATTAAGGGGGTGTGCCTGTGAGAAACCGAAAACGCCGAATGGAGAACTTTACATTTTACGATTACAGAGAAATCTGCACCCATCTGGAGCAGATGGTTCAAAAGGGGTGGATGCTCAAAAGGATCGGGCTGTTCTGGGAGTATGAACGGATCGAACCGGCAAGACTGCATTTTGCAGTGTCTCATTGCAGGGGGATAAAAGAGGAGATTGAGGAAAAGGACGGGGGCCGGCTGCCACAGGATGGCTGGAAGCAGGTCTGCCAGTCGGACCGTATGGGAATCTACTGCTGCTGCAGCCGGGAGGAGGCACCTCCTTTTGGTAGTACGGCAAAGGAGGAGCTGGAAGCGGTTCGTGGGATTGGGATAAAAAGATATCTTTTTTCAGGGCTCCTTGTTTTTGCAGCAGCCCTGCTGCAGGAGTGGACTTTTTTTCATCTCTGGGCCGGGATTTTACAGGAGTGCTGTCTGACGGGGGCCGCCTCTTGGGAGTCATTTGTTTTCTGATGGTGGTTTTTATTTGCCTGGGCGAGACAATCGGTTATATTTTATGGTATTTACGGGCAAGAAGGAGGTTCTAAAGGGCAGGCTCCCTTCTGCGCGGGGAATGGGGATAGTTCGGAGGATTCTGTTTGGAATGCTGTCGTTTATGATGATACTCTGGACGCTGAGAACGCTGTTTGGCGGAGGTTTGATGGAGCGCTGGCTGGTGGTTCTTGGAGTTGCCTGTTTCAGCCTTTTATTTGGCATAGTGTATGCGGGAATGGGATGGATGAAAAAAAGGGGCCTGTCAGGGAGAGGACATCAGATCGCAGGAATGATCGCCGCATATTTTATTTCGTGTTTTATGCTGGGATTTCTTACCTTGGGAATTTTGAAGGCGTCTGATAGAGGCATGTTTATTTCAGATGAAAAAAACCTATGAGTATGGGGGAAGAACCTGGGAGGTGTCTCAGGATGAGCTTCCTCTTAAGCTGGAAGATCTGACGGGGGAGAGCTATGAGGAATATATCAGAGAAAATGATAAAAAGGAATCCCTGCTTCTCAGGCAGGAGAGCATTTCCCAGAGGCCCCGCCTGGATGCAGAAAATTTCAGGAACTGCCGGAACTGGAGTATAGCCTGATAACTGTGAAGCTGCCGGTGCTTTATGACCGGTGCAGGCAGGCTCTGATCCGGGAAGGAGAGTGCCATTATCCGGAGGGAGACAGGATTTATCAGGAAGAGGATGCGAGGCCCTGGGGAGCCATAGAAGCATACCGTATCTATGATTCCAGATATGGTTTCCGAAATCAGTATCTGATATGCTGGGAAAATGTTCTTGCGGAAATCCATTTCCCATGGGAGCCGGATGAGGGGCAGAAGGGGATCGTGGGAAAAAATTTAAATAAATTAGCACTCAACTCTTGACATTGCTAATAATAAGTGTTATATTACAGCTAGAACAAAGGAAAAGAGTTCGGAAGCAGGAACTTGATTCCGGAGGTTCCCATAGTGGATCGGCAGACGGATTGGAAGATATAAGATCGCAGATCACAGATCCAAAAAGGTTTCACGAAAAGGAGAGATGATTTATGTTGATGCCTAGTATTTTTGGAGAAGATATGTTTGACGAGTTTATGAGAGATTTTCCGTTTTTTGATGAAAGAGATGAAAGAAGAGCTGAAAAAAAGCTGTACGGACGCAGAGGCAAAAATCTGATGAAGACCGATGTGAAAGAGACAGACCAGGGGTATGAGCTGGAAATGGATCTGCCCGGATTTACAAAAGATGAGGTTAAGGTTTCTCTGGAAAATGGCTATTTGACCATTCAGGCAGCCAAAGGGCTGGATCAGGATGAGCAGGAAAAGGATACTGGACGCTATATCCGCAGGGAGCGGTATGCAGGAGCCTGTGAGCGTTCCTTCTATGTAGGAGAGAACATGGTTGAGGAAGATATAAAGGGTGAGTTTAAGCACGGTATTTTAAAGCTGTTTATCCCGAAAAAGGAAGAAAAGCCTGCTATAGAGCAGAAGAAATATATTATGATTGAATAATGGTTTTCCAGTGGGAAGGCCGTCCGGAGAAGACGCCGGGCGGCCTTCCTTTTGCTGGACAAATTCCCTGTGATTTGGTATAGTGGAACAAGATTAAATGAAAAGGAGATTATGAGAATGGCAAATCCAGTTATTACTATTACCATGGAAAATGGCGATGTGATGAAGGCAGAGTTATATCCTGAGATTGCTCCCAACACAGTTAATAATTTTATCAGCCTTGTATCGAAAGGATACTATGACGGACTGATCTTTCACCGCGTGATCAGCGGATTTATGATCCAGGGCGGCTGCCCTCAGGGAACAGGCATGGGCGGCCCCGGCTACTGCATTAAGGGTGAGTTTTCCCAGAACGGCTTTAAAAATGACTTAAAGCATACAGAGGGCGTTCTGTCCATGGCAAGGGCAATGCATCCTGATTCTGCAGGCTCTCAGTTCTTTATCATGCATAAAACATCTCCTCATCTGGACGGCGCATATGCGGCATTTGGAAAGATCACAGAGGGCATGGAGGTCGTAAACCGGATTGCAGATGAGCGCACCGATTACAGCGACCGCCCGTTAAGCGAGCAGAAGATCAAGTCCATGACAGTTGATACATTTGGAGAGACATATCCGGAACCGGAGAAGTGCTGAGATGACAAAGGAGCGCAGGATCCGTATTGATGGAACGGATCACAGGCTTCTGATATCAGATGAACCACAGGCCCTTCTGGCGGCGAAAGCTGCCGGAAGGGCTGTTTTGGGTGTAGAGAATGCTGTGCAGGGCGATTGGAGTCTGAGAGGGATCCCCTATGTGGTTCCTGGCTGGGAGTATGATACAGAAGAGTTGGAGGAGCTGATCCTTCGGCGTCATCTGGGTCTTCCCTGGATGATCGATCTCACTGAACGGCTGATGATACGGGAGTTTGTAAAAGGGGATGTTAAGCAGATTCCTGAGGAGGAATACGCCGGGGAAGAGGCGGTTTTCCGGTCGGAAGAGACTATGGAGCAGTATATCCGCAGTCAGTATGCTTTTTATGAATACGGTACCTGGGCGCTTGTGCGCAGGGAAACAAATGAGCTTGTGGGGATGGCAGGAGTATCATCGCCGGGGCGGAAATATTTGAGCAGTATGCTTTGAGGAAACTTCCAAAAAGCCAGTGGCTGGAGCTGGGATATCATATTTTGAACCTTACCGGAAATTGGGATATGCAAGGGAGGCAGTGACAGCCATTGCAGAGTACGCCCATGAGGTACTGTCAGCAGAACTTCTGGCGGTGATCCATGAAAAAAACCAGGCCTCCCGCGCAGTGGCGGAATGCCTGGGTATGAGAGTGGTTGAAGAAAGAAAATTAAGCCATAGGGATGTTACGGCTCAAGGGAACGGAACAGATAGGAAATGGCCCCAAGGATATCTTCTTTATGCTGAGTGTTAGAGATCACAGCCAGATAGGGCGACTCCATGATAATACCCGTATCATCCTTTAAAGAGGATTTTTCCAGAGAAACGGCAGCGGGGATTTTTTCACCGTCTGTGGTTGTCGTATAGAGAAACTGATCCTCCAGCTGGCTGCAAAGCTCCTTCGGCAAAAGCTCACTAAGATCCAGGTAAGCATCCAGAGTTTCGTAATGGCGGATGGTAGCCTCATCAGCGATCATAATATCCAGCATTCCTCCGGATACAAGAGCGGCGATTTTTGCCATGCTGGCATATGAATACTGGGACATGGTTTCCTCATTTGTATCCAGAAACAGGCCTTCATTGATCTCGATAATATCCTTTTTCCCACAGTCCAGGGCTTCCCTCAGTCCTGCCATCAAAGGCTCGGTACTGGAATTTCCGCCGGAACGGTCATTGATAACCGCCATGGAAAGCCGGGTGGTAAATGACTGCCGGTACAAAGAGGTGCCGATCACCCAGAGGATTACCATAGCAATGAATGCTAACAGCATATGGAATTTGTAGTATTCCCAGATATACCAGATCCTGTCCTTCCAGGACATATGTTTGAGTTTTTCTTTTTCTTCCTGAGCTTCTTGCCGTAAAGTCATTCGTGTCGCTTCCTCCGTTTGCAGATTTTTACTGTCAGCAGGCTGTTGCTGATGATACCATTTATTATAGGCTATTTCACATCCTCCTGCAACTATTTTGAGTTTGCGCATTTGGGGCTGATATGGTACAATATTCTGTGATATTTTTATTTTAAGAAAGAAGAGGGTATATTATGCTTCAAGGCCTGTTTAATTATGACAATCCCGTCTGGCGCTTTATCGGAAAGCTGGGAGATTTGATTCTTTTGAACATTCTGTGGATTGTGTGTTCCATTCCAATTGTCACTGCGGGAGCTGCTACAACGGCTGTGTACTATGTGACTTTGAAACTGGTCCGGGATGAAAATGACGGTACGATCAAAAACTTTTTCCATTCCTTTAAGGAGAATTTTGTGCAGTCCACGATTATATGGGTGATCCTGCTGGCTGCAGGCGCGCTTTTGGCATTTGACTTCTGGTTCTTTCTTACAGGCCAGATGAACAGTCTTACAGGTGTTCCCAAGCTTTTGATGACGGCTGTATTCGGAGGCTTTCTGATGCTGTATATCTTTATCAGCACCTATGTGTTTGCCCTTCAGTCCCGGTTTTATAATCCGGTGAAGCGGACGCTGTTTAATGCCTTCTTCATGTCCGTGCGCCATCTGCTTCAGACCATCGGTATCATTGCTTTGGATGTGCTTACAGCTGCGGCTGCCTATTTCGGTGTGTTTTTCCTGCCTCAGGTAGCCATGCTGTTAATTCTGTTTGGATTTCCCCTGATTGCCTTTATCAATTCCTATTTCTTTACGGCAATCTTCCAGAAATATATGCCAAAGAAAGAGGAGCATAAGGAAACAGACATGGTTCCTCTTATGGATGACGATAATAAAGAAGTAGAAGAAGCCATTAACAATTTAAAAGGAAATTGATTCACATGGTAGAAAGCTGTCGGAAAATGATCCGACAGCTTTTTTTTGTTGTGAACTCTTTACAAAAAAATGATTGTGTGCTATAGTAAAAACACAAAAGGTAATACCTATTACATAATACTTTATAAGGAGAAGAGAAGATGTATCAGAGTCACGAATTTTATTTGAGAAGAGCGATCGAGATTTCAAAGGAGGCAAGAGCGGCCGGTAATACTCCCTTGAGCGCTGCTGGTAAACAAGGATGGGGAAATCATCATGGAGCAGGGGAATATTGAGATTACAGAAAAAATCTGCACCGGCCATGCAGAGGCAACCCTTGCAGCCAGGGCTTCCCATGAATATTCCAGAGAGTTTTTGTGGGATTGTACATTATATACGACTGCAGAGCCATGTGCGATGTGTGCAGGAGCTATTTACTGGGCGAATATCGGAAGAGTTGTTTACGGAATGACAGAAAGACGACTGTTGGAGCTTACGGGAAGCAATGAACAGAATCCCACCTTTGATCTTCCGTGCCGCGAGGTGTTCGCCAGAGGACAGAAGGATATAAAGGTCATCGGACCGGTAGAGGCAGTAGAGGTAGAAGCGGCAAAGGTACATGAGGGATACTGGAATTAGTATTCAGTAAGGAGTGGGTATGAAAAAGGAGAGTTTTGACGAAAAAGTGGGATGGGGCAGGATGCTGTTAGTGGGGTTTCAGCATGTGCTTACCATGTGCCCTGGAACCATTGCAGTTCCGCTGATACTGGCAGGAGCTTTGGGATTGGATGAAAAGGAAACAGCCTTTCTTGTCTCAGCCAATTTCTTTACAAGCGGCATTGCGATCCTGATCCAGGTGCTGGGGATCGGAAAGCTGGCAGGATCCAGATACCCGATTGTTCTGGGGTCGTCCTTTGCACCCTTAAGTCCCATGATCCTGATCGGTAAGGAATATGGGATGGCGGCTTTGTTTGGTTCAGTAATTGCCTCCGGTGCGGTGATTTTTCTTTTATCCTTTTTCATGGATAAGATTTTAAAGCTTTTCCCGCAGGTAGTTGTGGGAACCTTTGTAACACTGATTGGAATTACTTTGGCGCCTACCGCGCTGAGGGATCTGGCGGGGGGAGAGGGAAACGCAGGCTTTGGCTCCGTCGAAAATCTCATCCTGGGTCTGGCAGTGCTTATATTTATACTGATGGTGGAAAAGTATGGAAAAGGCATCTGGAAAAGGCATCTGGAAAAGTATGTCATTGCTTCTTGGTATTACCGCAGGAACGGCTGCAGGATGTTTTTTACATATGGTGGATATTGCTTCCATTGCGCAGGCAGAGATATTCCAGCCGGTTCAGCCTTTGCTTATGGAGTGCCGGAATTTAAGCTGTGGCCTATTTTCCTTATGACGATTTTCTGCATTATCAATATGATCCAGTGCATCGGCGTATTTTCCGTGATGGATGAAATTGCAGATGTGGAAACAGAAAATGAGATTAAGGAGCGGGGGATCCGCGGGCAGGCAGTAGCTCAGATGATCACAGGTGCATTTAATTCCGTCCCATCTACCATGTTTAATGAAAATGTGAGTTTGATCAGTTTAACAAAGATAAAGAGCCGTTCGGTCATAACGACCGCAGGGATCATGATCATACTGGCAGGAATTTTCCCAAAGATTTCTGCGGTATTTACAGCGGTTCCCAAGTGTGTGCTGGGAGGAGCTACCCTGGCCTTGTTCGGAGTGATCACTTCATCGGGAATTTCCATGCTTTCCAGACTGGATTTCTCAAAGGATAATAATTTTAAAATCGTGGAACCAGTATTGCCATCGGCGTAGGTGCAGCATTCGCATCCGATGCGTTTGTAAATATTCCCGGAACACTTCAGATGATCCTCAGCAACGGCTTATTTATGGTAAGCATCAGCGATTCTTTTAAATCTGCTTCTCAATGGAAAAAGCCTTTCGTAAATGATATACTGTATTTCTTGACAAAAAGTGATTCTTCTATCATCTTAGTTAGAATGTATGTTTGCACATCGGAAACAGGAAAGAGAGGAATCACCTTGGCGACTCAGAAATTACGCATAAAACCATTGTCAGGGCAGGCAAAGGAGGCCATTCTTCAATATATAGAAGAGATGGATCTGAAAACAGGACAATAAGCTTCCAAGAGAAGAGGCTCTGGCAGAAATGCTGGGCGTAAGCCGGATCACCATCCGCCAGGCCTTAAAATGACCTGGCCTCAGAGGGGATCATTTTCAGGCGTCAGGGGCGGGAACCTTGTAAATGTGGATTCTGGATATCAAGGTTACCTTCAGCCCCTGTATGGAGCTTACGCAGATGATCCAAAAAAGCGGATATACGCCTTCAGTCCGTCTTTTGAAGATCCGGAAAATAAAAAGAGAGGAAGAAATCTGCTCTCTTTTACAGATGCAGCCAGATGAACAGATCGTTGTTGCTGAAAAGCTGTTTCTGGCAGACGATAAGATCTGCGCCTACTGCCGTGATTATTTTAGCATGGATCTGATCGGGGAGAGGAACTTTGAGATGTTTTCACATTATGAGGATTCCATTTACAGATACATTTATGACCTTTCCGGGGAAAAGGCCCAGTGGGACAAGGTGGAGATCGATACGGCAGACCCGGCGGATATTCCGGGCCTGAAAGGATACGTTTCCATCAAGGAGCTGGATTCCAGACCTTATCTGTATCTTAAAACATTAAATTACAGTGATCGGGACAGGCCGCTTGTATATGCAAATGAGTATTTTAATACAGGGATTATACAGTTTAATCTGATACGGCAGAAGAATATACAGTATTAAAAATGGGAGACGTCTGGAAAATGGGCGTCTCTTTTTTCGTAAGTATTACTTTTTGTTTATTTTTTATATTGAAAATCCTTGCATTTTCATGTATACAATGTTATGTATTATAAAAACAGACATATAAACGAGAAAGAGAAAAAGGGGAGCGGGGAGAATGATTTCGCATTTACGCTTAAAAGCATTCGGAAAGATCAATCTGGCTCTGGATGTGCTGGGCAGAAAGCCGGACGGATACCATGAGGTGCGCATGATCATGCAGACAGTGGGCCTCCATGACAGGATTGACCTGTACCGGACAGCGGAGCCGGGAATCCGTTTGGAAACTAATCTTTTTTATCTGCCGTCCAATGAGCAGAATCTGGCTTACCGGGCTGCGGCTCTGCTGTTTGATGAATTTGGTATTGAGGAAGGACTTTCGATCCGCTTAAGAAAGTTTATCCCTGTATCAGCGGGGATGGCAGGAGGAAGTACTGATGCTGCATCCGTGCTTTACGGCGTAAACCGGATGTTTGGACTGGGGCTTACAACCTCACAGCTGATGGAGCGGGGGGTGAAGCTGGGAGCAGATATACCCTACTGCATCATGAGGGGAACGGCCCTTTCGGAAGGAATCGGTGAAAAACTTACCCGTCTGCCATCCATGCCTCAGTGCCAGGTGCTGATCGCAAAGCCGGGGATCAGCGTTTCCACAAAAACCGTATATGAAATGCTGGATGCCAGGACGCTGAGGCCTGAGGATCATCCTGATATTGACGGAATGGTGGAGGCAATCCGAAAAAGGGATCTCTATGAGGTGGCAGGAAGGTTTGGAAATGTTCTTGAACTGGTAACGGCGGGCCGCTATCCGGTGATCGGACAGATTGAGGAACTGATGAAGGAATATGGGGCCATCAATGCTATGATGAGCGGAAGCGGGCCTACTGTATTCGGTCTGTTTTCCAATCCGTCTTCAGCCAGAAAGGCATACGAGGCGCTTCGGTATGGGGAAGGGATAGATCTGGCAAAGCAGGTTTACCTTACCAATTTTTATAACATGAATCAAGGCGCAGCCGGCAGACTGCGGTAAAACACAGGGGAGAGTATTATGATGGACAATAATTTTAAGGTAAATATGAACGAGTATCTTCCGCTTCGGGACGTGGTGTTTAATACGCTGCGCCAGGCGATCTTAAAGGGGGAACTGGCTCCGGGAGAGAGGCTTATGGAGATCCAGCTGGCTGAGAAGCTGGGGGTGAGCCGTACTCCGATCCGTGAAGCCATCCGGAAGCTGGAGCTTGAGGGACTAGTGCTTATGATCCCGCGAAAGGGAGCGGAAGTGGCTAAAATCTCGGAAAAAAGTCTGAGGGATGTACTGGAGGTGCGCCGTTCTCTGGAGGAGCTGGCGATTGAACTGGCCTGCGAGCGTATGGAAGCGGAGGATCTGCGCAGGCTGGAGCAGTGCCAGGAGAATTTCTGCAGGGCGATCCGCAGCGGAAGTCCTATGGAGATGGCAGAGAGTGATGAAGCATTTCATGATGTGATCTACCAGAGTACGGGAAATGAAAAGCTGGTGCAGATGTTAAATAACCTGAGAGAGCAGATGTACCGCTACCGTCTGGAATATATAAAGGATGCAGATAAGCGCCAGGTGCTGATGGTGGAGCATGAGCATATTTTAAGCGCCTTAAAGGTGAGAAATCTGGCTGAGGCCAGGATGGCTGCCAGAGAGCATATTGATAATCAGGAGATTACTGTTTCGAAAAATATTAAGGAGCAGGAGGAAAATGTTCTTCCTGTCCGCGGGAGAAGGTAAAATATGGAAGAGAAGAATTTTAAGGAGCGTTATCTGGCAGGGGAAATCGAGTTTGAAGAAATCGACCGGTACATCAGCCGTTGGAACAACAGTGATGACGAGCGGACGCTGGCAAAGTATCTGGGGCTGAATGAAGAGGAAGAGGACGTCTGGATCGATGAGAGCGACGAGGCGCTCAGGAGATGCTGGATCGTCAGAAAAGTAGGATTTTGTATAGAGGAGGGACTGACCGGGAGATGGTCAGTCCTTTTTTGGGGTGAGAAGTTCCAGGAGATGGAAACGGATCTCTACTTTGGGAGGCTCATTGAAAATGGTTTCGTAATCATCAGGGGCCATATGTTCTGCCAGTTCTTTTTTCTTTTTTTTTTTTTCACAGTTTTTGCGGAAGAATCGGTAAGGCAGAGACTGGGATAGAGGACGCACCACCAGTTGCGTCCTTTTCCATTTCCTATGGTAATCCGGACGGCATCATAGACGCCGCAGGGGAAGGAGGCTTCGCCGTAGGATTTTGTGGGGAAATAGTCTTTGGTCAGAGTAAGGGATACAGGGGCTGGGGAGCTCTGGGATGTAAGCCAGCTTTCGGCGGTCTGGGTGAGGGTGTTTTTTTGCTGGAGGATCCAGTGGGCCAGTTGGGGCTTGGTGGCGTTTTTGGGGGCGTGTGTCTGGATGTGGCTTAAAAGGATATCGCGGACGCCAAGCTTAAGGGATTGGTCTTTGAGAGTTGCTTTCGGCCAGAACATGGAAACGGAGGATGTCCGGGGCGATTCTGGCGGCCATGGTTTCCTGGGAGATGGTGCGGGCGGAGGCCAGGAGCAGGAAGGGGAAGGAGGATGGGGAGGATGTGGAAGATTGGGAATGGGAAAAAATAGGAAGGGTGTTTTTTCATAGGGCGTTGGGGGCTCCTTTCTTGGATTTTTGGGTCGCGATCGCTGATTTGGGCCGCGAAAGCTGATTTAGGTCGCGAAAGCTGCGGACGGCGGGGTCTTCTTGTCCGGCTGGGCCGGACAAGAAGCATCGGAGATCCCTCCGTCCTGATTGTTTTGGGGTATTTCTATTTATCTCCACATATGCTATACTGTATACGCCCTGTGGGGCAGAAAGATGGAATAGGAGTGAAAATGACGATGGAAAAGAAAACAGCAGCGGTTATTTTCGGCGGGCAGTCTTCGGAGCACGTTGTGTCCTGTATGTCGGCTGCCAATGTGATTGACCGTATCAATACAGATAAATATAACCTGATTCTGATCGGAATTACACAGGAGGGAAAGTGGTTGAAGGTGGACTCTGTCCAGGCAATCAGGGATGAGTCCTGGAGAAAGGGAACGGTTTCTGCTGCAATCCTTCCGGATGCAGAGAAGAAGTGCGCCCTGTTTATGGAGAATGGGACAATGACAGAGGTGAAGCTGGATGTGGTATTCCCGGTTCTTCATGGCCTTTGCGGAGAGGACGGCACGATCCAGGGACTTTGAGCTGGCAAAGATACCGTATGTGGGCTGCGGAGTACTGGCATCCGCTGTTTCCATGGATAAGCTTTATACAAAGATCATTGTAGATGAGCTGGGGATCAGGCAGGCGGCCTATGTGCCGGTGATGAAGGAGCAGCTTGAGGATATGAACAAGGTGGTAAACCGCATTGAAGGCCGCTTCGCCTATCCTGTATTTATCAAACCCTCCAACGCAGGCTCTTCCAAGGGAGTGAGCAAGGCGGATAACCGGGAGGAGCTGGAGGCCGGACTTACAGAGGCAGCCTGCCATGACCGCAAGATCCTGGTAGAAGAGATGATCGTGGGCCGTGAAGTGGAGTGCTGTATTCGGAGGAGGAAGCGAGGAAGTGAAGGCTTCCGGCGTGGGTGAAATCCTGGCTGCGGCAGATTTTTATGATTTTGACGCAAAGTATTACAACGCAGAATCAAAGACAGTGACAGACCCTGAGCTTCCGGGAGACGCTGCGGAGAAGATCCGCAGGGCGGCGGCGGCCATTTTTAAGGCGGTAGACGGCTACGGCTTGTCCAGAGTGGACTTTTTCGTAAAAGAAGATGGAGAAGTGGTATTTAATGAAATCAACACCATGCCCGGATTCACTGCTATCAGTATGTACCCCATGCTGTGGGAGGCCAGAGGAATCGGCAAGGAGCAGCTGGTAGACATGCTTCTGGAGCACGGCCTGAAACGGTTTGCTTAAACGATACAGCCGGTATAAAAGAAGGAGGAGAACGGCATGACAAAAGATGTACTGATTACCATCCGTGGTGTTCATACTCTGGATCATGAGGATAACGATGTGGAAATGATTGTCCGCGGGATTATTATCAGAAAACGGAAAGCATTATATCCTTTATGAAGAGATACTGGAAGGAGCGGAGGAGCGGGTGAAAAATGTCATTAAAATTTCCCCTTCTTCCATGGATATTATAAAAAAGGGTGTTACGAACAGCCGTATGCTGTTTGAAAAGAATAAAAAGAACCTTTCCTGCTACAGCACTCCTGTGGGCAATCTGGTGATCGGCATTCAGGCCAATCACTTTTATGTGGAAGAGCAGGAGAACAGCATAAAGGTCAATGTAGATTATTCCCTGGACATTAACTATGAGCATATGTCGGACTGCCGTATCTGCGTGGATGTGCAGTCATGTACAGCATAGTTCTGTCTGGATAAAACAGAAACATAAAAAAGAAATATAAAAGCAGCCGGCGTCTGAAACTTTCAGATACCGGCTGCTTTTGAATTACTGCTTGTCCTTTTTAAATCTTGCAAAAAATCCCTTTTTCTTTGGAGGAGCAGGATGGCACCTCCCGAACGCTTTGATCTGTGTAATGTAGATACCGCTTAAGACTACTTTTGCCTCTGTCTTTACAGGAAGAGACTCAAATACTCCTGCGTCGGCGATCAGAGTCATCACCTTGGGACCGATCTTTGCTTTTACAACGGGAACTTTGGCCCAGCGCATATACTTGGGCGTCTGGTCCACTACCATCTTGGGAAGCCCGGACTGTGTGAGCTTGAGCTTCTTTTTATCAATGACCAGGATGGATACGGTCTGTGCAGCAGCATCCAACATCTGCTGCTGCTCTGCCTGACGCTTCTGCAGCTTGCTTCCCAGAAAATAGAGGATCACAAGTACGATTGCAGCGATCGCCAGAAGTATCAGCAATACATTTAGAATGGTTTGTACCATATCGGTATACCTCCAGACTGTAAATAATTTCCTTCTCCTTTGCAGTAAAAACTTGTCATACCTGCCAGAAGACATTCTATAACAGTATATCATTTTTGTAAGAAAAAAGCAAGAAAAAATTCTTGACACCTTGACGTCCCTATGTTATTATGGAGTGTGCACTATTGTGGCGACGTGGGCTTTTTGCGCCCATTCTGCGGCGCCCGATTACCGAGAACGACAGTAATGGCCCGGAGTGCTGGAAGATATGCGCATTCTCCAGCCGGACGGGATATTGCAACCAAATTAGAAAACAGGGGTGAAACGTCAATGGAGAAAAGCAGAATACGTCCGGTACCGGCCGGGAAAAGCGTAAGAATGAGCTATTCAAGGCAGAAGGAAGTCCTTCAGATGCCAAACCTGATCGAGATTCAGAAAGACTCCTATCAGTGGTTCTTAGACGAAGGACTGAAGGAAGCATTTGATGACATCTCTCCGATCACTGACTTCGCAGGACATCTGAGCCTGGAATTCGTTGACTTTACATTATGTAAGGATGATGTCAAGTACACCATCGAAGAGTGTAAGGAACGCGATGCCACTTACGCGGCACCACTTAAGGTAAAGGTTAGACTGTACAATAAAGATAAAGATGAGATGAATGAACATGAGATATTCATGGGTGATCTTCCACTTATGACCGACACCGGCTCCTTCGTTATCAACGGTGCAGAACGTGTTATTGTCAGCCAGCTTGTGCGTTCCCCTGGTATCTACTATGGCATTGGTCACGATAAGGTGGGTAAGGAGTTATATACATGTACTGTGATCCCCAACCGCGGCGCATGGCTGGAGTACGAGACAGACTCCAACGATGTATTTTATGTCCGCGTGGACAGAACCCGTAAGGTTCCTGTTACCGTGCTGATCCGTGCTCTGGGCTTCGGCACCAATGCAGAGATTTTAGAACTGTTCGGCGAAGAGCCAAAGCTTCTTGCCAGCTTCGGAAAGGATACCTCCGATAACTATCAGGACGGTCTGTTAGAGCTGTACAAGAAGATCCGTCCCGGTGAGCCGTTATCCGTTGACAGCGCGGAGAGCCTGCTCAACAGTATGTTCTTTGATCCCAGAAGATATGATCTGGCAAAGGTGGGACGTTATAAATTTAATAAGAAGCTGTCCTTTAAGTTCCGCCTCAATGGCCAGGTTCTGGCTGAGGATGTGGTGAATGAGGAGACAGGTGAGATTTTAGCCGAGGCAGGCACAAAGCTTGATAAGGAGTCTGCGATGCGTCTGCAGAACTCCGGCGTTCCCTTCGTATGGGTAGAAGGATCAAACAGAAAGCAGAAGGTTCTTTCCAATATGATGGTTGAGCTTGACGCTCATGTTTCCTTCGATCCGGAGGAGGTTGGCGTTACAGAATTAGTATACTACCCTGTGCTGTCTGCTATTCTGGAAAAAGCAGGTTCGGATGAGGAGCTTTTAAAGGAAGAAATTCGAAAGAATATCCACGATCTGATTCCAAAGCATATCACAAAGGAAGATATCATTGCTTCTATCAACTACAATATGCATCTGGAAGAGGAAGTGGGAACGGCTGATGATATCGACCATCTTGGCAACCGCCGTATCCGTGCCGTAGGCGAGCTGCTCCAGAACCAGTACCGCATTGGTCTGTCACGTATGGAGCGTGTGGTAAGAGAGCGTATGACTACTCAGGACGTAGACGGCATCACACCGCAGTCCCTGATCAATATCAAGCCTGTAACGGCTGCTGTAAAGGAGTTCTTTGGAAGCTCCCAGCTGTCACAGTTTATGGATCAGAACAACCCTCTGGCTGAACTGACCCATAAGAGACGTCTTTCCGCCCTGGGTCCTGGCGGTCTGTCAAGAGACCGTGCCGGATTCGAGGTACGAGATGTTCACTATACACACTATGGCCGTATGTGCCCCATCGAGACTCCTGAGGGTCCCAACATCGGTCTGATCAACTCTCTGGCAAGCTATGCGAGAGTAAACCAGTACGGCTTTATCGAAGCGCCTTACCGCGTAGTAGATAAGACCGCTGATCCTGCCAATCCAAGAGTCACCGATGATGTAGTATACCTGACTGCAGATGAAGAGGACAACTTTATCGTGGCACAGGCGAACGAGGCTCTGGATGAAGAGGGACATTTCGTTCACAATAACGTATCCGGACGTTTCCAGACAGAAACCTCCGAGTTCCAGAAGCGAACCATTGACCTGATGGACGTATCCCCGAAGATGGTATTCTCTGTGGCTACTGCACTGATTCCGTTCCTGCAGAACGATGACGCAAACCGTGCTCTGATGGGATCCAACATGCAGCGTCAGGCCGTGCCGCTGTTGAGTACAGAGGCTCCTGTAGTAGGTACCGGTATGGAAGCAAAGGCAGCCGTTGACTCCGGTGTCTGCGTAGTGGCAAAGAATGCCGGTGTGGTAGAACGCTCCGCTTCCAACGAGATCATTATCAAGAGAGATTCCGATGGAAACAGCGATGTATACCATCTGACAAAATTCAAGAGAAGTAACCAGAGCAACTGCTACAACCAGAAGCCGATCGTATATAAGAATGATCATGTAGAGGCCGGCGAGGTGATCGCAGATGGTCCTTCTACCTCCAACGGCGAGATTGCCCTTGGAAAGAACCCGCTGATCGGTTTTATGACCTGGGAAGGCTACAACTACGAGGATGCGGTTCTGCTTTCCGAGCGTCTGGTTCAGGATGACGTATATACCTCTATTCATATCGAAGAGTATGAGGCGGAGGCCCGTGACACCAAGCTGGGACCGGAAGAGATCACAAGAGATGTTCCCGGTGTAGGCGAGGATGCATTAAAGGATCTGGATGAACGTGGTATTATCCGTATCGGTGCTGAGGTCCGTGCCGGAGATATTCTGGTAGGAAAGGTTACTCCAAAGGGAGAAACTGAACTGACAGCAGAAGAACGTCTGCTGCGTGCGATCTTCGGTGAGAAGGCAAGAGAAGTCCGTGATACCTCCTTAAAGGTACCTCACGGAGCATATGGAATTATTGTAGATGCAAAGGTATTTACAAGAGAAAACGGCGATGAGCTTTCACCGGGAGTAAATCAGACGGTACGTATCTATATCGCTCAGAAACGTAAGATTTCTGTAGGTGATAAGATGGCTGGACGTCATGGTAATAAGGGTGTTGTTTCCCGTGTGCTTCCTGTTGAAGATATGCCGTTCCTGCCAAATGGCCGTCCGCTGGATATCGTACTGAATCCGCTGGGTGTGCCGTCTCGTATGAACATCGGTCAGGTGCTTGAGATTCACTTAAGCCTTGCCGCAAGAGCACTTGGCTTTAACGTTTCCACACCGATCTTCGACGGCGCAAACGAGAATGATATACAGGATACCCTGGAGCTGGCAAACCACTATGTAAACCTGCCCTTTGACGAGGCAGAGAAAGCAGAATGGGAAAAGGACGGTGTCACAGAGACGCCTTCCGGACAGCCATGGAATGGAGAAACCTTTGAGCAGCTTTATAAAGAACAGCTTGTTCCGGAGGCAATCGGGTATCTGTCTGAGAACAGAGCGCACAGAGAGCTGTGGAAGGGCGTACCCATTGGCAGAGACGGAAAGGTCCGCTTAAGAGATGGACGTACCGGAGAGTATTTTGATGGAGCCGTTACCATTGGACACATGCATTACCTGAAGCTGCATCACCTGGTAGACGATAAGATCCATGCACGTTCTACTGGCCCATACTCCCTGGTTACACAGCAGCCTCTGGGCGGTAAAGCTCAGTTCGGCGGACAGCGTTTCGGAGAGATGGAGGTTTGGGCTCTGGAGGCATATGGTGCATCCTACACCCTGCAGGAAATCATGACTGTAAAGTCCGATGATGTAGTAGGCCGTGTGAAGACCTACGAAGCTATCATCAAGGGCGAGAATATTCCTGAGCCGGGTATCCCCGAATCCTTTAAGGTACTTCTTAAGGAAATGCAGTCTCTGGGCCTGGATGTACAGGTACAGAGAGAGGATGGAACCGAAGTTGAGATGACCGAAAATATCGACTACGGTGATACCGAGCTGCGCGCCATGTTAGAGGGCGACCGCCGCTTTAACGATCAGGAATCCCTTGCTTCCTACGGTTATCAGGAGCAGGAGATCAAGGATAATGAATTTGTAAGCGTAGAATCGGCTTCCGAGTCTGCTGGAAATGACACAGATGATCTGTATGACGCTTATACAGATGATGGTGAAGACGAATAATAGAAGGGAGTAAGAGCTCATGCCGGAAACAAATGAAACTTATCATCCAATGACATTTGATGCCATTAAGATTGGTCTGGCTTCCCCTGAAAAGATTAGATCCTGGACCCACAGGACACCTGAACCTGCTGACAAGCCCAGCAAGCAGTGGAGAGAATGGTGGGAGCAGGGTGCCATGCGCAACCGTATGCCTGAGCCTTCAGGCGCTCCCTCCAGAGAGTGGAGAGAGTGGTGGGAGCACGGCGTTGTAAAGAAGCCAGAGACCATCAACTATAGAACTTTAAAGCCGGAGAAAGACGGCCTGTTCTGCGAGAGGATCTTTTGGTCCAAGCAAGGACTGGGAGTGCCACTGCGGCAAGTACAAAAGATCCGCTATAAGGGCGTGATCTGCGACCGCTGCGGCGTTGAGGTGACAAAGGCCAGTGTAAGAAGAGAGCGTATGGGACGTATCGAGCTTGCAGCTCCTGTTTCCCATATCTGGTACTTTAAGGGAATTCCCAGCCGTATGGGACTAATTCTGGATATTTCCCCCAGAACCCTGGCGAAGGTGCTCTACTTTGCTTCCTATGTTGTACTGGATCCAGGTGTTACTAGCCTTCAGTATAAGCAGGTTTTGTCTGAGAAGGAGTACCGTGAGGAAGTAGAGAAGTACGGCGGCTCAACTGCCTTCCGTGTGGGAATGGGTGCTGAGGCGATTCAGGAGCTTCTGATGTCCATTGATCTGGAGAAGGATTCAGCTGATTTAAGAAAGCAGCTGGTAGACGCTACCGGACAGAAGCGCGCAAGAATCATTAAGCGCCTGGAAGTGGTAGAGGCATTTTTAAACTCTGGAAACCGTCCAGAGTGGATGATCATGGACGTAATCCCCGTGATCCCGCCGGATATACGTCCTATGGTACAGCTGGACGGCGGACGTTTTGCTACCTCTGACTTAAATGACCTGTACAGAAGGATTATCAACCGTAACAACCGTCTTGCCAGACTTCTGGAACTGGGCGCTCCGGACATCATCGTCCGCAATGAGAAGCGTATGCTCCAGGAGGCAGTAGACGCCTTGATCGACAATGGCCGCCGGGGCCGCCCTGTAACAGGACCTGGAAATCGTGCGCTTAAGTCCCTTTCTGATATGTTAAAGGGTAAGACAGGGACGTTTCCGTCAGAACCTGTTAGGCAAGCGAGTTGACTACTCCGGACGTTCCGTTATCGTAGTAGGACCTGAATTAAAGATTTATCAGTGCGGTCTGCCAAAGGAAATGGCTATTGAGCTGTTTAAGCCTTTCGTTATGAAGGAGCTTGTATCCAATGGCACCGCTCACAATATCAAGAACGCAAAGAAGATGGTGGAGAAGCTCCAGACGGAGGTTTGGGATGTACTGGAGGATGTAATTAAAGAGCATCCTGTTATGCTGAACCGTGCTCCTACGCTGCACAGGCTGGGTATCCAGGCTTTTGAACCGATTCTGGTAGAAGGTAAGGCCATTAAGCTTCATCCTCTTGTTTGTACCGCGTTCAACGCTGACTTCGACGGCGACCAGATGGCAGTTCATCTTCCTCTGTCTGTGGAAGCACAGGCTGAGTGCCGCTTCCTGCTTTTAAGCCCGAACAACCTGTTAAAGCCTTCTGACGGCGGTCCTGTGGCTGTTCCGTCTCAGGATATGGTTCTCGGTATTTACTACCTGACCCAGGAGCGTCCCGGTGCAAAGGGCGAGGGAATGATTTTCAAGAGTGTAAATGAGGCAATTCTGGCTTATGAAAACCATGAAGCTACTCTGCACTCCAGGGTAAAGGTAAGAGTATCAAAGACTCTGCCTGACGGCATGGTAAAAACTGGTATTATCGAGTCTACCATCGGCCGTCTGATCTTCAACGAGATCATTCCTCAGGATCTTGGCTTTGTAGACCGTTCCATTCCTGAAAATGAGTTAAAGCTGGAGGTTGACTTCCTGGTAGCTAAAAAGCAGTTAAAGCAGATCCTTGAGAAGGTTATCAACGTACACGGCGCTACCCAGACGGCCGTTACTCTGGATGACATCAAGGCAATCGGCTACAAGTTCTCTACCAGAGCAGCCATGACCGTATCCGTTTCCGATATGACCGTGCCTGCAAGCAAACCGGAACTGATCGCAAATGCACAGGCTACTGTAGACCACATTGCAAAGAACTACCGCCGCGGTCTGATCACCGAGGAGGAGCGCTATAAAGAAGTAATCGAAACCTGGAAGACCACCGATGATCAGCTGACCCACGATCTGCTGACCGGACTGGATAAGTACAACAACATTTTCATGATGGCTGACTCCGGTGCGCGTGGTTCCAGTCAGCAGATCAAGCAGCTGGCAGGTATGCGAGGACTGATGGCCGATACAACTGGTCACACCATCGAACTTCCTATCAAGTCTAACTTCCGTGAAGGTCTTGACGTACTGGAGTACTTCATTTCCGCTCATGGTGCACGTAAGGGTCTGTCTGATACGGCTCTTCGTACGGCTGACTCCGGTTACCTGACCAGACGTCTGGTAGACGTATCTCAAGATCTGATCATCCGTGAGGTAGACTGCTGTGAGGGCAAGGATATTCCATTTATGGAGATTAAGGCATTCACAGACGGAAATGAAGTAATCGAGGATCTGCAGGAGAGAATTACAGGCCGTTATATTGCCGAAGATATCGTTGATCCCGATACGGGAGAGCTGGTAATGAAGGCAAACCATATGTGTACGCCTAAGCGTGCTGCAGCTGTTATGAAGGTATTGGATAAGCAGGGACGCAAGTCTGTGAAGATCCGTACCGTATTAAGCTGTAAGTCCCATATCGGTGTGTGCGCCAAGTGCTACGGAGCCAACATGGCAACCGGCCAGCCGGTACAGGTTGGTGAGGCAGTCGGAATCATCGCGGCACAGTCCATCGGTGAGCCCGGTACACAGCTTACCATGCGTACTTTCCATACGGGCGGCGTTGCCGGCGGCGATATTACACAGGGTCTTCCTCGAGTTGAGGAGCTTTTTGAGGCCCGTAAGCCAAAGGGTCTTGCCATTATCACTGAGTTTGGCGGCGTTGTAACTATCAAGGATACAAAGAAGAAGCGTGAGATCACAGTTACTGACAATGAAACCGGAAATTCCAAGACCTATCTGATTCCTTACGGTTCCAGAATCAAGGTTATGGACGGACAGGTTCTTGAGGCTGGTGATGAGCTGACCGAAGGTAGCGTAAATCCTCACGATATCCTGAAGATCAAAGGACTTCGTGCCGTACAGGATTACATGATCCAGGAAGTACAGCGAGTTTACCGTTTGCAGGGTGTAGAAATCAACGATAAGCACGTTGAAATGATCGTTCATCAGATGTTAAAGAAGATCCGCATCGAGGAAAGCGGCGACAGTGATGTACTGCCGGGCGTATCCATGGATGTTCTGGATTTCAATGAGATGAATGAGGCTCTGATCGCAGAGGGCAAGCGTCCCGCAGAGGGCAAGCAGGTTATGCTGGGTATTACAAAGGCATCTCTTGCTACAGATTCCTTCCTGTCAGCCGCATCCTTCCAGGAGACCACCAAGGTTCTGACCGAGGCTGCTATCAACGGAAAGGTAGATAAGCTGATTGGTCTGAAGGAGAATGTTATTATCGGTAAGCCAATCCCGGCAGGTACCGGTATGAAGCGCTACAGAACTGTAAAGTTGGATACGGATGATAAGATCGCAGCGGCAGCTGAGGAAGAGATCCTTCTTTCTGAAGAGGAAGAGCTGACATCTGAGGAAAGCAGCGAGCTTACAGAAGATAATGTAGCAGAAGAGGTTCTGGATCTGGACGATACTGTAATCGAGGACGAGGATGCAGAGGAAGAAGAAAGCTCTGAGGATGCAGAAGAATAAAATACAGGTCTGAATGACAGATTGAATCATAAAAACACCGGACGGACAGGGAAAACTGGCCATCCGGTGTTTTTTATGCATTTTGTGTTCTGAGCCATTCGGCCCAGACCGTATAATACTTTCCCATAATGTGGGCATTGTCTACAGAATATTTGGAATCAAGGTTTCCCTGGCCGTCGTCAAAAAGACTGTTTACATCTATATAGCCGCAGCCTTTTTCTACAGCCATCTGGTAAATAGCTTGATTTAAAGAATCTATTTTTCCATTTCCATAGACCGGGTCGGAATCGGACTTCTTTTTTGTTACATGGAGATTAGCCTCCAGAATGATTCTGGCCTGGGGCTGAAGCTGGTGGATCCAGTCTACGATAGAGGCGTACTTCTTTGTTACGGAGGAAGGAGGGTATCCCAGTTCATTGATGCCCAGCATGAGGTAAATCCGCTCATAGCTGTGTTGGGAGAGAAGTTCTTCCAGTGTTTTTTTGCTTCCATCCTTTACGGTAAGATTGGTTGAGAGAAGGTTAAAGCTGCTCATGCCGGAATTGGCAAAAAACTCTGCTTCTTCCAGACCTCCGTATTCCTTTAAGCCTTCTGTCCGTGAATCTCCGATAAAAAGGGAGGTGCTTAGGTCAACGGGAACAGAGGTGTCAGCAGGCGGCAAAGTCTCCGCCGGAGGCGCTTCTGTGGAGGACTCTGTGACAGGGGCAGACCCGTCAGTGGGCGGCTCCGCAGGGGAGGACTCTGGAGCGGGGAACTTTGCTGTAGGAGTTTCGGTGCTGCCTTTGGAGGCAGCACTTTCGGAAATGGAATCAGAGGATAGGGGGATGTTAGATGGCTGTTTATCCTCAGTTCTGCCAGCCGCTCGATTTTATGTTCACCTGAAAACGTTTCTAGTTCCCATATCCGGGGAATAAGGGAACTTCCTTTTACGGCAATCAAACTTCCAATAAGCATCATAGTATACCAGTATTTTTTCATTTTATTCACACAATTTCTCTTTCTATCTGTTTCTTAGAACTTTCCTTAGAACCGGAAGTATAAAAACGGGTCATCCATTCCCATTTTAATACAGTAAACACAGAGCCAGAACAGAACCATAAGTATAACGGCAGTCAGAAAACTGCGGCGGTGCCGGCTGTAGATCCGCCTTGGCAGGTCGGTCATAAAATCAGGCCTGCAAGAAGAGACAACCCATAGATGCGGCCGTATTTTCAGATAGTCTCCCTCAAAC
>SCPO01000156.1_pt1 | contig 54720 bp, 85 predicted proteins | sample 6106821 | NCBI WGS metagenome assembly SCPO01 (sample SAMN10720448, study PRJNA508395) | human gut metagenome | isolation source: Participant 2 stool, 0 month | host: Homo sapiens | collected 2017 | reverse complement strand
AAAATGTTACAAAAGGCCAATGAAAGAAGTTAAGGAGGAATCAGTCTTGTTAGAGATTAAGATAAATGAGTCAGAAAATGCCGCAAGGATCATTGTAGTAGGTGTGGGCGGCGCAGGCAACAACGCAGTAAACCGCATGATCGACGAGAACATCGCGGGGTGGAGTTCATCGGCATCAACACAGATAAACAGGCACCAGTTTCTGTAAGGCACCTGACCGCCATGCAGATCGGTGAGAAGCTGACCAAAGGATTAGGAGCAGGCGCAAAGCCGGAGGTTGGCCAGAAGGCAGCAGAGGAGAGCTCTGAGGAGATCGCACAGGCTATCAAGGGCGCAGACATGGTATTTGTTACCTGTGGCATGGGCGGTGGTACCGGTACCGGTGCAGCTCCGGTCATCGCGAAAATCGCAAAAGATATGGGCATCCTGACGGTCGGCGTTGTCACAAAGCCGTTCCGTTTCGAGGCAAAGACCCGTATGAGCAACGCTCTGTCAGGAATCGAGAACTTAAAGACAAGCGTTGATACCCTCATCGTGATCCCGAATGACAAACTTCTTGAGATCGTTGACCGCAGAACCACCATGCCGGATGCTTTAAAGAAAGCAGACGAAGTACTGCAGCAGGCAGTTCAGGGAATCACCGACCTGATCAATGTACCGGGTCTGATCAACCTCGATTTCGCAGATGTTCAGACTGTTATGACCGACAAGGGTATCGCACATATTGGTATCGGTCATGCAAAGGGTGATGACAAAGCACTTGAGGCTGTTGGCAGGCAGTAGCGAGCCCGCTGTTAGAGACCACCATCGAGGGCGCTACCCATGTAATTATCAATATTTCCGGTGATATCAGCCTGATCGAGGCAAACGAGGCAGCAAGCTATGTTCAGGAGCTGGCAGGAGATGATGCAAACATCATCTTCGGTGCTATGTATGACGAGAATGCTCAGGACGAGGCTACCATCACCGTAATCGCAACCGGTCTGGACGCTCACGCAAATACTCCGGTGAACAAGGCTATGGCTGAGTTCGGAAACTTTAAGCCGAAAATGCCGTCCGGTTTAAACTTAAACACCCAGAGCCGCACCGCTGCTGCTGAGGGCAAGCGCAACTGCACCGAAGGCAGCTCCGCAGCTTCAAGCACAGGCTCCGGTTGTAAAACCGCTTCAGACTCAGGCTCCGCAGCAGACTGCTTCTGCGCAGGCCGCAGCACCGAGCCAGGGTTCCTATCGTCCGTTAAACCAGACTCAGATCAATATTCCGGATTTCTTAAAGAATAAGAGATAAGCAAAACGCAGGAATCGACAAAGACAGAAGACCAGATTTGGCCTTCTGTCTTTTTTTGTCGTTCAAAAACGGGAATCCGCTCCATCCGTTTGACAAAATTTTCTCCTCAGAATGATTATAATGATGGACATGAGCAGTGAGAATGGATTATGAGGGCAATGCTCATGACGGCGGGAGGACGCGGGCGCAATGACGGAAACACTGTATCTGGATCTGCTTTTTCTGGTGAATCTGTTTGCGGACCTGTCCTTACTGCTTCTTACCGGACTGGTTTTGCAGATACCTCTGAAGAAACGAAAAGGGAGGCTGCTTCTGGGGGCTGCCGTGGGGGCGGCGGCGGGGTGTGCCCTGGTGTTTTTTCCCAAACTGCCGCTTCCTGTCTGGATCCTTCTGGAACTGGTGGTTCCGGCGGTGCTCATGGCGCGGACTGCTTTTGGACGCTGCAGTCTTTTGGAAATGCTGCGGTGGGTCACGGTGCTGTGGATGACCGCAGCTCTGACCGGCGGCGTGTTTGTGGCACTGGAAACGCCGCCCTGGACCTTTCAGCGGTTCAGCCTGGCGCTTGGCGCGGCCGGGGGAATGCTGTGGGCCGGAACCGTGGTTCTTAAAAATGGAATGACGCTCCGGAGCAGTCTCTATGAGGTGACGCTGTATTACCAGGGAAAGCAGAGAACCGTCCGGGCCTTGCGGGATACGGGAAACCAGCTGTATGAGCCCTACGGCCATCAGCCGGTCCACATTCTGGAACAGAGTGTCTGTCGGGAGTTTGGTGAACCGGTTTCGGAAGTCCTGTACGTTCCCTTCTGCTCGGTAGGAAAAGAACATGGAATTCTGGCTGCTGTCCGCATGGACCGGATAGAGGTGTGGCAGCAGGAGCGGCTGGTCCGCGTGCTGGAACGTCCGTGGGTGGCCATCAGCGAGACTCCGTTGTCCGCACGGCACAAATACGAGATGCTTCTGCATGGAGAACTATAATACAGAGACCTGGAGGATGGAAAAGTGATCGTTAAAGTTTCAGTACCAAATCGTTTTCAGTTTAAGGCAGTTCCTTCTTTTACCGCAATGCTGTGGCAGAAGAAGGGGGAAGTTCACTATATTGGCGGTGCGGATATCCTGCCTCCGCCGCTGGAAAGCAAAAAGGAAGCGGAAATGATTTCGCTTCTGGGAACCGAGGGCGAGAAGGAGGCAAGATCTCTTCTGATTGAACACAATCTGCGCCTGGTGGTGTACATAGCAAAGAAATTTGACAATACAGCTGTGGGGGTGGAGGATCTGATATCCATCGGCACCATCGGTCTGATCAAGGCCATCAATACCTTTAATCCGGAGAAGAATATTAAGCTGGCTACCTATGCTTCCCGCTGCATCGAGAATGAGATCCTTATGTATCTGCGCCGCAGTAGTAAGACGAAGGCAGAGGTATCCATTGATGAACCGCTGAATGTAGACTGGGACGGCAATGAGCTCCTGCTCTCAGATATTCTGGGGACAGATGATGACATCATCTACCGGGGCCTGGAGGATGAGACAGAGCGGCAGCTGCTAAAGTCCGCCATTGACCGTTTGAGCCCGAGAGAGAAAACCATTGTGGAATTGCGCTATGGATTAAAAAATGCGGAGGGAGAAGAGATGACGCAGAAGGAAGTGGCAGACCGTCTGGGTATCTCACAATCTTATATTTCCCGCCTGGAGAAGAAAATCATGAAGCGGCTGAAAAAGGAAATCGTCCGTTTTGAGTAATCTGCTGGTCTGGGCAGAGGGCTTCTGGCCCTGTGTTTGCAGCTTTGCTACCCGGTGGCGAGGTTTCAGAAAGAAGAATCCGTGCGGAGAGATCCCGCCTATGCGGTTTATGAGACATACAGGTATGCGTACGAACGGTACGGATACCTGTTTTCGTATGCGGAGGAGACGGGCGGAGAAGGAATGGTGGCGGCGGGAAATCCTTCATGGCAAGGCGAGGACGGGAATGCGGGCGCAGCGGACAGGGAACAAGAGTACTGGGGCAGATGGACTGAAAACGGAACAGACTGGCGCGGGGAGCGCGCTTTCTGCGTCGAGTCTTGCGCGTCTCCAGGATTACGACTATCTTATAAAGCAGTATTTCAGCGTGCATGCCTCCACTACAGCGGACCGCAGCCTCATGAAGGTGGAGAAGCTTCTTGGAACTGATGTACGCTTAACGAAGAATCCTGATGTGCCTCAGATCCTCATCTACCACACCCATGCCAGCGAGACCTACGCGGACTACGGCCCGCAGAACCCGGACGCCAGCGTAGCAGGGGCAGGGAGTTATCTGGCAGAGCTTTTAAGGCAGCGGGGCTGGAACGTGATACACGACACCACGGCTTATGACCGGAAAGAGGGAAAGCTGGAGCGAAGCCGGGCCTATACCTACGCGCTGGAGGGTGTGCAGGGAATCCTGCAGGAGCATCCCACCATTGAGGTGATCCTGGACCTGCACCGGGACGGCGTTTCGGATTCCCTGCGGCTGGTACAGGAAATTCAAGGGAAACCCACGGCAAAGATCATGTTCTTTCAGGGAATGAGCCGTACGCCGGAGGGCGAGATTGCCTACCTGCCAAATCCGTATCTGCAGGAAAACCTGGCCTTCTGCTTTCAGATGCAGCTGGCCTGTGGCCGCTATCCGGGATTTACCAGGAAAATTTACTTAAAAGGCCTGCGCTACAACCTGCATCTGCGGGGGCGTTCGTCTCTGATCGAGGCCGGAGCCCAGACCAGCACAAAGGAAGAGGTCTGGAATGCCATGGAATTATTGGCAGAGGCGGCAGATAGCGTCTTGCAAGGAGAATGAAAAAATGATATCATTATAAATTGACAAATTAGACCCTATACGTTATTGGAGGAAATAAATACATGGCATCAATGGACCAAAGCAAGATCCGCAACTTCTGTATCATCGCCCACATTGACCACGGCAAATCCACTCTGGCAGACCGCATCATTGAAATGACCGGTCTTTTGACGAGCCGTGAGATGCAGGCACAGGTACTTGATAATATGGATCTGGAGCGGAGCGCGGCATTACCATCAAGTCTCAGGCGGTCCGCACCGTCTACCACGCGAAAGATGGAGAAGAGTATATTTTTAACCTGATCGATACCCCGGGACATGTGGACTTTAACTATGAGGTGTCCAGAAGCCTTGCAGCCTGTGACGGCGCTATTCTTGTGGTAGACGCAGCCCAGGGCATTGAAGCCCAGACTCTGGCGAATGTGTATCTGGCGCTGGATCATGACCTGGATGTGCTTCCGGTCATTAACAAGATCGACCTGCCAAGCGCAAGACCGGACTGGGTTGCGGATGAGATCGAGGATGTTATCGGTATTGAAGCGCATGACGCGCCGCGCATATCCGCAAAGACCGGACTGAATGTGGAAGATGTTCTGGAAGCCATTGTCCACAAGGTTCCGGCTCCGGTGGGAGATCCGGAGGCACCGCTGCAGGCCCTGATCTTTGACTCCCTGTACGACCCGTACAAGGGTGTGATCGTGTTCTGCCGTATCAAAGAGGGAACCGTGAAGAAGGGAACCCTGATCCGCATGATGGCAACCGGAGCCCAGGAAGAGGTCGTTGAGGTGGGCTACTTCGGCGCAGGCCAGTTTATTCCGTGTGACGAGCTGAGTGCCGGTATGGTTGGTTATATCACCGCCAGCATCAAGAACGTGAAGGATACCCTGGTGGGTGATACCATTACCGACGCAAATCGTCCGTGCGCTGAGCCGCTTCCGGGCTATAAAAAAGTTACTTCCATGGTTTACTGTGGCCTGTACCCGGCGGATGGCGCAAAGTACAACGATCTGCGCGACGCCCTGGAAAAGCTGCAGTTAAACGATGCGTCCCTGCAGTTTGAGCCGGAGACATCCATTGCCCTTGGCTTTGGTTTCCGCTGTGGCTTCCTTGGACTGTTGCATCTGGAAATCATTCAGGAACGTCTGGAACGCGAGTACAACCTGGATCTGGTTACCACGGCACCAGGCGTTGTGTACCGTGTTCACAAGAAAAACGGCGAGATGATCGAGCTGACCAACCCGTCTAACCTGCCGGACCCGACTGAGATCGAGTACATGGAGGAGCCGATCGTCAGCGCGGAGATCATGGTGACCACGGAGTTTGTGGGGGCCATTATGACTCTGTGCCAGGAGCGCCGCGGCGTTTACCATGGCATGGAATATATTGAGGAGACGAGAGCACTCTTAAAGTATGACCTTCCGTTAAACGAGATCATCTACGATTTCTTTGACGCGTTAAAATCCCGTTCCAGAGGCTACGCGTCCTTCGACTACGACATGAAGGGCTATGAAACCTCAGAACTGGTGAAGCTTGATATCCTCGTCAATAAAGAAGAAGTGGATGCTCTTTCCTTCATCGTGCATGCGGATTCCGCTTACGAGCGCGGCAGAAAGATGTGCGAGAAGCTGAAAGAGGAGATTCCGCGTCATCTGTTTGAGATTCCAATCCAGGCGGCGGTGGGCGGAAAGAATCATTGCCCGTGAGACCGTCAAGGCCATGCGTAAGGATGTCCTGGCGAAGTGCTACGGTGGCGATATCTCCCGTAAGAGAGAAAGCTTCTGGAAAAACAGAAGGAAGGTAAGAAACGTATGCGTCAGGTAGGTAACGTGGAGATCCCGCAGAAGGCATTTATGAGTGTTCTGAAATTAGACGATGAGTAAACGAGAACTGGAACTTTATATTCACATCCCATTCTGCGCCCGCAAGTGCGCCTACTGCGACTTTTTGTCCTTTGCGGCGCCAGAGCGGGTGTACCGGGACTATATGGACAAGCTGCTGGAGGAAATCTGCGGCCAGGGCCCGAATTTTCAGGAGTACCGTGTGTCCACGATCTTTGTGGGCGGCGGTACTCCGTCCATTCTTCCGGCGGATCTGATCATGGAGCTGTTCGCGACGCTGTCTGAGAATTTTGATATCTCCCTGGATGCGGAGATCACTATGGAAGCCAATCCGGGAACCCTGACCATGGAAAAGCTGGAGGTGTACCGCCAGAGTGGCGTAAACCGCTTAAGCATCGGCCTGCAGTCCGCAGATGACAAAGAACTGAAATATCTGGGGCGCATCCATTCTTTCGACTCTTTTCTAAAGAGCTATCAGCGGGCAAGACAGGCAGGCTTTAAAAATATCAATGTGGACCTGATGTCCGCCCTTCCCGGACAGGATGTGTATTCCTGGAAAAATACACTGAAGAAAGTCATGATGCTGAAACCGGAGCATATCTCTGCCTACAGCCTGATCATTGAGGAAGGAACGCCTTTCTATGAACGGTTTGGGGAGCCGCAGAGAAAATTGGACTGCGGGGCGCAAATGGCTGGAACTCTTCCGGCACCGAAGACAGCGGCCGAGGTGGCGGCCCGGGCGGCGGTCATGACACTGCCGGACCTTCCGGCCGAGGATACGGACCGGGAAATGTATCACCTGACGAAAGAGATGATGTCCGCCCATGGCTATGAGCGTTACGAGATTTCCAATTACGCGAAAAAAGGGCATGAGTGCCGCCATAATATTGGATACTGGACCGGTGTGGAGTACCTGGGGCTTGGCCTTGGCGCATCCTCCTACACCTACGGCTACCGTTACCATAATACGGAAAATCTGCAGGAGTATCTGTCCCTGAACCTGTACGAAGGCGGAGCGGCTGCCCGTGACATTGAGGAGCTTTCTCTGGAAGACAAAATGGAGGAATTCATGTTTGTGGGCCTGCGCATGATGAAGGGCGTGTCAGGAAGTGAATTCCTGGAACGCTTCGGGCAGAATATGTGGAATGTCTACGGGGATGCCTTAAAGAAGCTGGAACAGCAGGGTCTCATTGAAGTCGACGCGCCCATGGTGCGCTTAACAGAGCTTGGGATTGATGTCAGCAACGTGGTTTTAAGCGAATTTCTGCTGGACCGGTAACCTATTTCGATGGTTTTTCTTAAGGATTTGTTTCCTTGTTCTTTCCTGTGTCCTTTGCTATACTATCTATAAAAATAATGGTAAAAAGGATGCGGGAATGCAAGAACAACCCGTTTGGAATGACATCCGGGAGGTGCTGGAATGCTGATACAAAAGAAACTGAATCGGGACGCGGGAAAACTGCGCCTGAGACTGAAACAGGCGTTTAGCCTGCTGTTTGCGTGCCTGATGATTTACAGACTGGTGTGGTCACGGCCTTTGCCGCTCCGTCGGCATCGGTCATCCGCTCCGATGAGCTGCGGGGCGTATGGATTTCCTATCTGGACTGGGAACGGCTTCCGGCAGATCAGGAATCCTTCAAGCATGAAGTAGATAAAATGCTGGACCGCTGCCTGGAATTGAAGATGAATGCAGTATTTGTGCATGTGCGCCCGGATGCGGATGCCATGTATCCGTCCGCATATTTTCCGTGGTCCCGTTTTGTGACGGGAACCCAGGGACAGAATCCCGGCTACGATCCGTTTGCGATCTTTGTGAAAGCAGCCCACAATAAGGGCCTGCAGATCCATGCCTGGATCAATCCATACCGCGTGACCGGTTATCATAACACCTGGGATCAGGTTTCCGACCAGAACCCGGCAAAAAGTGGCTGACGGACGGGGATCCTTCCAATGACCGCTGGGTTTTAAAACAGAATGGCGCTTATTACTTCAACCCGGCCATTCCGCAGGTACGGGAACTTATCATCAACGGTGTGCGGGAAATTGCGCAGAAATATACAGTGGACGGCATTCACTTTGACGATTATTTTTATCCGGAAGTGGACAACAGCAAGGAAAGCCGCTGGTTTGACAAGCCGGAATACGAGGCTTCCGGCAGCAGCTTAAGCATCGCCCAGTGGAGGCGGGAAAATGTCAATGAACTGATCTGCGGTGTCTATAAGGCAGTCAAAGAGGCAAGGCCTTCCGCGCAGTTCGGCATCAGCCCGGAGGGCTATGTGGACCATCTGCGCAGTGACAACCGTCTGTTTACCGACATCGACACCTGGCTGTCTCATGATGGCTATGTGGATTATATTATGCCGCAGATTTACTGGGGCTTTGAGCATCAGCTGTCGAACGGCAGTCCGGCTCCCTTTGCGTTTGAGAATAACTTAAAGACCTGGATCAGCCTGGTAAAGAAGGGCCACGCGAAGCTGTATATAGGCCTGGCAATGTATAAAGCCGGAAGCAGCGCGCGGGACAATACCGGAATTCCGGAATGGAAACGCTACGATGATATCATCAGCCGCCAGGTGGAAGCCGGGCGTGCCAGCGGATCGGTATCCGGCTATTGCTTTTATGAGTACGGCTCCTTCCAGGAGGATGTGTGCCAGAAGGAAGTAAAGAACCTGATGAAGGTATTACGGTAGCAGTGCCGGAATGGATGCGCAGTGCGCAGACAATCATAAATAAAGCGTTTCCGAACGCTCGAATAAAGGAGAACAGAGATGAAAAGTTAGAGGATTACGTAGTAAGCATTCCGGATTTCCGGAGCCGGGGATCATTTTCCGCGATGTTACCTCCATTTTGCAGGATGCAGACGGACTGGCACTGGCTATTGACAGCATCCGTGAAATGGTAAAAGATCTGGAATACGATGTGGTTGTAGGACCAGAATCCCGCGGCTTTATCTTCGGTGTGCCGGTTGCCTACGCAGAGCACAAGAGCTTTGTTCCGATCCGCAAGAAGGGCAAGCTGCCAAGAGAGACCATCACTGCACAGTATGATCTGGAGTATGGCTCCGCTGAGATCGAGATTCACAAGGATGCCATCAAACCTGGCCAGAAAGTAGTAGTCGTGGATGACCTCATTGCCACCGGCGGCACCACCGAGGCCATTGTAGGCCTCATTGAGCAGTTGGGCGGCAAGGTCGTAAAGCTCTGCTTCGTGATGGAGCTTGCAGGCCTCAAGGGACGTGAGCGCCTTGCCGTATACGACGTAGAGTCCGCAATCACCTACGAAGAAAGTAAAATTTAAGAATAGTCACGAAAGGTCCGAAGCAGGCCGGTGGTATCCCGCTGCGCAAAATATAAGTTCCGTGTTCGGACGATGGCTGACAGCCGTTTGCGGATAGTCGGACAAGCTGTCCGCCTCCCGAAAACGTCAGTCGCCACATAGCCGGACACGTTGCACTTATATTTATGCTACGCAGGATACCACCCCGGCCTGCTTCTGCTTTCCTGCTATTCTACGGTAATAAAAAACACAGCCAGAATGGTACTGGTAAAAAGCTGAAATTCCCGGCTTTTTATCAATACCGTTCTGGCTGATTTTATTTCTCTCTTAGCGGGAGCAATACAGCAGAAGCCGGTTATCCCGGCATTCCGCGGAGCATAAATATGGGTATACGTGTCCGGCTATGCAGCGACTGGTGTTTGAGGAAGGCGGACATCTTGTCCGACTATCCGCAAACATCTGTCAGCTGCATCGTCCGAACACAATACCCATATTTTGCGCAGCGGTATGCCGGGATTACCGGCTTCGGACCTTTATTGCTATTGCTTTTAAATTGTTATATTCGCTCTTGTGGCGTTTCCGGAAATGCAGTATAATTATTTTAATTGTGCCGTGTTTTATGTCATAAAACTTACGTGAGGTGAAACGATGTTAATATGGGTCTTCACTGCGGCGGCGGTGCTTTGCCTGGTGTATTACGGAGTTATTGTGCTGTATGCGGGATTTGGCACTTCGTTTGCTGTGTTATGGCTTCTGATCGGCGGATTTTTTGGGGCTACGGCTGCGGGCATTCACTTTTATCAGAAGTATCCGGAACGAGTGCCACTCTGGCTGCCGGTTTCTTTGTGACCCTGTGCGCATCCGGTCTGATGATTGTTCTGGTGACGCAGATTCTGATCTTTGGCGCATCCCGGCGGCCGCGGAGCCTTCGCTGGATTATGTGATTGTGCTGGGTGCCAAAGTGAAACCGGACGGAAGCTTAAGCAAAACCTTAAAGCTCCGGCTGGACAAGGCGCTGGAGTATATGAAGGAAAATCCGGAGACCATGCTGGTGCTTTCCGGTGCAAAAGGGGATGCGGAGCCGTGCTCTGAGGCAGATGCCATGGAAACCTATCTGTTAGGGCAGGGGGCGGATCCGGACCATCTTCTGAAAGAGGAACAGTCTTTCAGTACGGTGGAGAATCTTGCGTACAGCAGGGTGATGATCGAAAAACGGGAAAATCTGCTTGAACAGGAACGGAAAGCGGAAGCAGACCGCCTGCTCCGTGCGCCGGGAGAGATAGAAGGTGTGCCTGAGACAGGAGCGCCCACAAACAACACACCGGTTCTGGCACGCCAGCCGCGCGTTGGCATCATTACCAGCAATTTCCATCTGTGCCGGGCTGCGATGATCGCAAAAAAGCAGGATTATGGTACCGTCTACGGCATTGCGTCGGAGGCAGACAAGGTGCTGCTGGTGCATTTTTCCCTGCGCGACGGCATTGCGCTGTTAAAAGACCGCCTGATGGGGAATCTAAAAAAAACGGAAAAGACAGACAGGAAAGGAAGAAAACGCATGAGTCAGTTAGAAGCAATCAAAAAGCTGGATGCCTACCGTGTGGTAGAACATAAAATGATCGAGGAGATGCAGTCGGAAGGTATTGTGCTGGAGCATAAGAAAACAAAAGCCAGACTGTTTCTGGTATCAAACGACGATGAGAACAAGGTATTCTGCATCGGATTCCGCACTCCGCCGGACAATGACTGCGGACTGCCGCATATTCTGGAGCACAGTGTGCTCTGTGGCCGACAAATTCCCGTTAAAGGATCCGTTCGTGGAACTGGTAAAGGGCTCCTTAAATACGTTCTTAAATGCCATGACCTATCCGGATAAGACCGTATATCCGGTGGCAAGCTGCAACGACAAGGATTTCCACAACCTGATGGATGTTTACATGGATGCTGTGCTTCATCCGAATATCTATAAAGAAGAGAAGATCTTCCGCCAGGAGGGCTGGCACTATGAACTGGAGAGCAAGGACGCTCCGCTCATTTACAATGGTGTTGTATACAATGAAATGAAGGGGGCTTACTCTTCCCGGAAAGCATTTTAGACAGTGTGACCCAGAAAACACTGTTCCCGGATACCTGCTATGGCAAGGATTCCGGCGGTGACCCGGTACACATTCCGGAGTTAAGCTATGAGAAGTTCCTGGATTTCCACAGAACTTACTATCATCCGTCCAACAGCTACATTTACCTCTATGGAGATATGGACATGGCCGAAAAACTGACCTGTCTGGATGAGGAATATTTAAGCCATTACGAGGAGCGGCCGGTAGATTCCCGCATCAGGAGCAGAAGGCCTTTGCAGAGCCGGTGGAACGGGAGTTTTCCTACTCCATTACCGAAGGCGAGTCCGAGGAGGACGCAACCTATCTTTCTGTAAATACCGTTGTGGGAGATGACCTGGATCCGAAGCTGTATGTGGCCTTCCAGATCCTGGAGTACACGCTGCTTGACGCGCCGGGAGCGCCGTTAAAGCAGGCACTCATTGATGCGGGAATCGGAAAAGATGTTATGGGCGGTTATGAGAGCGGCATTTTACAGCCGTATTTTTCCATCATTGCCAAGGATGCCAATAAAGAACAAAAGGGTGAGTTCCTGGCTATTGTCAAAGGCACCCTGCGCAAGCTGGCGGACCAGGGCATTAACCGCAAGAGTCTGCTTGCAGGCATGAATTATTTTGAGTTTAAATACCGCGAGGCAGATTATGGCTCTGCGCCGAAGGGGCCTGATGTACGGCCTGCAGTGTCTGGACAGCTGGTTGTACGACGGAGACCCGATGACCCACCTCTGCTATCAGGAAACCTTTGATTTCCTGAAAAAAGAAGTGGAGAACGGTTATTTTGAACAGCTCATCCGGGATTATCTGTTAGACAATCCGTTTGAGGCTGTGATCGTGGTGGCTCCGGAGAAGAACCTGACGGCAAAAGAAGATGAGAAGCTGGCGAAAAGCTGGCAGCTTATAAGGCTTCCTGTCTGAAGAAGAACTGGAGAAACTGGTGACTGCCACCAGAGAATTAAAGGAATATCAGGATACCCCGTCTACCCAGGAGATTCTGGCGAAAATCCCGCTCTTAAAACGGGAGGATATTGAGAAAAAGGCAGAGACATTCTTCTGGAAAGAAAAGAAGAGGCCGGCATCAAGGTGCTGCACCACAACTTCTTTACCTCCGGGATCGGATATCTGAAGGTGCTGTTTAACACCGAGGTGCTGCCGCAGGAAGACCTTCCCTACGCAGGCCTGTTAAAATCCATTCTGGGTTCCATCAGTACGGAACATTACAGCTACTCTGACATGACCAGTGAGATCCACTTAAACAGCGGCGGCGTGGACTTTTCCGTAACCTACCCGGATCTGGCAGATCCGGAGCGTTTTACCGGAGCTTTTGTGGCAAGCATCCGCGTGCTTTATGATAAGCTGGATTTTGGCTTCACCATTCTGGAGGAGATTCTGAATCACTCTGTATTTACGGATGAGAAACGCCTGGGAGAGGTAATCCAGGAGACTCGCTCCCGCGCGAAGATGAAGCTGGAGAACGCAGGACACAACACGGCAGTATCCCGCGCGACCTCCTATTTCTCTGCAACTGCTTACTACAACGAACTGACCGGAGGCACGGCATATTATCATTTCCTGGAGCAGCTGGAGAAGGATTACGCCAATAAGAAGGGTGAGATCATGGCCCGGCTGCAGGAGGTCAGCAGAAAACTCTTTACCCGCGCCAATATGCTGGTAAACTACACCGCAGATGATAAGGGCTACGAACAGCTTCCGCAGAACTTAAAGCTTCTGGCAGATAAGCTGCCCCAGGAAGTGGTGAGAAGCATGCCTTTACCCATCCGGTAAAGAATGTGAACGAGGGATTAAAGACCTCTGCCCAGGTGGATTATGTGGCACGCTGCGGAAACTTCCGCGACGCAGGCCTGGAGTATACCGGAGCATTGAAGATCCTGCAGGTCATCTTAAGCTACGATTATCTGTGGCTGAATATTCGTGTAAAGGGCGGCGCATATGGCTGTATGAGCGGTTTCGGACGTTCCGGAGAGGGTTATCTGGTATCCTACCGTGACCCGAACTTGAAAGAGACCAACGATATCTATGAGAGAATCCCGGCTTATCTGGAGGCCTTTGACCCGGATGAGCGCGACATGACCAAATATGTTATCGGAACCATCAGCAATCTGGACGCCCCGCTGACTCCGTCTGTGAAGGGAAGCAGAGGACTTTCCGCTTATCTGTCCGGTGTGACGGAAGAGATGATGCAGACGGAGCGTGACCAGATCTTAGGTGCCGCCAAGGAAGATATCCGCGCACTGGCTGCCCAGGTACGGGCAGTTCTGGCTACCGGAAGCTTCTGCGTAGTCGGAAACGAGGAGAAGATCGAGGCAAACCGCGGCATGTTTGGCGAGGTTTCCAGTCTCACAAGAGGATAAGTATTTTCGAAAGGATAAATTTATGGCAAAGAAACCGGAAGGTACGAATTTTGATAAACTGCTGGAGGAACTGAACGGCAAAAAAAACGAGACAGGCGGAGAAAACCAGTCCGCCCCGGTTCAGAAAAAATCCGGCTTTGTAACCCTGATCGGACGGCCAAATGTGGGCAAATCCACGCTGATGAATCATCTCATCGGCCAGAAGATCGCTATCACATCGGACAAGCCGCAGACAACCAGAAACCGCATCCAGACGGTCTACACCGATGAGCGCGGCCAGATCATCTTCTGGATACCCGGGTATCCACAAGGCAAAATGTTTGGCGAGTATATGGTGAATGTGGCTGAGCATACCTTAAAAGAGGTGGACCTGATTTTGTGGCTGGTAGAGCCAAGCACTTTTATCGGTGCCGGCGAGCGCCATATTGCCGAGCAGCTTCAGGGCATCAAGACTCCGATCATCCTGGTCATCAACAAGACCGATACGGTAAAGAATCAGGAAGACATCCTGACGTTCATGAACGCCTACAAGGATATCTGCGATTTTGCGGAGATTGTTCCGGTGTCCGCCCTGCGGGATAAGAACACCGATACGCTGCTGGAGCAGCTGTTCAAATATCTGCCGTATGGCCCCAGTTCTACGATGAGGATACCGTTACCGACCAGCCGATGCGCCAGATCGCGGCAGAACTGATCCGGGAAAAGGCTCTGCGTCTGCTGGATGAAGAGATTCCCCACGGCATTGCGGTTACCATTGAAAAAATGAGCGAGCGGCCAAATGGCATCATGGATGTGGAAGCCACCATCATCTGTGAGCGGGATTCTCACAAGGGTATCATCATCGGCAAGGGCGGTGCCATGTTAAATCGCATTGGTTCTGCAGCCAGAAGAGAGCTGGAGGATATGCTGGAGACAAAAGTGAACCTGCAGATCTGGGTAAAGGTAAGAAAAGAGTGGCGCGACAGCGAACTGCTGATGAAAAACTACGGATATAATCCGAAGGAATAGAATGTGTTATGAGAGAACTGGTGAATCTGACCGGCATGGTCTTAAAAGCATCTCCGGTGGGAGATAATGACCGGCGTCTGGTACTTCTGACCAGGGAACGCGGCAAAATCACTGCTTTTGCCCGGGGGGCCAAACGCCCGGAAGTCAGCTGATGGGAGTAACGAGGCCTTTTGTGTTTGGAAACTTCCGCCTGTATGAAGGCCGCGATGCCTGCAATCTGCAGGGAGCGGATGTACTCAACTATTTTGCGGAGATTACACTGGATATGGAAGCAACCTGTTATGGCTCTTATTTTCTGGAGCTTGCCGATTATTACGGACGGGAAAATCTGGAAGCGGCGGAGCTGCTTTTGCTGTTGTACCAGTCTCTGCGGGCGTTATTAAAGCCAGCCATTCCAAATCCGCTGGTACAGGCTGTGTTCGAACTTCGCAGCATGGTCATCAATGGAGATTATACGGAGCATCCGCCCAGACCGGTCAGCGATTCCGCCAACTATGCGTGGGAGTATATCATCGCCTCCCCGTTGGAATCTCTGTATACGTTTACGCTGGCTCCGGAAGTGCTGGAGGAACTGCGGCATTGTGTAGAGCTGAATAAGCGCCGGTTCATTGACAGGGAGTTTCATTCCCTGAAAATCCTGAACGTGCTGGAGCAGACGGTTTCACAGTCCGGGCATGTGAAATCCTGAAGTTACTGTACACGGGTAGGCATTTTCTGAACTGAAAATGCCGTATGATATCGTGGTGGCAGCAGATTTTGCCGATTTGGAATGCGAAGCATCGGCAAAATCCGTTGCTGTTTTCGCAACGCGTGAACAGTAACATCCTGAACGTCACCAGCGAAGTCATAAAGAAATAAGGTGTTGAAAAACCTTCCATGAACAGGTATAATCCTAGAGAACCCTGTGGGCAGGGCAGGAGTCTGCATCGTGGAGATCTGCTGAAGCGTAGCAGGCTGTGAGACAGGTTCCGGGGAAGATAAGGAGATTTATGAAAAAGAAAATCGCAGTTTTGACTGCAGCGGTATTGTTTGCAGCGGTCTGTACCGCAGGCTGTACCCGGTCTTCAGGACAATCCTGGGATGGTTCGAAAACAGCATTTATGTGGCAGATGACTTAAGCGTGCAGAGCGCCATGGTCTACACATCCGAAAAGGAGAATGACTTATATAGCGCCGAGGGCCTGGCAGAGTTTGCGAAAGAGCAGATTGCTTCTTATAATGAAGAACAGGGCGCGGCTGCTGAGGCAGAGAATACCGAAGGTGGTGAGAAGCTTCCTGTAGCGCTTGAAAAGAGCAGTCTGGGGCCAGACCGGTACGCTGGTATTTGCCTATGGCACACCGGAGGACTTTGTAAAGTTTTCCGAAGAAAACGGGGATGATACCCACACGGTGACTTCCCTGATGGTTTGTGACACGGAAAGCGCAAAGCTTCCCGATCTGACCTACAAAACATCTGCCGGAAAAGATGCGGATATTCAGAAGGCCGCGGCAAAGGACAGCCATATGGTGCTTACCGAAGGCTCCACAAAGGTTTATACGGAGGGAAAAATCCTCTATGTAACGGATGGAGTGGAAGTAACAGGTGATCATTCAGCAGTGACCCCAGAGGGGACCGGCTGTATTATATTCAAATAAAAAGAGAGGTTATCGACGATGGAAAAGACAATGGAGAAAATTGTAGCGCTGGCCAAGAGCAGAGGATTTGTTTATCCGGGTTCCGAGATCTATGGCGGCCTGGCAAACACCTGGGATTACGGCAACCTTGGCGTAGAGCTGAAGAACAACGTGAAAAAAGCATGGTGGCAGAAATTCGTCATGGAGAGCCCGCACAACGTCGGCGTTGACTGTGCCATCCTTATGAACTCCCAGACCTGGGTAGCTTCCGGACATCTGGGCGGATTTTCTCTGATCCGCTGATGGACTGCAAGGCATGTAAGGAGCGTTTCCGTGCCGACAAGCTGATCGAGGATTACATGGCAGAGAACGGCATCACCATTGAGGGCATCGTAGACGCGTGGTCTCAGGAAGAAATGAAGAAATACATCGATGACAACAACATCTGCTGCCCAAGCTGTGGCAAGCATGAATTCACCGTTATCCGTGAGTTCAACGGGATGTTAAAGACCTTCCAGGGTGTTACTGAGGATGCAAAGAATACTGTATACTTAAGACCGGAGACTGCACAGGGTATCTTCGTAAACTTCAAGAACGTACAGCGTACTTCCAGAAAGAAAATTCCGTTCGGTATTGGCCAGATTGGTAAGTCTTTCCGTAACGAGATTACACCCGGGTAACTTTACTTTCCGTACCCGTGAGTTTGAGCAGATGGAGCTGGAATTCTTCTGTAAACCTGGTACTGATCTGGAATGGTTCCAGTACTGAGAGGCTTCTGCCGTGACTGGCTGCTGGCTCTGGGCTTAAAGGAAGATGAGATCCGTCTCCGCGACCATTCTCCGGAGGAACTGTGCTTCTACAGTAAGGGTACTACCGATATCGAGTTCCTCTTCCCGTTCGGATGGGGCGAGCTGTGGGGCATCGCAGACAGAACAGACTACGACTTAACCCAGCATCAGAATACCTCCGGAGAGGATATGTCCTACTTCGATGATGAGGAAAAGGAGAAATACATCCCGTATGTGATTGAGCCGTCCCTTGGTGCTGACCGTGTAACTTTGGCATTCCTGTGTGCTGCATACGATGAGGAAGAGATCGGAGAGGGTGATGTGCGTACCGTGCTTCACTTCCATCCGGCTATCGCACCGGTTAAGATCGGTGTACTTCCACTGTCCAAGAAGCTCAATGAAGGTGCTGAGAAGGTATACGCTGAACTTTCCAAATACTACAACTGTGAGTTCGATGACAGAGGCAACATTGGTAAGAGATACAGAAGACAGGATGAAATCGGTACTCCGTTCTGCATTACTTACGACTTCGATTCCGAGGAAGATCATGCAGTGACCGTTCGCGACCGTGATACCATGGAGCAGGTTCGCGTTCCGATCGCTGAGTTAAAGCAGTACTTCGAGGACAAGTTCCGCTTCTAAAATGAAGGAAAACAAATTACAAACCGTAGGCGCAGTCGCCGGATACATCCTCTCAGGGGGAAAGAACACACGCATGGAGGGACAGAAAAACTGTTCCTCCACTATGGCGGTGCAACCTTCTGTCAGAGGATTTTACATGCCTGTGACTGTCTGCCTGCGGTTTATTTGTCTGTAGACAAAAAAGAACCCTATGAAGAAGCCGGTCTGCCCATGGTAGAGGACCGGTGGAGGGAAATCGGACCGATCGGAGGGATTGCCTCCGGGCTGGTCTCCTGTGAAGAAGACGCACTTCTGGTGATGGCCTGTGACATACCAATGATCGATACGGAATCGGTGCAGAGGCTACTTGATACATACCGTGAAAATACTTCCGTCATCCTTGCAGCGGAACAGAACGGACGAATTCATCCGTTATTCGGAATCTATCCGAAGCATGTACTTCCTGTGGCAATGCAGATGATCCGGGAGGGTGATTACCGCATGATGCATCTGCTAGAACGGGCCGGCTACCGAACACTGGAGCTTGGAAAACACAGCCTGGCATTGGAAAATATTAACAGTACCGTGGATTACCGGACTCTGGAAACAGGACCGCGTCCGTTTGTTTTTGCTGTCAGCGGCTGGAAAAACAGCGGAAAAACCACAATGATCACCCGGCTTGTGCCGGAGCTGGTGAGGCGCGGATACAAGGTGGCAGTTATTAAGCATGATGGCCATGATTTTGAGAGTGATGTGCCGGGAACGGACAGCTACCGTCATCAGAAGGCCGGGGCTTACGGTACGGCAGTATTTTCCGATCACAGGTTTCTGATCACGAAGGAATACCAGGGGATTACAGAACGGGAGCTGTTTGCTGCATTTCCGGAAGCAGATATCATTCTGATCGAAGGCCTGAAGAACAGTCCGTATCCGAAATATTTCTGCCGATATCCGGAGCAGCCATTGATTTCGGCAGAAAAACTGGCAGATGAAATTGAAAAATATATATGTACCTATTCGCCCGGGAACAGTACCGATAGTGTCAAAAACAGGAGCGACAGGTAAATCGGAAATAGAAAGTGCAGCCGGAATACTCAGATTCGTCAAAATGGCAAATTATATATTCGTATATACGAATTTACATCGCATATGTGAAAATAACGAAGAATCGACAAAAATTTACGAGTTTTTGCTAAAAAATATACAAAAACAACACGGAAAAACCTTTACTCCTGAAAAAAATATGGTATACTTATACCAGACCGTCGAAGGAAGCTTTTTTGTGCAAAAACTATACAAGACGGAGCTTAAACCACAGACAAAAAAGTCTGTACATGTTGAGGAGGATAAACCAATGGCTAAAAAGTGGGTGTACTTATTTACAGAGGGTGACGCTACCATGAGAAATCTTCTCGGTGGTAAAGGCGCAAACCTGGCTGAGATGACGAATATCGGTCTTCCGGTACCGCAGGGCTTTACCATTACAACGGAGGCCTGCACACAGTACTACGAGGACGGCCGCGAGATCAACGATGAGATCCAGGGCCAGATCAACGAGTATATCGCAAAGATGGAAGAAATTACCGGAAAGAAATTCGGTGATCTTGAGAATCCGCTGCTGGTTTCCGTACGTTCCGGCGCACGGGCTTCCATGCCGGGTATGATGGATACCATCTTAAACCTGGGCTTAAACGAAGCTGTAGTTAACGTAATCGCTGAGAAGTCCAACAACCCGCGCTGGGCATGGGACTGCTACAGAAGATTCATTCAGATGTATTCCGACGTTGTAATGGAAGTCGGCAAGAAATATTTTGAGGCTCTCATCGATGAGATGAAAGAGAAGAAAGGCGTGAAGCTTGACGTTGAGCTTGACGCAGATGATTTAAAAGAGCTGGCTAACCAGTTCAAGGCTGAGTACAAGAACAAGATCGGCGTAGATTTCCCGGATGATCCGAAGGAACAGTTAATGGGCGCTATCAAAGCTGTATTCCGTTCCTGGGACAACCCGCGTGCAAACGTTTATCGTCGTGATAACGATATCCCTTATTCCTGGGGTACTGCTGTTAACGTTCAGTCTATGGCATTCGGTAACATGGGTGATGACTGTGGTACCGGTGTTGCATTTACCCGTGACCCGGCAACCGGCGCGAAGGGCCTGTTCGGTGAGTTCTTAACCAACGCACAGGGCGAGGACGTTGTAGCTGGTGTCCGCACTCAATGCACATTCAGGAGATGGCTGAGAAATTCCCGGAGGCATTCGCCGATTTCGAAAAGTATGTAAGACTCTGGAAGATCACTACAGAGATATGCAGGATATGGAGTTCACTGTTGAGAATAAGAAGCTGTACATGCTGCAGACCCGTAATGGTAAGAGAACCGCTCAGGCTGCATTGAAGATCGCATGTGATCTGGTAGACGAGGGCATGAGAACTCCGGAAGAGGCAGTTGCCATGATCGATCCGCGTAACCTGGATTCCTTACTGCATCCGACCTTCGACCAGAAGGCATTAAAGGCAGCTACCCCGATCGCAAAGGCATTGGGCGCAGCACCTGGCGCAGCTTGTGGTAAGATCGTCTTCACCGCAGATGACGCTGTAGAATGGGCGGCAAGAGGAGAGAGAGTTGTTCTGGTTCGTCTGGAGACCTCTCCGGAAGATATCACCGGTATGAAGGCTTCCCAGGGTATCTTAACCGTTCGTGGTGGCATGACCTCCCACGCAGCAGTTGTTGCGCGTGGCATGGGCGCTTGCTGTGTAGCAGGCTGCGGCGACATCGTTATGGATGAAGCAAACAAGAAATTCACTCTGGCTGGCAAAGAGTACCATGAGGGTGATGTCATCTCCTTTGATGGTTCTACCGGCTGTGTATATGACGGAGCAATCCCGACTGTAGAAGCAACCATCGCTGGTGAGTTCGGACGTATCATGGCATGGGCTGATGAGTACAGAACCATGGGCGTTCGTACCAACGCAGATACCCGCACGACGCACAGAAGGCTCGTGAGCTTGGCGCAGAGGGCATTGGCCTTTGCCGTACCGAGCATATGTTCTTCGAGGGTGATCGTATCGACGCATTCCGTGAGATGATCTGCTCTGATACTGTAGAAGAAAGAGAAGAAGCTCTGGAGAAGATCCTTCCGTTACAGCAGGGCGATTTCGAACAGCTCTACGAGGCTATGGAGGGCAACCCTGTAACCATCCGTTTCCTGGATCCGCCGTTACATGAGTTCGTTCCGACCGAGGAAGCTGACATTGAGAAGCTGGCTAAGGCAAAAGGAAAGACCGTTGCAGAAATCAAGGCAATCTGCGAGTCTCTGCATGAGTTCAACCCGATGATGGGTCATCGTGGATGCCGTCTGGCTGTTACCTACCCGGAGATTGCAGTAATGCAGACCAAGGCTGTTATCCGCGCAGCAATCAACGTAAAGAAAGCTCATCCGGATTGGAACATCGTTCCGGAGATTATGATCCCGCTTATCGGCGATATCAAAGAGTTAAAATACTGCAAGAAGACTGTTGTTGAGACTGCAGACGCAGAGATTGCAGCAGCTGGTTCTGATCTGAAGTACCATGTAGGTACCATGATCGAGATCCCGAGAGCAGCTCTGACTGCAGATGAGATCGCAAAAGAGGCAGACTTCTTCTGCTTCGGTACCAACGACCTGACTCAGATGACCTTTGGATTCTCCCGTGATGATGCAGGCAAGTTCTTAGGCGCTTACTACGATGCTAAGATTTACGAGAACGATCCGTTCGCAAAACTGGATCAGACTGGTGTCGGCAAACTCATGGAGATGGCTATCAAGCTTGGCAAGGCATCCAATCCGGATCTGCATGTAGGTATCTGCGGCGAGCACGGCGGAGATCCGTCTTCCGTAGAGTTCTGCCACAAGCTGGGTCTGGACTATGTTTCCTGCTCACCGTACCGCGTTCCGATCGCAAGACTGGCCGCAGCACAGGCAGCAATTGCCCAGAAGTAATTTGTAATAGAAAATCGTAATATTCGGAAGCCGCGCATGAAAATCATGTGCGGCTTCTTTTGTGTATATATGCCATTTATAGTGGAAAACCGATAAATTTTATGCTACACTGAAGATATATGCCGTTACTGAGAAAAAACAGTAATTACAAATACATAATGAATAGTCAGGGGAAAGAATAATGAATACAAAAGAGTGTTATGAAAAAATCGGGTCCAATTATGAAAGTGTATTAAGCAGATTTGGCAATGAGGCGCTGGTAAAGCGTTTTGCGCTGAAGTTTCTAAAAGATCCGAGCTATGCGGAATTAAGGGAGGCTCTGGAGGCACGTGACGCAGAGCGCGCATTCCGTGCGGCCCACACCTTAAAGGGTGTATGCTTAAACCTTGGCTTTGATCGCCTGTATGAAATCAGTGCAGCACTGACAGAAGATCTCAGAGGAAGAGATATTACCGGCGGAGACCGATTATTTCAGGAACTTACCATATGTTATGAGCAGTTAACAGAGGCAATTCGTGAGCTGGAAGCGGAGGCTTAATCCATAATGAATTTACGCGATAAACTGACAAGACAGCAGGTAGAGGAACGGATGGAGCTTTACCGGGAAGTATTCACCACCGTACGTCTTCTGGATGTCTTTGATCTTCGCCTGGCTGGGGAATATGAAAGAAAAGAAAATCACGCTGGTGAAGGGAACCATTGTTATTGCTATGACTACTGGGAGAAAAACCAGCCCTGTGAAAACTGTATTTCCAGACAAGTTTATCAGGACCGGATTCAACGGACGAAACTGGAATATAAGGGGGATGAGCTTTATGAGGTGACAGCCCGTTATATTGAGGTAGATGGAAAGCCCTATGTTATGGAGCTGGTGCGCCATATGGATTGCAGCTGCCTGTTGGATGCCAAGGGATCTGACAACCTTCTGGAACATCTGACAAGCTACCATGATGAATTATATATTGATGCACTGACTGGTGCCTACGACCGCCGTTATTATGAGGATAAGATCAAGACCTCTGTGCAGAAGGGCGGCATAGCCATGATCGACCTGGATGATTTCAAGCTTTACAACGATACCTGTGGTCATGATGCCGGTGACGCGGTGCTGAAAACACTGGTGATGATAATCCGGGGCTGCGTACGGGATGAGGATTCCCTGATCCGCTATGGCGGTGATGAATTTCTGCTTCTCATGCCGGAAATCAGCCGGGACGAGTTTGAAAAATGTCTGAAACACACGAAACAGAAAATCAATGAAGCAGATGTACCTGGGTACACGAGCCTGCATCTTTCTGTCAGCGTGGGAGGCGTGATGCTGAATGGAACAGAGACGGTTGATGATGCGGCCATCCGGGCGGACAAGCTGATGTATCAGGCGAAAACCGCAAAAATATGGTGGTGACAGCCGGAACGGAACAGGAAGCCAGCACGCAGAGCCAGGAACTGGAAGATCAGGAAAACATCAAGCAGCAGATCCTGATTGTAGATGACTCTGAACTGAACAGAGAAATTTTGTCTGAGATGCTGCATTCGGATTTCCGCATTCTTGAGGCAGAAAACGGAGAACAGTGTGTTGCCACGCTGGAGCAGTACGGCACTGGAATTGCGCTGATCCTACTGGATATCGTCATGCCGGGCATGAACGGATTTGAGGTGCTGGAATATATGACCCGGAACCACTGGATCGAAGAGGTACCGGTTATCATGATCTCCAGTGAAAATTCGGAGCCTTACATTCGAAAAGCCTATGAGCTTGGCGTGTCCGACTACATCAGCCGGCCGTTCGATGCCAAGGTGGTGTTCAGCGTGTCTTTAACACCATCAAACTTTACGCAAAGCAGCGCCGTCTCATTAAGATGGTCACGAACCAGATTTATGAGAAAGAGAAGAATAACCGGGTTATGGTTGGTATTTTGAGCCAGATCATGGAATTTCGTAACGGGGAAAGCGGACTGCATGTATCCCATATCAACCGCCTGACAGATCTTCTGCTGGAACGTCTGGTGCAGAAGACGGGACAGTACCATCTGTCCAGATCCGACCGGGAACTGATTGCGACAGCATCAGCGCTTCACGATATCGGTAAGATTGGTATCGACGAGAAAATTCTGAACAAGCCGGGACGGCTGACACCGGAAGAGTTTGAGATCATGAAGACCCATACCGCGATAGGCGCATTCATGTTAAAGCAGCTGACGGCGTACCAGAATGAAGCCATTGTAAAGATCGCATACCAGATCTGCCGATGGCATCACGAGCGCTATGATGGAAATGGTTATCCAGATGGCTTGAAGGGAGAAGATATCCCGATTGCTGCGCAGGTAGTTTCCATTGTAGACGTGTATGATGCACTGGTGAGCCCCCGAGTATACAAGAAAGCATTTCCACATGAGCAGGCCATGCATATGATCATGAACGGAGAGTGTGGTGTATTTAATCCACTGCTTCTGGAATGCCTGAAAGAGATTCAGGACCAAATCCGGGCGCATGACGTGACGCCGCAGGAAAACTGAAAATCAGCAAAGGCTTTGCGCCGGAAAACGCATGTTTTTCAGATGCAGAGCCTTTTTCGTTTACAATTTCTTTGCGGTATGTTATAATTTTTTGTTGCGACACGTTAATTTTATCATTGAGAATGAAGAGGAACTACAAATGGAGAAGAAAAAGAAGTTTCAGATGCCGCATACGTACATCATCATCTTTGGTGTAATTCTGTTTGCAGCGATCCTGACCATGTTTATCCCGCTGGGTAAATATGAGACAAGAGAAATCACCTACACCATGAACGGGGAAGAAAAGACCAGAACCGTTCTGGATCCGGACAGCTTTGAGTATGTTCTGGATGAGAATGGAAACAAGGTGACGAAAGTTGCGCCGCTCTTCGGTACGGAAGATTTTGGCGGTCAGGGTATTTTAAACTATGTATTTGAGGGTATGACAACCGGTAATAAAAATGGTACCGCGGTCGGTATCATCGCATTCATCCTGGTTGTAGGCGGATCATTTGGTATCGTGCTCAGGACCGGAGCCGTAGAGAGTGGAATCATGCGGGTTATCAGCATGACAAACGGCAAGGAGATTCTCCTGGTGCCGATCCTCACCGTGCTGTTTTCTCTGGGCGGCGCGGTATTCGGCATGGGCGAGGAAGCCATTCCGTTCGTTATGATTCTGGTGCCGATGTTCATTGCCATGGGCTATGACGCAGTAGTCGGCATTATGTGCAGCTACGTGGCAACCCAGATCGGTTTCGGTACCTCCTGGCAGAACCCGTTCGGCCTGGCTGTAGCTCAGGGTATTGCAGGAATCCCGGTCATGTCCGGTGCGTGGTTCCGTATCCCGTTATGGATCATCTTTACCGGCCTGACCTGTGTGTTCACCATGCGCTATGCAGCAAAGGTAAAGAAGAACCCGAAGATTTCCGTTGCCTATGAGTCTGATCAGGAGTACCGTGAGGACTTCGCAAAGAATGGCAAAGAGGAGCTTCCGTTCACGCTTGGACACAAGCTGGTACTGCTGACTATCGTTGCCTGCATGGTATGGACCATCTGGGGCGTTGTGACTCAGGGCTACTATATCCCGGAGATCGCTTCCCAGTTCTTCGTGATGGGTCTCGTTTCCGGTATCATCGGACTCATCTTCCATTTAAACGACATGCAGTTAAATGACATCCCGCGCGCGTTTGACCGTGGTGCCGCGGATCTTCTCGGCGCTGCCATGTGCGTCGGTATGGCACAGGGTATCATCATCATTCTGGGTGGAACCAGCGCAACCGATGGAACAGTACTGAACACCATTCTGTATACCATCAGCAACGGTATGAAGAATTTCCCCCGGTGATCTCCGCATGGTTTATGTATGTATTCCAGTCCGTATTCAACTTCTTTGTTGTATCCGGTTCCGGACAGGCAGCACTGACCATGCCGATCATGGCACCGCTTGCGGATCTGGTAGGCGTAGAACGTCAGGTTGCAGTTCTGTCTTACCAGCTTGGTGACGCATTCACTAACTTCATCGTTCCGACCAGCGGATGCCTGCTTGGCGCGCTGGCTGCAGCAAAACTGGAGTGGGGACAGTGGGCGAAGTTCCAGATCAAATTCCAGGCATTCCTGTTTGTATTTGCATCCATCGCAGTGGTTGTAGCTATGATGATCGGACTGTCTTAATCAGAAAGTGCAGGAGTAATTCAGCATGACAAATGATATGACACGGGGCAATCCCGTGCGCCTGATCCTGGCATTTATGATTCCGACTTATCTCGGAAATATTTTCCAACAGTTTTACAATCTGGTAGATTCCGTGGTGGCTGGCCGTTATATTGGCGTTAACGCGCTGGCAGCCATCGGAAGTACCACATCCCTGATCTTTCTGGTGACCGGATGGCTTCAGGGAATTACCAGTGGATTTTCCATCATGGTAGCCCAGAGCTTTGGCGCGAAGGACTACCATCAGATGCGCCGCTATGTGGCAATGTCGGTGTATCTGTGCGTGGCCTTTGTGGTGGTCATGACTGCGGGACTTATGATTTTTAATGTACCGATCCTCCGGCTTATGAACACACCGGACGAGATCATCGGACAGACAGCAGCCTACATGGGCATTATTTACGCAGGCCTCTGTGTGACAGCGGCTTACAATGCCTTTGCCGCAGTGCTGCGGGCTCTGGGCGACGGACGTTCCCCCTTATATTTTCTTATCATTTCCGCAGTGATCAATGCAGGGCTGGATGTGCTGTTCATTGTGAAATTTCACATGGGAGTGGAGGGCTGCGCATACGCGACGGTCATTGCCCAGGGAATTTCCGCACTGCTGTGTCTGGTCTATATCATTCTGAAGTTCGATATTCTCAAGCTTCAGAAGACGGATTTCGCGCCGGATGTTTCCATGATGCAGCGTCTGTTGTCCATTGGTGTGCCGATGGGACTGCAGTTTTCCATTACTGCCATCGGAACCATCATTGTACAGAGCGCCATTAATGTGTTCGGCGCGGATTATATCGCGGGCTACGCGGCAGCCGAAAGCTGCAGAACATGGTCAATACCATTTTCATTGCTTTCGGCGCAACGATAGCAACTTATGTGGGACAGAACCGCGGCGCGGGCCGTCTGGACCGGGTGCGCCAGGGCGTAAAGGATACCCAGATCATGATCCTGATCGCGGCAGCGGCATTCTTCCTGATCATTCATTTCCTGGCAGGGAAGCTGACACTGATCTTTGTGGACAGCTCCAAGACCGTGGTCATCGACGCGGCCAATCAGTATTTTAAGACTGTATCCTGGTGTTATCCGTTTCTGGGCAGCATTTTCCTTTACCGGAACGCGCTTCAGGGAATGGGATATGGTCTGGTACCGATGCTCGGCGGTGTGTTTGAACTGATGGCGAGAGCCGGAGTGGTTGCGCTGGTGCTGCACCTGGGCGGCGGATTTGTGCAAACCTGTCTGTCTGATCCAGCAGCCTGGATCTCCGCACTGATCCCGCTGATTCCGTATTATTTTTATAAAATGCGGCAGTATTCTTTACAGGAGTCAAAAGTGCTATAGTAACTCGCAACGGCAACTGCAGAAAGCAGTTTGGCGGTACACCAAAATAAAATACAGAAAGCAGAGTAGGTCTGTGTGCGTTAAGTGCCAGCCGGACAGGGAGTTGCCGGCAGGACGAAGAAACTGAAAACAGCAGTTTCGCGGTGCACGGATCGCATCCCGCTGCGAAGAGGATATGATTATCTCCTTTGTAGTAGAGAATTCTGCAAAGGAGGTAATTTTATGGAAAAGAAATTTACAGCTTTGTTCACGGATTCCTTAGAAGAATTGAAGCATGTTAACACGGTCACGGTTATGGCCATGTTTGCGGCCATCTCGGTGGTGCTGGGGTACTTTACCCTGTTACTTGGTGATTACTTAAAGATTGGTTTTCACTATTGCCAACCAGTTCGTATACTATCTGTTCGGTCCGGTGGTGGGCGGCCTGTTTGGCGGTGCCCTTGATATCTTAAAATACATCATCCGCCCGACCGGCGCATATTTCCCGGGCTTTACCATCGGAGCCATGATTGGCGGCATTCTCTATGGCTGTTTCCTCTATCAGCCTTGCTCGTGTGCTGGTAGCAGAATTGACTGTATCCATCGTCTGCAATATGCTGTTGGGAACTCTGTGGCTGGTATGCTTTATGGAAAGGCATTTATGGCACTCCTGCCGATGCGTGTATTCAAAACGTCATCATGTGGCCGGTCAATTCCATGCTGTTTTACACCATTGGAAAAACCCTGGAGGCATCCGGCATATTCCGGCTGTTAAAAACAGTGGGAAGGAAGCGGGCTGCATATAAAAATTAGAATATTCATAAAGGTCGAAGCAGGCCGGGGTGGTATCCCGCTGCGCATAATATAGTGCCGTGTTCGGACGATGTGGCTGACAGCCGTTTGCGGATAGTCGGACAAGATGTCCGCCTCCCGAAAACGTCAGTCGCCACATAGCCGGACACGTTGCACTATATTTATGCTACGCGGATACCACCCCGTCCTGCTTCTGTGGCTATTCTGCGGTAATAAAAAACACAGCCAGAATGTACTGGTAAAGCTGGAAATCATGGCTTTTATCAGTACCGTTCTGGCTGTGTTTATTCTCTCTTAGCGGAGTCAATACAGTAGAAGCCGGTTATCCCGGCATTCCGCGGAGCATAAATATGGGTATACGTGTCCGGCTATGCAGCGACTGGTGTTTGAGGTAGAGGACATCTTGTCCGACTATCCGCAAACGGCTGTCAAGCATCGTCCGAACAGAATACCCATATTTTGCGCAGCGGTATCCGGATTACCGCTTCGACCTGATGAGTTCTGTCTCAATATTGTTATTTGTTTTGCTTGGCGCTTTGTTCTTCGATGCTCTTTCGGATCTGTAGCATGTGCTGGTCGGTGGCGGCGATGACTTCGGCGCACTGGCGCAGGTCTTCGCTGATTTCATCGGCTGCGGCACCGATGTCCTTTTTGTACTTTAACTGGTGGTCCAGGCTGGCCCAGAAATCCATGGCAATGGTGCGGATCTGGACTTCCACGCGCAGGTTCTTTTCTCCTCGGAGAAGAAGACCGGAATCTCGATAATGAGATGGTAGCTGCGTTAGCCATTGGGCTTCGGTTTTTAATGTAGTCCTTGATGGCAATGACGGTGATGTCATCCTGGCTGACCAGCATGTTGGCTACAGCGTAGATATCATCTACGAAGGAGCAGATGACACGGATTCCGGCTACATCATCTAAGTTGTTCATCATGGATTCCAGTGTGACCGGAAGGTTTCTGCGCTGCAGCTTTTCTACGATACTAATGGGTTTTTTGACACGGGATTTGATCATTTCGATGGGGTTTCTCTGATTTTTAATGGAAAGCTCATCGTTTAATACTTCTAATTTTGTCTTCACTTCCCGGATGGCACAGGTATACATCATCATGGCCTGCTGGAATTCTCTGGCCTGGCTGATGAGGGCGTCCGGTACCTGTACAAGATTCGGGACATTGACAGCGGACTGAACCAGTTCGCTGTTCGGGTTCATATTCATGTTCATTGGTAACTACCTCGTTGCTTTTTTTGCGCAATATTTCCTGAAATCGAAAAATATTGTTGAAATATTATCTATATTATATCAGATTCCAAGGGGCATACAAGGTATATTTTTGTATACAAGGGTTTTGTTTTTGGGAGAAATGTGGTATGCTTGAGTTCAGGGTCAGTAGTAACATAAGAGTGTATCAGAATTTGGAGGTATTTACATGAGCGAAAATTGTACCCATAACTGCAGCACCTGCGGCGAATCCTGTGGAAAGCCGCACGGCAGAGCAGACAAGTTTTTTAGAGCCGTTAAATCCGGCAAGCAGTGTGAAAAAAGTAATCGGCGTAGTCAGCGGTAAGGGCGGTGTCGGCAAATCCTGGTCACCGCCATGATGGCAGTGAAGATGAACAGTAAGGGCAAGCATACCGCAATCCTGGACGCAGACATTACCGGTCCGTCCATCCCGAAGGCATTTGGCCTGAATAATAATATGGTCATGATGACCAAGGACAACCTGATGATCCCGGCTACTTCCGCGCTGGGCATCGACATCATGTCCGCAAACCTGCTCCTGGACAACGACACCGATCCGGTCATCTGGAGAGGTCCGGTCATCGCAGGCGCAGTAAAACAGTTCTGGAATGAAACCCTCTGGAGGATGTAGATTACATGTTCGTCGACATGCCTCCGGGAACCGGTGATGTTCCGTTAACCGTATTTCAGTCTCTTCCGGTGAATGGCATCATCATCGTAACCTCTCGCAGGAGCTGGTTTCCATGATCGTGGCTAAGGCTGTGAAGATGGCACAGAAGATGGATATTCCGATTCTTGGCCTGGTAGAGAACATGAGCTACTTAGAGTGCCCGGACTGTGGCAAGAAGATCTCTGTATTCGGTGAGAGCCATATCGATGAGATTGCCAAAGAGTACAACATTCCGGTACTGGCAAAGCTTCCGATTGACCCGAAGGTAGCCGAGCATGTGGACAACGGCACCATCGAGTATCTGGAGAGACTGGTTCGATCTGGCGGCTGAGAAGGCTATGGAGCTGTAAAGAGCCAGAAGGCCAGGCATTGCCAGCGTAATATTCAATTCAATAGTAATACGACAGGGTTTTCGTGACAGAAAACCCTGTTTTTTTGTACAGGGCAATGGCTGGAGCATTATCTCCGGCGACCTGTAAAATGACTTTTTTGAATCCTTTTGGGCAAGGTCCGGGAGAAGAAGCTGGAGAAAGGCAGTTCCACAGCCCTGGTTTCGGAATTCCGGCAAAACCTCTACGTGATGGAGACAGACTGTGGTCTGGCTGATCGGTTCGGCCGAGGTGGTACCACAGAGGATGCCGGAGCGAAATAGCGTGTATTCGGTTTCAGAGGTCTGGGTCAGGGAAAATGGATGGGAAGCAATGGTGCCGTCTGAAATGCCGGCCTGCTGTGCCATGTGCCAGCTGTTCAGATCACATGCCATCATATGTTCATCAGAATCTTTTTCAGCTCCAAGGGCCGCCAGCGTTTTGATGGCATCCGCGCAGTCTTCGGAAACCGCGAAGAGCAGATCAACATCAGGATACTGGGAGACTGCTTCGTCAAGAAGCCGGGAAAAGAATCCCCTGTCTGCGAAATTCCGGGTGGGTGAAGGCGCAGCATTCCGCCAGGGTTTCTTCGTAGGAAATAAGCGTCAGACAGGCTGCCAGACGGCCATCCGCGAGATAACCCAGGAAGTGGGTGAGATGTTCTTCTTCCACCGGATAGGACAGCTCGATGCCGTCATGGCGGTGGCAAAGGTGGTCAGATCCGCAATTTCCTGCAGCTGCTTTGGGTGAGCAAATTGGTTGGGCAAATATGAATATCCAGGTTCATGGAGGCCTCCTGATGAAAAATTTTCTTTGATTCTTTGTAACTAAAGTATAGGAAAAACATAAAGAATACAAGAATGTACATTGACTTTTCCATTTCCGATGGTAGAATACATTACTGTTTACACAAATTTACATGTATGCAATATGTAACGGTGATGCAGTGCTGCAGTCACCGGAAAGGACGAACCATGAAGTATATCAAAGAGTCAGCGATCATCTTTGGCATTACGATGATCGGAGAATTTTTAAACAAGCTTTTGCCGCTGCCGGTTCCGGCCGGTGTGTACGGACTGTTTCTGCTTCTGCTTTTGCTTTGCACGAAGGTGCTTAAGCTGGAAGCTATTGAAGCTACCGGAAACTTTCTTCTGGATACAATGCCGATCATGTTTATTCCGGCTTCTGTCGGACTGATCGACAGCTACGATGCCATGTAAGCAATTCTGATTCCTCTGATCGTAACCTGTCTGATTTCTACGGTTGTGGTCATGGGTGTGACCGGCAAGGTAACGGAGTTTATGGTGAAGCTTCTGAAAAAGAATGAAACAAACGCAGGAGAGGAGACAAGAGCATGAGTGTTTTACAGGAATCCCTTTATTTTGGATTTGTGATCAGCCTGGCTGCGTATCTGATTGGCTGCTGGCTTAAAAAAAAGGTGGGCTGGGCTATTTTGAACCCGCTTCTGGTGGCTGTTGTGATCGTGATTGCAGTGCTGCAGCTGTTGCATGTGGATTACGCTTCTTATAACAACAGCGCCAAGTACATCAGCTATCTGCTGACACCGGCTACGGTGTGTCTGGCCATTCCACTGTATAAGCAGCTGGAACTTTTAAAGCAGAATTTCGTTTCCGTGATCATATCCATTACTTCTGGTGTGGCAGCCAGCACAGGCAGCATCTTCTTGCTGTGTACGCTGTTTGGTGTGGAGCATATCCACTATGTTTCCTTCCTGCCCAAGTCCATTACCACGGCCATTGGTATGGGTGTCAGTGAAGAGGCCGGTGGCATTGTGACGATCACGGTAGTCTGCATCATCATTACCGGTATCTTCGGAAATATCATTGCAGAGACGTTGTTTAAAATCTTAAAGATTGAAGAACCCATTGCAAAGGGACTGGCACTGGGAACCTCTGCTCATGCAATCGGAACATCGAAGGCACTGGAGCTTGGTGAAGTAGAGGGTGCCATGAGCAGTCTTTCCATCGCAGTGGCCGGACTGATGACGGTCATCGTAGTTCCACTGGTGTCTGGCCTGATTTAGGGCTGGTTTAGGACTGGCTTCTGTCTTGACAGAATGCGGCAGATTTTTTATACTGAATACGTATTAGGCGAATGCCTTGATCCACGTCTGTTAGGGAAAATTCCCTGACAGGCGTTTTTGTTTTGGATTTTTTTCTTGAAAATCGTGTTCTATGAACTGCAGGCAATTCGTATGGAAGGAGAACAGAAGTTATGGAGACAAATTGGAATGAGAAATTACAGAAAGCCGCCTCGTTTGGAATCGTGATCCTGGGGAATATCCTCTACGCACTGGCAGTCAGGCTTTTTTTGATGCCGGCTGGGCTTCTTACGGGAGGAACGACGGGAATCGGTCTGGCATTAAATCGCGCGTTTGGGATCCCGGTGTCCTCCTTTGTGCTGGTATTTAATGTGATGATGCTTTTGATCGGATGGAAGGTCATGGGGCGGAAGTTTGCTCTGACAACCGTTGTAAGTACCTTCGTATATCCGATTGCACTGGGATTTTTTGAACGGCTGTTTGGAAATCTGATGCTGACGGAGGATCTGTTTTTATGCACCATATTTTCCGGCCTGGGGATCGGGGCCTCCCTTGGAATCGTGATCCGCGCGGGGGCATCGACCGGAGGTATGGATATTCCGCCGCTGGTGCTCAATCATTATCTGAGGATTCCGGTTTCGGTTTCCATGTATGTTTTGATTTTGCATTCTTCTGGTTCAGGCCGTTGGAAATCCGCCGGAAAAGGTATTGTATGGACTGATCCTGGTCATGACCTACACGCTGGTCCTGGATAAGCTGATGCTGATGGGAACCACTCGCACAGAGGTGCGGATTGTCAGCGAGCATGCCCAGAAAATCCGGGAAGCTATCATTACGGAGATGGACCGCGGCGTAACCATGCTTTCCGGAGAAACCGGTTATCTGAAACATCCGACCCAGATGATCTTCAGCGTAATTTCCAACCGGCAGCTTCCGGAACTTGAAAAACTGGTCCGCCGCATTGATCCGGAATGTTTTATGGTGGTAAACCGGGTCAGCGAGGTGAGCGGGCGGGGCTTTTCCATGAAAAAAGGTATCGCTGACGACATGCTTTTTGTTGAAAGGGCCATGCGGATATGGTATATTAAAAAGAAGTATAAAAGAATATGATGCGCTACGCATACACTTAAGGAGGAAGCCATGATTCAGAAGCTGATTGAAAAGATTCAGAAGACAAAGGCACCGATCTGTGTGGGATTGGATCCGATGTTAAACTATATTCCGGAGCACATTTTAAAGAAGTCTTTCGGAGAGTTTGGTGAGACGTTAGAGGGCGCGGCAGACGCCATCTGGAATTTCAACAAGGAGATCGTAGACCACACCTGGGACCTGATTCCGTCTGTGAAGCCGCAGATCGCCATGTACGAGCAGTTTGGCATTGAGGATTAAAGGTGTATGACAAGACTGTGAAATACTGCCAGGAGAAGGGCCTTGTAGTTATCGGCGACGCAAAGCGCGGTGATATCGGTTCCACTTCCGCAGCATACGCAACCGCGCATCTGGGCAAGGTAAAGGTTGGAAACAGCATCTGTTCCGCATTCAACACGGATTTCCTTACCGTAAATCCGTATCTGGGAACCGATGGCGTAAAACCGTTTGTCGATGTCTGCAATGCAGAGAACAGGGGTATTTCGTACTGGTTAAGACATCCAACCCGTCCAGCGGCGAGTTCCAGGACAGACTCATTGACGGCAAGCCGCTTTATGAGCATGTGGCAGCTAAAGTCGTTGAGTGGGTGAGGCTTCCATGGATGGCGCGTACAGCAACGTAGGCGCAGTGGTAGGCGCAACCTATCCGGAGATGAGCGCCATTTTAAGAAAGCTCATGCCGAAGACTTACTTCCTGGTACCGGGCTACGGCGCACAGGGCGGCACCGCAAAAGACTTAAAGAACTGCTTCAACGAAGACGGACTCGGTGCAGTGGTTAACTCCTCCCGCGGCATCATTGCGGCATACCGTCAGGAGAAGTACGCAAAGTTTGGCGCAGAGCATTTCGCAGAGGCATCCAGACAGGCTGTCATCGATATGGTAGCTGATATCAACAGCGTGCTGTAATAGAAGCGAAGGAGCAGAGTATGGAAATGATTCAGAAGGAAAAGTAAAGCTTACGGCGAAGGTGGTCAGCCAGGAAGCTTTGACAGACGATATCTGCAGCATGTGGATTCAGGCAGACGCCATCGCGAAAGCGGCAAAGCCGGGCCAGTTTATCTCTGTATACACGAAGGATAAGAGCAAGGTGCTTCCGCGTCCCATCAGCCTTTGTGAGGTGGATAAGGAGCAGGGCAGACTGCGCATCGTATACCGCGTGGTGGGTGCCGGAACCAGAGAGTTCTCTGCATACCAGGCAGGAGATGATATCGAGATCATGGGCCCGTTAGGCAACGGTTTCCCGTTAAAAGAGAAAAAGGCTTTCCTCATTGGCGGCGGTATCGGAATCCCGCCGATGCTGGAGCTGGCAAAGAATTTAAACTGTGAGAAACAGATGGTTCTGGGTTACCGTGATGTCTTATTCTTAAACAAAGAATTTGAGCAGTACGGCAAAGTGTATGTGGCTACTGAAGACGGCAGCGCCGGAACAAAGGGCAATGTCATCGATGCCATCAAGGCAAACGGCCTGGATGCCGATGTCATCTATGCATGCGGTCCGACTCCTATGCTTCGCGCCTTAAAGGCATATGCGGCAGAGAACGGCATTGAGTGCTGGCTTTCCCTGGAAGAGAAGATGGCCTGTGGAATCGGAGCGTGCCTGGCCTGCGTCTGCAAGTCCAAAGAACATTGACGAGCATTCCCATGTGCACAACAAGCGTATCTGTAAGGATGGTCCGGTATTTGCTGCAGAGGAGGTGGAGCTGTAATGAACACAAAGGTGAATCTTGCTGGTGTGGAATTAAAGAATCCGGTCATGACAGCCTCCGGAACCTTCGGAAGCGGCGCTGAGTACAGCGAATTTGTGGATTTAAACCGTCTTGGCGCTGTGGTGACAAAGGGCGTGGCCAATGTACCGTGGCCGGGCAATCCGACCCCGCGTATCGCGGAAGTGTACGGCGGCATGTTAAATGCTATCGGACTGCAGAATCCGGGCATTGATGTATTTGTAAAGAGAGATATTCCATTCTTAAAGCAGTACGACACGAAGATCATCGTGAACGTCTGTGGCAAGACCACGGAAGATTATCTTGAAGTGGTGGAGCGTCTGGCGGATGAGCCGGTGGATCTGCTGGAGATTAATATTTCCTGTCCGAACGTCAAGGAGGGAGGCATTGCCTTTGGCCAGGATCCGAAGGCAGTGGAGGCCATTACACGGGAAGTAAAGAAATATGCAAAACAGCCGGTTATCATGAAGCTCAGCCCGAACGTAACGGATATTACTGTCATGGCGAAGGCAGCAGAGGCAGGCGGCGCAGATGTGCTGAGCCTGATCAACACCCTGACCGGCATGAAAATCGACATCAACCGCAGAGCCTTTGCTATTGCCAATAAGACCGGCGGCATGTCCGGTCCGGCCGTAAAACCGGTGGCTGTCCGCATGGTTTACCAGGTGGCAAATGCGGTAAGCCTGCCGATCATCGGTATGGGCGGCATCGCAACCGCTGAGGATGCGCTGGAATTCATTATGGCAGGCGCCACCGCAGTTTCTGTGGGAACTGCCAACTTCTACAACCCCTACGCGACTGTGGAAATCGCGGAGGGCATTGAGAACTTCATGAAGAAACAGAAGGTAGAGGACATCCGGGAACTCATCGGATGTGTAAAATAAAGGGAAGATCATGGAAGATTACAAGAAAGAATTTATTGAATTTATGATTGACTGTGAAGTACTGAAATTTGGTGATTTTGTAACCAAATCCGGCCGTAAGACCCCGTTCTTCGTAAACACCGGCTTCTACCGCACCGGCGCGCAGCTGCGCCGCCTGGGCCAGTACTATGCGCGTGCCATCAAAGAGACCTTCGGCACCGATTTCAACGTTCTGTTCGGACCGGCACAAGGGCATTCCGTTAACTGTTGCGGCAACCATGTCCATCAGCGAGATGTACGACGCAGACATCCGTTACTGCTCAAACCGTAAGGAAGTCAAGGACCACGGCGACAAGGGCATCCTGCTCGGCAGCCCGATCAAGGATGGCGATAAGGTTGTGATCATTGAGGATGTTACTACTGCCGGCACCTCCATCGGGGAGACTCTGCCGATCATCAAGGCACAGGGCGATGTCGATGTGCTTGGCCTGGTTGTTTCCGTAGACCGTATGGGCGGCAAAGGCACCAAGTCCGCACTGAAAGAAATCTCTGAAATATGGCTTTAAGACCACCGCTATCGTAACCATGGCGGATGTGGTAGAGCATCTCTACAACAAACCTTACAAAGGAAAAGTCATCATCGATGATACCTTAAAGGCAGCCATTGACGCATACTATGAGCAGTATGGTGCAGAGGAGTAATTTTTTATGGAAAAGGTTTATAAGACCATGCAGCGCACCGGCGCATGCAGCATCGCAGTAGGTGTCATCATTCTGGTGACCGGCGTGACTGTGGGCATTATGTCCATTGTCTGCGGCGGACTGCTGTTAAAGCGCAAGGGCGAGATTACATTTTAGACTGACAGAAGGCTGGGGAATGTTTGCGGAGCGGGCGTTCCTCAGCAGATCATTACGAAAAGATACAGGGGGCGGCAGTTTCTGCAAAAGTTCGGGCGGAGACTGCCTCTTTGCATGATGGAACAGCGCGCGCGTCTGGAATGCGCTGCGCCTGGCCTGCACAGGAATATGCAATGTGCGGGAAATGGATTAAAAAAGGAGTTTTGTCGGAAAGTATGATCAGGAATACGACCAGAAATCAGAAGCTGGGCTGGGTGCTTTTCATCGCTTACCTGGCTTTACTGGTTTATTTTATGTTTTTTGCGGAATCCTTTGGGCGCAATCCGGATCTGCGGGAGTATTCGTATAATCTGGAGCCATTTAAGGAAATCCGGCGTTTTTATAAATATCGAAAATTACTGGGAATGGAAGCATTCCTTTTAAATATTGCGGGTAACGTAGTAGGTTTCATGCCGTGCGGGTTCTTTCTGCCGATCATCAGCCGCAGAAGCAAAAAGTTTTACAACACATTTTTGTTCAGCTTCTGTTTGAGCCTGTGCATTGAAATCACCCAGCTGGTCTTCCGGGTGGGGAAGCTTTGATGTTGATGACCTGTTTTTAAATACACTGGGCGGTGTGCTGGGCTTTTTCACTCATTGGATGATACAGAAAGTCCGAATCAGAAGGAGAAAACGCAGATGAAAAATAAGAAAAACGCATATCCTATATCCGTAAGCCGATGCCGAAGCAGAGCTTCTTTCTCTGGCGTTTGCTGTGGTGGGGCTTGTCTGTTTCTGTTTTAGTCTTGGAAACAGCATTGTAAACCAGGGAAGCGGCGGACCGGATGTGGCAGCCTGGGCACTGACCAGCCTGCTGTTTTCTGTGGAGGCTGTGATCTGCGGTGTGAAAACACTGAAAATGAAGGAAGTCAATTACATTCTGGCGCGGATTGGAACCATTGTGGGCGGAGTTTTGCTGTTTTGCTGGCTTGGCATGCTGGTGATAGGGTGCTGACTGTGATTTGAGACCTTGCTTTTTGGATGAGCAAGGCGAAAACGCTGTTTTCTGTGGATTGCGCAGGTACAGTGAATTTTTTGAAACGGCAGGAAAATCCGTTTCAGGAAAGGATGATAACATATGGTGAAATATCAGGAATTATGGAACGAGGAAAATACAAATATCAGAGAGCGGTATGATCTGGCCATGGAGCGGATCCTGGAGATCCCGTCTGAGGAGCGGGTGGCAGAGCCGTACCGCAGCTATTTTAACCAGATGGCGGCATTTACTGCCCAGATTGAGAAACTGGCAAGACTGCAGCTGCGGGAGGATCTGGATGCGTTTACACTGGAAGAACTGCAGCAGTTAAACGATAGACTCTATGCGGACATTCTGCCGGAGCATTACACTGAGAGTTATGCGAATCCGGCCTATGCCGTGCGGATGCTGGGGCAGACCTTGGCCCGCTGCTTTCTGCTTTTTACGCACAGTTTCGGGCAGCGATTGTCTTTGCCTACGAGTGCAGACTGACCGATATTACCATTTTGTGCGAGACCCTGATTGAGATTTACAACATGTTTGAGGACAGCGAGCCCCAGGCCCGGGCCGTGCGGGATGTGCTGTACTGGTTCTTCAGCGACTACACCGATGTGACCCTGACCTACCGCATCCGGGAACAGCTGGATCCGGGCTTAAGCTTTGCGAAGGATATCATCATGGAGTCGGATTTAAGCGACCTTCGCTATCTGTACCGGTTTGGTGAGTACATTTCTGATTCGGAATTACAGATCGCGTCTTACTTAAATTCCCTGCCGGAGGAGACCATTGAGAAGATGGCATCCACCTACACAGAGGGCTACCGCAAGGGCTTTGAGGTGATGGGACGTGATCTGTCTAAGAAAAAGACCGTGTCCATCCGCTATGAATTGGGTTTTGAGCGCATGATCCGTGCGGCCATCCGCCAGTTTGAGGAGATGGGACTGGAGGTTATTTTATACCGTGCGGCTGTCTGGTCTGTGACTATGAGTCCGAACCGCAAGATTGGTTACCACGGAACGTCTGCCAACATGCAGTTTGACTACGATCACCGCTATGACCAGGCCATCTACCTGGACAAGGCCTTTAAGGAGCGCAAACTGGCTGTGCTGCGCACCGCTTATGAAAACTGCAAGAAAGCAGGCGGCAGAGTATGCCGGACCGGCCGTGGTGGAGACCTTTGGCGAGGATGGTTTTGAGCCGGTGAACAAACCGGAGGCTTATTCCTTAAGCGAAAAGCAGGAAGAACTGCAGATTGCCTATTCCAACGAGGCTATGCCGGTGGTGAACCAGTATATTCCGGGGATGAGACCAGCTTTACCATTATTGCCTTTCCGGTACCGGCCATCGGGAAAGACTTTGCGGAGATTTTCCATGAGACCATCCGCATCAACACACTGGATTACGAGGAGTACAAAAGATTCAGCAGAACCTGGTAGATGCTGGATCAGGCAGAGTATGTGACGGTAACCGGTAACGCAGAGGCTGGCAATGAAACCCGGATGAAGATATCCCTGCACGCACTGACAGACCCGGCGAAGCAGACGAACTTTGAGAACTGCGTGGCCGATGTGAACATTCCGGTGGGTGAGGTGTTTACCTCCCCGGTACTGGCCGGAACCGAGGGCCTGCTTCATGTGAGCCAGGTTTACATTGGGGACTTCCAGTTTAAGAATTTCCGCATGGAATTCAAAGATGGTAAGATCACCAATTACTCCTGTGACAACTTCGCGGATCCGGAGGAAGGAAAGAAGCTGATTCGTCAGCAGATTTTAAAGAACCATGATACCCTGCCGATGGGCGAGTTTGCCATCGGAACCAACACCACGGCTTACGCGGTGGCCAGGAAGTACGGCATCATGGATAAATTCCCGATTTTGATTGCGGAGAAGACCGGCCCGCATTTCGCGGTGGGTGATACCTGCTACAGCTGGAGCGAGGATTCCGCGGTTTACAACCCGGATGGCAAGGAAATCATTGCAAGAGATAACGAGATTTCTTTATTAAGAAAAGAAGATGTCTCCAAAGCATATTTTGGATGTCATACCGATATCACAATCCCGTATTCCGAGCTGGGGGATATTGCGGCAGTCTGCAGGGATGGACGGAAGCTTCCGCTGATCCAGAACGGACGGTTTGTGGTGGCAGGAACAGAAAAACTGAATGAAGAACTGGACGGCTGATCCGGTTCAACTGGAAATGGAGCTGATTGCCGCTGGAGAATTCTGCGGCAGCCGGCTTCTTTTGTTTCATAGGAAATTGCGTCCTATGAAACAAAAAGCGCTCCGCAGGGATGCGCACTCGGCGCAAAGGTAGATGGTTGCTGAAGCAACCGCGCCTCGGCGCGAGAATGTGCCAAGGCACATTCTTTTTTGTCGCATTTTGTATACAGCGGATGCTGGCGCTTGATTTCTACATTTTCCGTATTGACTGCCTATAAAAATCAGTTATCATGTTAATAAGCAATGCTTTAAACAACATAATCACTTATTAGTAAAAGTGATAAACTAAAAGGAGATCTTACAATGGCAAAAGTAGGAATTGTAATGGGCAGTGATTCAGATATGCCAATTATGGCAAAGGCAGCAGAGATTCTGGATAAGTTCGGAATTGATTATGAGATGACGATCATTTCCGCGCACCGCGAGCCGGATATCTTTTTTGAGTGGGCGAAGAGCGCAGAGGAAAAGGGCATCAGGGTGATCATTGCAGGCGCCGGAAAGGCAGCACATCTGCCGGGCATGTGCGCAGCGCTGTTCCCGATGCCGGTTGTAGGCATTCCTATGAAGACTTCTGACCTTGGCGGGGTGGATTCCCTCTATTCGATCGTGCAGATGCCGTCCGGGATCCCGGTGGCCACCGTAGCCATCAACGGCGGTGCCAATGCCGGCATCCTGGCAGCAAAGATCCTGGCAACTTCGGACGCAGAGCTGCTGGCAAAACTTAAAAACTACAGCGAAGAGATGAAAAACGATGTAGTCAAGAAGGCAGACAAGCTGGAGAGCATCGGATACAAAGAGTATTTATCCCAGATGAAATAAGAATCTATACATGGAGGAAAAGAAAATGGATTACAAGAAAGCCGGAGTAGATATTGAGGCAGGATACAAATCAGTAGAGCTGATGAAGGAACATGTAAAAAAGACCATGCGTGAGGAAGTGTTAGGCGGACTGGGCGGTTTTCCGGCGCATTCTCCTGGCTAAGATCAAAACATGGAGAGCCGGTACTCTTATCCGGTACCGATGGCTGCGGCACCAAAGGTAAAGCTGGCTATCATCATGGATAAGCATGACACCATCGGTATTGATGCTGTGGCTATGTGCGTGAACGACATTGCCTGCGCAGGCGGCGAGCCGTTATTCTTCCTGGATTACATTGCCTGCGGCAAGAACTATCCGGAGAAGATCGCGGATATCGTAAAGGGGTTGCGGAAGGCTGCCTTCAGTCTGAGGCTGCTCTCATTGGCGGAGAGACTGCAGAGCACCCGGGACTGATGCCGGAGGAAGATTACGATCTTGCTGGTTTTGCGGTTGGTGTGTGCGACAAGAAAGAGAGATGATCACAGGCGAGCATTTACAGGCTGGCGATGTGCTCATCGGCATGGCATCCACCGGTGTACATTCCAACGGCTTCTCTCTGGTGCGCAAGGTATTTGAAAAAGAACTGACCAGAGAAGGTCTGGATATCTATTATGACGCTCTGGGCAAGACCCTGGGCGAGGCACTGCTGGCACCGACCCGCATTTATGTGAGGGCATTAAAGAGTATCAAGAACGCAGGCGTGACCGTGAAGGCATGCAGCCATATCACCGGCGGCGGCTTCTATGAGAATGTTCCGCGTATGTTAAAGGAAGGCACCCGCGCAGTGATCAAAAAGGACAGCTATGAGGTACCGGCTATCTTCAAAATCTGGCAGAGAAAGGCGACATTGCAGAAGAGATGATGTACAATACCTTTAACATGGGTCTTGGCATGATCGTGGCAGTGGACCCGGCTGATGTGGAAAAAACCATGGAAGCTATTAAGGCTACCGGCGATGTGCCGTATGTGATCGGTTCCATTGAGGCAGGGGAAAAGGGAGTGACCTTATGTTAAGAGTCGGTGTGATGGTGTCCGGCGGCGGCACCAACTTACAGGCAATTCTGGATGCAGTGGATGCAGGCAAGATCACCAATGCCGAGATTGCAGTAGTCATCAGCAACAATCCGGAGCGTATGCCCTGGAGCGGGCAAAGAAACATGGGGTAGAGGCGCTGTGCATTTCCCCGAAGGATTATGAGAGCCGCGACGCGTTCAATGAGGCATTTCTGGCAAAGGTGGATGAGTATCATTTTAGATCTCATCGTGCTGGCCGGATTCCTGGTAAAGATCCCTGCAGCTATGATCGAGAAATACGAGCATAAGATCATCAACATCCATCCGTCCCTGATCCCGTCCTTCTGCGGTGTGGGCTACTATGGACTGAAGGTGCATGAGGCGGCGCTGGCACGCGGCGTGAAGGTAACCGGCGCGACGGTTCATTTTGTGGACAGCGGCATGGACACCGGCCCGATCATTTTGCAGAAAGCGGTGGAGGTACAGGAGGGGGATACCCCGGAAGCGCTGCAGCGCAGAGTTATGGAGCAGGCAGAGTGGAAGCTGCTTCCGCAGGCCATTGATCTGATCGCGAATGAAAAGATAAAATAAAAAAAACGATAACGGCAGACCGGTGAGATACCGGTCTGTCTGTGGTGTGAGGAGGAATACGCAGATGAAAATTTTGATTGTGGGCGGCGGCGGAAGAGAACACGCTATCGCATGGAAGCTGGCAAAGAGTCCGAAGGTGGAAAAAATGTACTGCGCACCAGGCAATGCCGGTATTGCAGAGGTGGCAGAGTGTAAACATTGGTGTAATGGAATTTGACAAGCTGGTGGCATTCGCAAAAGAGCATGAGATCGACTTAACCGTTGTGGCACCGGATGATCCGCTGGCAGCAGGTGCGGTAGATGCTTTTGAGGCAGCAGGCCTGCGCGCGTTTGGTCCAAGAGCCAACGCGGCGATTCTGGAGGGTTCCAAGGCATTTTCTAAAGACCTTATGAAAAATACGGCATTCCGACCGCAGCATATGGAGACCTTCAATGACCCTGAGAAAGGCACTGGCGTATCTGGAAACAGCAAAGATGCCGATCGTATTAAAGGCAGACGGCCTGGCACTTGGCAGGGCGTTCTGATCTGCAAGGACCTGGAAGAGGCAAAAGCAGGTGTCAGAACTCCTGATGATGGACAAGCAGTTCGGCTCCGCGGGCGATGAGATCGTTATCGAGGAATTCATGACCGGACGTGAAGTTTCCGTGTTATCCTTTGTAGACGGAAAGACTATCAAGATCATGACCTCTGCCCAGGATCATAAGCGCGCGAAGGACGGCGATCAGGGACTGAACACCGGCGGTATGGGAACCTTCTCTCCAAGTCCGTTCTATACTCCACAGGTGGATGCATTCTGCAGGGAACACATTTATCAGAAGACTGTAGACGCCATGAAGGCAGAGGGCAGAGAATTTAAGGGCATCATCTTCTTTGGCCTGATGCTGACTGCAGACGGTCCGAAGGTACTGGAATACAATGCCAGATTCGGAGACCCGGAGACCCAGGTTGTGCTTCCGCGCATGAAGAACGATCTGGTGGATCTGTTCGAGGCCTGCATCGACGGAACCCTGGATCAGATCGATCTGGAGTTTGAGGACAACGCTGCAGTCTGTGTCGTCCTGGCTTCCGCAGGTTATCCGGAACATTACGAGAAGGGCTTTGAAATCCGCGGCCTGGAGAACTTCAAAGACAGGGACGGCTACTATGTCTTCCATGCAGGCAGCAAATTCGATGAGCAGGGCCGCGTGGTGACAAACGGCGGCCGCGTGCTGGGCGTGACCGCAACCGGCATCAACTTGAAAGAAGCCCGCGCCAATGCATATAAAGCGACAGAGTGGATTGATTTCGATAATAAATATATGCGCCATGATATCGGACACGCGATTGATGAAGCATAAGGGATAAACATTACCAAAAATAGAAAAACAGAAGCTGTATTTTCAAAATGAGCGAAAATACAGCTTCTGTTTTTTTGACGAAATCAAAACATCTTTTGAAAAAATCCCCAATATTGCATCATGCGGATGTGAAAATTGTGCAAAATTTCAGTTAATAACGTGAATGTTATGTGATGATAAGAAAATAAAAATTGATAAGAAAAAAACAGATGCTTATAATTACGGACAGAGCAAAAGAGAAAGGAGTGTGAGTATATGGATAAGCTGGTGGAATCCCTGATGGAGGAATTAAACTGCAACACGGTATTTACCATTCCTTTGTTTGGTGGTATTCCGGTGCTGGAATCAGTGGTGGTTACCTGGATCATTATGGCCATCATGATGATCGGTTCACTGATCCTGGTGAAAGGCCTGAAGATGAGAAACATCGGGAAGAAGCAGGCAGCTCTGGAAAGCGGTTTTACGTTTCTCTACCGTTTCTTTGGGGATCTTCTCGGCGAAGACGGAAAAGCGTATATTCCGTATCTGATCACGGTGATGCTTTATATTGCGATCGCGAACATGATCGGGCTTCTGGGCTTCAAATCGCCGACGAAGGATCTGAATGTGACGGCTTCCCTTGCAGTGATGAGCATTGTGCTGGGGGAGGCAGCGGGAATCCGAAACGGGGCATAAAAGGATGGCTCAAAAGCTTTGCGGAGCCGATTCCGATCATTGCGCCGATCAATGTACTGGAGCTGTTTATCCGGCCGCTTTCCCTTTGTATGCGGTTGTTCGGAAACGTGCTTGGTGCCGTTGTTGTCATGGCGCTGATCAAGTATCTGCTTCCGGTGGTGGTTCCGCTTCCGTTCAGCGGATATTTCGATATATTTGATGGAGTGATCCAGGCTTACGTCTTTGTGTTCCTCACATCATTATATATAAAAGAGGCGGTCGAATAAGCATAAAAGCAACGGGCCGCTGGTAAAAAGGTTAAAACGAGAGAAAAGGAGAAATGAATTATGTCAGGATTGATCGCAATCGGTGCAGCAGCAGCAGTTATCACAGGTGTCGGAGCAGGAATCGGAATCGGCCTTGCAACCTCTAAGGCTGTAGACGCTATCGCAAGACAGCCGGAGGCAGACGGCAAGATCACCAAGGCGCTTCTTCTTGGCTGTGCGCTGGCAGAGGCTACCGCAATTTACGGCTTTGTAATCGGCCTTCTGATCATTCTCTTCCTGAAATAATCAAAAATTCGGAAGCAGAGAAGGGCAGGTACTATGTTAAACATAAATTTTGAATATTGCCTTTACGGTCATCAACCTTCTGGTGCTGTATCTGTTCCTGAAACATTTCCTTATGAAGCCGTTGATGGAGATCATGGAAAAGCGGCAGGCACAGGTGGAAACAGATTTAAATGATGCCGCAAGTGAAAAGCAGGAGGCCATCCGGCTGAAAGAGCAGTATGAAGGCTCCCTGCGGGAAGCAGAGGATCAGGCCGGCCGGATTCTGGAAGATGCGAAGAAGATGGGCAGAACAGAATATGAAAAGATCCTGAGGCAGGCGGATGACGATGCGGCAAAGAAACTGGAGCAGGCTGACCGGATGATCGGTCTGGAGCGCGAAAAGACGTTAAGAGAGCTTCAGGGCCTGACGAAGGAGCTGGCTGCGACTGCGACTGAGAAGCTTTTGAAGGAAAACAGCGGCCAGGGAAGCGGACCGGAAACGGTTTGCTGCATTTCTGGCAGATACGGGGGAAAAGTATGACTGAACAGGCAAGACTTTACGGCACCGTGTTGTATGAGCTGAAGCTTCCGGAGACTATGATCCGGACCTGTGAATGCATTCTAAGGGAAAATCCGCAGCTTGCGCAGGTTCTGGAAAGTCCGGTGATCCGGCAGAGCAGGAAGGAAACCATCATTGACCGGGTGTTTGAGAACCCGGACTTTTCCCGGATCATGCGGAATTTTTTAAAGAAAGTCTGTGAGGCCGGATGCATGGACCAGATGGAGAGTATGGTCCGGATCCGGGATGAAAAGAGTCGCGAGGCGGCAGGGATTCTTTCCGCGAAGCTTCGCTATGTGACAGAACCGGATGCGGCAGAAGTCAAGGCCATGAAGGAGCTTTTGTGTAAAACATACGGAAAGAACAGCGTGGAGCTGTCCATGCAGGAGGCTCCGGAGCTGATCGGCGGTTTTGTGCTGCAGACCGGTGATGTGGAATATGACTACAGTCTGAGCGGACAGCTCAGACGGATGTTCGAAGGAAATAGATAGGAGACAGAAGATGAGTACAATCAGTTCTCAAGAGATCATCTCCATCATAAAGGGAGATTGCAGATTTTGACGCTCACGCAGGGGAAATCCGGGAAACCGGAACCGTCATCTGGGTGGGTGATGGCATTGCCATTGTCTATGGCATCGACCATGCCATGTACGGGGAAATCGTGATATTCGAGTGCGGCGTAAAAGGCATGGTACAGGATATCCGGAAAAATGAGATCGGCTGCATCCTGTTTGGAAAGGATACGGAGATCGTAGAGGAAGCCGGGTGACCCGGACGAAGAAGAGGGCCGGTGTTCCGGTCGGAAACGCGTTTTAGGGCGTGTGGTCAATGCCCTGGCGAGCCGATCGACGGTCTGGGACCGGCGAAAGAGGAGGACTGGCTTCCGGTTGAGGCTGAGGCGCCCGGTATTGAAGACCGCAAATCCGTCAGCGAGCCGATGGAGACCGGTATTCTGGCGATTGATTCCATGTTCCCGATCGGACGCGGACAGCGAGAGCTGATCATCGGTGACCGTCAGACCGGTAAGACGTCCATTGCCGTAGACACCATGTTAAACCAGAAGGGCAAGGGCGTGATCTGCATCTATGTGGCCATTGGCCAGAAGGCTTCCACGATTGCCAAGCTGGTCAATACCTTAAAGACACACGATGCCATGGACTACACCATTGTGATGGCGTCTACTGCCAGTGATCCGGCACCGCTTCAGTATATTGCTCCGTATGCAGGTACGGCCATGGCGGAGTTTTTCATGCGTCAGGGCAGAGATGTGCTGATCGTCTATGATGATCTGTCCAAGCATGCAGTTGCTTACCGTGCATTGTCTCTGCTGCTGGAGCGTTCTCCGGGACGTGAGGCATATCCGGGTGATGTGTTTTATCTGCACTCCAGACTGCTGGAGCGGTCCAGTCGCTTAAGCGATGCACTGGGCGGCGGTTCCATTACGGCGCTTCCGATCATTGAGACACAGGCAGGAGGATGTATCTGCGTATATTCCGACCAATGTCATTTCCATCACGGATGGACAGATCTTTTTGGAAAGTGACCTGTTCTTCTCCGGTCAGCGTCCGGCAGTCAATGTAGGATTGTCTGTATCCCGTGTGGGCGGTGCGGCCCAGACTAAGGCTATGAAGAAGGCCAGCGGAAGTATTCGTATTGATCTGGCTCAGTACAGAGAAATGGAAGTATTTACTCAGTTCAGTTCAGATCTGGATGAAACTACCAAGGAACAGCTGGCTTATGGAAAGCGTCTGATGGAGCTGCTCAGGCAGCCACTCGGACGTCCGCTGTCTATGCAGGAGCAGGTCATCACCCTCTGTGCGGCAACCCACCGCGTGATGCTGGATGTAGCTGTAGAACGGATCAAGGAGTTTCAGATGAGCATGCTGGAATGGTTTGCAAACCATCATCCGGAGGTCGGGAAAGAGCTGGAAGAGAAAAAGGCTTTGAGTGATGAGCTTGCAGGGCAAATCACTGCAGCTGCGAAAGAGTTCAAGGAGGCAGTATGGCAAACGCAAGAGAGATCCAGAGCCGAATAAAGAGTATTCAGGATACCAGGAAGATCACCAGTGCCATGTATCTGATCTCTTCCACCAAGATGAAGAAGAGCAAAAAGCTTCTGGCAGATACGGAGCCGTACTTTTACACACTTCAGAGCCTGATCCACAGGATCCTGCGTCATATGCCGGATACCCGGCATGCGTATTTTGACACGCGGGAGACAATTCCGAAGGAAAAGCGGGTGCGCGGTCTTCTGGTCATAACCGGAGATAAGGGCCTGGCCGGTTCTTATAACCATAATGTGTTAAAGCAGGCTCAGGAATGGATGGAAGCCGGGAAAAACAACCGCCTGTATGTGGTGGGTGAGCTTGGACGTGCTTATTTTGAATCCAGGCAGCTGCCGATTGAGGAGCAGTTTCATTATACGGTCCAGAATCCGACCATGCACCGGGCACGCTGTATCGCGTCCACACTGATTGAGGATTTCATGGAAGGCCGGGTCGATGAGGTCTGGATTCTGTATACCCAGATGATCAACAGTATGAAAACGGAGACCAGAATGGAACAGCTTCTTCCGTTAAAGAGAGAATTTCAGCGGCATTTCCATTCCGGCAGACATTCATCAGGAGGAAATCCGCATGGTACCTTCACCGGAGGCAATTATGGATCATGTGGTACCGAACTATGTGACAGGTTTTATATTCGGTGCGCTGGTGGAGTCCTTCTGCAGCGAACAGAATGAACGAATGATGGCAATGCAGTCCGCAAGCGACAATGCTGCGCCCTGCTTTCAGAGCTGTCTATGGAATATAACCGTCTGCGCCAGGCGGCCATTACCCAGGAGATTACCGAGGTAGTGGGAGGTGCCAGGGCACAGAGAAAGAAAAAGAGATAACAGGATAAGATAAGGAGAAAGTCATGAGCAAGGGAAAGATCATACAGGTCATGGGGCCTGTGGTAGATGTGGCCTTTGAAGATGGAAACCTTCCGCATATTCAGGATGCGCTGGTCGTAGAGAATCAGGGAAGCGCTGCGTGATGGAGGTAGCCCAGCACATCGGCGGAGATGTGGTCCGGTGTGTGATGCTTTCCGCCAGCGAGGGACTTCACCGTGATATGGAAGTGGAGGCTACCGGAAGCGGTATTCAGGTACCGGTGGGAGAGAAAACACTGGGAAGACTGTTTAACGTATTAGGCGAGACCATTGATGGAGGTGAAAGCCTGGAAGGAGAACAGAAATGGGTGATCCACCGGGATCCGCCGCCATTTGAGGATCAGAGCCCGGTGGCGGAGATGCTGGAGACAGGCATCAAGTCATTGATCTTCTGGCACCCTACGCTAAGGGCGGTAAGATTGGTCTGTTTGGCGGTGCCGGTGTCGGAAAGACGGTGCTGATCCAGGAGCTGATCACCAACATTGCAACCGAGCATGGCGGTTATTCTATCTTCACGGGTGTCGGTGAGCGTTCCCGTGAAGGAAACGATCTGTGGACGGAGATGGGAGAATCTGGCGTATTAAAAAAGACCGCGCTGGTATTCGGCCAGATGAATGAGTCCCCGGGTGCCAGAATGAGGGTAGCTGAGACCGGACTTACCATGGCAGAGTATTTCCGTGATGTGGAGCACCAGAATGTACTGCTGTTCATTGATAACATTTTCCGTTTTACACAGGCAGGTTCCGAGGTTTCCGCTCTGCTTGGACGTATGCCGTCCGCAGTAGGATATCAGCCTACACTGGCAACTGATCTGGGCGAACTGCAGGAGCGGATCGCTTCCACGAAAAATGGTTCCGTTACTTCCGTCCAGGCTGTGTATGTACCGGCCGATGACCTGACGGATCCGGCTCCGGCAACGACCTTTGCGCATCTGGATGCCACCACGGTACTCTCCCGAAAGATTGTGGAGCAGGGTATCTATCCGGCCGTGGATCCGCTGGAATCTTCTTCCCGTATCCTGGAGGAGGATGTTGTAGGAAAAGAGCATTATCAGGTAGCAAACCAGGTCAAGGAGATGCTTCAGAAATACAAAGAGCTGCAGGATATCATCGCAATTCTGGGTATGGAGGAGCTCTCGGATGAGGATAAGCTGACAGTAAGCCGTGCCAGAAAAATTCAGAGATTCTTATCCCAGCCATTCCATGTGGCTGAGAACTTTACCGGCATTCCGGGCAAATATGTGCCGGTAAAAGAAACAGTCCGCGGCTTTAAGGCCATCATTGCCGGAGAGATGGATGCCTATCCGGAAGCAGCCTTTTTCAATGTCGGAACCATCGACGAGGTTGTGGAGAAGGCGCATATGATGGCGAAGAACGCAGAAAAGCGGATGAGATGAAATTCCAAAACAGAAATCAGAACAGAAACCGTCAGGAAGAATCCTGGCGGTTCAAAACAGAAGGGAGCAAAAGCCATGTCGACATTCTGGCTTAAGGTCATAGCCAGTGACCATGTATTTTATGATGGCAGCTGTGAGGCACTGGTGGTGCCGGCCCATGATGGAGAGGTAGGCATCCTGCCGCACCGGGAAGCGATGATTCTGGCTTCACAGGAGGGCGAGCTTAGGTTTCGCATTCCAGGGGAAACAGACTGGCACCGGGCAGTAGTCGGACTTGGCATTGTCCAGGTGGCCAACAACCGTGTGACCGTTGTAGTGGATACGGCAGAGCGCCCCGAGGACATCGATCAAGTGCGGGCGCGCCAGGCACTGGAGCGGGCAAAGGAACAGCTCCGTCAGAAGCAGAGCATCCGGGAGTACCATATGTCCAGGGCCTCCATGGCGAGAGCCCTGAGCAGATTAAAAGCGAGCCAGCAGAAGGGCAGCCATTATAATGGGCTGTAAAATGCAGCTGTTCCCAGATTATTTCTGGCACATAAGAAAATTACAGAAATCCGTGATAACGGGATTGTTCCGCCCTTTTTCAGAGCGGGTCAGCGTGATCTGGCGGCGGCAGACGCGGTCTTCAATATGAAGCAGCCGGACCGGAAACTGTTCCGGGGAGTCTGCCAGCTTTTCCGGGATGGTACCCCAGGAGTGCTGGGGCCAGAACCCGATTCCCATGCCGGCCGCGATCAGGTTGCGTACCGATTCCGTGGTGTCACTTTCAAATACAATATGAGGAGAAAATCCCTCCTCTTCAAAATAGCTGTTGGTAATCTGCCTGATAGGGCGGGAACCGGCAAGGCAGATATAATCCGCGTCTCTGGTCTCAGAGAGGCGGATTGTTGTTTTCTGACCAAAATCTGAATGAGTTGGAACGGCAAGGTAGAGCTCCTCCTCCAGCATGACCATGACATCGTCCGCAAAGTCATTGTGGGCACTGTGCTCTGAAACATCAGCCCTCCGTGCAGATACGCAAAGATCAAAGTTATCATCCTGATCCGGATTCTGATAGAGCTGGAAGCTTACCTCCGGATGAAGGCTGCGGTAAGGCAATGATGCGGCTGGTGATCAGGGAAGAAGCAGACAGCAGGCGCAGATGGATGGTGTGGTTCATCTGGTATTTGCCCTTTGAAGTTCCTCCGGAATCTGATCCAGACTGTGTAAGATGGGGATGAGCCGCTGCTGGAGAAAACGGCCTTCTTCGTTTAATTCAATGCTCCGGTTCTGACGTGTGAAAAGCGGAACCCCAAGCTCTGCCTCCAGCCGGTGGATTGACTGGGAAAGAGCCGGCTGCGCGATACGCAGATGTTCGGCGGCTTTTGTGATATGCTGATACTGGGCCGCCACCAGAAAGTATCGTAATTGCAGTAATTCCATGGTGTTACTCCTTTTTGATTACACTCAACGGTTATGTAATGAAATTATTATATCGGATAAAGGCAAAATGTCAAATGAAACAGAGAGCATAGTATGGTATGATGTAAGTAAACAGTTACCTGCACACGGGTAGGCATTTTCTGAACTGAAAATGCCGTATGATATCGTGGTGGCAGCAGATTTTGCCGATTTGGAATGCGAAGCATCGGCAAAATCCGTTGCTGTTTGCGCAACGCGTAAACAGTAACAGTAAACAGTAATAAGGAGATGGAGGATACAAATGATCACAGATTTGACAAAGGAACATCCGGATAAGCTCCTCTGGCGTTTCTGGCTGCCGCTGATGATCAGTGTGATATTCCAGCAGTTTTACAATATTGCGGACAGCATGATCGCGGGAAAATTTGCGGGGGAATCGGCACTGGGGGCGGTGGGAGCATCCTACCCGATTACGATCATCTACATGGCCTTTGCGGTGGGCATGAATCTGGGGGCTTCGGTGGTGATTTCCAGATTGTTCGGAGCCGGAGATAAGGCAGGACTCAGGCGTGCGGTATCGACTGCATTTATTTCCGTGCTTGTGCTGAGTGTGCTACTCAGTGTATTTGGATATTGCTGCAGCGGAGCCATGATGCGCTGGATTCATACGCCGGAAGACATTATGGCAGACAGCGTCCTGTACTTGAAGATTTATGTGTACGGTCTGAGCTTTCTGCTGTTTTACAACGTGTGCACCGGCATATTTACAGCGCTTGGCGATTCGAAAACGCCGCTGTATTTTCTGATCGGTTCTTCTCTGGGGAATATTTTTCTGGACTATCTGTTTGTGGCACAGTTTCAGTGGGGCGTAGCCGGTGTGGCATGGGCCACTTTCCTGGCGCAGGGCGTATCGGCTGTGCTGGCATTTTGACGCTGTGGCGCAGGCTTGCAGCATATACCAGGGAACTGGAGAGACAACCGCTGTTTGACCGGAGCCTGCTCTGGCAGATCATTGCTGTTGCAGTGCCGAGCATTATGCAGCAGAGCGTGTTAAGCGTAGGAAACCTGTTTGTGCAGGAAATCGTGAACAGCTATGGATCCGCTGTGGTAGCTGGGTACTCCGGAGCTATTAAGTTAAATACCTTTGCCATCAACACCTTCATGACGCTTGGCTCCTGCCTTTCCAGCTACACGGCCCAGAATCTGGGCGGCAGGAAAACCGGCACGCCTGTCCCTGGGCTTTCGAACCGGGATAAAGCTGGCAGAATTTGCAGCGCTGCCTTTTGTGATTTTGTATTTTGTGTTCAGCCGGAGAATGATGGGATTGTTCCTGAATGCGGAGAGTGAAGAGGCAATCCATGCCGGAATGGCTTTTTTGCGGATCGTATCGCCGCTGTATTTTATGATTTCCATAAAGCTGATGACAGATGGTATTATCCGCGGCTCCGGGGCCATGGCCTATTTTGTAGCGGCAACGGTTCCGGACCTGATTTGCGGATCGGGTTTTCGCTTTTGCTGACACCAAAGTTTGGAAGCACCGGAATCTGGATGGCCTGGCCCTTTGATGGTTTGCGGCAACAGCGCTGACGATTTTGTTTTACCGGAAGGTCATAGAAAATAACAATTTAAGAATAGTCACAAAAGGTCCGAAGCAGGCCGGTGTGGTATCCGCTGCGCAAAATAGAAGTGCCGTGTTCGGACGATGTGGCTGACAGCCGTTTGCGGATAGTCGGACAAGATATCCGCCTCCCGAAAACGTAAGTCGCCACATAGCCGGACACGTTGCACTTATATTTATGCTACGCAGGATACCACCCCGGCCTGCTTCTGCTTTCCTGTCTATTCTACGGTAATAAAAAACACAGCCAGAATGGTACTGGTAAAAGCTGGAAATTTCCGGCTTTTATCAATACCATTCTGGCTGATTTTTTCTCTCTTAGCGGGAGCAATACAGCAGAAGCCGGTTATCCCGGCATTCCGCATAAATATGGGTATACGTGTCCGGCTATGCAGCGACTGGTGTTTGAGGGAGGCGGACGATTCGTCCGACTATCCGCAAACATCTGTCAGCTGCATCGTCCGAACACAATACCCATATTTTGCGCAGCGGTATGCCGGGATTACCGGCTTCGGACCTATATTGATATTGCTCTTAAATTTTTATTATTTTGAAAGCCGCGCCCGGCCGCCGAGTGTTCTACGTGATATTCTGAAAGGTGAGCCTAGACACTGGCGATACGCATAAAGCGCATTCCTCCCGGAACCGGTGCAGCGGTTTTATTATAGCGCCGGGAATGAAAAAATGCAACGCTACAGCAGCTTTTTTATGGCATCCATGAGATAGAAGAACCATGCCAGCATCCTGCATCACCCGCCTTCTGATAGTAGTATATGCAGAAAGCAGGATTCTTTCCGTGACAGAATGGGAACAGACTGCTATAATGGGGAAAAACGAAACGCATTTTATGCGGAGAAGAGGAGAGTCAAACATCATGATTCGTTTACACAATGATTACAACCGCGGCGCCTGTGTCAAAATTTTAGAGAAGCTGGCAGAGACCAATGCCGAAAGCTATGACGGATACGGAGAGGACACCTGGTGCGAGAAGGCAGCAGAACTGATCCGGAAAAAATGCAACGCACCGGAGGCAGCTGTTCATTTCTTCCCAGGTGCAACCCAGGCAAACTTTATTGTCCATGCGGCAGCGTTAAGCCCGATCCAGAGTGTCATCTGCCCGGATTCTGGTCATGTGTATGCCCATGAAGCCGGTTCCGATTGAGAACACCGGACACAAGCTGGTTCCGCTTCCATCTGCAGACGGAACCATTACAGCAGAACAGATCAGCAAGGCAGCCGTAGCTTATTATGAGGCAGGAGAACCGAACTATCTCTGTGAGCCGAAGCTGGTTTACATTTCCTTCCCGACCGAGTGGGGAACGCTGTATTCTGAGCAGGATCTGAAGGATATCCGCAAAGTATGCGATGAGTACGGTATGTATCTGTTTGTGGACGGCACGCGTCTGGGTTACGGACTTGGTTCTGCGAAGAATGATGTGACGCTGGAAAACTGGCAGAACTGACAGATGTATTTTATATCGGCGGAACAAAATGCGGAGCGCTCTTTGGTGAGCACTGGTCATCACAAACAGCGGACTGGCACGGAAATTCCGCACCTATATGAAACAGAATGGTGCGGTGCTGGCAAAAGGCTGGCTTCTAGGTCTG
>SCPO01000140.1_pt1:47500-54797 | contig 54797 bp, 69 predicted proteins | sample 6106821 | NCBI WGS metagenome assembly SCPO01 (sample SAMN10720448, study PRJNA508395) | human gut metagenome | isolation source: Participant 2 stool, 0 month | host: Homo sapiens | collected 2017 | reverse complement strand
CCATCTTACTGCTGGCTACTAAGGATAAGGGTTGCGCCTCGTTGCGGGACTTAACCCAACATCTCACGACACGAGCTGACGACAACCATGCACCACCTGTCACCGATGCTCCGAAGAGGGAGTCCGGTTAAGGACTTTTCATCGGGATGTCAAGACTTGGTAAGGTTCTTCGCGTTGCTTCGAATTAAACCACATGCTCCACCGCTTGTGCGGGTCCCGTCAATTCCTTTGAGTTTCATTCTTGCGAACGTACTCCCCAGGTGGAATGCTTAATGCGTTTGCGGCGGCACCGAAGAGCTTTGCTCCCCAACACCTAGCATTCATCGTTTACGGCGTGGACTACCAGGGTATCTAATCCTGTTTGCTCCCCACGCTTTCGAGCCTCAACGTCACATCCAGTAAGCCGCCTTCGCCACTGGTGTTCCTCCTATCTACGCATTTCACCGCTACACTAGGAATTCCGCTCTCCTCTCCGACACTCTAGCCTGGCAGTTTCCAGCAGTCCCGGGGTTGAGCCCCGGGCTTTCACATCTGACTTGTCTCGCCGTCTACGCTCCCTTTACACCCAGTAAATCCGGATAACGCTTGCCCCCTACGTATTACCGCGGCTGCTGGCACGTAGTTAGCCGGGGCTTCTTAGTCAGGTACCGTCATTATCTTCCCTGCTGATAGAGCTTTACATACCGAAATACTTCTTCACTCACGCGGCGTCGCTGCATCAGGGTTTCCCCCATTGTGCAATATTCCCCACTGCTGCCTCCCGTAGGAGTTTGGGCCGTGTCTCAGTCCCAATGTGGCCGGTCACCCTCTCAGGTCGGCTACTGATCGTCGCCTTGGTAGGCCGTTACCCCACCAACTAGCTAATCAGACGCGGGTCCATCTCATACCACCGGAGTTTTTCACACGGTACCATGCGGTACTGTGCGCTTATGCGGTATTAGCAGCCGTTTCCAACTGTTATCCCCCTGTATGAGGCAGGTTACCCACGCGTTACTCACCCGTCCGCCGCTCAGTCACAAATGAATCATCCGAAGAATCTTTCATAAGCGCTTCGCTCGACTTGCATGTGTTAAGCACGCCGCCAGCGTTCATCCTGAGCCAGGATCAAACTCTCAAATAAAAAGTTTGTTTCCCGGTTCAAAAATCGCTACTAGCTAATTGTTTAAACCGTTCTACTGTTGTTTGGTTTGTTTTTGTTCTGAAATCTCATTTCAAAGATGTCCAACCAGGACTCTTTTTTATTAGAATTTTCAGGGTTTTAAACACTGTTCAATCTTTCATTTTCAAGGTTCATGTTGTTGCTGTTCTCAGCGGCAACGTTCAATATTTTATCACATCGTTTTCGCTTTGTCAACAACTTTTTTGATTTCTTTTTGGAAATCTTTTTGATTTCCTGCCCCGTTCTCACGGGGCGAGGATTATAATATCAAATGTCACGGCAAAAGTCAACAGTATTTTTTAAATTTTTTGGAATTTTTTTAATTGCTTAAAAAACGCGTATATTCTGATGTGCGTTCTATATAAAATTTCTCCTTTCCAGATAAGCACTTCTATATAGAATAAAACACATCCACGATCTGCTGCTTCTCTGCATCAATCACCCCATAGGTATTCAGACGAAGTTTCGGAATAACTGGCAGACTTTACAGCGCCAGCGTCATAAAGGCATCAACATCTTCATGAACTCCAAGCTCCTGTGAAAGTGACTTCATTGCCTCCAGTCTCCGATCTACTTCTTCTACCGGAAGCTCTGACATCAGACCTGCAATCTTTAGCGGAAGATCCAGTACTACCTTGCCATCTACCGCAATGGCCAGCCCTCCTTCATTTTCCACTACACGGTTTCCCGCTGCGGCTATATCTTCATCAGTCACTCCTGCTATGACCAGATTGTGAGAATCATGGCCAACGCTGGTTGCTACTGCTCCTTTCTTTAAACCATAATTTCCAAGGAATCCGATTCCGATATGTCCGTTTCCTTCATGGCGTTCCAACGCCACAAGCTTTACAACATCCTTTTCCGGATTTACTCCAGCTGCCATGCCAGGCAGTTCTGTCCAGTTTTCTATTCTTTCTTTTGTAATCAGTTCATGACTGACAAGATCAATCACCCGGATCTGATTTTTCTTTTTCGTCAAAGCAAGATCAGATAACTGTATCGGCCGACAGTGGAACGAATGAAATACACGCTTTTTGATTTCAGCATCCCACTCTGTTGTCTCAGCTGTTTTCTCAAATATAACTTTTCCATTTTCTGCAGCCAGTTTTCCGTCCTTATAAACCCGGAGCACCTGAAAATCCCTCAGATTATTCAAAACTGTCAGATCAGCCCTGTATCCCGGTGCCACTGCACCACGTTTTTTCAGCCCAAAATATTCTGCTGTATGAAGCGTTCCCATTTTAATCGCGCGGATTGATCCGCCCCCAATGCTACTGCCTCCCGGATAATAAAATCAATATGTCCGCCCCGAATCAGATCTCCCGGATGTTTATCATCAGTTACCAACATAGCCCGCTGGTAGTAAGGCGTATCAAAGACAGGCATCAGTTTTTTTAAGTTCTTGGCTGCTGTTCCCTGACGGACCATGATCCACTGCCCTCTGGCCAGTTTCTCCGCGCTTCCTCAAATTCTGAGCATTCATGATCAGATGCGACACCGGCTGTCACATATGCATTCAAGCCCTTACCAGATAATCCCGGTGCGTGACCATCGATCTGTTTTCGTACCCTGTGTTTTCTGAAGTTTTTCAATACAATCCGGAGCATTCTGAAGCACACCGTAGGAATTCATCATTTCAGCCAGCCCAAGCACCCGTTTATTCTGGTAAAACGGAAGCAGTTCTTCCATATGCAGTTTCGCTCCGGATTCATCCAAAGCAGTCGATGGCACGCAGGATGGCATCATGAAATAGTTATCTAAGTGGAGATTCTTTGTTGCTTCCAGCATATACTGAATCCCGGCTGTTCCTGCCACGTTTGCAATTTCATGAGGATCTGTAATTACCCCACAGGTTCCATGTGGCAGTACCATTCGTTCCAAATTCACTGTCAATAGAACTCTCCAGATGCATATGTCCATCCAAAAAGCCAGGACAGACATATGCACCCTTCAAATCAGTTTCCACGTCTCCCTCATAGTCTCCAATTCCGACAATGATACCGTCTTCTATGGCAATGTCTCCTTCTTCTATAGTTTCTGTAAAGACATTCACGATTTTTGCATGCTTCAACACCAGCTCTGCCTTTGTTCTCCCCGCTGCTGCAGAAATCTGTTTCATAAACTGATTCGTTAATGTCATAAGCTCCCTCCTGACTTCTCCTGAATCCAATTTTGTTTTGCCATTTAAAGTAGTAGTTTGCCTTTATTGTAGTCTATGGCCAGCAAAAATACCATAACTATTTTACGCAATAAGCAATCTTGCCGAACTGTATTTGAAAAGGACTGCATCAAAAACAAAAAAACGACAGAAGGATCCGTACGTCAGACCCCATCTGTCGCTTAGCTTCTGTTGTCTATTTCAGAAGCCATCATACATATCCGATGCAGAAAATCCTCCACTTTTTGTAAATGCACGATCCTCAATGGAATCACACACGCTCAAATAACAGATATCTCGTACCCTGAAAAGTCAGTTTACCTGATGTCTCCTTCCGCCAGCATTCCATATTCTCTACCTGAAACCGGTAGTTCTATACGATCACCGCTCTACCTGAAACGTGACATAGTAACTGGTACTTGAGGTCGAATAGTAGCCATGCCCTCCAGACAGATCACCTGCATTTGCATGGCTATGATGCGTGATATTTTCACGCTTTGCAACGATAGTTGCAGTCACCGACAAACGCGGTGACTGATTGTTTTTATGCCATGTCCCGATTCCTGTTACAAACTGGAAAATGATCATTCGAAAACCATCACGAAAATAATCGGAAACATAAACTCAAACAGCGTAAACATACAACTCACCCTTTCTTCATCTTGCGTCAAATGATTACTCTAAAGATTCTTTGACAGACGCTTTTCTCTATGAACTCCGAATTTTATCTTTCTAATTTTATCTCAATTATACCATCCCGGAATCAAACACAAAATATAGGAATTCTGTCGGTTTTCGTCCTTTTTTATTAAGTCTTACTTTTTTTGTTACAATTTAAGAGTCCGGCTTCGAAAAGTCGGGCTCTTGGTTTCAAATATCTTATACGAATTAGAGAAAGAGAGAGGAACAGTTACTCCAAAACGGATCCTGATGCAACCTTTATGAGAATGAAGGTCTGGGTAAGTATGCTCAAAATCTACAACGGATAAGGAAAAGAGCTAAATTTAATATTTTTCCTTAAAATAAAAAGGGTTGCAGTAACGAATTTTCATCGTTATTGCACATCTTTAGAAGAGAGTTGCTGACGGGAATTAACCCGTGACCAACTGCACTACCAATGCGACGCTCTACCGACTGAGCCACAGGCAGCATATGCATTTCAAAGTAAGATAGCGAGACGGATCTCTCGAACTCGCGACCGACCTTGGCAAGGTCGTACTCCAACTGCGCCACTCGCGCATATCATAAGGTAACATGTACCCTCAAAACCACATATTGAATTTCATCCGTTTTTCTACCTAAACCGTCTTGGTTAAGCCCTCGACCTATTAGTGACAGTCAGCTGCATGTGTTACCATGCTTCCACCTCTGCCCTATCTACCTCGTCGTCTTCAAGGGGTCTTACTTCTTGCGTATGGGATATCTCATCTTGAGGGGGGCTTCACGCTTAGATGCCTTCAGCGTTTATCCCTTCCCGACTTGGCTACTCGGCCATGAGATTGATTCTCAACCGATGCACCAGAGGTCAGTCCATCCCGGTCCTCTCGTACTAAGGACAGCTCCTCTCAAATATCCTACGCCCACGCCGGATAGGGACCGAACTGTCTCACGACGTTCTGAACCCAGCTCGCGTACCGCTTTAATGGGCGAACAGCCCAACCCTTGGGACCTACTTCAGCCCCAGGATGCGATGAGCCGACATCGAGGTGCCAAACCACTCCGTCGATGTGAACTCTTGGGAGTGATAAGCCTGTTATCCCCAGGGTAGCTTTTATCCGTTGAGCGATGGCAATCCCACTTTATACCACCGGATCACTAAGTCCTAGTTTCCTACCTGCTCGACCCGTCGGTCTCGCAGTCAAGCTCCCTTATGCCTTTGCACTCTGCAAATGGTTTCCAACCATTCTGAGGGAACCTTTGAGCGCCTCCGATACCCTTTCGGAGGCGACCGCCCCAGTCAAACTCCCCACCTGACATTGTCCCCCAGCCGGGTCACGGCTGCAGGTTAGAAACCCAGTCACACAAGGGTGGTATCCCAACAGCGGCTCCGTGAAGACTGGCGTCCTCACTTCTTAGCCTCCCACCTATCCTGTACATGTATAACCGAATCCCAGTATCAAGCTGGAGTAAAGCTCCATGGGGTCTTTCCGTCCTGGCGCAGGTAACCAGCATCTTCACTGGTACTTCAATTTCACCGGGTGCATTGTCGAGACAGCGCTCAAATCATTACGCCTTTCGTGCGGGTCGGAACTTACCCGACAAGGAATTTCGCTACCTTAGGACCGTTATAGTTACGGCCGCCGTTTACTGGGGCTTAAATTCAAAGCTTCGATTGCTCTAACCTCTCCTCTTAACCTTCCAGCACCGGGCAGGCGTCAGCCCATATACCTCACCTTTCGGTTTTGCATAGACCTGTGTTTTTGCTAAACAGTTGCTTGAGCCTATTCTCTGCGGCCTGCTTGCGCAGGCACCCTTTATCCCGAAGTTACAGGGTCATTTTGCCGAGTTCCTTAACAATGCTTCTCCCGCCGGCCTTAGGATTCTCTCCTCATCCACCTGTGTCGGTTTACGGTACGGGCACATATCACACAATAGCGGCTTTTCTTGACAGTTCGAATCTCCAGCTTCCCTACTTTTGTTCGGTCCGCGTCACGTCTTCGGATTGTTAAGCGGATTTGCCGGCTTAACTCCTTCTTCGCTTGCCCCGGTCTTTTCATTCCCGGGTCTGGTTATCGCCCTGTGTCCCCACAGTTCTGATGATATGTGGTACAGGAATTTCAACCTGTTGTCCATCGACTACGTCTTTCGACCTTGCCTTAGGTCCCGACTTACCCAGAGCAGATCAGCTTTACTCTGGAAACCTTAGATATTCGGCCTGGAGGATTCCCACCTCCATCTCGCTACTCATTCCGGCATTCTCTCTTCTTAACACTCCACAGCTCCTTATCGGTACTGCTTCGCCGCAGTTAAGAATGCTCCTCTACCACTTGCCATAGGCAAGTCCACAGCTTCGGTGTCGTGTTTCAGCCCCGGACATTTTCGGCGCAGGACCTCTCGACTAGTGAGCTATTACGCACTCTTTGAATGTGTGGCTGCTTCTGAGCCAACATCCTAGTTGTCTTCGAAATCCCACATCCTTTTCCACTTAACACGCACTTTGGGACCTTAGCTGGTGGTCTGGGCTCTTTCCCTTTTGACGACCCAACTTATCTCGTGCCGTCTGACTCCCGTGCATCATCTCTCTGGCATTCGGAGTTTGATATCTCTTGGTAAGCTTTGACGCCCCCTTAAGAATTCAGTGCTCTACCTCCAGGAGACTAACACGAGGCTAGCCCTAAAGCTATTTCGAGGAGAACCAGCTATCTCCGGGTTCGATTGGAATTTCTCCCCTATCCACACCTCATCACCACCCTTTTCAACGGATGTGTGTTCGGTCCTCCACCGCCTTTTACGGCAGCTTCAACCTGGACATGGATAGATCACCCGGTTTCGGGTCTACCCATACTGACTGTGGCCCTATTAAGACTTGGTTTCCCTTCGGCTCCGCACCTTAAGTGCTTAACCTTGCCAGTACAGGTAACTCGCCGGACCGTTCTACAAAAAGTACGCGGTTGCACATATAAAGTGCTTCCACAGCTTGTAAACACAGGGTTTCAGGTTCTCTTTCACTCCCCTCCCGGGGTCCTTTTCACCTTTCCTTCACAGTACTATGCGCTATCGGTCACTAAGGAGTATTTAGCCTTGGGGGGTGGTCCCCCCGAATTCCCACAAGGTTTCTCGTGTCTCGTGGTACTTTGGATCCCGCTCGCTGTCTATTGTTTTCGTGTACGGGATTTTCACCCTCTGTGGCCGGACTTCCCAGACCGTTCCACTAACAAATCGACTCACTTGTTGCGGTCCATAACCCCGGAACGCACGCGCTCCGGTTTAGGCTCTTTCCATTTCGCTCGCCGCTACTTTGGAAATCGAGTTTTCTTTCT
>SCPO01000140.1_pt1:0-45000 | contig 54797 bp, 69 predicted proteins | sample 6106821 | NCBI WGS metagenome assembly SCPO01 (sample SAMN10720448, study PRJNA508395) | human gut metagenome | isolation source: Participant 2 stool, 0 month | host: Homo sapiens | collected 2017 | reverse complement strand
GTTTCCATACGCACGGAAGGTCAGCCACATAGCCTTGATATAATAACAGATATCCTCCGGTTTTACCGCTTCCGCGATCAGAACACCAAAACGAGGATTGCTGCCCAGACCGCCTGCACTGTATACATCAAAGCAGCCATCCGGACGCGCCGCGAATCCGAGATCACGATAAGTGGCATGGGACAGGTTGCTCGGAGAGCTGGAAAATGCCACCTTTAGCTTACGCGGCATCTTCTCTGCACGGATAAACCCCATCAGATACTCACCTGCTGCCTTTGCCCATGGGAGCACGTTAAAGTATTCGTCCTTCTCCACGCCGGAAAGTGGGCTGCAGGTGACATTGCGCGGGAAATCTCCGCCGCCGCCCATGGTAATGATTCCCATGTCCATAGCCTGCTCCATAATGTCCGCCACAATGCTGCCGTCCAGATCATGAAGCTGGATTGTCTGGCAGGTGGTAAAATGAGCTTTTTTCAGATTATATGTTCGAATGGTATCTGCAATAAATTTCAGTTTTTCCTTTGTCACACAGCCGCCTGTCATGCGCAGACGCAGCATGCTTGCCTTTCCGCCCTTCTGCGCGTAGCTTCCGTACAGTCCGGAAAAGCCCTTGTAGGCATCTTTACTGAGTTCTCCTGCATAAAAGGCTGCCGTTTTTTCCCTGAAAGCAGGAATATCCTCTTTCCAGTTGTGGTCATTTCTGATTTCCATATGTCTCCTCCTGATGTAAACAGCGCGTTTCCCTGGAGAGCATTTTTCGTTTCACAGGAGGTAATTTCCCTGAAAAACATAAAGACACCCAGCTGCGCCAGATGTCTCTTATTGTATCATAATTCTGTTTTCAATGGAACAAATGCATGGACATTTTCTATGATCTGCCGGATCTTAACCGGATTTTTCCAGCCATCCGTCTCTCTGTAAGTGCACGATTTGTTTTATCTCCGTTTCAACGGTTTCAAGCAATGTTTTGTTGAAATTTTTTTATTTTGCTTTCACATCTGGAGATTGTCAATTATTTTTCGTTTAATTTCCTTTCGTTCTTCGCATCCGATTGCAAACTTCTGTATTCTGACAACGGTTGTTTTTTTTCGTCAGCTGTTCTCTTCCCGCTATTCTTCCTCTTCCGGTTTCTCCGGTGCCAAAGCCAGGGTAAACCAGAACTCCACGCCATCCTCGTGATTCGCCACGCCATACTGCTGGTGATGTGCTTCCATGATGGCTTTGACAATAGAAAGTCCGATGCCGCTGCCGCCGTAAGCACGGGTGCGGGCCTTGTCTACCTTTGTAGAACTTCGTCCAAAGATTCGGCAGGTCTTCCTCCGGGATTGGAGTTCCGTTATTATATACATGAATCTTTGCCACCCCATCCAGTGTTTCACTCCAGATACGGATGTTATGGTCGCCGCCAAGATGATTCATGGCGTTGGTCAGATAATTGGTCACAACTTCCTCGATCTTGAATTCATCCCCCATAACCACCAGGGTTTCCGGCATATCTACGCTCACCTTTGCCGCATTCTGCTGAATGAGGATGCCGGAGGAATTGATCAGGTCATGCACCAGCTCCGTGACATCAAAGGCTGCAATGCTCGGCGTGTCGTTTCCAAATTCCAGGGCCGTCAGGGTCAGAAGCTGGCGTACCATCTTGTTCATCTTGTTGGCCTCATCCATGATGACCTCACAGTAATAACTGCGGCTTTCTTCATCCTCGCACATGCCGTCGCATAACCCCTCCGCATAGCCCTGGATCAGGGCAATCGGAGTTTTCAGTTCATGGGAGACATTGGCAATGAACTCTTTTCGCATCTCATCGATCTGGATTTTCTCGTCAATGTCGTGCTGCAGCTGTTTGTTGGCATCCTGCAAGGCACCAATGGCATCCTTTAAGCTGTGGGAAAGAGAATTCATGCTCCGACCCAGAACACCCACCTCATCCTCCGCATCATCCTCGTAAGCGACATCAAAATTCAGTTTTGACATTTCTTCGGAAAGGGCCGACAGTTTCATGATCGGTTTGGTGATGCGGTTCGTGACAAAGCACATCATAATGCTTCCGAACACCAGCACGCTCAGGCCGACCCAGGTGGTAAACCGGTTGGAAAGCGCGACGCTCTCCCGAATGCTGGCAAGGGGCATGGACATGATGAACATGGTCCGGTTATCCGAAAAATACCCCCAGCTCTCCATATAGATGCTGCTGGAACGGAAGTCCCGGTTCTTCTTCCACCACGTAATTATCATGCTGCTTTAATATCTCCATGTGCTTTGTCCCATACCCAGCACATAGCGCTGCAGCTTCTGAGTCAGAAAGTCGCTGTCACGGCCGGAGCTGACCAGCGCCTTTCCAGTGTCACTGTCAATGAGGGTAATCGCAATATTGTTCTGCTCGCCATAGGTGCGGATCGTTCCAAGCAGGGTTCCCTGCTCTTGCGGAAGGTCTTCCGGCAGATTTTCCGGGACGGCCTCATCCGTCTGATCGGACGGTTCTGCCTCATCGGCCCCGGACGGTTCTTCCTCACTGTCAGAACCGGTATCTCCCTTTGCCGTCTGTTTCCAGATATCCCACTCCTGCTCCAGCTCCTCCCGCAGCACATCACCGATGTTCTCATTCTCGCCAACCTTTTCCTGGATGGCATTGTCAATATCCGTGTAGGCTTGCTCCATCACCTTCAGCTTCTGGTCCACATAGTAGCCCTCCAGCCACCAGGTATTCACACCCCAGATGGCCAGAAGCATGGCCGCCATAAGACCCACGAAGATCAGCATAATGCGATGACGGATGGAATGAAATTGAAAAATCTTTTGTGTTTCATCAGTCTACCTCAAACTTATAGCCCATGCCCCAGATGGTCTTGATATAATTGCCCTTCTCGCCCATCTTGCTGCGCAGCTTTTTGACATGGGTATCAATGGTGCGGGCATCCCCGAAATAATCATAGTTCCACACATTGTTCAGGATCTTTTCTCTGGAAAGAGCGATGCCCTGGTTTTCTACAAAATAGGTCAGCAGTTCAAATTCCTTGTAGCTTAAATCAATTGGTTTTCCGTCAATCTCTACAAGATGGGCCGCCTTGTCAATGCGGATGCCGCCCACCTCAGTGATCTCGCTGACTGCCACATTGAGCGGCGTAAAATGGCCTCGACCCGGGCCACCAGAATCTTCGGGCTAAAGGGCTTGGAAATGTATTCGTCCACACCAAGCTTAAAGCCCTGAAGCTCGTCCCGCTCCTCGCCGCGGGCTGTCAGCATGATGACCGGCACCTGAGAATACTGGCGTACGGTCTTTAAAACCTCCCAGCCATCCATTTTCGGCATCATGACATCGAGGATGATAAGGGAAATGTCTTTCTGCTTAAAGAAAATATCTACAGCCTGTTCGCCATCTTCCGCCTCGATCACGGTAAAGCCCTTGATGGTCAGGAAATCCTTCACCAGCTTGCGCATTCTGGCTTCATCATCCACTACTAATATCTTTAACGATTCCATATGTATCGTCTCCTCTCTGTTTTGAGTTTCTTTCATCTTTTCCCCATTTTAGCAGAGTTTTTTTTGCTTTTCCACATTTTCACAGAGATTTCACACATACAGAAAACAGGGACAGAATCTCTGTTTTCGCAGATCTCTGTCCCTGACATATCATGACTTATTCTTCGGTTGTCTCAGCCTCTTCGCATACCTCAATGCCAAGCTCTTCTAACTGTTTTGGATCTACCGGAGTCGGGCCTCGGTCATCAGGCAGGATGCGTCTTTTACCTTCGGGAATGCGATGACGTCGCGGATACTGTCGCAGCCGCCCATGAGCATTACACACGGTCGAGGCCGTATGCGAGACCAGCGTGCGGCGGTACTCCGTATTTGAATGCGTCTAACAGGAAGCCGAACTGCTCCTGTGCCTTTTCCTGAGTGAAGCCCAGTACCTCGAACATCTTGGACTGGATGTCGCTCTGGTGGATACGGACAGAACCACCGCCGATCTCGGTACCGTTTAATACAATATCGTATGCCTTCGCGCGTACTGCGCCCGGATCGGAATCGATTAAATGCCAGTCCTCGTCCATCGGCATGGTGAACGGGTGATGCATGGCTACGAAACGTCCCTGCTCCTCAGAGTACTCCAGTAACGGGAACTCGGTTACCCACAGGAACTTGAAATCATCCTTCTTTAAGAGGTCAAGCTGTCTAGCGATCTCCAGACGCAGATTTCCCAGAACATCCCATACAACTTTATTCTTATCAGCTGCGAATAACAGCAGGTCGCCCGGCTTGCCATCCATAGCGGAGATCAGGGCTGCCATCTGGTCCTCGGTCATGAATTTCGCGAAGGAAGACTTGTAGGTGCCATCCTCATGGATTGCAACGTAGGCAAGACCCTTTGCGCCGTAGCCCTTTGCAAACTCAACCAGCGCATCGATTTTCTTACGCGGCATATGTCCCTGTCCCTCTGCGTTGATACCGCGGACAGAACCGCCATTTTCCAGTGCACTCTTAAATACAACGAACTCGCAGTCCTTAACAACTTCAGAAACGTTCTTTAATTCCATTCCGAAACGAAGATCTGGCTTATCAGAACCGAAACGGTCCATAGCCTCCTGCCAGGTCATGCGCGGGATCGGCTGCGGAATCTCTACGTTTAAGATTTCCTTAAACAGCTTGTGTAAAAGACGCTCGTTGACATCGATGACATCATCTACGTCTACGAAAGAAAGCTCCATATCGATCTGGGTAAACTCAGGCTGACGGTCTGCACGAAGGTCCTCATCACGGTAGCAGCGTGCTAACTGGAAGTAACGGTCATAACCGGAGCACATTAACAGCTGCTTAAACAGCTGCGGAGACTGCGGAAGTGCGTAGAAAGAGCCCGGATGTACACGGCTTGGTACGAGGTAGTCTCTTTGCTCTCCGGGTGCTCTTGATAAGGGTCGGAGTCTCAATCTCCAGGAAGCCTTCCTCTGCCAGGAACTGTCTGGTAAGAATGGCAATCTTACTTCTTAACAGCAGGTTGCGCTGCATATCCGGTCTTCTTAAATCCAGGAAACGGTATTTTAAGCGCAGCTCCTCTTTGGTCTTGGAGTTCTCCTCGATCGGGAACGGCGGTGTCTCAGACTCAGATAAAATGCGCAGGCTGTTGGCGCGCACCTCAATGGCACCGGTCGCCAGGTTCTCGTTGACTGCGCCGGAACGTGCCTCCACGCGGCCGGTTACAGCGATCACATACTCACTTCTTAACTTCTCTGCCTTTGCGAAGCTCTCTGCGCCGCAGTCACTCTCCTCAAAGATGATCTGAAGGATACCAGAACGGTCTCTTAAATCAACGAAAATAATTCCGCCTTTGTTTCTGCTCTTCTGAACCCAGCCCATGACGGTCACTTCCTGACCGATGTTTGCTGTGGTGACTTCTGTACACCGATGGGACCGCTTCAGTCCTACCATTGATTCTGCCATGATTTTTCTCCTTTGATTCAATGATCTTATTTCAAAGCTCTTACTTCAGGGCTTCTTTGTAAAATTCTACAAATTCGGTATAACCCTCTTTGTTTAACTGCTCCTTCTGGAACTTCTTGTTCTTGTTCATCATGGAAACAAGCACCTGGACACCAGCTTTACGCTCGCCCATGGCCTGCTTCATGATCTGGCCGTAACGTGCCGGATCCATGCCCTTCTCGATGAGGTAAGCCTTCTTCGGAGCCGCATTCTCGATTTCGCCGCCCTGCTCCATAAGAATGGTAACGATACGCTCAAAACCAATGGAGAAGCCGCATGCAGGTGTCTCCATACCGGTAAACTTGCCGATCATCTTGTCATATCTTCCGCCGCCTGCTACAGAACCGCCGAAGCCTTCCATGGAAACCTCGAAAATAGTTCCTGTATAGTAGGACATTCCACGTACCACCAGAGTCGGGTCGAAAGCCAGCTTAAAGTCGGTCTCGGCTACTTCGGTTACGGTATCCATGATGTTTGCCAGGTTCTCAGAAGTCTTTGCATCCAGTACACCGGCTAAGGTCTCGCCAAGACCACGGACTGCTGCGGCGTCCTCGCCAAGGCCGGATAACAGTTCTGCATACTTTTCTACACTTTCCGCTGCGTAACCAAGCTCCAGAAGCTCTGCCTTTACGCCATCCAGACCGATCTTGTCCATCTTGTCCAGGGTAATGAATACCTGATCCAGGCCATCCTCCGGGAAGCCGCAGTAAAGAGCCATGCCCTTTAAAATGCCACGGTCATTGATGCGGACGGTAAACGCGTTCTTCGGGCAGATTCTGCCAAGGGCAGTGGTGGTAGCAAGGATCAGCTCAATCTCTGCCATGTTGGTTGCGTCACCCAGGATGTCGATGTCACACTGGGTAAACTGACGGAAACGGCCGCGCTGCGGACGGTCCGCACGCCACACGCTGCCCATCTGCAGAGCCTTGAACGGACTCGGGAGTTGTGCTCCGTTATTGGAATAATAGCGGGACAGAGGCAGTGTCAGGTCATAACGAAGACCGCTGTCGGTTAAATCGTTCTCGGTTTCAGCGGTCTCGAGGTTTAATTTTTCTCCGCGCTTTAAGATCTTAAAGATCAGCTTTTCATTATCACCGCCCTGTTTGCTGGTCAGGTTCTCAATGTGCTCCACACACGGAGTCTCCACCTGGGTAAATCCGAAACTGCGGTAGGTTTCACGGATCTGGTTCATAACATATTCGCGGATCTGCATCTCTGCAGGAGTGATATCTTTCATGCCGGTAACCGGCTTCTTTGTTTCAATGCCATATTTTTCTCCCTGTTTTCTATGTTTCTAAGTCTTCCTGAAAATCACATACTCGTTTACAAATTATACTATTCTAAGGAACAAATTGCAATCGTAAGCGTTCAACTTGTTACAGTTACTGCGCATCTGACAGCAATTTTTCTTTTCGCTCAATCATTCCCTCCACACGGCTGATGTACTGCTCCACGTCTTTTACATTCTCGCAGCGCTCAATGCGGTTCTCCTCGGCGAACAGGCGCTTGGTGGTGGTTCCCGCCCGCAGCCAATGATGGTCTGCTGTTCCTCCATGATGAGCACGTTATAGATGCAGGCCTTTCCAGGTGCCGCATAGCCCACGTTCTCAAAGTTGCCTGCCATGTTTTTCTGGCGGTAGAGATAGTACGGCTCCAGGCCCATCTCACGGGCGTAGCGGGCAGTCAGATCGATCATCTCCTGCGTATTCTCGATCTTTAAATCCTTATAAACTTCCTTCATGGTGTTTAAGCGTGCTGCGCGCTTAATGGCCAGGGAATGCACAGTGACGCTGTCGGGTGCCAGAGCCTTCACTGCCTCCATGGTGGCCTGTACATCCTCCAGAGTTTCCTCCGGCAGTCCCATGATCAGGTCCATATTGATGTTGTCAAAGCCAACCTCACGGGCAAGCTTGAAACGGTCCACCACATCCTCCACTGTGTGGCGGCGTCCGATGAGACGCAGAGTATCCTGCTTCATAGTCTGTGGGTTGATGGAAATACGGCCCACGCCATGTTTCTTAAGCACCTCCAGCTTCTCCCGGGTGATGCTGTCCGGACGTCCTGCTTCTACGGTAAACTCCTGAACGGCAGAGAAATCAAAGGTCCCCTTTAGTTTTGTGATCAGCCTGTCCAGATCTTCCGGAGAAAGAGAAGTCGGGGTTCCTCCGCCAAAATAAACGGTGTCCAGCGTGCAGCCCTTCTTCTTTCTGCCACATAATCCAGTTCTTTGAACAGCGCATCCAGATACTCGTGAGTGCGGTCCTTCCACTTTCCGATCGGATAAGAAGTGAAGGAGCAGTACAGGCAGGTAGTCGGGCAGAACGGAATGCCCACATACAAGCTGTAGCCTTCCTTATAATCAATGGTCGAAAGCAGCTTGCGTTCTCTCTGGGCAATTTCGATGCTTAAGTGAATCTTCTCATCGCTGGTGAAATAGGTATCCTTCATGTGGCGGAAGATCTGCTCTTCCGTTTCGCCTTCCGCAAGCTTTGTCATGGCAATCTTGGTCGGACGAATGCCTGTTAAGGTTCCCCACGGAGCTGCTTTCCCGTCTGCTGCATGAGAAGCACATATAGTCTGCGTTTAATCTTATTCTTTGTCTCAAAGCGATTTTCGTAATTTACTTTCAGAACACTGTTCTCCGCCGCCGCCTGAAATTCGGCCCGGATCTCCGGCTCCAGTTTCTCCATGGACAGCAGATGGAAGCAGGAGCTTCCGAAATATCCCAGACATAACGTAAACTCCGTACGATCTTCATTTACCGTTCCTTCCACAAAAGTCCAGATCATCCTGCATCTCATGAACAAAGGTCTGTCCCGGGTAAAATGCCATCAAGAGTTCCCGGATATCCTGCTCATAAGCGCTGTCATTTAACAAAATTCCGATCATGCCTGCATGCCTCGCTTCTCACATAAGCTGCCACCGGATTATACTGCTTCTCATGACCGATGGTGGTGGCATCGCCATGGCCCGGATAAACCATAATATCATCCGGCAGCACCAGAAGCTTCTCTGCGATGGAATGAACAATGGCAGACATGCTTCCGGTCGGAAGATCCGTCCGTCCCAGAGACTCCGCAAACAGGGTATCTCCGCTGAACAGCACCTTCTCCTCCGGCAGGTAATAACAGACAGAACCTGCTGTATGGCCCGGTGTGGCCATAACCTTCCACTCCCTGTTTAAGAAATGGAGTACATCTCCATCCCGCAGCAGATGGTCTGCGCTGATACCGGTCTGCTCTGTTCCCATGGTTCCGGAAAGATTCAGAAACGGGTCATTCAGCATCCGCTCATCGTCCATATGGACATAAACCTTGCATCCGTAAGCTTTGCGAATATCATCCGCAGCCAGCATATGATCAAAATGCGCATGAGTAAGAAGGACTGCCTCAGGTTTCACGCCAAATTCCCGGCATTTGTTCTTTAAGTAATCCGCATTGTCTGCCGGATCGATGATCACGGCTGTTTTTTGCCCTCACGGAACACGAGGTAACAGTTTGTGCTGACACCGCCCAGCACATAGGTTTTAATTCGAAAATCACTCATAATCTGCTCCTTTTCTATATCCGAAACACAGAAAAACTGCGGAACAACTATCCCGCAGTCCTTTCTATATCGATCACGCCATCGATCTGTCTTAACTTGTCCGTCAGCCGGTTCAGTTCTTCGATTCCGTGAATATCGAACGTCATGACGATGGTCGCCTTGCCCTGCTTGCTGGTCCGCACATTCATGGAGGTGATATCGATCTGGCGCTCCGTAAACACCTTGGAAATATCGACAAACATGCCGATGCGGTTATTGGCGTAAATCTGGATCTCCGTAGTGTAGCGCTCCTTGGTGCTGCTGTCATCCTCCGGCTGCTGCCACTCGGCCTCAATGAGACGGGTACGCTCCTCCGACGGAAGGTTGATGATATTCACACAAAGTCTGTCCGGTGAATGGATACGCCGCGGCCGCGGGTCACATAGCCCACGATCTCGTCGCCCGGCACCGGACTGCAGCAGCGTGAGAAGCGGACTGCCACATCATGGATGCCCTTTACCATAATTCCGCCCTTGGACTTCTTGCTGACCTCAGCTTTGTTTCCGGACATCTCGCTGAGACCGTCCAGAATGTTGGTATCGGTAACCTCCTTGCGGGTCTTTTTCTCCCGCTCCTCCATCATCTTATTGATGACCTGGCCTTCTTTTAGCCATGTCCAATGGAAGCCAGAACAGAATCCCAGTCGCGGAACGCATAACGCTGCATGACCTTTTCCTGAAACTCCGGCTTGTTTAAGTCACCGAAGTTAATGCCCTTGGTCTTACAGTAACGGTCAATGAGATCCTTGCCGCGGACGATGTTATCTTCTTTAATTCACTCTTAAACCACTGGTTAATCTTGTTCTTGGCCTGAGTGCTCTTGACCAGGGAGAGCCAGTCACGGCTCGGGCCCTTGGAATTCTGGGAAGTAATGATCTCAATACGGTCACCATTCTGGACCACATACTCGATCGGCACCAGTTTGCCGTTCACCCTTGCTCCGACCATCTTGTTGCCCACCGCACTGTGGATGGAATAAGCAAAATCAATAGGAGTAGAGCCGCTTGGAAGAGTCTTTACATCACCGGACGGAGTGAAACAGTACACATTCTCGGAGAATAAATCCAGATCTCCCTTTACCATGCTCAGGAACTCTTTGGAGTCACTGGTGTCCTTCTGCCACTCCAGGATCTGGCGCAGCCAGGACAGCTTTGCAGCTTCATCGCCTGCAGCAACCTTGCCGCTTCCGCTCTCTTTGTATTTCCAGTGAGCAGCGATACCATACTCAGCAGTACGGTGCATCTCGTAAGTACGGATCTGGATCTCAAATGGCTGTCCGGTGCTGCCGATCAGAGTTGTATGCAGAGACTGGTACATGTTCTGCTTCGGCATGGCAATATAATCCTTGAACCGGCCCGGGATCGGCTTATACATCTCATGGATAACACCCAGAGCTGCATAACAGTCCTTTACAGTATCTACAATGATACGTACGGCAAACAGATCGTAGATCTGATCCAGCGTCTTGTCCTGGTTGACCATCTTTTTGTAAATGCTGAAGAAATGCTTCACGCGTCCGTCAACCTTGGCCTGAATGCCAGCCTCCTTCATGTGGGCGGAAACTTCATCTACAATGCCCTTGACAAACTCCTCCCTGGCATCCTTACCAAGGGAAATCTTTTCCGCCAGATCATAGTAAACATCCGGCTTCAGATACTTAAGAGAAAGATCATCCAGTTCCACCTTGATCTTGGAAATACCGAGACGATGGGCGATGGGCGCGTAGATTTCCATGGTCTCACGCGCCTTTTTCTTTCTGCTTCTCCGGCTTCCAGTACTGGCCGGTACGCATGTTGTGAAGACGGTCCGCCAGCTTGATCATGATCACACGGATATCCTTGGCCATGGCAAGAAACATCTTCCGCAGGTTCTCGGCCTGCATCTCCACCTTGTCCTTGGACCAGGACAGCTGGTCAGTTCGTGACGCCGTCTACCAGAAGCGCTACCTCCGGACCAAACTCCTTAGAAAGCTCATCCAGTGTCATGACGGTATCTTCTACTACGTCATGAAGAAGACCGGCTGCAATGGTTTCCTTGTCCATCTCAAGATCTGCCAGAATGATGGCAACACAAAGAGGGTGAATGATATAGGGTTCACCCGATTTTCGTTTCTGATCCTTGTGTGCCTCATGGGCAACCTTGTACGCTTTCTCGATCAGGGAGATATCATCTGAAGGATGATACTTCCGGATACTGCGGATCAGGTCCTTATACAATTCTTCCGGGCTGGTAAAATCTGCGGGATTCTCCAGCTCAATGTCCATTTTCTTCTCCGTCTGTTCATTCGCCATAGAAAAAGCCACCTTTTTGAAGATAATATATTAACACATTATAAAATTTTTTGTCGGAAAATGCAAGCATTACGTCCCGAAGGCTTAGTTTTAAGCTATTTGCCCGATTTCTGCGTCCTGGTGACCTGATACATCAGCGCATTGCACACAGCTGCCGCAATATTACTTCCGCCTTTTCTTCCCCGCGCCACGATGCATGGCACACTCGACTGACAGATGAGCTCCTTCGACTCTACCACATTTACAAATCCCACCGGGGTTCCGATGATAAAATCCGGATGGATCTCACCCTTCTGCATCATCTCATACAATCGAATAAGGGCCGTCGGCGCGTTGCCGATGGCAAAGATGACCGGTCCGGCAAGCTTTGCCGCGCGTTCCATACTGACGATAGCCCTTGTCACGCCCCGTCTCCTTCGCCTCAGCCGCCACATCCGGATCTGCCATAAAGCAGCGGACCGTTCCGTTTAGCTGTTTGAGTGCCGCCTTGTTTACACCGGCCAGCGCCATGTTGGTATCCGTCACGATGGTAAAGCCCCTGCCGCTCTTCATCAGATTTACTGCCAGCTCCACCGCTCCATCAGAAAAATAGAGATTGCTGGCATAATCAAAATCCGCCGCGGTATGGATACAACGCTTCACCACGGCCAGCTCACCCGGTGTCCAGTTTCCTTCCGGCATCTCAGCTTCGATGATGGCCATACTGCGGGCCTCGATCTCCTCCGGCCGAACCCACTGCATTGTTTCTATCATAATGTTATCCTTTCCATTTTTTTCCTGTTCAAACCTGGATGTTCTTTCAACATGCAGATTGTCCACATGCATTCCCGGCTTCATACCAGGTTCCTGTCTGTCTTTAGGACTCGTACTCTTCCATAATCTTATAGACCGCCTCCATATCCAGCGACCGGCGCACCAGGTCTGCCAGCTTATCATACTGGCTTTCCTTATATTCTTCCATACTTTGTGCCTTTGCAGTCAGGCTGATGCCTTCTTTTCTGCCAGCCGGGTCAGAATCGCTCCGGTAAACTCCAGATTATCAAACAGGCCGTGGAGATAACTTCCGAATACCAGGCCATCGGCTCGGACAAAACCGTCCATGCGGCCGTCTGCAAGGCAGATTGCCGGGGTAACACTGTGATCTGCCCGGGAGGCATTTACTGGCTGCTGTCCAGCACCCGCCTGCTGCGAACCATTCAAGCCCGACCCTGCCTCAGCCGGAAACGTCTCTCCCATATGGATCTCATACCCCTTTCACACTCTGCCCGGTCACCTGGCCATAAACTCCAGCTGCTGCCATCACCATTCCTTCTGTCCGGGTTCTGGTTTTCTCTGCCGCAAAGATGGTCTCTGCCGCCAGAAGTCCCATGCCCCGCATGGTACTGCCCGGTTCCCCTTCCACACCATGCGGATCAGAAAGCTGTTCACCAAGCATCTGATAACCGCCGCAGATTCCGATCACCGGAACTTTCTGTTCCTCCACCAGCCGCCAGATCATGGCCTCCAGTCCGCTCTCCCGCAGCCATTTTAAGTCAGCCATGGTATTTTTCGTTCCCGGCAGGAAGGATCAGATCCGGCTGTCCCAGATGTGCCGGCCGGTCCACATAGCGCAGAGAAACGCCATCATAATGTTCCAGCGCATTGAAGTCCGTAAAATTGGAGATATGCGGCAGATGGATCACCGCCACATCCAGGCCGTCCTGCGCCTTAGTCCGCACCAGACGGTCGGACAGACTGTCCTCATCATCCAGATCGATCTGCTCCATGGGGATCACGCCCACCACCGGAATGTGAAGCCGCTCCTCGATCATGCGGAGTCCCGGCTCCAGAATCTTAACATCACCACGGAATTTATTGATGACGAGACCCTTGATGCGGGCCCGCTCCTCCGGCTCCAGCAGACTGACGGTTCCATATAATGATGCAAACACGCCGCCCCGGTCAATATCTCCCACAAGAAGCACCGGCGCATTCGCAATCTTTGCCATCCCCATATTCACGATATCATTGGCCCGCAGATTAATCTCTGCCGGACTTCCGGCACCCTCCAGGACAATGGCATCAAACTGGCTTTCCAGCCTCTCGAACGCCTCCCGGACTGCCGGAATAAATTCCGTTTTGCGGCGGTAATAATCCATGGCTTTTAAATTTCCGAACACCTCGCCGTTTACGATCACCTGGCTTCCCATCTGGCTAGTCGGCTTTAGCAGGATCGGGTTCATGTCCACGGTAGGCGCGATTCCAGCCGCCTCCGCCTGCATGGCCTGGGCCCGCCCGATTTCCAGTCCATCTTTGGTAATGTAAGAGTTCAGGGCCATATTCTGGGATTTAAACGGTGCTACGGAGTAACCATCCTGCCTTAAGATCCGGCACAGGGCCGCCGCCACGAAGCTCTTTCCGGAATTGGACATGGTGCCCTGGATCATGATCTTCTTTGCCATTTCTAAACCCTTGCGGAATTCCGTTGTAAAATGCGCATCGTACAGTCTGGAAAGTTCAAAGGTATCACCAAGGAACCTGCCTACGGTTACCAGTGCTGTCTTACGGATGCCTGCTTCCTTTACCTTCTGCGCAATATCCGTCAGCGTTCCCTTGACGATCTTCTGATCCTCCCAGGATGCCTTATAGATCACAGCGGCCGGAGTATCTTCCGGATAACCACCGGCCTGCAGCCGTGTGCTTAATGTCTCAATCTCACCTACACTTAAGAAAATCACCATGGTAGCCTGATGCACTGCCAGCGCCTCGATCTGCTCCCGCTCCGGCACTGCGGTCCGGCCTTCCATGCGGGTCAGGATCACGGTCTGGCTGACTCCCGGCAGCGTGTACTCCCGCTTTAAGCTGGCTGCAGCCGCCAGGAAGGAACTGACTCCCGGCACGATCTCATAAGGAATTCCCATTTTTTCCAGTTCCACCATCTGTTCCCGGTGGGCGCCGTAAATAGACGGATCTCCGGTATGGACGCGGACAACTTTTTTTCCTGCCGCCACGCCGCGCTTCATCACATCCAGTACCTCTTCCAGGTTCATGGTGGCGCTGTTGTAAATCTCCGCTTCCGGCCTTGCCCCGGAAAGCACCTGAGGGTTCACCAGGGAACCGGCATAAATGATAATGTCTGCCTCATCGATCAGACGTTTTCCCTTCACGGTGATCAATTCCGGATCTCCCGGTCCGGCTCCGATAAAATAAATCATACCTGTTCCTCCTCAAAATTCTGATATGCGTCAACGTGAATGTTTTCAAAGGTACTGTTCTCCCGGTACACAGCCTCCGCCATATCAAGCAGCGGAAACAGCATCACGGCTCCGGTTCCCTCGCCCAGTGCCAGGTTTCCATAAATACTTGCCTCCAGCCCAAGCGTTTCCATTGCCATGCCGCAGGCCGGTTCCTTTCCCATATGGGACGGAAGCAGAAAGTCCGTAACCAGCGGACAGAATTTCCGGGCCAGAAGCGCTGCCATCAACGAGATCAGGCCATCCAGTACCACCGGGATCCGGTAAATAGCCCCACCCAGCATCAGACCGCACATACCTGCAATATCAAAGCCGCCCACAGCTTCCAGCACCGCCAGCGGGTCCTCCGGATCCGGATGGTGCAGCGCAATAGCCTCTTTAATCACCTCTATTTTCTTTTCCAGTCCTGCGTTGGAGAGCCCGGCTCCGCGCCCGGTCACAATCTCCACCGGTGCCTGCAAAAGTACGCTGGCCACCGCGCTGCTGGTGGTGGTATTGCCAATTCCCATCTCCCCCACCGCCATAAGATCATATCCGCTATCTTTGAGCTCCGACGCAAGACGGATTCCGGTATGAAGTGCCTCCAGCGCCTGCTCCCGGCTCATGGCCGGTTCCCGGCGCAGATTGCTAGTCCCATTTGCAATGCGGCAGTTGCGGACCCCAGGCTCTTTAATCTCTCCCATGACTCCAATATCCACCGGTATCACATCTGCCCCGGCCACCGATGCCATACGGTTTACGCTGGCAATGCCCCGGGCAAAATTTTCTGTAACCACCGCTGTCACGCTGCTATCCGTCTGGGTCACACCCTCAGCCACCACACCGTTGTCCGCGCAGAATACCACAACCGCTTTCCGGTCTATTTTGATATCTTCCGTATTCTGAATGCCTGCCACTTTGGTTAAAAGATCTTCAAACCGGCCAAGCCCGTACAATGGTTTGGCAATTCCGTTCCAGTGGCGCTTTGCCGCGTCCACTGCCCGCTCATCCGCGGCACGCACGCTGCGGCAGAGACAGTGAAGCTGCTTCTCCAGATATTGTTCCATGTTATGTCTCACTTTCTACGTTTTTCAGATCCGGTAGCCCCGCGGTGTCACCATCCGCTCCCCGATCCTTTTTGTCTGGGAATTTCCGATAAACACCGTGGTAAACATATCCACCCGGGTATCGCGAAGCTCACTGAGCATCAGAACCCGGGCGCTCTGCCCCTCTCTTCCGATGTTGCTCACAATGCCGCAGACCCGGTCTTCCTTTGTCTGTTCCAGGATGATATCGCAGGCCCGTTTTAAATAATCTGCCCGTTTTTTACTGGACGGATTGTAGATACAGATGGAAAAATCCGCCTCCGCCGCACAGCGAAGTCTTGTCTCGATCTTCTCCCAGGGCGTTAAGAGATCACTTAAACTGATGACTGCAAAATCATGCATCAACGGAGCACCAAGCACTGCGCCGCCGGCCAGGGCTGCCGTCACGCCGCTGATCACTTCCACCTCACACTCCAGATACTCCTGCTGTAATTCCAGGATCAGACCGGACATACCATAGACTCCGGCATCGCCGCTGCAGACCATGGCCACGGTCTGACCCTTCTTCGCCTCTTCAAACGCCATGCGGCAGCGTTCCACCTCCTGGCGCATGGGTGTGGTCAGAAACTGCTTCTCCGGGAAATGCTCCCGCAAAAGATCCACATACACGGTATAGCCAACGATCACATCACTCTGCTCCAGCGCCCTGCGCGCCTCAAATGTCATCTGTTCAAAATTTCCCGGTCCCATGCCGATCACATACACAAGCTTCCTCACCTGATTGCTCCTCGTCTTTCCTGCTGATTTCATGGGAGATATTATAGAGGATTTCCGGGAAAAGTCCATATCCGCAAAATTTCAATATTGAGACAGAACCTGAAGGTAGCCGGCCGGTGGTACCGCTGCGCAAAATATAAGTGCCGTGTTCGGACGATGTGGCTGACAGCCGTTTGCGGATAGTCGGACAAGATGTCCGCCTCCCGAAACGTCAGTCGCCACATAGCCGGACACGTTGCACTTATATTTATGCTACGCAGGATACCACCCCGGCCTGCTTCTGTTTTCCTGCTATTCTACGGTAATAAAAACACAGCCAGAATGGTATAAAAGCCGAAATTCTGGCTTTTATCAATACCGTTCTGGCTGATTTAATTTTCTCTTAGCGGGAATTAGCAGAAGAGCCGGGACGGCATCCCGCGGAGCATAAATATGGGTATGTGTCCGGCTATGTGGCGACTGGTGTTTGAGGAGGCGGACATTTTGTCCGACTATCCGCAAACGGCTGTCAGCCACATCGTCCGAACACAATACCCTATTTTGCGCAGCGGTATGCCGGGATTACCGGCTTCGGACCTTTATTGCTTGCTTTTAAATTTTTATTCCTCAAAGGTGATGATTTTTCCCGGATTCAATATCAGCTTCTCATCAAACGCCAGCTTGATGGACTGATACAGCTTATACATCCGGTCGCCGACAAACGGCTTTAAGTATTCCAGTCGTCCGTTTCCGATTCCGTGTTCGCCGGACAGCTGGCCGCCGAACTGCTTGGATACGCCGTAGAGTTCGGTGAGGCAGGCTCTGGTTCCTTTGATCCAGTCTTCGTCGCTCATGGATGTGTCACGCAGCATCTCGGTGTGGATGTTTCCGTCGCCAGCATGGCCGCAGGGCTCTACACGGATTCCGTACTTGGCCCGATGCCCTTTGCCAGGCGTACATACTCCGCGATTTTGTCCGCGGTACAACCACATCGCACTCCTCCTGTGCTACGCTCTCGGCCTTCATGCCCTCGAGAATTGCTCCACGCACAGACCATACGGACGTGATACGTTCCGGCGTGTCGGCAATGTAAACGTCGATGGCTCCGGCTTCCAGGGCCGCATCGGATGCCTCGGTGCAGGCGGATAAGAGTTCCTGCTCACTGCCCGCGTCGTACATAACGATCAGCACGGCATCGCCCTCTTTTACCGGAAGCAGCTTGTGAAGGTTGCGCTCCACGATGTCGATCAGTTCCCGCTCCAAAAACTCAATGGCGGTTGGAACGGCTGCCATCTGCAGAAGGCGCGGCACCATGTCGATGCAGCTTTCCAGGTTTTCAAAAGGCATCACCAGGGTGCGGGTAAACTTCGGTGCCGGCATCAGCTTTAAGGTTACTTCCGTGAGAATGCACAGGGTTCCCTCAGAACCAATCACCAGATCCTCGATATCGTAACCAGTGGTGTTCTTTACCACATTGGAAGAGAACTGGACAATCTCTCCATCCGGCAGCACCGCCTCGATGCAGCGGACGAAGTCCCGGGTCAGTCCATAGCGGACCGCACGCATGCCGCCTGCATTGGTGATGACATTGCCGCCGATGGACGCGGTCTTTTCGCCCGGATCCGGCGGATAGAACAGGCCCTCTGCCGCTGCAGCTGCTGCCACCTCGGTCAGAAGCATGCCAGGCTGCACCGTGATAGTCATGTTGGCCTTATCCAGGCAGACCATCTTATTCATTTTCATGACGGACAGCAGGATGCCGCCGTACTTACAGTTTGCGCCTCCCGCAAGGCCGGTACCGGCTCCGCGGACAACCACCGGTATATTCTGCTCCCAGGCATATTTCATGATCCTGCTGACTTCCTGTTTATCCAGCACTTCCACGTAAAGCTCCGGCGGGAACACGCCGTACTCCGGCATCTCATCATGGTAATATTCTCTCGCGATCTCGTCACCGACCCAGACACGCTCCGGCGCGGTCACTCCGCGGAGGTAAGCGAAATCCTCTTCGGTCATTTTTTTGTATGGAAACGGCATATCACTCACCGTCCTTTCTGTTTTTTACATCGTTTAAAAACTCCGGCAGCACAGCATACAGATCATCCTTGATAGCGATATCCGCAATATTAAAGATCGGTGCCTCAGGGTCATTGTTGACTGCGACAATACATTCCGCACTGTTCATGCAGGCGGTAAACTGAATTGCGCCGGATACACCAAAGGTCAGGATCAGCTTCGGCTTTACGGTGCGTCCGGACAGACCAATCTGGTGGGCGGTATCTCCGTATCCATCCTCAACCATGGGACGGGTAAAGCACAGCTGGCCGCCCAGAAGCTCTGCCAGATCCTGTAACTGATCCAGCGCTTTTCCTGCGCCGCGCCCTGCAACCACCAGTACATCTTCCTCCTCAATGGAGCGTACATGCTCCAGTACTTTCGCGGAAAGTACCTCGATGCGGGAACGAACCATATCCTCTGATACATTGCAGATGGTAACTTTACCAGACGGTTTCTCCACCTTTTCCGCCCGGTCCATGACTTTATAGCGGACCGTAGCAAACTGCGGACGGGATTCGCTGATGACGATCTGGGCCATGATGTTTCCGCCGAATGCCGGACGGATCTGCACCAGATCGGTGTTGGATTTCATTTCCAGTTTCGTGCAGTCTGCGGTCAGGCCAGTGTGGAAGCGGGTAGAAAGACGCGGTGCCAGGGAACGTCCCAGAGAAGTTCCGCCAACCAGAACCACCGACGGACGCAGCTTTGGAGATGCAGTCTGCCACAGCATCCGCATAGCAGTCTGCCTTGAATCCGGCGAAGCCCTCATGCCCATAAACAAACACTTCGTCTACGCCGTATGGCAGAAGTTCTTTGGCATTCTCCGCAGTTCCGTTAGTTCCTACCATGACCGCATAGACCTTGTAGCCCACTTTTTTTGCCAGCTTTCTTGCTTCCCCGATCAGCTCAAAAACCACAGGATGCACCTTGCCGCGCTCCTGCTCCGCATAGACCAGGATGCCATTCCAGGTACTCTTGTCCTCTCCGCCAGCCTTCTGCTCAAAATAAAGTGCCTTGCTCTGGCACTGTCTCACAGACACCACACATCCGGCAGTTTTCATTTAACGTGATTCCCGTTTTCTCCATGGTGATGGCACCAAACGGGCATTTATCGATACAGGCTCCGCAAAGGGTGCAGAGCTCCGGATCAAATCGCAATAACTTCATAGTCGTTTCCTCCGATCAGATATATTTTCGCTCTGCCAGCAGCTTTGCCAGCTGGTCTGCCTTTTCTGCTGCCGTTCCCGCCAATACCACACTGGCTGCCCTGCCTCCGGCGCAAAGATGCGCTCAACCCGGTCGGAGAGCCGACTGCACCAAAACGGGTCAGATCCGGTCTTGGAAGATCATCAAAGGTTACCACGCGCACCGGTCTGTCTTTCGTCTCTTTGCTCAGACGCCAGGATGGAAGTCTCGGAACGCAAATATCCTTGTCCACAGTAACCAGGCAAGGATAATGCATCCGGGAAATCTGGGTCACGCTTCCAAAATCCTGTTTTAACGTAATCTGCTCTTCATCTGCCTCCTCAATGGCAGATACCCAGGCGCAGTGCGGGATATGTAAATGCTCAGCAATCGCCGGTCCGATCTGGGCGGTGTCGCCGTCTGTGGTCTGGCGTCCGCAGAGAATCAGATCTGCGCCGCCCAGCATCTCAATTCCCTGAGATAAGGCATAGGAAGTTGCCAGCACATCGGAACCGGCAAACTTGCGGTCACTTAAAATGACGCCCTCATCAGCCCCCATGCTGTAGGCATCCCGGATCATGCTCTCAGCCTGGCCCGGTCCCATGGTCAGCACCGTAACGGTGCCTCCGGTTTTTTCGCGGATCTGCAGCGCGCACTCCAGCGCGTAGAGATCATATGGATTGGTGCGCTGTCCCGCGCTTCCCCTCTTAAGATTGCCGGTCTCTGGGTCAATGTCAACCTTGGAGCTTGCCGGAACCTGTTTCATACACACAATAATCTTCATGCTACACAGCCTTTCCTATCTTAACGTTTGTTTCGCCTTATCTGGTCATATTCTTTCGGATGATGCTTCCTATTGCGAAACATTTTCATCAGCTGGTTTTCAGTATAACACTCCAACGCGTTAAAGTCGAGATGTATACAGTGTTATGTTTAAAAATGCCAGAAGCCCCGGCTTTCGCCAGGGCTCCAATTCAACTCTTATTCCATTTCACTTCTTCTCAGAATATCGTACGGGCTGACTTCACTTCCAAGGTCCACCCATAAGATCTGCTTCGGATGCGGCGCGCTCTCCATGGCGTTTCCATCCTCATCGGTGATGCCTTTTACGGTAACCAGCACGTTGCGGCCGTCCGGCTTCATGATCTCGATCTGCTCACCCACAAAGAATTTGTTCTTCTGCTCAATGCGGCAGCAGCCATCCTCCCGTACTTCTTCTACCGTGCCGAGATAGGTGTAGTTCTTGACGTAGGTGTTGCTGTCGTAGATCTGGCTGTCGGTGGTCGGCTTTCCGAAGTAAAAACCGGTGGTAAATTCCCGGTAGGTGCACTTGCCGATTTCCGCCTTGTACCATTCCATATTTTTCTGGTACAGGGCCGGATCCTTCTTGTAATCATCGATGGCCTTGCGATAGGTGCGGGCCACGGTTGCCACATAGAGTGCTGTCTTCATGCGTCCCTCGATCTTGAAGCTGTCGATCCCCGCATCGATCATCTCCGGAATGTGCTCGATCATGCACAGATCCTTGGAGTTGAAAATATAAGTTCCGCGCTCATTCTCATAAACCGGCAGATACTCTCCCGGTCTGGTCTCCTCCACAACCGCATATTTCCAGCGGCACGGATGGTGCAGGCACCCTGATTGGCATCTCTTCCCACCAGGAAATTGCTAAGCAGGCAGCGGCCGGAATAGGAAATGCACATAGCTCCGTGAATGAAGCTCTCAATCTGCATATCCTCCGGAATGTGTGGCACGGATCTCCTTGATTTCCTTTAAGGAAAGCTCTCTCGCAGATACCACACGCTTTGCGCCAAGCTGGTGCCAGAACAGATAGGTTCCGTAGTTGGTGTTGTTGGCCTGGGTGCTGACATGCAGCTCCATATCCGGCAGTACACGCTTTGCGATGGCGAACACACCCGGATCCGAAATGATGAGGGCGTCCGGGCAGATGTCCTTTAACTCCTCAAAATACTGCTCCACACCGGCCAGATCATCGTTGTGCGCCAGGATGTTGGCGGTGATGTAGACCTTGACGCCCCGCTCATGGGCAAAGGCAATGCCCTCTTTGATCTCTTCGTTGGTAAAATTCTTTGCTTTGGCTCTGAGACCGAAGGCCTCACCGCCCAGATATACGGCATCGGCACCGTAGATAACTGCTGTTTTCAGCACCAGGCTGCCTGCCGGGATTAATTCTGTGTCTCTCATACTATTTTTCCTATTTCAGTTTTTTACCGTTTCACACTCAGCGCCACGCCATCTCCGATCGGCACCACGCTGGTCTGAAACTCCGGCATATGGGTCAGGGTGTACAGATACTCCCTCATTCTCGCGTGAATGGTACGGTTGCGGCGCTCCACCGCAAAGCGGGATTCAATAATGTCTCCGTCCTGCAGCACATTGTCGGAAAACAATACGCCTCCTGTGGATAACAGCCGGAGAATATCCGGCAGCCAGTGAATATACTGTCCCTTGGCCGCGTCCATAAAGATAAAATCAAAGGAGCCATCCAGTTCCTTTAAGATTTCCCCAGCATCCCCTCCAGCAGGGTAATGCGGTCAGAAAGCCCGCCTCCTCAAAGTGACGGCGTGCCACTGGAATGCGCGGCTCATATTTTTCAATGGTGATGATATTCGTTCCCTCCGGCATGACCTGCGCCATCAGAAGGGCAGAATAGCCTACAGCGGTTCCGACCTCCAGAATGCGCTTCGGCCGCGTTGCCGCTACCATGGCCTGCAGAAAATTGGCCGTTTCTTTCCGGATGATAGGCACACGTCCGGTTCTCGCCGTTTTCGCGATCTGGTCACAGAACGCACCGTGCCCCTGATCCAGGGAATGGATATACTGGGTGATCCGGTCCTGATCCATCATGATGCCGTGTCCTCCCCTTCTTCGATCTTCTCATTTCAGAACCTGAAGCATCTTTTCGATGACATGGAGGTATTTAACGTGTAGGTTCCCGGATGAATCTCATAATCGTAGAACTTCATCTGGACCCGCATAGCAAGTTCATTGTCGATGAGTCCGCCTTTTTCAGTTCGTGAATTGTTTCAGAATCCTTCTGTCCGTCCGGAATCGTAACCACAATGTCGCGGCCCGGGGCCTGTTCCACAGAGCTTTCATAAAACAGGGAATGACCGAAGGCATAACCCCTTGTGATGCCCTCCGCAAGCAGAAGGATCACAAGGGGATACAGGATCAGCTTTCCCGAAATTCCGATGACCGTTCCGGTCACCCTGTTGATATCTCTGGTGATATGGCTCATCTTTAGCCTATTCAACCTCCATAATGATCGGCAGAATCATCGGATTCCGCTTCATACGTTTCCACATAAAATCACTTAAGCTGTCGCGGATCATGTTCTTTAACTTGCCCCAGTCAGTCACATGACGGCTCAGGCAGTCTGCAACTGCGTCATCTACTACGCGTTTTGCTTCGTCCATGAGATCCTCAGACTCTCTTACATAAACAAAGCCGCGGGATACGATATCCGGTCCGGCCAGAAGCTGGTTGCTGTATTTCTCCAGCGTCAGGACCACCATAATGATACCGTTCTGTGCCAGGTTCTGGCGGTCACGCAGAACGATATTTCCGACATCGCCCACACCAAGTCCGTCTACCAGAATACCGCCATGCTGCACATGATCCACAACCTTGCAGGAATCCTCACAGATTTCCACAACATCACCGGAAGACATGATGAGCACGTTCTCCTTCGGCACACCGATAGCCGTTGCAATGGAACGATTTGCCACCAGGTGACGGTACTCACCGTGTACCGGAATCGAGAATTTCGGACGAACCAGGGAGTAGATCAGCTTAATCTCCTCCTGGCAGGCATGTCCGGATACATGGGTATCTTCGGTGATCACCTCAACGCCGCGCATAGCCAGTTCGTTGATAACCTTGGCTACCTGCTTCTCATTACCCGGAATCGGGTAGAACTCATAATGACAACATCGTTCGGCTTAATGGATACCTTGCGGTGCATGCCGGATGCCATACGGGACAGAGCCGCCATGGACTCACCCTGGCTTCCCGTAGTGATGAGCACGGTCTGCTCATCCGGATAGTTCTTTAACTGATCGATCTCGATGAGGGTGCCATCGGAAATGTTGATGTAGCCAGCTCGTTGGCCGTACCGATGACATTGACCATGCTTCGGCCCTCTACCACAACCTTGCGTCCGTATTTTTCAGCGGTAAAGATGATCTGCTGTACACGGTCTACGTTAGATGCAAAGGTTGCTACGATAATACGATTGTTCTTATGCTCCGCAAAGATGGCATCGAAGGTTTTTCCAACCGTACGCTCGGAAGCGGTAAAGCCTTTGCGGATGGCGTTTGTACTATCACTGAGAAGCGCCAGAACACCCTTTCTTCCCAGCTCAGCAAAACGCTGCAGATCAATGGCATCTCCGAATACCGGGTATAATCCACCTTGAAGTCTCCGGTATGCACGATGATGCCAGCCGGAGTAAACAGAGCCAGCGCTGCGGAATCTGCAATGCTGTGGTTGGTCTTGATGAATTCCACACGGAAACAGCCCAGATTTACAGACTGACCATGTTTTACCACTTTACGCTTGGTGCTCTTCATTGTTATGCTCTTTTAATTTGTTTTCAATAAGGGCAATGGTCAGCTTGGTGCCATACACCGGAACATTGATCTTCTGTAAAATGTAAGGCAGCGCGCCAATATGATCCTCATGTCCGTGGGTGATGACGAAGCCTTTGACTTTGTCGATGTTTTCTTTCAGATAAGTAACATCCGGGATGACCAGGTCGATACCCAGCATATCATCCGTCGGAAATGCAAGACCGCAGTCTACCACTACAATGGTGTCCTCATACTCAAATGCGGTAATGTTCATACCGATCTGCTCCAGACCGCCTAACGGGATGATGCGTACCTTCGGCTTGGAACTGGTATCTGCAAGCACATTCTTTGCTTTGGAAACTCTGGCCGGTTTCTCACTCTTTACCGGGCGCTCTGCTCTCGCAGGTTTCTCTGTTCTGGCCGCGCGCTCTGGCTTTGCCGGTTTTTCTGCTTTTTCGCCGCGGGCTGCACGCTCGCCTCTTGCCGGTCTTTCCGCCTTTTCCGTTCTGGCTGCGCGCTGCGCTTGCCCGTAGTTCTCGGCTTTCTTTCCTCCTGCGTTTTCTCATTCTCAGAAGGATCTGCGTCTTCCTCACGTTTCGGAGCTGTATTTCTCGGTCTTCTCGGACCTCTGCTGCGGGTATTTCTCACCGGGCGCTCGTTCTTTTCTTCCTGTGTTTCATCCGAAGCTGCTTTGCCGCCCTCATCTGCGGCACTGGCTGTATTCTGCGCTTTTTCCACGTTCTGCTTTGCTTCCGCCGGTACATTCACGCTCTGCGCCGCCTCCTTCTTGCGGGAAACAAACTCTGCAAGCTCTGCCAGCACGGACTTTTCTTCCTGCTGCGGTGCCTGAGCGTATCCATCAGCCGGTTTGTCATTCTGATTGTTCTGATTCTCCATGCTCAATATTTTCCTCCAAGTCTATTTTCATAAAAGCTTATTTCTGAAGCTCTACTTCCATATCTTCCATCAGTTCCGTGAAAATCTTAAAAAGATAATCCATCTCGTCATCGTTCTCTACAAATTCATATACGGCGTCGCTGTCCTCTGCTTTGGAAACATCCTTTAAAATGTAACACTCGCCGTCTTCCTCTTCTTCGGAATCAGTCACTAAAAGGTAGTTCATTCCATTGATACGAGTCTCCTCCAGGACATAAAAATCCACAGATTCCCCAGTATCGGTCTGCAGGGTAATTTTTTCTTCCATCACGGTCTCTCTCCTGTTTTTTTACTTAAGGGAGCCCAGATAAGACTGTAAGATCAGGGTGGCCGCGATCTTGTCGATCACCTTTTTCCGGTCTTCTCTGCGTACTCCGCTTTCGATCAGAATCTCATTTGCTTCAATAGTTGTCAGACGCTCGTCCCACAGAACAACCGGCAGACCGGTTCTGCGTACCAGCATATCGCGAAATTCTTCTGTTTTCAGCGCACGTTCCCCAATTGAATCATCCATATTCTTAGGATATCCCAAAACGATGGTTTCAACCTGATATTCTTCCACCAGGGCCTCAATCCGGGCAAGGGTCTTGCGCAGCTTGTTTTCTTCCTTCCGGGTAATCGTCTCCACGCCCTGAGCCGTCATGCCCAGCGGATCGCAGACTGCTACCCTACTGTTTTGGATCCATAGTCCAGTCCTAAAATTCTCATAAATTTTTTCCTATCATACACAAAACTGCCAGCCTCTCCGGACGGATATGGCTGGCAGACATCTTTTGTTATATCTGGCACAAGCTTTTATTTTAATCTGGCATCAATGTAAACAGACATCAGTTCTTCCAGAATTTCATCACGCTCGACTTTCATGATCAGGCTTCTGGCACCTTTATGGCTGGTGATATAGGTTGGATCTCCGGACATAATATAACCTACGATCTGGTTTACCGGATTATAACCTTTTTCCGTCAGCGCCACATACACCTGTTCCAAAACCTGGCTGACATCCATCTTGTTCTCCTGTACTGCTTTAAAAAACTGTGTGTTATGAATTTCGCCCATGTTCTTCACGTCCTTTAACTATTCTTTTATATTCTATACTACTTTCCATGATTCGTCAAGTAAGAGGACTTCATCATTTAAAACCCCTTTCAGGACGCCCTCGGCCATTTTATTCTTCAGATTTTCCTCGTACGGCACCACAGCTTTTACGTATTCCATGGTGTGGCCGATCATGTATTCCCGGCCATTGATCTCCGTTTTTTCTTCCAGAAGCACAGTCTTATTCCTGCCAAGAAAGCTCTCGCGATAGGCCTTTGACATCTGCTTTTTCCAGTTTCAGAAGCACCTCGCTGCGGACACTCTTTACCTGCTCCGGCACCTGCTCCGGCATGCGGTCCGCACGGGTTCCGGCGCGTCTGGAGTACTTGAAGATATGCATCTCGTAGAAGCCGATCCGCTCTAAAATGCCTTTGTCTCTTCAAACTCTTCCTCAGTCTCACCCGGGAAGCCCACAATGACATCGGTGGTGATTGCCGGATTGTCAAAGTATCTGCGCAGGATTTCACAGCCTGCAGCGTACTCCTCTGTGGTGTAATGGCGGTTCATGCGCTTTAAGTTCTTATCGCAGCCACTCTGTAAGGACAGATGGAAATGCGGACAGAACTTCGGCATAGAAGCCAGTGCCTGCGCAAATTCTTCGGTGATGATGCGCGGTTCCAGAGAGCCAAGGCGGATGCGGCGGATTCCCTCCACCTCATGCACCTGTTTTATCAGGCTTAACAGGTTTTCTTTCTTTTCCTCTTCCTTAAAATCCACGCCATAAGAGCTTAAGTGGATGCCGGTCAGGACCACCTCCTGGTAGCCCGCTGCCGCCAGCTCCTTCACCTCTGCCACAACCTCCTCCGGTCTGCGGCTGCGGACGCGTCCGCGGGTGTATGGGATAATGCAGTAGCTGCAGAACTGATTACAGCCATCCTGAATCTTCAAAAGGCTCGGGTATGATCCGCAATCTTGTGGATGGAAAGGCGCTCATACTCATGAGTCTCGCTGATTTCGATCACATGGCTACTGTCACTCTTATCTTTGAAATATTCTTCCAGGATCGGAACCAGATCCTGCTTTTTGTTATTTCCGATGATGACATCTACTGCCAGATCCGCCTTCAGCTCCTCCGCTGCCGCCTGGACATAGCAGCCAGCCGCAACCACCACGGCATCCGGATTCTGCTTCTTAGCCCGGTGCAGCATCTGTCTGGACTTGCGGTCCGCGATATTGGTTACGGAACAGGTGTTGATAATGTAGACATCGGCCTTTTCGTGGAAGGGCACGATCTCGTATCCGGCTTCTTCCAGAAGCTGCTGCATCGCCTCCGTCTCATATGCATTTACCTTGCATCCCAGATTGTGGAATGCTGCCGTTCTCATATAATTCTCCTTTATTCTCCTAACAAATATTTAACCTGATTTAATGGAAACTCCCTATTGACTTTCCCCGATATGTTTGTAAAATTTATCATAAGGCGAAAGATTTTATCCCTACGCCAAGATTAAAAAGGTAACCATTTAAGGAGGTTTCTCAAATGAAAACAGTTCGTATTTCTTTAAATTCGATTGATAAAGTAAAGTCATTCGTAAACGACTTAACCAAGTTTGATGTCGACTTTGATCTGGTATCCGGCAGATACGTAATCGACGCCAAGTCCATCATGGGCATCTTCAGTCTGGATCTTTCCAAGCCGATCGACTTAAACATCCATGCTGAGGCTGGTATCGATGAGATTCTGGAGACCCTGTCCCCGTACATCATCAAATAATTCCGCTTACGTGATTTTTAAAAGGATACTCCGACCGGAGTATCCTTATTTTTTTGCTTGAAAACTTAATCGCACCAGATGACTTCCTCTGTCTCCAGCGCAGCCCGTACCATCTCATCAATCTTCTCTTCCAGTTTAGTCTCTGATTTGTGAATGATATTTAAGTTCGGCTTCGTTACCGGATGCTTGGCCACAAAGATGGTACAGCAGTCCTCGAACGGCTGAATGGAGGTTTCAAAGGTTCCGATTTTCTCGGAAATATCAATGATTTCCTGCTTATCAAAGCCGATCAGCGGACGGAATACCGGCATGGTGCAGACCTCGTTGGTTGCAGCCAGGGACTGAACCGTCTGGGATGCCACCTGACCGATGCTCTCGCCGGTGATGAGGGCCAGGGAATCACTCTTCTTTGCAATCTCCTCTGCGATCTTCATCATGTAACGGCGCATGATAATCGTCAGTTCCTCATGCGGGCACTGCTCGTAAATATACAGCTGAATGTCGGTAAAGTTTACCACATGCAGCGGAATCGGGCCGGAATAACGTGCTACCAGCTTGGCCAGGTCTACCACCTTCTGCTTTGCGCGGTCGCTGGTGTATGGCGGAGCATGGAAGTAAACGGCATCAATCTTAACACCGCGTTTTGCGATCATGTATCCGGCAACCGGGCTGTCGATACCGCCGGACAAAAGCAGGGTTGCCTTTCCGTTGGTGCCCACCGGCATACCGCCCGGTCCCGGGATCATCAGGGAGTAAATATTAACGACCTTGCGGATCTCTACATGCACCAGAACATCCGGATGATGCACATCTACAGATGTCTCCGGGAACGCGTTTAAGATTACCTCACCGAAATCGCAGTTCATCTGCTCGGAACGCACCGGATAATTCTTGTCCGCGCGTCTGGAATCTACCTTGAAGGTAAAATGCTTGTCCGGATAAGCCTGATCAATGTAGTCCACAACAACCTTCTTTAAATTCTCATAATCCTTATCTTCCAGCTGGAGCATCGGACAGATCCAGGCAATGCCGAATACCTTTTTTAAGGCATCGATTACTTCGTCGTAATCGTACTCACTAAGAGCCTGAACGTAGATACGGCCGGACTCCTTGGATGCAATGAAAGAACCTTCTACCTTTTTGAGCGCGTTCTTGATCTGCTTGATCAGGGCATCCTCAAAAAGGTAACGGTTTTTACCCTTGGTACCGATCTCTGCGTACTTAATCAAAAATGACTGGTATACCATACTTTTATCCTTTCTTAGTTATCCTCTCTGGTAACGGCGCAAGACCGGAACCAACTCCTTTAATACATCAATGGTGTAATCTACTTCTTCTTTCGTGTTGAACATGCCAAAGCTCATGCGGATTGTGGAGTCCAGAAGTTTCTGTGCCACACCGATACCCTTTAAGGTTCCGCTGATACCCGGATGGTTGGAAGAACATGCGGAACCGGAAGAAACATAAACACCTTTGTCTTCCAGCGCATGGAGAAGCACCTCGCTGCGCACGCCCTCAAAGCTGACACTGACGATCTGCGGTGCGCTTGCCTCGCCCTTTTTGCTGTTAATGACCGTTCCTTCAATCTCGCCCAGACGGTCGGTCATATAGTCTTTGAGCTCAATGAGCTTCTGTACCTTTTCCGCATGGTTCGTGTACATCTCCTTTGCTGCAGCGCCAAAGCCTGCCACGCCCGGAACATTCTCAGTGCCGGAGCGTAGGCCGGCCTGCTGGCCCCCGCCATAGATGAGGAGTTTAATCTTCACGCCGTTACGGATGTATAAGAATCCGACACCCTTCGGTCCGTGGATCTTATGGCTGCTGACGGAAAGCAGGTCAATGCCCTGTTTTTTCGGGCGAATCACATACTTGCCATAGGCCTGAATGGCATCCACATGATACAGGGTGGACGGATTCTTTGCCTTAATAATCTTTGAGATTTCCTCCACCGGCTCCACAGCTCCCACTTCATTGTTCACATACATGGTGGAAACCAGAATGGTATCCGGGCGAATGGCCTCCTCCAGCTCCTTCAGGCTGATGTGGCCATCATGGTCAACCGGAAGAATGGTCACTTCAAAGCCCAGTTCCTCCAGCACCCCCAGCGGATTGTATACAGACGGATGCTCGATGGAGGTACTGATGATGTGCTTTCCGGCTCTCTGGTTCGCCCAGGCTGCGCCGAACAGTGCCATGTTGTTGGACTCGGAACCGCCGGAAGTAAACAGGATTTCCTTCTCCTGCACCTTCATGGTATCCGCGATAATTTTCCGTGCATCGCGGATGTACTGCTCTGCCTCCATGCCCTTGCGGTGCTTGGCAGCCGGATTGCCATAGTCCTCTGTCATTGTTTTACCACGATGTCCTTCACGCTGTCCAGGACCTTGGTGGTAGCTGAATTATCAAAATATGCTTCCATTGCACAATACTCCTATTATATTTACTGTTCTAACTGGAACATCAGGATGGAAAGCATAGTCATGCCCGCGGTCTCAGTCCGCAGGATGCGCCGTCCCAGAGTGATGGGATGGATGCCTTCCGTCATGGCTGCTTCCACTTCCTCTACATCAAAGCCGCCCTCCGGACCGATAAAGATGCCCACACGCATACCGGGCTTTACCTGATCCAGAATGGCTTTCGTCTCTTTCATGCCCTCTGCCAGCTCATAGGGGATCAGATTGACATCAAATCCTTTTGCATAGGCAAAGGCCTCCTTCATGGTCAGCACACTGTGCACCTGGGGAATCATCATGCGTCCGGACTGCTTGGCTGCGCTCTCCGCAATGGCGTTCCAGCGCTTCAGCTTGGATTCCTCCTTTTTCCGGTCCAGCTTCACCACTGCACGGCGGGTAGCCACCGGAATAACCTCATGCACTCCCAGCTCCACAGCCTTCTGGATGATAAGCTCCATTTTGTCGCTCTTGGGAAGGCCCTGAAACAGGTACAATTCTGCCGGAAGCTCACTTAAGTTGGTATCCTCCGTCAGGATTTTTGCCCGGATCTCCTCTTCTTCAATGGCTTCCAGCTCACAGATATAGCTGCGGGATATACCGTCGCGGATTCCCACCTGCTCTCCTGGCTTCATGCGCAGGACATTACGGATATGATTCACATCCTGACCGGTGATCACGGCATAGCCATCCATGATCTGTGCCGGTGTTACAAAAAAATGATACACGCTGCTGCTCCTTATTTTCTGCGGGCGGTAATGGATACCCAGTCGCCCTGGTAAATAGTTTCCACGATTTCAAGCTCCGGATTGGCATTCATGGCATCCTTGACATCCTGCTCCTTGGTGTTGATGATGCCAGAAGTGATGAACATGCCGCCGTGCTTGATGTGTTTGCAGATTTCTCCCTGCAGCATAATGATGACCGGAGCCAGAATGTTGGCTGCCGCAATGTCATAACACTCGTAACCAGCCTGGTCCTGAATAGCCTGATCATCGATGATGTTGCCCTGAACCACATGGAAACGGTCTGCCGGAATGTTGTTGGATTCCAGGTTCTCGCCCACAGCCACGATAGCGTTCTCATCCAGGTCTGTGCCGAACACACTCTTTGCGCCCAGCTTTAAGGCCGCAATACCCAGAATACCGCTTCCGGTTCCGACATCAATGATCTCAGAATCGGCGTTCACATATTTGCGCAGCTGGCGGATGCACAGCTGGGTGGTTTCATGCATACCGGTACCAAACGCGGTACCCGGGTCAATCTGAATAAGCAGCTTGTCCTTATGCTCCTCCGGGATGGTCTCCCAGGTTGGCTTGATAAGGATATCATCTACGGTAAACGGTTTGAAATACTGTTTCCAGTTGTTGATCCAGTCCTTGTCCTCAGTCTCTGAAACGCTTAAGCTGCGCTCACCCACATTCACAAATTCCGCGATCTCATCGAGTCCTGCGTTCACCTGATGGATGATGTTCTCCAGATTGCTTAAATCCTCCACATAAAAGCTTACCTTTGCGGTGCCGTCATCCGGCGGAAGCTCTGGGAGGATGTCGATGAACATACCCTTGGTGTCTGCGTCAGACAGCGGTACATTGTCCTCGATTTCAATACCCTCGATACCGATCTCGTCCAGCATGCTGCTGATCAGATCAACAGCTTCCGTGGTGGTCTTTAAGGTAAATTTGGTCCACTTCATAGAAATTCTCCTTTTTCATATATACATTATGATCAGATTCCCATTAAAATCTTGATGAATAAAATAGCCAGCACAATGAGGATGACCGGACGGACTATCTTCTGTCCATTGCTTACCACCAGGCCGGAACCAATGTAATTTCCTGCAATGCAGAACGCGGCTGCAGCCAGTCCCAGGCCGTAATACGCGGTTCCATTGAGCAGAAAGTTCGTCAGGGCCATGACGTTGGAGGTCAGATTCAGTACCTTGGTCATAGCCGATGCCTCATACACATTCAGATGCGCAGCTCCGGTCAGGACCAGAAGATAAAAGGCTCCGGTTCCCGGTCCGTAAAAACCGTCATACATACCAATCACCAGAGCTGCCGTTATACAGATGAGCAGTACCGCCTTATCCGACAGCTTTTCTGTTCGGTCTCTGCACCCATGTTCTTATTCCGCAGCACATAAAATGCCACGATTGGAAGCACTACCATCATCATATGCTTGATCACGGTATCACTCACCATAAGAGAAAGACTGGATCCAATGTAGGAACCCACAATGGCTGCCAGGCAGGCGCACAGCACCGTCCGATCAGTTGCTTGTCTTTGAGATATCCGTGCTTCAGATACCGCCATGTGGCGATGCTGGTTCCCAGTGTAGATGATATTTTATTCGTACCCAGGGCATAATGCGCCGGAACTCCGGCAATGATGTAGGCGGGAAGGGAAATCAGACCGCCTCCGCCTGCAATGGAATCAACAAATCCCGCCAAGAATACCAGCGGGCATACGATCAGATACTGTAACATAACATTCTCTTTTCTCTCGTAAATTGGCAAAATGCCACGGATACCAATATATCATAGAATCCGCGGCATTACAAGTTATCAATATGCTGTATTTTTATATCAGATCACGTTTCCGGACTTTTCCGCTCTCATTTTCGGAAGCGCTTCCAGAAACAGGATTCCTGCGGGATCTCACTGGCAGAAAGTACTTGAATCAGATGATTCCGGATCTTTCGTTTCATTTCCTGCTTCTGCAGCTGTCTTTCAGCTTCCGGTCCGATTCCGGCTGTCGGCATATCCAACACCACCCAGGCCATCAGCGTATCATGGCCGCCCCGGGATGACGCTTTCACCGCAGCCTCCTTCACACCAGGCACGTCCAGCATGGCATTTTCCACCCTCACGGATGAAATCTTTCTTCCATTAATATTGCAGATATCATCTCTGCGGCCGTCAAAGTAAAGATTTCCCGCTTCATCCCAGTGACCATAATCCCCCACAAAGGTATCCGTGCCTGCCCCCACCACTCCGTATGGCGTTGTTACATGAATCCTGCCATCCTTCAGGCAGATGTCAACCTCCGGGAACTTTCTGCCGATCAGGGTTTTATCTTCCCCCATATCCCGGCCATGAACATAGCTTACATAGTTCAGCTCACTTGCGCCGTAATACAGGATCAGATCCGCATGCGGGAAGATACGCTGAACTGCCAGTGCTTCCGCGCCGCCAAAGCTCTGGGAGCCGCTCAGGATCAGCCGGATATGCCTGTTTGTCTGTTTTTCCGGTTCCCGCTCCCGCTCATACACCTGCTTTAGTGCCCGCAGCTTTGCCGGGATCAGATAGATTCCATCTGCCCGGTATGCTTCCAACTGCTGCTTCCAGAGTCTCGGATCAAACAGGTCGCAGGCAATCACTACGGCCCCTGCTGAAAGCTGTGCCAGATACAGATTCAGATTCCCGGTAAATGCCAGGCTTCCCTGTGCAAACAGACGGCTTTCTCCGCTTATGCCAAAGATCTGGTTCTGGGTTTCAAAATATCCGTACCAGCTCTCAAAGGTACGGAACAAAAGCTTCCCGCTCCCAGTGGTGCCATATGTCATAACGGCCATACAGGCTTCATCCGGAATTTTTATCTCAAAAAAAGCATCCGGCACCGTTGTGTCGTTTGGAACAATAAGCGGCACTGCCCCGGTTCCCTGACAGGCCAGAAATGCCACAAGCTGCTCCAGAATGGAGGATTCCCGGATCACAGCAAGCTGCTGTTTTCTATTTTCCAGATGGAGCTGCTTTTGTTTTCCAATGCCAGGTCCGCCAGATTTCCATAGGTATAAACACGGTCAGAAAAGAGCAGGGCCTCCCGGTCCCGCTCCACTGACTGAATCATTTCCAGATAATTTGTCAACATTTTCTTCCCTTCTTCCCAGACTGTCCCCTGGCTTTATATCCGCTCCACCAGAATTGCGCTTCCAATGCCTCCGGCCGCCGCCACGGAACAAATACCATACTGTCCGCTGCAGGATTCCAGGGATTTCAAAAGATGCAGGAGCAGCAGCGCTCCGGAAGCTCCATAAGGATGTCCATAGGCCAGCGCACCGCCAAACCGGTTATAGCGTTCTCTCGTTCCCGGGAAGGCCCGCTCAAACAGCACATCAATCACCGCAAAGGCTTCATTTACCTCAAAAGCATCGATCTGTCCGTATGTAAGCCCAGTCTTTTTCAACAGCTTTTCCACTGCCAGAACCGCGGTTTTCGGACTCATGAGCGGGTCACCGCCCACAGCAGTCCCGAAACGCAGCACCGCCGCCGGAGTCAGGTTATGACGTTTTCCATACTCCTCGGAACAAAGCGCCACAAAGGCCGCGCCGTCATGCATCAGACAGGCATTGGCTGCGTGGATCACACAGCCGCCCGGCAGAAGATGCGGAAGGCGGTCCATGAGCTTCTGGCTCATGGAGGCACGGATGCCTTCATCCTTTCGACTTCCCGCCACCGATACCTGAATGTCCGATAAAAGGCCCTTCTGCACGGTCCTTGCTGCCCGATGGTGGCTCTCCATCACCCAGAAATCCTGTTCTTCTTTTGTCACATGCTCCGATATTGCGGTGCGCTCTGCTCCTTCCAGCATGACCTGCTCACCCTGCTGCCCCGGTACAAACTGCGCCACGGTCCAGACCTTGTCCTTCTCATAGTTCGGATGGTTCGGATTCCACATCCGGAGCGGCTGGGTGGATGAGCTTTCCATACCGCCTGCAAGCACCAGATCCGCCAGACCGCTCTCGATCTTTGCTGCTGCCTGGGTGACTGCCTCCAGGGCGGAACCACACTGCAGATCCAGGCTTACCGCCGGAATCTCCTGCTCAAGACCCGCGGTCAGCGCGGCCAGGCGGGTCATGTTTCCTCCCGCCCACTGCATTTCCTCCGATGATAAAATCAATATCACACTCCGCAAGCTGGTATTTTTCAATGACAGCCCTGAGCACCTCTGCTCCCAGGACCTCTGCCGGCACATTCCGGTACATCCGGTCCTTCACACCGATAAAGCTTCGCATTCCTCCAAGGATCCAAACCTTTTCCATGCACATTCTCCCCGTTTACATACTTAAAACTGCGGCACAACACGGCGCAGAATCGCAAGACCTGCTGCCACGAAACACTTTACAACATCCAGCGGAATAAACGGAAGCACTGCCTGCACCATAATGGCCTGCCACGGCTGTTTTGTCACTGCCTTCATCTGAACTGCTCCAAACAGGTAGATGACCGGAATTCCCGCAAAGACCAGAAATGCAGTCTGTGCCTTTAAATTCTTTACCTTCCGGCAGAACAGTGAAGTAAGAATAGCCGCCGCTGCAAAGCCGTAACGGTATCCGCCGGTCGGTCCCAGAAGTTTTCCGAGAGATCCGCCGATTCCCAGAACATTTAAGAGAATCCAGCTTGTCATGATAGCCACGATCTGGAGCGGCGCAAACAGCAGGCCGACCAGATTGACCACCAGAGTCTGAGCCGTGATGCTGGCGGTTGAAAATGGGAGCGGAATCTGTATGTAGAAACGATCAGCATGGTCGTCATCAGCGCCATGGTGGTGATTCCAAATGTCGTCCAGATTGTTTCTTTCTTTGCCATTGTTCCGGCTGTTGTGTTCATAATTGTTTTCCTCCTTCGTCCTTCCCCTGCAGCTTCATCTGCAGGATGCGTCCCCGGTCTGTGAAAAGCTCCACAGTCCGGCTTTGTTCTCCTGTTTTCTTTTCGACCAGCTCTGCCGGTTCCTGGCATCGGAGAGGCAGGTAAAACCGGACCGATGCCTCAATGCAGTCCCCATATCCTTCCAGGATGCGGTTCACCATGAAATCCGGGAACCACGGCTGCCTTGCCCTGGTGGATGGGGTTTTCATCTTCAGAAGCGTGCAGATACATGCTTATTTCCTCTGATGTTGGCAGGAATGCTTCGCCGGTTTTCTGAGGAAATTCTGCTTTCATGAGCTGCTGGTTCTCCGCTGCTGTCCGGCCGTCCCCCGGTTCTGTATCCAGCTTCTGCTTTCCGGCAGCCTCATCAGCTGCTTTTCTGTCCCACTCTTCATTTTGGGGAAACGCACGAACAAGCATCACACGAAGCTGGTCACCCGTTAGCGGATTTGTGATCTCCACCTCCGCAAGCCGCCGGTCCGAGCGCAGCACATCAAGATGACAGCTCTGCTGCAAAGGCCCAGGTGCTTCTGCAGGCTTTTCTTCTCCTCCAAAGGAAAAACGGCATTTCCCGATCATCCATCCCCGGTATCCGTGCAATTCAGAAAGTGTTTTTCCAGCATCATAAGCCGCTCCTGTCTCATGGCCTCTGTCCCTTCCTGTATGTTTCCTGTTAAAAACGATCACAGTATAGCAACCCGCAGTCAAATTGTCAACTTTAAATATTTTCATGGTTAACATTTACATCTCTTCTTTTTCAGGAAATACCGCTTCATGAATTGCTTCTGAGATGGTATAGCTTAAGGTTCGGATCCGCTCATCCATATCCGGCAGTGTTACATAAAGGCTTCCAAACTCCGGTGCCAGAAGTTCCCGGATCAAAGATACTGCTCCTCGGACCCAGACCCTCCATATAGGTTCCAAGTCCGCGTGTAGCCCGGTTCTTTTTCAATGTTCCGGTCATGGCATCTACCGTATCATAGACAATAGCCGCCGCCCCTACCACCGTTGGTACTCCGACTGCCAGCACCGGAATGCCAAGGCTTTCCTTTGTCAGGCTCTGCCTGTGGTTTCCAACACCGGATCCCGGACGAATCCCGGTATCGGTGAGCTGGATGGTAGTTCCAAGCCTTCGGATGCTTCGGGCCGCCAGGGCATCCACCACAATCAGAAAATCCGGCCTTGTCTCCTGTATGATTCCCTTCAGAATTTCTGCTGTCTCCATGCCGGTCTGAGCCATGACACCGGGCGCAATGCCACTCAAAACCGGGAAATTGTGCTTTTGCAAAATTCATTTCCGATTCTCCTGCAGGTGCCGGGTCATCTGCAGGTTGCTCAGCACCTTCGGTCCCAAAGCATCTGGCGTCACATCCTGGTTTCCCAGGCCTACTGCCAGAATGTTCTGTTCCGTTCCCCGTTTCCCGGTCATCTGCCGGATCAGGGTACGCAGATGTCCCGCCAGCTCTGCCGATACCTCTTCATGGTAACTTTTATCCTTTTTCGCCAGGGCATCCGCCTCCAGAGTCAGGTAAGTCCCCACTGGTTTCCCCATAGTTTCAGCACCATGCTCATCCAGAATTTTTACTTCCGTCATACGGATATCTGAATGGCACTCCCGCCATTTCCGCAGGGAAACACCGGAGATTTCCATCTCCCGAGAACCGCTCCTGCTCCTCCACGGCAAGATCCGTGCGGACCTCGAAATCCGGATAATTCCCAGCTGCCTGTTTCTTCTGCTCTGTTTCTTTATTTCTTTTCATTCTGCACTACCTCTTTTCCATATCTGCATACGGCTCATTCTTTTCCGGGGTATGTCCTTTTCCCGCTTATTCTGTGCCTGCCGCATTCCACCTTGCCAACACGATTTTCCTTATTTTTTCGCAAAAAGAAGCAATTTATGTATTGACATTTTGTGCCGGATTAGTTAGAATGCAATAGTATGTTTACATTGAACTGTCCGTGTCCAGACTTTGATGCAAACCAAAGACTATAAATCATAATTTGTTTAATTGGAGGTGCCCAGATTGGCTAACATTAAATCTGCTAAAAAGAGAATCTTAGTAAACGAGACCAAGGCTGCAAGAAACAAAGCTATCCGTTCTAAAGTGAAAACTGCTTGCAAGAAGGTAGAGGCTGCTGTAACCGCTGCTGATAAGGCTGCTGCACAGACCGCTTTAGTTGCTGCTATTTCCGAGATCGATAAGGCTTGCACCAAGGGTGTATACCACAAGAATACCGCTTCCAGAAAGGTTTCCCGCCTCTCTAAAGCTGTAAACGCAATGGCTTAATCATAAGACTGGAATATTATAAATGATATAAAAAGCTTCGGTTCCTGGGTGTGTGGAGCCGGAGCTTTTTTGTATGATAGAAATGACAGTAAATTGTTTTCGCTTATAATTGCGCGCCGCCGGCACGCCCTTTTGTTTTACTCTTATACATTGAAACGGAACAGGATCACATCGCCATCTTTGACAACATAATCTTTTCCCTCCAGGCCCACCAGACCTTTCTCTTTTGCTTTTGCGTAAGTACCGCAGTCTAACAGATCCTGGTAATTTACGACCTCGGCACGAATAAAGCCGCGCTCAAAATCGGAATGGATCTTACCGGCTGCCTGCGGAGCCTTGGTGCCGACCTATGGTCCATGCACGGGTCTCGTCCTCACCGGAGGTCAGGTAGCTGATCAGGCCCAGGAGACGGTAGCTTGCCGCGATCAGCTTGTCCAGACCGGACTCACTGAGACCAAGTGTCTAAGTACTCCTGCTTCTCATCATCATCCAGCTCTGCGATCTCCTGCTCGATCTTGGCGCAGATGACAAATACCTCACAGTTGTTCTCTGCAGCATACTCACGGACTGCAGCAACATGCGGATTGGAAGCGCCGTCGTCTGCCAGATCCTCCTCGCCAACGTTTGCAGCAAAGATAACCGGCTTTGCAGGTTAACAGATTCAGGGAATTTACAAAAGCCATCACATCTTCATCGTCATTCTCGTAGGCGGAAGCCAGCTTGCCATCCTCCAGGATTGCCTTTAACTCTTTTAAGATTTCCACTTCCTTCGCCAGGGACTTGTCGTTAAACGCAGACTTGGATGTCTTGGCAATCCGGCGCTCCAGAATCTCGATATCAGAGAAGATCAGCTCCAGGTTGATGGTCTCAATGTCACGGATCGGATCGATGCTGCCATCTACGTGGATTACGTTCGGGTCCTCGAAGCAGCGAACTACATGAACAATGGCATCTACCTCACGGATGTTAGCCAGAAACTGGTTGCCCAGACCTTCACCCTTGGAAGCGCCCTTACCAGGCCTGCAATGTCTACGAACTCAATGACCGCCGGGGTTACCTTTTGAATGGTACAGATCCCCAAGGCAGCTTCAGACGGTTATCCGAACTGCAACCACACCCACATTCAATAGTACAGAACGGATAGTTGGCAGACTCAGCGCCTGCCTTGGTCAGGGAGTTGAACAGTGTACTTTTTCCGACGTTCGGAAGGCCCACGATACCTAATTTCATTTTTCTATTTCCTCCCATAAACTTTGATTTCAAGGATTTCAGCATACTTATTTTGCAAGTAGGCCATTTAGTGGGCCATTACATTGCCATAAGTGCTTCTGCTACCAAGTCCATTTCTTTTTTCTTTTCTTCCTCGGTAGTATGAACATATAAGTTCATCGTAATTCCAATATTCGAATGGCCCAGTAACATCTGAAGTATTTTCGGTTTCATTCCTGCTTCAATACATCTGGTAGCAAACGTATGTCTCAAGATATGCATCGAAAATCTTGGAATTTTTGCTTTGTCACAGATTTTAAACAGCGCTGTGTCATATGTACTGTTCTTAACCGGTGTCCCTTTTCGGCACAGAAACACAAATTCTTCCCATTCTGTTGAAATTTCTGAAATCCTCTTATTCTTTTCTTTTTGTTTATTTCAGTATAGTAACCGCTTCTTCTGTTAAAGGTATCGTACGGTAACCTGATTTACTCTTTGGTTCTCCGATACGCCACTCCTTTACACTGTAACGATATTCCATACTTCTGCGAATCTGAATTGTTTTGGATTTAAAATCGACATCTCCCCATTTCAATCCTACCAATTCGCCTGTCCTCAATCCGGTTTGTAGTATAAAACGATACTGATTTTCATAGCTTTGACCTTCTGCATATTGTAAAAATGTTTTTTGTATGTCAATTGTAGATGTACGATATTCCTGATCTGCCATATTATAAAATATTTTCTGACAATGAAGTGGTTTCACGTCTGATAGTTGCATCTCCCCAATTACCGGTTTAATATTTTTAATATATCTCTCCGTATAATTACGAACAGTATTTGAACGGACTGTTTTCTTTTTTATCCCAATCCAATATTCAAACCATTGATCGACCAACATATCTGATGGCATTGAAATATCACTATGTTCATCCACATAAGTCGCATCAGCAATCCATGCTCTGCACTCTTGCAGCTTTTTGAATCGTTTATGTTTTCTCTTTCCAAACCGATCTACAAATCTGGCTGAGTATAATCCCGTACTTTCCTGAGATATTCCCTTGCCAAGTTCTTTGCTTTTTAAATCTTTTCTTATATTTCAGCTCCTCTCATAAGAAGCCCTAATACAGCACCTTGTATTATACCATAGCATCTTATTTTTGTGAATATTCATTTTCATCTCCTGCACATGAATTCATACAAATTAATAGCCCAAATGGGCACTTTTCCATTTGAGCCTTCCTTGCTAATGAATCTATACACTTCAGCAATAACCTGATTTTTTCTAAAATACTCTTTGTACGTTATAACTCTTCCATCTTTTTCGCAGAAAAAATGACACACACAAAAGAATATGCCGGAGAATGCAAAAGCATTAACACTAACTTCTGTCTTTTAGTAAACAACAGCTTCCCCGTCTTCCAACATATCATAGTTAGAAACACCGTACGCTGTTAATTGGCCACGCATCGTAAAGCGTGTAACTGATGCATGAGCAACATTATCCATATGTGTCAGATAAAGCTTCGCCTCTGGTGCTGCCAGCGAAACATTCCATACATCCTCAGCACCCATAATCAGACGGCCATTTTCCTTTGTTTCAGCAGCACAACAATTCAAGGCTATAACCTGTGGCTTAAACGTATTGATTGCCTTCTGTACTCCGTAATACCATACTGTATAACCAGCAAGATAAAACGTTTTCTCTGTCTCAGCAGAAAACATAACGCCCATAGCCTCACCACAATTCTTATAAGTACCATGTTGCGCCGGAATCTGGTTATTTTTGCATTACCCACTTCAATCCGGTCAGTGGAAGCACGGTAATTCTAGAAAATCCGGACTTTCCCAGTACAGCGGCATCTTCTTCATTTTGACAATAGATCTGGATTTTTTTATCCAGAGGAGCACCTACAGTACCATCGATAGGCGAAATATCAATATGATCCGGATGTAAATGTGTCACAATGACTGCGTCAACGTCTCTCCATGATCTGTTCAACCGGAAACGGAAGATCATAGAATGGCATGGGCTGGTCTTTCACCGGATCAGGAATATGATAAGGCATTCCTGGTATATCCACAAAAGACAGCGTGTGCTTTGGTGCCAGCCATGGATCGATCAAAAACGTTGTTCCTGCATATTCCAAACGATTAGTTGCATTGCGAATTTGTGTTAGTTTCATATGAGTATCTCCTCTTCTATTTTTGTTATACAGTTTCATCAGAAATATCCACAAATTATTTTAAACGTGGTCGATCAAAACCGCTCTTTCAGCATTATCTCAGCAATGCAATTTTGCAATTGTGACTGGTCCATTTGAACAAACATCAAGCTGATCCATTGTTTTACAGCAGATACAGTGTAATAATGAATCAGCAGCATCCATTGGCAAATAAAAGGTACATAACCTTTGCTGATCTCGACGGACAAACCATTGTCAGCAAAGGTCGTGCCTATTTATGCTTCAGAAATATGATTGACAAATATGTTCTCGGATTAAACCGCAAAATCCATATTCTTGTTGAAACTACGGATGAGTCTGTAATCCGCGATTTATTGATAAAAAACAACGCAATTTATCTCGGCTATGATTATATGAATACATTATGGTCGCATCCCGAGATTATAAGTCGACCTTTGGTTGATTCCGGTCATGAAGGCAACACAATCTATCTGCTCTCAAACTCCCAGCTACGCATGACTGAGGTTAACCGCTGCTTTCGTGAATTCCTACTGGCATGGATTGCTTCTTAGAGGAAAAGAATACAAATAGAGCGTATAGTTAATTTCTGCTTAACGATTTCTTTTTCCTGTATTTTCTGAACCTCGGATTTCCTCATGATAGAAATAATCCACGATCACCGGATGTCTGCGGGACTCTGCCATAAGGCATTTCATTATTCAAAAGGACAATCATACTTCTTAGCCATTTCAGCTTTTACTTCAAGTGCTTCAAAGTAGCTGCGGTTATGCTTGTTATAAATCTCATCATAAAGCGGTACAAGATCAGGATATTTTCCAGCGATATAATCCATAATTATCTTTTTGAAAACCGCCTCGAAGATTGAGATTTTCGAGCCAGAACAGATCGCACTGATCCTTTACCCGCTCAAAGATTGCTTCAAAATCCGTGATACCTGGGAATACCTGGGATACGAAACAGACTGTACGGATGCCTGCTTCATATACCTGCTTCATAGCAGCAATACGACGCTCAATGCTCGAAGCCGAATCCATGTCGTTCTTGAAATTTTCATCCAGTGTGTTGATCGACCATGAAACGGTTACTCGTCCAAGCTCCTTCAGCAGATCAATATCTCGCACCACAAGATCAGACTTTGTGCAGATCAGAATGTCTGCGCCACTGCCGATTAACTGCTCCAGAAGTTTTCTGGTATTCCCGAATTGCTCTCCTGTGGATTGTAGCCATCCGTCACAGAACCGATGACCACACGCTGTCCGGCATATTTCTTCGGATTCTTAAGTTTCGGCCAATGCTTTACATCAAGGAAAGTGCCCAATTCCTCCTTGTGTCGGTAAAGCGCTTCATAAAAGAAGCATAGCAATACTTGCAGGCATGTGTACAGCCTACATAGGGATTGACCGAGTAACCACCTACAGGCAGACTGGACTTGGTCATGATGTTCTTTGTTTCCATCTCACTAATGAGGATTCCATTGATTACTTCTGCCATGCTCTCTGTACCTCCAACACTTTATTGAATTCTTCCGGCATTTCTGAATCATATTTTCATCCCCATGATAGGGACAAGGTCTTTCATAAACACCGGGATGCCAAGTGCGTTGGTCCGTCAGAGACCATGCCCACTCCGGCTCCGTATGAACCTTCCTGCTCTGAGCTCCGGTCATGGCGACAACAATCCAGTTGATTCCAGAAAGGTCAACTGAACCGGGATCGTCGAATAACGGTTCAAAGGTAACATGGTAGTGTTTTGCCCTGACATTTTCCCCGAAGCGTCAATACTGCCACAGTTCTCCTGTTTTCTCGTCACCGTAACGCCAAACCATGCATTCCCAGATCGGTATCAAACTCCAGCAGATCAGGTCGCTTGGTAAGGAACAGGAACTGATGCTGCGGATTTTCACGGATCTTTGCAAATACCTCGTCTCTCCATTCCGACTTCCAGCCGGAGAAATCGCTCATACCAGTAAGAAGAAAGTTCTGCGGACGTTTCTTTTGCATCATCTTGAGCTTACCCGGAAAGAATTCAGGGTCAGTGAAGTCATCAATCATATGCCAGCGTTTCGCATTGTTGCGGGCATAGCAATATGCACACCCCACTGTACAGCCGATGACGATATTCATATTTTGAATCTGATCTTTGATACAAATACTCATAACTTCTGCCACTCCTCAAGATTCTTTCTGATACGGTCGAGGCATGCCTCAAACTGGGTAATTACTCTTCCTCTGTAAAACCTTTGTAGTAAATACTGCCCATCTCATCAGATACAGAATCGTACTCGTCCTTTAAGGCATGTGCTTCTCAGTCAGGAACAGAAGTGTTTTCCTTTTGTCCGTTTCAGACTGAATGCGTCTTATCAGCCCTTGATTTTCCATTCTTTCCAGCATCGTAGTAAGAGAAGTTATCGCTAATCCACATTTGATTGAGAGTGACCTGATCGGAATTCCATCCTCCTGCCACAGCACATAAAGAATACGCCCCTGGGCTCCATTGAACGCATCAATATTCTTTTCACTGAGAATCTTCTCAAAAATACGGTCTCCAAGTTGTTTTATTTTGGTTACAAGAAATCCGCCATTCATTTCCATACAAAAGCTCCTATATAGTAGTTATTTGAAATAATACTATATAGGAGCTTTATTGTCAACATTCTATATGTCTAAATATCGATAAATCCCAGATTTCTATGTTGTTCAAATTCCAAATAAATCAGCATCAATAAAAATCAATCTTATTTCTGGCGACTGGCTTAGAATTTCTCCATTTCCTAAACTTCTTCGGGTGAGGATATGGATTATTTTCTAAATGATGATGAATCTGATTCCTTTCTGCAATATCAAAAAAAGAGAACACTTTCATGCTCTCTTTCTATCTATTCCTGCTCTTCATTTTCCTCTCTCTCATACTGCATGATATCTTCCACCCTACAGCCCAAAATCTCGCATAGCATCTCAATCGTATGCGTGGATACATACGCGTTTTTTTTAGTCGGTTAATCTGTCCGAGCTGACACCATAATTCTTGATCAGCCGGTACTGGGAAACACCACGCGTTTTCATGGTCTCCCAAAGCGGATCATAATTTATCATGTCCGTCCCCCCTGATTTCCAAATCCCGTAGCCGCCATATCTGCAGCCACAGTCTTATTTCATTAAATCAGTTTGTCCGACATCTGTATATTATCCATAATTGACATGTATATGCATTTCATGTAAAATTTCAATATTGAGACAGAACCCA
>SCPO01000124.1_pt1 | contig 55795 bp, 71 predicted proteins | sample 6106821 | NCBI WGS metagenome assembly SCPO01 (sample SAMN10720448, study PRJNA508395) | human gut metagenome | isolation source: Participant 2 stool, 0 month | host: Homo sapiens | collected 2017 | reverse complement strand
CGTTTGCTAAACCAGTAAGCGCAGCCAAGATTGCTTTAACGATAGTTGCTACCATTGCTGTTCCTCTTCTTCATATAACAATAATAAACTAACTATAAACATCTTAAACTAGGATATTAAGTTTAATATGAAATGAGTAAATTTTACACATTAATTTTCATGAGGAAAATAATAAAGTACTAATTATGATAGATAGTTTTATGAGAAAGATAGCATACAATGAATTCATAAATTTCTATAAAATTTTAATAATTAACAAACTAAGAGATATAGATTTTCATAAACGTATTTACAAGACAGATACATATCGAAGAAACCCTTCTCTCACTACCTTAGTATAAGAATAACTAATGATAGTATAGAGAAGGGCTTCTATTTAACAGTCAAAGCATAATACACAAGGTTATCTTATGTATAACACACTTTGATTATAGAGATTCAACAACCTCTGCACAACGATGGCAAAGTGTAGGGTGTTCGCTATCTTGACCTACTGTGTCACGGTGGATCCAGCAGCGTTCACATTTTCAAGTTCAGATGGAGCAACTACTGTTGCAACGCCTGTTTCTTCGTCTTTTACAGCCTCTGCTGGTGCAGCGCCGTTTACGATGCGAGCTTCGGAAACGATAACAAGTTTAGCCAAGCCTTCTTCACCAAGAGCATTCAATGCGTCGAATGCAGCGCCTTCAGCGTATACTGTAACGGATGCATCCAATGGATGACCGATTGTTTTGTTTTTACGAGCCAATTCCAATGCTTTTTGTACGGATGTACGCAAGCCTAACAATTGGTTCCATTTATCAGCCAATTCTTGGTTGAAGTGTTCAGGATGACCTTGTGGCCAATCTTGAAGCATAACGGATTCAGGCATGCCTTCTTCTTTAGGCATATATTTCCAAACTTCTTCTGCTGTGAAGGAAAGTACAGGAGATACCATTGCTACCAATGTTTTCAAGATTTCGTACATTGCTGTTTGAGCAGAACGACGAGCTACGTTGTTTTTGCTTTCAGCGTACATAGTATCTTTCATTACATCAAGGTAGATGGAGCTCAAGTCTACTGTGCAGAAGTTATGAATTGCATGGTACAACATGTGGAATTCATAGTTTTCATATGCTTCAGTAACCTTTTGACGTACTTCTTCTAAGCGCAACAATGCCCATTTATCGAATTCGGACATATCTGCGTAAGCCACTTTGTCAGTATTTGGATTGAAGTCATCAAGTTGCCTAATAAGAAGCGGAATGTATTACGGATCTTACGGTATACTTCGGATAATTGTTTTACGATGTCTTTGGACAAACGTACGTCTGCCTGGTAATCCGCAGAGGATACCCACAAACGCATAACGTCTGCACCGTATACGTCGATGATATCGCTAGGTGCCACTGTATTACCTACAGATTTAGACATTTTGCGACCTTCGCCGTCCACAACGAAGCCATGAGTCAATACGGAGTTGTATGGTGCTTTACCAGTTGTTGCTACTGCAGTTAACAAGGAAGAGTTGAACCAACCGCGATGTTGGTCGGAACCTTCAAGGTACATAGCACATGGTACATCTAAGCCGTTAACTTCAAGTACGCCAGCCCAAGAGGAGCCAGAGTCAAACCATACGTCCATGATGTCTGTTTCTTTTTTGAACTCATCATGACCGCAATGAGGACATTTGAAGCCTTCTGGTAACAATTCTTTTGCACTGTGAGCCCACCAAGCATCAGAGCCTTCTACGGCTACTTTTTCTTGTAATGCTTTGATCGTATCATCGTTGATAATGTGCTCGCCGCAGCTTTCACAATAGTAAATAGGAATTGGCACGCCCCAAATACGTTGACGAGGAAATTACCCAGTCACCACGGTCGCGAACCATGTTGAAGATACGGTCATGGCCCCATTTAGGAATCCATTGTACTTGGTTGTCGATCGCATCAAGCGCTTGTTGACGGTAACCATCTACAGAGGAGAACCATTGTTCTGTAGCGCGATAAATAACAGGGTTTTTACAACGCCAGCAGTGTGCGTATTGGTGACGCAAGCTAGATTTATGAAGCAATGCATTGTTGTGCGCCAAAATCTTGATTACAGGCACTTCAGCATCGTGGATTTCTACGCCAGCCAATGGGAATTCAGTATCGCCATAACGGTTGTCGTCTACTTGTTTAGTGTAGTTACCAGTTTCGTTAACAAGGGATACGATAGGAAGTTCAGTTTGCCTTCCTTGTTATAACGCATAACGATGTTAAAGTCGTCTTCACCGTGTGCAGGAGCTGTATGTACGCAACCAGTACCTGCTTCAAGTGTTACATGGTCGCCACATAATACAGTAGAATTACGTTCTACGAATGGATGTTTGAATTCAGCCAATTCTAAGTCTGCACCAGAGAAACGATTTACGATTTCGTAGTCTTCGATGCCGATATCTTTCATAGCCGCATCAACAAGTTCAGTAGCCATCAAGTAGTATTCGTCGCCTACTTTTACCCAGCCGTATTCAAGGTCAGGGTTAACAGAAATAGCTACGTTGGCAGGCATTGTCCAAGGAGTAGTGGTCCAAATAACGGAGTATGCTTGTTTTGGATCTACGCCAGCTGGCAATGTCACCTTTTTCTCGGATACGTAAGGGAATTTTACGTAAATGGAGAAGGATTTTTTCTCAGCGTATTCGATTTCTGCTTCTGCCAATGCAGTTTCGCAGTGCGTACACCAGTATACAGTTTTAAGACCTTTGTAGATATGGCCGCGTTTTGCCATTTCGCCAAAGATACCAAGTTGTTTTACTTCGAACTCAGGGCGCAATGTCAAATAAGGGCGATCCCATTCACCTAATACACCAAAGCGAATGAAGTCTTGTTTTTGAGTTTCTACGCATTCCAATGCATATTCCTTACATTTGTTGCGCAAGTCAATGGCGCCATTTCATAACGGTTAAGACCAGTGTTTTTAATAACCGCATGCTCGATTGGCAAACCGTGTGTATCCCAACCAGGGATGTAGCGTGTATAGTGACCAGTCATTGTTTTGTATTTCATGATGATGTCCTTCAACGTTTTGTTGAGGGCATGACCGATGTGCAATTTACCGTTCGCATATGGAGGGCCATCATGCAAAATGAAAGGTTTCGCGTCTTTACGCAATTCCAAACGTTTTTGATAAATTTTGTTGTCTTCCCAGAATTTTAAGATTTCTGGTTCGCGCTTAGGCAAATTGCCGCGCATTGGGAATTCTGTTTCAGGCAAATGTAACGTCTTACCGTAATCCATGATGTGCTCCTTTTACATAAAAAATCGCCCGCCCCCGAAGGGACGGACGTAATATCCGTGGTACCACCCTACTGACCTTCTGTGAAAGCTAGCATATTCCGAGCATACGAAATAACTAGGCTTCATATTGTGAAAGCCACTTAGACATATAACGGTGTTCACCGGCAGGGTTCCTGCTTGCTCCAAAGTGATCCGCAAATCTCTAGATTTCCAAACCTTTCAGCCCATGAGTTTGGTCTCTACTAAATCCGTCTGAGACGCGCCGTCTTTTTCAACGCAATCTTCATATAATAGATAATTATAGGGCTCTCGAGGGTAGATTGTCAAATATTTCATTACCTAATTTTACAAAGATTTTAAAGTCCTAATAACTAAAACAGCCTCTTGCACCATGCAAGAAGCTGTTATTTGTATATATATATTTTTATTTTTTTACATCACACTTGTCGTTAACAATCGATCTACCAGGAACCACAGCACAAAGATTGCACATAGTAATCCTGCTGTAAGGCCTGTGGTAGGTGTAGCATCTATTAAGCCAATTTCATGAGCCATTTGTTTTGTAAGAATAACGTGCCCTGTTGGTAATCCAAAACGGTTTGTATGGCTTTCACCAGGAAGAGCCATTAACACTAACAATATAATTGTACCAATGACAGGAACTAGTCCCACAAAGACAAGTCCACCAGAGCGCCCTTGATCGTGCAAGCGTCGTACTGCAACAGCTACGCTAGGGATGACCATAACGACGGACATAAGTACAAGAATGACTAGCCCGAAGCCAACGCCAACCACACTAGAGAGCGGACTGATATAGCTCAAGAATGCACAAGTAAATAAAATAGCTACAAATAGCAATTGATACACCAAAAAGAAATTCCAATATTCGCTACGGCTAGCACGCCCTTCAAAGTCAGCGTATTTATAAACAAAACATTGTTTAAAGTTTTCAATCATGCCTAGACTATATTTATCTAACGAAATGGGTGCTTTACGAATACGTCCACAGTTTGGACAGTATCGTTCACTTTTTAACACCTCGTGTCCACAATAGGGACAAGGTCTCATACTAAACTCCTTCCATTCACAGCAGGAAACAGTGAAGCTCATAAAGTCCTGTTGTTCTTAACACATATAGTAACTTAGATATGTTGTAACATAACCATATCTATATTTTTAAATTCATCTTGATTTCATTTTACTACAAAGTGTTATATTGTCTATAAAGGAGTTGTTAAACTTTTATAAAATAAAATAATAAGTATGCTATTTGATACAGGTTAATACTATATGTAGCCATTGGCATTAATGCCATACCATAATATATCACCGATAGTATCACCAAAGACTATGGATTGGAGAACAAAGATGGTAATGCCCATAACCCAGTCTTGTTTTCGAGATGGAGTTGCTTCAAGCCCTGTAGATTCACTTATATTCCTAGTAATAGGTATATAAGCAGTTCTTTCACCGTAACCATTCTCTCCTTCATCGCCTCGTTTCAATTCATAGTTCAAGAATATAAAGAAGCCTATAATGGGAATAAAGGAGATCAGTTGAGTCCAGCCGCTACGGCCAATATCATGCATACGTCGCGTTGTGATGGCAATATTGGGAATCACGAAAAAATAAAGTGACTAACAACGTAATCGTATCAATAATAGACTCGAAGTTATAAAGGCCAATACCTTTACAAAGAATGCCTACAACCCCCTAGTGTTCCTTGAACCATCATCATTCCAGCCATGAATCGCCAGTATTCACTACGGCTCGCACGACCTTTAAAATTGGCGTAGTTTTTGATGCCTAGCACGAAGGCATCGGTATAGTTTAAATCATATACATTTACAGATGCCATACTAGTCCTCCTCAAACTCTTCAAAACCTACGATTTTCCAACCGTTACCCACACTATATAAACGTACTAACATAGATGGTCTTTTATCTACAAAGTCCACTCTATATCCGATATAATCCACCGTTACATCATCATCAATATCTTGAGACACATAGTCTAATTGTATAGATTCCACAGCAGAACGTTGTTCCTTCGCCTTAGCCTGTTGCCAAAGATCAAAGGTGCCGTATCGTTCCATTTCACGACTGCTCAAATCGCGATACGCACTATGATAATCCCCATTCGCAAGTGCTTGGTAATACTCTTTTACAACTAGATAACCTTCTGTTGTAGCAGAATCACTACGGAGTAAACGGTTTGCTTTTTTGGTGAAAGCCCCCTGCCCCAAGTTCCCAAAGGCTGTTTCTTCTACCATATAATTATGCCCCATCATAGATGTCCCTACGCTGCTAGTAACCCACCCTAAAACAAGAATAATCACGATGAATACACCAGAAATAGATTTCTTTTCCTTTATACTTGGTTCTGAAGATATCTGTTCATTAGTTACGTTTACTTCTTGTGTTGGAGCCGACCGCTTACATAATAGGTAGAGCAAAACCAACCATCCTAAAATAGGAACAAAGACAAGAATCATCAATGTTGGATCATTGTTGGAATCACGCAACCGTCTTGCTACTAGCATAATAGTCGGCAATGTTAATAATACCGTCAATGCAGTCAATACGCCGCCCCCTAAGGATATAGCATATAGAAATCCATAAGGTATAAAGGTCGCAAGACCCATTATGAATGTAACTAGACCGTATACAAAGGTCATAGCGCTTATGGTAAGCCAAAATCGGCTGTCGTTGTTCGTCCTTTACCATTTGCATAGTTTTCTACTAGCTCGCGATAGAGGATTTCATATACTCTCTGTTTCATAAAACTCCTACTATATTTAGATATGATACAAACTTAGATAATCCTATTATACTATGCTTTATCAAGGCTTACATTTCATTTTTTCTTCATTGATTTTACCTATACTAATAATATATTTTTTACAACTAAAATTCGTGCAATTAAGTTTGTATAGGAGATAATACTTATGAACGCTAAATTGACTAAAGTAGTAGCTATGGCCAGCTTGGCAGCATTCTTAACAGTAGGCATTGGTTCTAATGTAGCGCAAGCCAAAGATTACCACTTCCAAATTCGGTGAAAACCATCGCATGGTAAAGAACGATGATGGCACAGTGGACAGCAGTGTTCATCCATGGTTCAAACCAGATCAAAGAAATATAGAAAACATAAAATTTCTGAACGTGAAAAACATGATAAAAATGCCACTGCTAAACGTAGTGAACAAAATCAACGTTCCGAATCTACAAACGGCTAATCATTCCCCTTTCATAACTGGTTATCCAGTCATATAACACATAACTAAACTAACTAACCTAAAAGGACGCTATACATGTATAACGTCCTTTTAGTATGTATTGTATTATCTATTTTATTATGCAGTAGCTGTTATTATGCGTCAGCTTTTTGTACAGCTTGTTTCATAGATTGTACGTAGTCAAATAACGCTTGGTCTGCATGTTCGCCATGTTCTGCCACGATTTTAACGATAGCAGAGCCTACGATAGCACCGTCAGATACGCGAGCCATAGCTTCCGCTTGTTCAGGCTTGGAAATACCGAAGCCAACGGCTACAGGAATATCCGTGTATTTGCGAATCGTCTCAACGATGGATTTAATATCTGTCTTGATTTCGCTACGCATGCCTGTAACACCGAGGGAGGATACGCAGTACACAAAACCTTCTGCGTCTTTTGCGATCATTTCGATGCGGTTTTCAGATGTTGGAGCAATCAAGGATACCACTTCAACACCGTGTTTATTAGCTACACTCCCGAGTTCCCCTTTTTCTTCAAACGGCATATCTGGCACGATAACACCAGAGATACCAACCTCTTCGCAGAGGGTAAAGAATTTTTCACGACCGAATACATAGATTGGGTTCAAGTAGGTCATGAATACGAGTGGGATAGTCACTGCATCTTCACCAGTACGCAAACGACGCACCATATCAAAGATATCGTGAATTTTTACGCCTGTAGATAATGCACGTGTGCTCGCTTCCTGGATAACTGGGCCTTCCGCTGTTGGGTCAGAGAAAGGAATACCAATTTCCACCATGTCCGCACCAGCTTTCACCATGATGCGAATATACCGTTCTGTATTCTCAATACCATGATCACCAGCACTAATAAATGGGATGAATGCCTTACCCTTTGTGAAAGCGTCTTTAATTTTACTCATGAAGATCCACCCCTCTATATTTCGCCATAGCCGCTACGTCTTTGTCACCGCGACCAGATAAACAAATGATAATGATATCGTCCTCGCTCATAGTAGGCGCAATTTTACGTGCATGTGCCACTGCATGAGCACTTTCAATAGCTGGAATAATGCCTTCTAAACGAGACAAGTATTCGAATGCATCCACTGCTTCATCATCCGTTACAGGTACGTATTCAGCACGACCGCTATCGTGCAAGTACGCATGTTCAGGTCCAATGCCAGGGTAGTCAAGGCCTGCAGAGATAGAATATACGGGAGCAATTTGACCATCTTCATCTTGGCAGAAGTAAGATTTCATGCCATGGAAGATACCAACAGAGCCTTTTGCGATTGTTGCTGCATGTTCCTCTGTATCAACACCACGACCAGCTGCTTCACAACCGATGAGGCGAACCCTTCATCAGGAATGAAGTGATAGAACATGCCCATCGCATTGGAGCCACCGCCTACGCAAGCCATAACAGCTGTTGGCAATTTGCCTTCTGCTTCAAGGATTTGCTCACGCGCTTCGCGGCTGATGATAGATTGGAAATCACGAACGATCATCGGGAATGGATGTGCCCCCATAACAGAACCCAATACATAGTGTGTATCAGACATGCGGTTTGTCCATTCGCGCATCGCTTCAGATACAGCATCTTTTAATGTACTTGTACCAGTTGTTACAGGATGTACCTTAGCGCCCAATAATTCCATGCGATATACGTTAAGTGCTTGACGTTCACAGTCCTCAGCACCCATGAATACTTCACATTCCATGCCCATCAACGCAGCGATAGTAGCCGTTGCCACGCCGTGTTGACCAGCACCGGTTTCAGCAATAACGCGAGTTTTACCCATCCGTTTTGCCAATAACATTTGACCGATTACGTTATTCAATTTGTGAGAACCAGTATGGTTCAAATCTTCGCGTTTTAAGTAGATTTTAGCGCCCCCAAGATCCTTTGTCATGCGTTCTGCATAGTATAAAGGGATGGACGACCTGTATATTTTTTATGTAAATCCTCAAGTTCGCGTACGAAATCAGGATCATCTTTGTACTTGTTGTATGCCTCTTCCAATTCGATGACTGCATTCATCAATGTTTCTGGCATAAATTGGCCACCGAAGGAGCCAAAATAACCATGTCTTTGTTCACTCATATAACTTACCTTTCCATATGCCATTCCTACTAGCACGCCTATATAGCGTTACTATTGGCATCTATCTCAACAATCGATGAATTCCATCGGATGCGTCTAAAATATTATTATATCTTAGATTTATGTATTTTTTGTGATTTAGTGAGCTATTGTTCTCACAATGTTGGTGAAAGCTTTAATTTTCTCATCGTTCTTCACGCCATCTGTTTCAATACCGCTACTAATATCTATACCATAAGGGCGAACTATGCGAATAGCACGCGCCACGTTAGTACTGTCGATACCACCTGCGAGCATAAATGGACGCTCAAACTCATCTAAGCAAGACCAGTCGAACACTTCGCCCGTACCACCTCGTTCATCCTTATGGTACGCATCAAATAATAGCATATCAGCACTGCTATCGATCCACGCATCTGCATCTGCAGGGCTGCAGATTTGAACAGCCTTCCAAACCTCTACATCTGTTTTCTCCTTGAGAGCTTGGATGAAAGCTTCATCTTCATCGCCGTGCAATTGCACTGCGTCAAGATTAACCTCATTTGCAATTGCAACAAGGTTATCTACTGTTTCATTGACGAAAACACCTACCGTTTTAATGTTTTCCAAAATTAGGATTTTCTTGGACAAATTCCTTACTATCTTGTGCTGTTTCAGCATTCATTGGCGCTTCAACTGCACTATATGTTTTTTCGTATTGTTTATGAAGTTCTTCCACTAATGTTTTAGCTTGGTCTACAGTGACTTGTCGTTTGCTCGGTGCAAATACAAGGCCCATGTAGTCTGGCTTTGCGTCTACAATAGCCGGAATTGTTTCTACTTTAGAGATACCACACATCTTAACCTTTGGCGTATAGTATGTGGGCCCATAGAGATATGCTAACTTTTCAACCTTGTTAGGAGAACGCATGAAGGTTTCACCCATCAAGGCTACTCCAATATTGTTATCCCGCAACACTTGGATATCCTCTGGCGTTTCTAGACCGCTTTCAGATACAAAAATCACATCGTCTTGAACGAGATTGCGTAAGCGCACACTATTTTGTACGTCTACCGTAAAGTCTTTCAAATTACGGTTATTAACGCCAATAATGCGTGCCCCACAATCGATGGCCATTTGTACTTCTTTTTCGTCATGAGCCTCTACTAAGGAGGACAAGCCAAGAGAGTCCGCTAACTCACGGAACTTGGTCAATGTTGGCACATCGAGGCATGCACAGATCAAGAGGATTGCACTAGCGCCCCCACACCTTCGCTTGGTAGATTTGGTATTCATCGATGATGAAGTCCTTACGAAGTACAGGGATTTTGACAGTGCTTGCAATTTCTTGCAAATATTTTTTATCACCTTTAAAGAAGTCTGGCTCCGTCAAAACAGAGATGGCTGCTGCACCAGCAACCTCATATTCTTTAGCGATGTCTAAATACGGGAAGTGCTCAGCAATAATGCCCTTAGATGGAGATGCTTTCTTCACTTCGCAAATGAAGTTAAAGTCTTGCTGACGAAGGGCTGCTTCAAAAGGAAATCCTGTATCAGATGGTAACGCCAAAGCCGCTGCTTTTACAGCCTCAGGAGTTTCCACCTGTTTTTCTTGGGCCACCCGAATTTTGGTAGCCTCTACAATTGTATCTAAAATCAATGGTTATACCTCTTGGGTTGCTTTCACAAATTGTTCCATTGTAGCAAGCGCCTTGCCAGAATCGATCATGTTTTTCGCCTCTTCAATGCCCTCTGCTAATGTAATACCCTCTTTTGCCAAGTAAATCGCCATGCCAGCGTTGAGAAGAACTGCTGTGCGTTTACCACCTTTCTCACCACCGAGAACACGACGTGTAATCTCAGCATTTACTGTAGCGTCGCCACCTTCAAGCTCAGTTTTATCAGCGTATTCGAAACCATAGACCTTAGGATCGAATTCATAGCTTGTGAAAGTACCATTATTAATTTCGCATACATACGTTTTGTTAGTCGCCGTAATTTCATCAAGACCATCGAAACCATGTACTACAGCACCGCGTTTAACCCCAAGGTTAGCCAATACACGAGCCAATGGTTCTACCAAAGATTTATCGTACACGCCCATCAACTCTACTGTAGCACCTGCTGGGTTCGCCAAAGGTCCAAGGATGTTGAGCACAGTACGAACGCCTAACGCTTTACGTACAGGTCCAGCATATTTCATAGCTTGGTGATATACAGGGGCAAACATAAAGCACATATTGGCTTTGCTGAGGACTGCCTCATTTTGTTCACCATTAAGCTCTAACTTAGCGCCTAATGCTTCAATCAAGTCAGCAGCACCACATTTACTGGATACACTGCGGTTACCATGCTTTGCTACAGGAATACCTGCTGCGGAAATGATAAAACCAGATGTAGTAGAAATGTTAAACGTATTCGCTTCGTCGCCGCCAGTACCTACGATTTCCACAACAGTACCTTCATGAGGCACAGAACCTGCCTTCTCGCGCATAACCTCAGCAAAAGCCGTAACCTCATCTACAGTAGGGCCCTTTGCCGCCAAAGCGCACAAGAAACCAGCCATAGGCACCTCGGCTACCTCGCCGCTCATAATTTTGTTCATTGTATCTTTAGCAAGGTCGTAGGATAAATCTTGACCATGCGTTACTGCATATAATGCGTCTTTAATCATTTTATAGCTCCTTACTTGTTGTTCATTTTCTTTGGTTCCACGTTAATAGGGCATATACCTACCTTAGGACTACATGTGATTCACGTGGACCTATGCCCTCCACTGGCCGGGTCTGACTACGGCCTACGGCCTTCGCAGGGCCAAAGTCGGGCCTAGAACCCCGTGAACTCACATAAACACTAGGACACTTAATCTTTTATATGCCCTACTCACTGTCACACGCACAATAAAATGAACAACAATTCAATATCTCTTAAATGATCCTGCGCATTATATGGAGTAACGCACAGGTCATCCCTTATCGGGAAAGTGGGAATGGTGGTGCTACGCACCACTTTTTCTTATATTAGGGGTTCTGGTTCGCATATTTCTTTAGAAAAATATAGTTGCTGTTCGATATATGTATTGTAGAGGGCTATTTATTAGATTCTGCCAAGGTTGAATTGGCAGGAAATAAGGTCTTAAGGAACGACTTGGCGGCCCCACGTAGTGGGCGGTTACTGGAGTTCCGAGAGACCTTATTTCTGCCCTATCGTTCTAGAGCCTAAGAATGGCCCCTCGAATACCTAAATTAAACAGTGGTTATTTTTCTAAGAAATTGCGAATCATTTGTTCCCCGTTCGGTGTCATGATAGATTCCGGATGGAATTGTACGCCGTAGATTGGGTAGTCTTTGTGTTCTACGCTCATTACTTCGCCGTCGTCTGTAATGGATGTAACGATGAGTTCGCTTGGCATGGTTTCGTCAATAATTGCCAAGGAGTGGTAGCGTGCTACTTCGAATTGTTCAGGTACGCCTTTTAGGATTTTGGATGGGTGTACTTGTTTGGCTACGCTTTGTTTGCCGTGCATAACTTGTTTTGCATAGGAAACGGTACCCCCGAATACTTCGCCGATGGCTTGGTGACCAAGACATACGCCGAGGATTGGGAATTCGCCTTTGCATTCGCGCAATAGCTCTTCGTATACGCCCGCATCAGCTGGTCTACCAGGCCCTGGTGAAAGTATCACATAGTCTGGTTTCAACGCGCGGATTTCTTCAACTGTTAATTCATCGCTGCGGATGACTTTAATGTCTGGGTCGATAGAACCTACTAATTGGTATAAGTTAAAGGAGAAGCTATCGTAATTATCTATAAGGAGTACCATTATTCTACCTCCTGTGCATCTGTAATTGCGGAAATCATGGATTGGCCTTTAATCAAAGTTTCGTTGTATTCGCTTGCAGGAACACTATCGCGAACAATACCAGCGCCAGCTCGAACGTAAACCTTGCCACCTTTATTCATAGCCATGCGGATACCGATACATACGTCCATGTTACCGGAGAAATCGATGTAACCTACAGCGCCGCCGTATACACCGCGCGGGCTTTTTTCAAGTTCATGTAAAATCTCAATAGCACGAATTTTAGGAGCTCCGGACAATGTACCTGCTGGCAATGTAGCACCGATAGCATCGAGGGCATCTTTACCATCTTGAATGTCGCCGCTTACAGTAGATGTAATGTGAATTACGTGGGAAAAACGTTGCAACATATGTAACGCCTCTACTTGTACGGAACCGAATTTAGCAATTTTACCTAAATCGTTACGGCCAAGGTCAACGAGCATGTTATGTTCAGCCAACTCTTTCTCATCGTTAATGAGTTTTTCTTCAATAGCGAGGTCCTCTGCTTCGGTTTTACCGCGGCGCATAGTACCTGCAATTGGGAAGGTGTACATTTTACCATCCGTCAATTTTACCAATGTTTCTGGAGAAGCACCTGTAAGCTCTACATCGCCACCAGATAGGTAGAACATGTATGGAGAAGGGTTCAATGTACGCAATACGCGGTACGCATTTAACAAGCTGCCATCAAACTCAGCTTCACGGCGGTTAGATACAACACATTGGAAGATATCCCCTTCCTTAATGTAATGCTGTGTCTTTTTAACAACTGCTTCAAACTCGTCCTTTGTAAACTCAGAAGTGAACGCTGTTTTAAGGATGCCTTTTGGAACATCTGCCTCTTTGCCGTTTACTACGAGATCAGCTAGTGCTTTTAACTCAAGCTCAGCCTTATTGTAATTACGTTCCAAATCGTTTGTACTAATGTTAGCAATCAAGTAGATTTTGTTTTTGTAATGGTCAAAGGCGATTACTTTATCGAAGAGCATAAGGTCTACATCGTTGACCATAGCAGAGTCATCATCTGGTGTTGGGAAATCAAGAGTTGGCTCGATATAGCGGATATATTCGCAAGCAAAGTATCCTACAAAGCCACCTGTAAAGGTTGGTAATTCTTCTAAGCGAGGGCTTTTGTATTGGCTCAAAATATTGCGAATCTCTGCAGCTGGGTCAGAACACTCAAAGGTACGTGTTGTACCGTCTTTGATAGTCATTTGATGATTTTTGCAGAAGAGCTCAATCTTAGGATCATAGCCCAAGAAGGAGTAACGGCCCCAATGATTACTATTATCCGCACTTTCAAGCAAGTACGTATGACTGCTCACTTGTTTTAACGCTTTCAACACGCTAATCGGTGTGCGTACGTCGGATAAAATTTCCATATATACAGGCACGATATCGTAGCCCGGTGCGATAGCTTTCACACGGTCTAAACTAGGAAAAATCATGAGAACCTCCATCTGGCGTTTGCCAATAAAAAAACTCGCCCATGACAATATAACGTCAAGGACGAGTCTATAGTTCTATTTTTACAAGAGTATTAGAAAATACTTGTATTATGCTATAAATCGCGGTACCACCTTGTTTGAATGCAGCGCATTCCTCTTTCGCAGGATACTAACATATCCCTCACGACTAACGCTCGTGTGACGTCGCACCATACTAGGAATGAAATTCATTCTGTTCCATGCGCCCTCGGTGGTCCATTTAATAAGCTGCGTACTACGGGTTCTCAGCTAATCCCGCTCTCTGTGAGTGCATTTCCTATTTTTATCTCCACCTCATCGGTTTCTTTTAGGCGAGTATAAAATTATAATCTGATTATAATGTTTCTATAGAATGAAAGTCAAGAAAAATCTCAACTTTCACCTTATCCTTACATTCGTTCATCATCTAATATCCATATATAATCCAATTATTGATTTCCCCTAGTCCCCTCCAAATTCAGAATATTGATATTGTATTCCTCTAAACACTAATAGTATACTGAAACTACATATGTTATCAGCTTCTACTGATATTATGCGGAGGAGAGAGCATGAGTTTTTATTTCACTGATCAAATACAGCAGTCTTTCAATAAAATATTCCATCAATGTAATAAAGATATCGCTTGGGAGGGTAAGGCTGAGCTTGATGCCCTTGTGAAACTTGACGAGGAAGGCCAAAAGGTTCCAGGTATTGGTGATGTGTACGCTATTTTGGCACGCGTCTATTCTAGCCCTCAGTTCACCTGGATTGAAGCAGGTTTCCCCGAGGATGATACTAAGGCGTATAGTTATTTACATACGGCTATTCGCAAAGGCAGTGCCATCGCTATTTTACAGGCTATGCGTACCTCTGGTGCCCTTACACCTACTATTGAAAAAGAGATGCCTATAACGAAGGACCAAGCATTCCAGCGCGTCTATGAGGGCGCCCAAAAGGGTTGTTCTTACTGTGCATACGCCATTGCCAATGTATTCCAATGGGGCGATTACCGCCTCTTGCCATCTGCACGAAAGATAGTTAATGAAGGTGAACCATCTGGTGTTGTCCATTTTTTTAAATCTTTATTTGTACAAGTAGATCAACGTAGATTGGCAAATAAAGTAACGGCCATTGCGCAGCAATGGTTACATAAATCTGCAGCGGCAGGTCTTGTCATTGCGTACCGCAACTTGCGCCTTACCTATGCCGAGCAAAATAATAAGGCAATGGAAGAACAAGTTATTTTTGAAGGGACTGCAGCAGGTTTGCCACTCATGATGTATTTAGCAGGCGATATTTGTAAGTCTCGCGGGGAGCATGAACGAGCACTCGAATATTTTGAGCGTGGCGTAACCATGAATAATGGCATGTGTTTGCGTGAAGCTGCCGAGTACTATGCAAAACCATGTGAGTCTAACAAAAGAATCCCTCAGGATATTCAAAAGGCCCTCAAATACTACGAGCGTGCTGCTATAAGCCCAGATTATTTAGACTTTAACGACCACGCTTACGTTACAATGCAAGCCATCATTCTTCGCACATTAAATATCGATGGTCAGTCCCAAGACTGGTCTCGCATCGCTCACTTATTACAACAACCAGCGATTTACACTCTCGATGCGATTTGGCCGTATCTCGCTTATGTATTTACTTTCAAAAAAGGTAATACCCCTGCCATAAGAACCGCCATAGAGTGCGTTAATCAGGCTAGCAAATGTTTCGATAGATACGGTAGTTATGACTATGCTGACCATCTATGGCAACTGGCCGCCGGCTATTGCTACGAAATTGGTGCCATTACAAAAGAACCTGATTTAGACCAAGCCGTTACGTTTTACGAGCATGCTCGTGAAAGCATCAATCGTCTCAACACAAGCAACGATAATTGTTTTGGTACTGGTGAGCCGCTAGTAATTCCTGACGAAGCATCTGAGCGATTAGAAGCATTCGAACTCGTTAATGGCCACTATCAGTACAAAGAAGGAATAACGCAATCTTCTACAACATGTAATCCTATGCCCCCTGCTTGGCCTCAAAACTCCGTAGATGTATTAGAAATCTTTGAGGACTCTACTACTGGTTGGCGCACCAATAGATACGACTGGAATTTCATTCAACGAGAATGGGATACACAAAAATATCTCAGCTTTATCATCTACGATAATCGCCAATCCATAGAAAACGTAATTTACGATGTGTACAGTATCGTTATGTTCCACAATGAAGATACAAACTCTTGTACTATCTATCTATACGGCTACATTGAGGAGCCTAGCGAACTAGATGAAAACGTGGATCCTAGAGTATATGAAATAAGATACTTTAAAGAAATGTCCATTCCTGCAGGTCTCGCTTTAATTAAAGACTTCTATGATCATGCTACATTGCCTGTGATTGATGAAAGCTGGGAGAAACAGTACAAAAACACTACGCCTCCACGAGAATATGTATTAACTTGTGACAACGATATCTTCTACCTCAATCAATATGAATATCCAAACCAAATGATTAAGGATGCCTTAGAAGGCGTAGCGAATGGCAAGTATAATATTATTGAGGTTCGCCCTTCTAGCCTTGATGAGCAATGTATTAGCTATTACATCGAGCGCGCAAAAGGTAAAAACTTACGCATTCGACTCTATGCCACTGTAGATGAGGACAACGAATATGGCTTTGAACGAGAGTCTTGCAACTTAACCTCCATCAACTACTGGATTCAGGAATCTATAACTAGCAATAAGCTTCCTGACTTAAGCGATTGGGATGAAATTAAAAAGAAATAAGGATATCATTTTATTAAGAATATACTAAAACTAAGAAAGGCGGGATACTTTGGAAACATGGAAACGAACGGTGTACATCAGTTTAGTCTGTGTATTCTGTACAGCCTTTGGTGTAAGCCAGTTAGCTCCAATTCTGCCTTTATACTTTCATGATTTAGGCGTACAAACTCCAGAAGCTATGTCCTTATGGTCTGGGTTAGCCACTGGCGCAACTTATATAATCGTTTGCTTAGCAGCACCATTTTGGGGGCGTGTGGCCGACAAAAAAGGTCGTAAAATTACATTAATACGATCTAGCTTTGGCATGGCATTATGCAATGTATTAATTGCTTTTCAAACTACACCTGAAGGGGTTGTTTTAATCCGGCTCGTCCAAGGTCTAGTAAGTGGCTTTTACTCGGCATCAATTACATTAATAGCTTCAGAATCACCTATTGAGCGGACAGGTTGGGCCTTAGGTTTATTAGCATCTGCTAATCTTGCTGGTTCACTAATAGGGCCTTTATTGGGTGGATATATTGCAGATACAGTAGGCATTCGCAATGACTTCATCATCGTCGGTACGCTCATGGGTTTAGCTGGTGTGCTGGCTACTATATTCATCCATGAAAATTATATACCACAACCGAATCCTGAAAAACTTTCCATCCGTAAGTTGAAAGAGCAAATACCGGAATTTAATAGTATTGTCGCATTATGTGTAGCGTCCTTTATCTATGCAATATGCATCATGTCCTTACAACCTGTTATCTCTGTATATATTAAGGGAATCGTTCCTAGTGATACAGAAAATCTAGCATTTATTGCAGGCGCTGTATTCTCCGCTATGGGTATTGCTCAACTTATGAGTAGTTCTCCACTAGGTAAATTAGTCGACAAGATTGGGCCACGGAAAGTATTAGTAGTATCTCTTATTTATGTAGGGATTCTAAATATCCCTCAAGCATATGTTTCTGATGTATATCAACTGGCAATCATCAGGTTCCTACAAGGTTTTGGTTTAGGTGGCATGTTGCCTGCCTTAAACACTTACCTCTCTTCAAAAACGCCTCGAGAATTTACAGGACAAGTATTTTCCTATAATCAGTCTTGTTTGTTTTTTGTTATTTCTTAGGGTCTGTTGGTGGTGCTAGCCTTATGGCATGGCTAGGCTTTACTACCCTATTCTGGGTTAGTGGTGGCTTATTTATTATTTCCGCTCTCTGGATTGGCTTCAAACTTAAATAATATAAAGACATATAAATAGAACCCTATCATGATTGAACTGCACCTCCAAAAATTGGACACAATTTTTGGGGTGCAGTTCATTTTGATCACAATAGGGTTCTTTTATTATGTATTCTAAAATTTAACGTCTTTAATATACCTGTAATTTATGAATTTATAGTTTTACAGCTACATTTTAATCTAATCATAGTAACAAGAGCATAATCACTACTGTAGCAATAATACATGGTACAGCATTGCGTTTTGCCATTTCCATAGGGTTAATACCTGCAAGGCCAGCAATGATAATACCTGCACCTGCTACTGGACTCATACTACGACCAATGCCAGCACCTAATTGGGCCATGGAGCCGAGTTGCATGATGCCATAGCCAAAGTCTGCCGCATGCGGTGTAACAGCTCCGTTAAAGGCAAGGGCTGCTGCATTACCAGAACCAGAGATAACAGCTAATAAGAATGGACCAAAGGCTGCACCGATTTGGGCGATTTGTTGAGAGTTCTTCATACCATCAATGAGTGCACTTGTAAGTCCAATGTACTGCATACCCGCAGTAAAGGCTGCCGCCGCAGCCATAAGACCGACTACATCACACATACCATCGCCAGTACCGCGGAAGAATTTCTTAACTGCTTCCGTTACATTAGGACGTACGGCAATAATACCAATAGCTGTACCAATGAGCATAGATACAGGAACAGAAATTTCAGGAATCACTGCTACTTGTTTACTACCGAGTACGAGTAATACAAGCGGAATGATTGGGATGATAGCATATAAATAATTTACTTTAAATTCTTTGCCTTCTTCCGCGTTAGCATCTTTTAATACATATCCTGTATTTTCCTTTTTAACAATAGCTACGATATTGAGCAAAATAGCTGCTACGACAATGCCAATAATAGCTTGCATAGAGAAGCTCGCGATAACGGTCATTACGTCTTCACCGGCAAGTTGTGCTACTTGAGGGTTAAACATAAGACCAGGGCTCAATGCACTACCCCAAGTGCCTAAGAAAATAGCAGAGCCTGCCATCGCTGGATGCACACCGGAGCGAATAAGTGCAGGAATTAATAGAGCACCTACTGCCGCTGCACAGCCTGCCGCTGTAGGTAACGCAATGTTGATCAAGAACGTAATAATAACAGCACCAGGGATGATGATTTTAGTCATCTTTTTTTAAGGCCTGCAGAGATGAAATATACCATGTGCTCTGTACATTTTGTATACTCCATAACATAACTAAAACCAAGCACTGTACAAATAGTTGGTACAAGACCTGGATTTGTAAGCTCTTTTACAAAGGCTGTCGTACCAGCACTAAGCTGCCCACCTATAAAACACATTAATAAGCCCGATAATAACAACACGAGCCGTGTTTCAAACTGCTTAATAATGGCAATAAACGTTGCCAATACGATAACAATACCAGCAATAACCATAATCTCTCCAATCCATGTATTCCCTACCAATAGCAAGTATTCTCTGCCATTGTATTACGGAATACACCCTTCTAACCACGTAAAATATGATATCTTAGCTAGTTAACACAGATCTAACTAAATTATATCTACATCAAATATTACACCGCACTCAACCTAGTTAAGTTTAGTACTTTCTAAGCTAAGCCTTCTTAGCACCGTATCTAATATCTTAGCTCCCGTAACGATGTCATCCATATCTGCAAGTTCAGCTGGATTATGACTAATACCTTCACGGCATGGGATAAAAATCATTCCTGTAGGAACATCATCAGCCCAATGCATAGCATCATGACCAGCACCGCTTGGCATAGTCATATAGTCTACGCCTACAGACTTAACAGCCTCTTCAATTTCTCGAATCATAACCGGATGCATCGCCACCGGATGATCTTGTGCAACAGGCTCAATCGTATAGGATAAACCTCGTTTCTCTGCAATAACATCAATAAATTCCTTAATGAGGGTAACTACAGAATCTCGGGCCACCTTAGAAATACTGCGAATATCTACGCCCAGTTTAACGGCCCCAGGAATAACGTTCATCGCTCCGGGCACAACCTCTACTACACCGACTGTACCCACCACTGGAGGCTCCTCTTGCATAGATGCAATCTCCTCAATACCGAGAATGATTTTAGAAGCCCCACAGAGTGCATCATGACGCAAGTTCATTGGTGTGGCCCCACTATGATCCGCATTACCACGAATGGTTACATAGAACCGCTCTGGTGCGGCAATACCAGTTACAACGCCGATCGGTTTCGCTTCGTGTTCTAGCACCTTACCCTGTTCAATATGTATTTCAGTGAAAGACTTTACAGGTCTCTTATATTCCATATGCTCAATAGCATCTGGATTTAAATTACGCTCTTTTAATGCTTCATACAAGGAAATGCCTTGTTTATCTACTAAGCGATGTAAATCTTGCAATGTCAATTCACCGCGCATAGCTTTACTACCCAATGTGGCTGCTCCAAAGCGGCTAGACTCTTCACACATAAAGTCTACTACTGCAATGGTATGGTCATGTTCAAAACCATCATCAGTCATACTGCGAACCGCTTCGATAGCAGATAATACACCTACAACACCATCATAATTGCCCCCATTAGGCACGCTGTCCGTATGAGAACCAACCATGACAACCGGTAAATCAGGATTCTTACCAACCTTATAGCCTATAACATTCCCGAAACCATCAGTTTCCACGGTGAGTCCCGCATCAGTCATACAATCAATAATATATTGGCGCCCTTCCCAATCAGAATCGGTGAAAGCTAGACGATTTATACCTTCACCAGGTGCAGTCAACTGTGCCATAGCATCAAAGTCCTTAGCTAAACGCTCTCGTTGGATCATATAACACCTCACAATCTAATCCCCATATTACATCTAACTTATAGCCCACTATACATATTTCTATGCATCCATCTATATAGTTATGCATCTATATAGTTATGCATCTATAGTTTGGATGTAAGCATCACAATATCTCAATCAATATAGCCTATTTTAAATAGTGCGTAGCAATTGTACCTAATGCAACAATGCCGTTTAACATATCTTCTTCATCGATATCGAATAATGGATTGTGATGAGGTGCTTTAATAGCTGAGCCCAATACCATATAGGTTGCTCGACCACCACGATCAATAACACGATTTAAGAAGTACGCACAGTCTTCACTACCGCCGCCGCTATAATCGAATGGAACTTCTTTAAAGATACCTAATGGTTCAATGATAGATTGTACTTCGCGAGCTAAATCATCGCTAATACGGCCTGCAGGAGTTTCACCTTGTTTTGTAATTTCAAAGGTACAATCATGCATTTCTGCAGCACCTTTAATAATTGTCTTAGTGCGTTCAATCATATAATCATTGATCTCTGTAGTAGCACCACGAGTTTCTAATTTAAGTGTTGCTACATCAGGAGTAACATTGCGACCTGTACCACTTTCAAAAACACCTACATTCATGCGAGATGCACCTTCACTATGGCGAGCAATGGCTTGTAAGTTAATAACAGCTGTACAGCCTGCAAGCATGGCATTTTGAGCCTTTTCTGGAGAACCACCTGCATGAGAAGAATAGCCATGGAATACAGCATCAAGTTTTGTAGTCGCTAAAAAGCCATGATCACTACAAGCAAAGCAATTAGATAACTGTTCATTAAATCCGATATGCATGCCGAACATCAAATCTACATCATCTACTACGCCAGCCTTTACCATCGCTTTAGCACCACGCACGCCTTCCTCTGCTGGTTGGAAGATCATTTTAATAGTACCCTTCAAGCCTTCCTTATGTGTAGCAATATATTCAGCAAGACCAAGGCCCATTGTCATATGTGTATCATGACCACAAGCATGCATAGCCTTCTCATGTCGGGAACGGAAACCATTCTTAGCAGGAGTATGGTTAGATGCTTTAGATTCGATTACATCATTGGAATCCATATCTGCACGGAACGCTACTACAGGACCCTCATCACTAAACTTCATGGTTGCCACAATAGCTGTTTTACCATAGCCCATCTTCTCTACTAGTTCAGGATCAGCACCTTCATCCATAGCACGAGCCATTGCTGCTTTCATAACATCCTCGCTAGGCAAGCCCATACGAGAATCTAAATCAAGCACTTCTGCACCGAGTGCCACATCATAACCTAAGGCAATTAGCTTTTCAGCTACTTTAGCGGCAGAACGATATTCGAGCCAAGCTGGCTCTGGATACATATGAAAATCACGACGTAAAGCAATAAAATCATCGCGGCGTTGTTGTACGAAATCTTTTACAGACATAGGAACCTCCTAAAAATTAATTAGTACTTATATATTAACTATATGAATAGATAAGTAAATAGTCAACCAAATAGGTCATGTATACAATATAAAGAGACTAGCTATGATATAATAATAGTAACAAAGGAGGTGCCTATGACATTAAATGTTAATAAAGAAAAACTCACCATTTTAGATGTACAATTTGATAATTATGAGGACTTTGATGCAGTTTGGTATGCCGTAGGTTCATCTATGATTGAAGACTTCACTCCTACAACTGAATCAGTTCTAGAATTAAAAAATTATGTTACAAACAGAAGGAAGGAACTACAAATTGGCTAAGAACCAATACGAAGGTTACCAGTACATAGATTTAGATAATTTCTATACCTATGAAAATTCATTTGTATTAATAAATAAACAAAACATTCTAGATCCTAACTTAGCAAAAAATAATGAGCATTTATATGTATCAAAACGGCTTGCAGATTTATATATGTTACCAATTCCAGTATATTCTATGACTGATATACTAAAGCTCCATAAGTATTTATTCCAAGATGTTTATTCTTGGGCCGGTCAATATAGAAAAGTTAATATTACAAAGAGTGGCAATCCTTTTATGTCGATACAATCATTTAGCTCTGCCGAGAACTTTATAAATGATTTGCTAAATACATATCATCAAAAAACCAATACAAAAGAAAGTATAATTAAGAACTTAGCTAAAATCTTAGATTGCCTAAATTTCTTTCATCCATTTAAGGAAGGTAATGGTCGCACACAACGTGAAGTTATTCGAGTATTAGCATTATCAAAGGGGTATAAAGCTCAAATTCGTGTTTCTGAAGATGATACTGTATATAATACCTATATGGACGGAACCGTACATGGCGACTTACAGAAACTAGAACTATTATTTGAAAAAATATTAGAAAAAATATAATATTTGATTACAAAAAACACATATACCTCATGGTATATGTGTTTTCGTTTGTTTATTTCATTTCTACTTTATTCAGTTTTTCTAGTACTTCTCGTTTGATTTGACGGTGTCGATCCCAAGCGATAATGAATACGGTTGCAATGATGCAAATCATGCCAAAAATACCGACCAGCGTAAAATGATTCCCTAGCAATACCCATCCAAAGATCGCTGCTGAGATTGGTTCTAATGATGAAAGTATAGAGCCTTGTATAGCACCAATGAGTCTAACCCCTTCCATATAAGCATTAAAGGATACGACCGTACCAAGTATGATGATGGCGAATAATCCTAACCAGGTCATGCCATCCCAGAGGGCTTCTGATTCAACTTGTTGAAACATAGCTAAGGATAAAATACCACAGATAAACATGGCAAAGCCCACAATGGATGTGGTGCCATATTTCTTTAATAGCTCAATAGGTTGCAATGTATATACACAGATACTAGCTGCCGATACAAGCCCCCAGAATAAAGCAAGCACATTAAAGTTAGAAACATCTAGCCCTTCTTGCATGACGATACAGAGTGTTCCCACCAAGGCTAATATAATACAGAAAAACTCTGGTACAGATGGCTTTTTAAAGTATCTCAAAAACAAATAGATGATGATCAGCGTAGGCGCAACATATTGAAGGACCGTAGCAATACCGACGCCTGAAATGGCAATGGCCTTGAAGTATGAGTACTGAGATAAAGCAATACCTAAAATACCAAATACTAATAATTTCCCTACATCCTTAGGTTCTGTAAAGATAGAGAAAATACGCTTACCCTCCCTTATATAAGCAAGTCCTATCGTCAATATACCAGCTATGAGCAAACGCGCTTCTAGTAGCCACTCCACATTGATATGCTTTGCATTTTCAAGGAATTGTACAGATGTGCCTGAAAGCCCCCAAAATAGGGCTCCTAAAATGGCAAGGGCCATACCTTTCCATTGTTTTTCCTCCATACAACCTCCTATCACAACTACTTTCACATTATGTACAATCATAACAAAGAGGCCTCTAAACCGCAATATCCAGCAAAGAGACCTCAAACTATGTACGTTTTTCTAGAGCAATTATAATAACTGTAGCAATAATCATGGCCATGCCAATTAACCCTAATGCACTAAATTGGTTGTCTAACAAAGCCCATCCAAAGAAAGCCGCCGAAATCGGTTCAATAGATGACAGGATGGATCCTGGTACTGCACCTATTCTCTTAACACCTTCTAAATAAGCATTAAAGGATACAATGGTCCCCAAAAAGACAACATTGAAACAGCCAATAACAGTCCAGACATCCCACATAGCATACGAATTTGGCTGATGAAATAAAATAGCAGCAACAATACCACTGAGAAGCATACCAAATCCTACAATCGGCAAGGTTCCATATTTATATAGTAAATCTACAGGAGAAACACTATATACAGAGACGCCTACAGCAGATAAGAGGCCCCACACGAGCACTGCCAGCGGGAATCGCTCCATAGAAAAGCCATCATTCCCCATCAAACAAATCGTACCTACCAAGGCCAGTATAACGGAAATAATTTCCCCTTTAGAGGGCCTTTTACCATAACGGGCAAGCATATAAATAATAATCATGGATGGCGCCAAGTATTGAAGCACCGTCGCAATACCGGCCCCTGCCAAAGCAATGGATTTAAAGTATGTATATTGGCATAAAGCCATGCCAAATACGCCAAAAACGATAAGCCCTACCGTATCTTTTAAACTACGAAAGACATGGAAGATAGAATTACCATATTTAAACCATGCATAGATAACGGTCAATAATCCCGCTGTAATTAATCGCATGGTGACTAGCCATTCCAAGTTCATATCCCTAAAGTTACTTAAGAACTGTACTGAAGCACCTGATACGCCCCATAAAACAGCTCCTAATAGGGTTAGTAAGACACCTATAATTTCATATCGCTTCATAGGATTAGTCGCCTAAGAGATCTACATGTACTTTTACAACAACCTTGCGAATTTTAATAGGCTTATCATTAACAGCTAATAGTGGTCTATGGATATCAGATGGGAAGAATACTGTATAATACCCTTCTGGGCAATGGATGTGTCCTTCATCGACAGCTTCATTAGGATAGAAATAGCAATCACGATCTGGATAAGACTCCACAGGCTTTACGAGGCCTTTATCTACAAAAAAGCCCATATTTTCTTCCCCATCTACCATGAATTGAATATCTACATAGTTGCGATGAGACTCAGGTTTTGTAGTTTCAAACAATTTTGTTTCTACATCGTCTACATTGGCGTACATCATGTCCCCTTCAATGGCATGACGGCCGCCTGGCAATGCTTTCAAGTCTGTATTTTTTAAGAAATCTAAAGCTCGTACGATGGCTTTAGGATAGCCCATTTTTGTATAATCTGCAGTAATGCTAGAGAAAAACATATACGATCCTTTCTCGATATATGGAAATAATACCCGATACATAAGCAATTATATTATCTTAATGTTAGCACATATATACATAAAGGACTAGCAATTCTATTATTTCCACTGCATCTATACATACCAATGATTAGTTCCCCATATTCTCCAGTATCGATTAAGCTCTATCCTAATCTATTTCAAATATAGTAAAAGCCCTCCATACGCTACATATATGGAGGGCTCGTGTAAAATACTATTCAAATTTATGACTTACGTCAATTGTTATGCTATTAAGTTGTTACGATATGCAATTATCTATTCAGTTGTAGTGATTCTAACTGTATTTGATACAGTACGTGGACATGTTCTTAACTTTATTCTTGAGTCTTACGAGCAGCGATAATTTCTTCCGCTTGCTTATGTGGAACCTCTTCATAAGTATAGAACTGACGGTTAAATACGCCTTGTCCTTGAGTGATAGAGCGCAATGCAGTTACATAGTCGGCCATTTCAGCCAATGGTACTTGTGCTTTAACAACAGAAATACCTGTTCTTTCACTTTGTTCCATGCCTAATACACGACCTCGACGGCTATTCAAATCACCCATGATGTCGCCCATGAAAGCATCCGGTGCAAACACGTTAACTTCATAGATTGGTTCTAATAGGACTGGTTTCGCCTTAGGAATTACATCCTTGATGGCCTGTGACGTAGCTACTTTAAATGCTAACTCTGAGGAGTCTACGCTATGGTAAGATCCATCCAAGAGTGTCACTTGCACGCCAATCATAGGATATCCCGCAATTAAGCCTTTATCTAGGGTTTCTTTGGCACCCTTTTCCACTGCTGGTATGTATTGTTTAGGTACAGCACCACCAAAGATTTTGTCTACGAATGCAAATTCGCTTCCATCGTATAATGGGTCCACTTGAATCTTAACGTGACCATATTGACCATGACCGCCACTTTGTTTCTTATATTTAGACTCGGTTTCAGCGGAGCCTTTAATGGTTTCGCGGTATGGAATATATGGAGTCACAAGTTTAGCTTGTACGCCATATTTACGATCCATTTTGTTGAGGATATGCTCGAGATGAACCTCGCCCATACAATCGATTTGTAGTTGACGGGCCTCAGCATTTTTCACTACTACGCAAGTAGGATCTTCTTCTGCTACTTTTAGAACAGCACCAGCTAATTTTTCCTCCTCACCTTTTTTCACAGGTTCTAATGCTACTGTGTATAGAGGTTGAGGGAAACGGATAGCGTCGTATGTCACTTTAAAGTCAGGAGCAGTTAATGTATCGCCAGTCTTAGCATTAGCCAATTTCGGTATCACTACGATATCGCCAGCTTTAGCGGCAGATACAGGGATTTGTTGCTTCCCGATAAGGGTAACCATCTTGCCCCATTTTTCTTCTACACCTTGGTTTACATCATAAAGGCGGTCGCCTTCTTTTAGTTCACCAGAGAAGATACGTACAAAGCTTTGTTTGCCTGCGAATGGGTCTAACAATGTTTTAAATACGAATGCAGTTAAAGGTTTATCTACATGTACTACACATTGTTCGCCGGTTTCCGCATCAGTTGCGGTCATCACTTTTTTAGTTGCATCCGGCATGTAACGAATCATACGATCCAATACTTGATCTAGGCCAATACGAGATGTGGCACTGCCACACATGATTGGGCACACACGGCCACTAATCATCCCTTCACGCAAGCCTTGGCGAATTTCCTCTAAGGATAATTCTTCGCCTTCTAAATATTTTTCCAACAATTCATCGCTACCTTCAGCCGCGGCTTCTACGGTCATTTCCCGAATTTCTTGAGCCTTTTCGATAAGGTGAGCTGGTACAGCAATCTCTGTTGGTTGGCCGTCCTTGTAAGTAAACGCAGTCATTTTTGCTACGTCTACGACGCCTTCAAAGTTGGCGCCTTCACCGATAGGAATCTGCAATGGCATAATGCCTTTGCCAAATAATTCCCGCATTCTTTCAATAGTACCGAAGAAATCGGCACCATCCACATCCATTTTATTGATAAATGCCATGCGTGGCATTTGTAATTCAACTGCATAATCCCATGCGCGAACTGTGTCAGTTTCTACACCAGATGTGGCGGATAGTACCATTAACATACCATCGCACGCCCGCAAAGCGGCACGAACTTCGCCATGGAATTCATTATAGCCTGGAGTATCTACGAAGTTAACCTTATGGTCATGCCATTCACATGGAGCCATGCCCAATTGGATTGTTACGTTACGTTTAATTTCTTCAGGTTCAAAGTCCATAATATGTTTATTGTCTTGGCCTTTACCTACGAAATCAACCGCACCAGAGGTTAACAACAAAGATTCGACAAGAGCTGTTTTACCCGCACCATCGTGGGAAACAACAGCAACATTTCTAATTTTATCACTACTGTACTCTTTCATCGGAATCGCCTCCTTAATGGCAAATTACGGCTTTTGCTAATACATTTCGACACACAAATAGAAAAGTCCTCTTTTTTCGAAAAAATTTATCAAAAAAAGAGGACTCTTTATTAATATTAATTTATATATGAGTATTATCTACCCACTAAAGAGGCACAGCCGCCAAGAAGTGCCATGAAGATTGCCCAGATAAGAACAAAGATAATGGATGTAATGATACAGGCAATGAAAACTTTCATTTTAGTAAGCATGACCTGTCTTGCCATAAGTTCTAAGGATACCCAGATAGAAATAATAATTAATGCCACGGTTCCTACAAAATATACGAAACCTGCAATAGCACTACTATCGGATGCTAGACCTAATATGCCCATTAAAACCAAGATTATCGTATAACCAATACTAAATAATAGTACGCCATACCCTTGTAGATACCAACTAACTTTCATAATGGCTTGTACATTGTCGGTACCACCCATTTTAGTAATAACCCAGTTATATACATAGGAACCGATGGCAACCATCACAAAGGACCAGCCGATACTAATAAGCCATGCAAAGATGAATATAAAGCTGGCACCGATACCGAGTAAATAGGTTAAAGCAGTAAATTCATTATGAGGGAGAAAGGGAATTAACATAGTCCCAAATAAAGCCAATATAATATATGGGATAGCCCACAAGAATACAGTGCCCCAGAATCCTTTTTGCAATGTCCCCGATTGTACAACTTGATCAATACCGCCTTTAAACGGATTCGCAAATAACTGCCAAAAATCAGAATACCATTTTGTCTCCATAATACACCTCATGTAATGGGGCCCCATCTATATATAGATAAAACTACCCCAAAACTTATAATAGGATCAATGAATTAGATACACAGAGAAAACTAAAACTCTCCCGTCCGTTTACCGTAATGTTTGGAGTCACCATTTTGCTTCCAGCCAACGGTATCACCAATGGACATAACGCGGCGCGTTAAGCAGTCTTTACATTTGTCTGCATTATCATCTACGCAAGGTTTGTTATCATATAACAAATACTTTGCCCGATGTTCAGGAATCGTAATGATAGGCATCAAAATATTGGCACCTGCAGCAAGTCCCTTTTCACGGCCCAGTTTATCCAAAGCTTGTAATGCCGTAGTAGCTGCAATATTGACATCTTTCAAGAATAAGCGGGTTAACGCAATCATCTTAAGGCCTAATTGAATACGGCGCAATTTACCAGTTTCATCATCGATGCCCATAGCTAATGCTTCTTGGCCTAGCGGCGTATCATGATGTACCACATACGGACCCATGCCGATCATGTCGATATCCATGTCGCGATAGAACAAGATATCGTTCACTAAATCTTCCTCTGTTTGGCCTGGCAAACCAATCATGACGCCTGTACCTACTTGGAAACCTACGCGGCGCAAGCTACGTAAGCATTCAATGCGCGTTTCAAAAGAGTGTAGTTCATCTTGAGGATGAATTTTATGATATAGCTCTTTATTTGTTGTTTCAATGCGCAATAAATAACGGCTCGCACCGGCTTCACGCATGCGGCGGTACGCCTCCTCGCTTTGCTCCCCTACGCACATCGTAATGCCAAGGGAACCATCGCCGATGGCCTTAATATCGCGAATGAGATCTACCACATAATCGACGAATATATCATCACTGCGTTCACCAGATTGTAACGTAATAGAACCATATTCATGGTCATACGCCCACTGTGCCATCTTGATAATATCTTCTCGATTCATATCAAAGCGTTCCGTCTTGTCATTTTCACGACGGATACCGCAGTAATTACAATTCTTAATGCATCGGTTCGAAAACTCGATGAGGCCCCGATAATACGCTACAGGCTTTACATATTTCGCCTTCACTTCGTAAGCCTTTTTATATATTAACTGCAACTGTTCTTCATCAGTTACAGACATTAGAAATCTTAGCTCATCCTCTGTTAGCCATTCATCGCCGACGAGGTCTTTCTCGAGAATGTCTTGCACTTGCAAATAATCACTTCCTTTCATAACGAACCGTCATCGATTCGCTTGGTATAGTAATGGAATCTATGTCAGTGACACAGGTAAACCCATTCACTTCGCGCGGCAAATCCCGCACATGTTTCACTTGTCGAGTTAAACATTCGTGAGCCATCATACCACGACTCATTTTTGAGGACGTACTCATCTGTTTAAATGCATCGCCTCGTAACTCCCAAAATTCAACGGTCACTACCTTTGGATGGTTTACCATTTTGGCATATTCTTTAGACGCTAGATTGAGAATCCAATCTTCCTTGTGAAAGTAGGCATCTACCGCTTCACGCCACGTGTCATATAAGTTAATGCCTACCTTATCTACCATATCGAGTCGATAGTCTCTAACGCCCATCATAGGCTCTACAACGCCGTACAAGGCAGACATCACAACGAGGTGGCTTTCACCAAAGGCCTTGGCCTCATCAGACAAGTTCTGCCAGTCTAAATATTTGAAAGCAATACCATCGTAACTTTCACAAGCTAACCCAACAGGATGGGACTCAAAAGCTTGATAGAAATCAAAGATAGCCTGCGCCTTATCATCCTTGAGTTTCAAGGCCTTACCAAGGGCCGCCACATCTAGGGACTGTACATGTTTTACAATCTTTTGTGTAATATGCGGTTGAAATTGACCGTCTAGGACTGCAGTATGTACTGCCCCATCATTGCTAGTAACAGTAGTAATCGTTTTTGTCTTACTAGGAGAGAGGACGATTTTCATGGGATAATTCCGCCTTGATAGTTTCCTCTGTCAAATTGTCGATCAACTCAGGATTCCACAACATGAGAGGCACTGCCACAACGTGGCTCGCTTTCAATTCTTTACATAGTTTAATGCATTCTTTAAGGTAATCAGAATCTTCGTCCACAAGGTCACATACGATAACTACGTGACGACCTTTAAGATTGACACCTTCGTAATCGATGCTTTCAGCAGATACTGTAAGCATACCTGTTTCCAAACGACCTTCACTCATGTCGTTCAAACGAGACATCAACACATGTTCGAGCATAGTAGATACAGGTGTTACCACGCGACCAATGCCGATAAGAGCCTCAGGTTGGGCGTGAACAATAACTGTTTTCTTGCGTTTATCATTTCTAAAATCAACGAGAGCTTTTTCTAAAGCGCCAAAGAACACGAATAATTGCCAAGGATCAAAAGAACCTGTTTGGAACATGTCGATAACAGAGCCATCCTCATCCATATTTAGGCGCGTTAATAATTCCTCTGCAATGTCGTTTACTACAACACTAAAATCAGATTGCATTGCATCTTGTACTTTTACTTCGTCTGCCATTAGGTCCTCCTAATTTCTATCTATTACACTGGTGAGGGAATGTTCCCTACAGGATTTATACTATCTTTAATTGTAACATATTTTATAGCCCACATGGTTATTCATGGATACACTTTTTACATAACAACTATACCAGTTATATGACAAAGTAATTCTAATAAAATAATGTTGCATGATTAATGTAACTTTATAAATTTGAACACCTATAATACAAAAAAGACCGCTAACGCGGTCTTTTCCTATTACCCTACAATGAGTAGGTAAATATTCATAACGGTAACAACAATACCAATGCCCCATAATAGTACATTCGTATATGTATGATTCGCATATTGCCCCATCACCTTACGGCTACTCGTCATATAGAGCTGCAAGAAAATTGTAATAGGTAGTTGCAAACTCAAGAACATTTGAGAAATCAACAATGCTTGGAATGAATCAGTAACAAATACAATCAACAGCAATGCCGGAATGTATGTTAAAGCCAAGCCTAATCGAGTATGGAAGTCTTTCATATCGTAAGACTCACCAAACATGCCTGCAAATATACTCGCTCCAGCCATACCTGCTGTAGCAGAAGAGGCAAAGCCCGCAAAGAGCAATGCGATAGCAAAGATAGTACCTGCTGCAGGGCCTATGAGAGGTCGTAACAACTCCTCCGCCTGTTCAAGCTCTGTTACTTCAATGCCGTGAGTAAAGAACACTGCTGCCGCCAGTAAAATCATAGCGGAGTTAATCATCCACCCAATCCCCATAGAGAATAAGGTGTCTAGGAATTCATAACGCAATTGGCGCTTCATTATAGAAGGATCTTGCGTATTGAATTGGCGACTTTGGATGATTTCTGAGTGCAAGAACAAATTGTGAGGCATAATAACAGCCCCTAAGATACTCAAAATAACGAGCATCGATTCATTCGGAATCTTAGGATCTACCCAACCAATGCCTGCTGCCGCCCAATCTACATTGACCATATTGACCTCAACGAGGTAGGCCAATGCAATAAGGGATACAAAACCTGCAATAATCCGCTCCAGTTTTCGATAGGAGTTTGTAATGAGCATAACAGTACATATAACGGCCGTTAATACACTACCTATCAGAAGCGGAATGCCAAAGAGCATTTTCAATGCAATAGCAGCGCCGATAAATTCAGCCAATGCCGTCGCCGCAGCTGCAATGCCAGCTGTACTCAACACAAATCGAGATACATAACGAGGCAGGAATTCATAGGCACATTCTGATAAGCATTGGCCCCGTACAATGCCTAAATGAGCTACGTTATGCTGCAATAAAATCAGCATAATCGTAGATAGTGTTACTACCCATAAAAGTTCGTAACCATAACTAGCACCGGCCGCTAGATTAGCCGCCCAATTGCCAGGGTCGATAAACCCTACAGTTACGATAATGCCAGGCCCTATAAATTTAAAGGCCTCGCTCACCTGGTGCTTACCATTTTGGTGAACAGTAAACAACTGTTTCTTTAAGAAATCAATCATTATAACTCCTTATTAAGGGTTATAGAGTAAAGGTCATCTCCGTTTGCATGCGAGCATCGGTTTTAGATTTTGTATCCTTACCACCGGTATAACGGATGCGCACATTATTATTTACTTTAACACGAGAATCATCAATTTTGAATTTCTTCATTTTTTCTTTGATTTGTTCATCTGTTAAAGCGCGCTCTTCTGGTTTTGCCACTTCATCAGTAGCTGTATCTAAAGCCTCTTGTTGAGATTTAGATACTTGGTATGTTTTACCAGATTTCTTAGCTTTTTCAGCACGTTTTTCGTCTAATTTTTGACGGCGCTCTTGCGTAACTTTCTTGTCGCGACCGATACGATAGTCCATTACATCACGCATATTTTCTTGATAAATGCGCAATGCATATTGGCGATCATTTTCGTTCATTTGCTCTCGTTTGGTTACTACCTCATCGATAAGAGGCATAAGCTCATCCTTTGTATAGCTTGTATTGCCATCAAAAACAAAACCATGTGTATCTGTAATAGCACCGTGTTTAATTAGCGTTTGTAATGCCGTATACGTCCAATCATTTGGCGTAATTACACCAGCACTCGCATGAGGTTCTGCTTTACTAGAACTTCTTACAGTTTCTACATCAGCACTAACACCATCCACCATAGGACGTGCACTTGGAATAGCAATGCTTTCAGCATGAACAAAGCCAACAGAGGCAACAAGACATAATGTGCCGATACCGATAGCGCGACGAAGTAAATTCATGTGACGTGTATATTTCATATTCATAAGAGTCTCCTTAAAATTACATTTTATACAATCTATTATATGAAACCCCTTGTCATACGTCAACTCTATAACCTTACACGCCTGTATACATCAATATTTACAAGACCTTAAACTCATTTGAGTCCTTACACATTAAGGTCCATACCTAGTAAATAATACAATAAACAAAAAGACCTCACATCGCGTGATGTGAGGTCTCAGCATGGCGGAGGATTAGGGATTCGAACCCTAGCGACGGTAACCCGCCCTAACGATTTAGCAAACCGTCCTCTTCAGCCTCTTGAGTAATCCTCCATGCTTTACTGGGTAATCATATCATACCCAATAAGGCATTGTCAATCGTATTATTTCAACATGGATTCGATGAACCAGATTTGTTTTACTACTATATTAAATATAGTATTCTATGTAGCCATCGGGAATTTTCTTTTCCTCAGCCTTACCGTTATTAGTACGACGAGGTTTACGGACATACATATTTTCTGGATCCGTTTCAAAGATAACCATGTCTTTCGGGATATCATGTTTAATAACAAGGTTACAACCGATTTTTGTGCGCGCACCAATGGTAATATCCCCTAAGATTTTTGTGCCTGTACCGATGAGCACTTCATCTTCGATGGTTGGATGGCGTTTTACCTGTTTAGAGGACATACCGCCTAACGTTACTTGATGGAACAGTGTTACATTATCCCCTACGATGGCAGTTTCACCGATTACAACGCCCATACCATGGTCAATAAATAAACCGCGGCCAATCGTTGCACCTGGGTGAATTTCAATGCCCGTTACGTGACGAGAATGTAATGCCACACGACGCGCCAAGGTTGGCCACCCCGCCTTATAGAGGCGGTGTGCAAAGAAATGCCAGAATAAGGCCGTAATATGCGGATACGTCCAAATAACCATCCACACGCTTGTTGCGGCTGGGTCAGAATCCATTACGCGCTTAATATTATATTGAATTTTGCCCCATAATTCGCGCAAACCTTGCATCATAGTGACTCCATCTCAAATAACTCTACTCATATAATATATAGTATACAACATATGTGGTCTGTATTCCTATACATAAGACGTTTTATCTATGCGAAATCCGTTACTTTACATATTCGTTATTAGCAAAATCCAAAAGGGATAAATATTTTTCTACCCCATCTGGTGCAATAACCACTATATTTGCCTTTGGTTCTTCTCGTGCAATGCGCTTAGCCGCTACGATAGCTGCCCCCGCTGAAAGTCCAATAGAAACACCGCTTTCACGCATAAAGGTTTGTACTTCGCTAAAGGCGTCTTCATCGCTTACAGTTTGTACGCCGTCCATCAAGCTTTGGTCGAAGTTTTCAGGAATGAAGCCCGCACCAATGCCTTGAATTTTGTGAGGACCACCCTTACCTTCTGTAATGGCCGGAGATCCCGTTGGCTCTACGGCAATAGCTTTACGTTAGGATTATGTTCTTTCAATCGTTTTGTAACGCCTGTAAAAGTACCACCAGTGCCAATACCTGCTATGAAAACATCAACATTTGGCACTTGCTCTACGATTTCAGCACCCGTAGTACGGTAATGCATATCTGGATTCGCAGGATTTACAAATTGGCCCAAAGTAAACGCATTAGGATATTTCTCTAAGATTTCATTTGCTCGTTCAAGAGCACCCTTCATGCCCGTTTCTTTCGGCGTTAAGATGAGCTGTGCACCGTACGCCTTAATAAGTTCACGACGTTCTTTACTCATGCTTTCAGGCATAATAATTACAGTTTTAATATGTAAGATAGCGCCCACCATGGCAAGAGCAATACCTGTATTGCCACTTGTAGCCTCTACAATGATACTATCCTCATGGATACGGCCTTTCTCCTTGGCGTCTTGTAACATGCCAAGAACGGCACGGTCTTTCACAGAGCCACCTACATTATATTTTTCAAGTTTTACATAAATATTGGTATTTGGTAATTGATATACCGGCGTTTTACCAATCAGTTCAGTTGTTTGATTTGTTACTATGCTCATCTGATCCTCCCTCTAGCGACAGATGATAAAAATCGCCCTCAGGAATATCCCAAGGACGATATGTATTTCACCTTGTTACTCACTATACACTGGGTATAAACGTTTATGCATTCTGCTTAATACAACCATACTCTAACACCTGAATCAATTCATTGTCAAGAGAATGAGAATAGCTTTTAAAACCCTAAAAAATACAGGAAATAACTAGGTTTATCTATTTACTTGTAAGTACGTCCACCACCACATCCCATGTGATAGGCACGAATATGATGGCTAAAGATAATCCAATAAAGAGAACGGCCCCCACCAATATACTTAGACGAGGAACTAAGGATATGACAACGCTCTTGGCCAATCTATATGCTTTACTCAAGTCATGATGTAGCGCTACATGGCCCCATAAGAAGCCTGCCAGTACATAGGAAATAATATAAGGATCAAGAATCACATGTGTGGCTAGTTCATTATTGGTGTGCATAATGCGGTTTATAACAGGTGAAACTAGTACATTCACTAGCATAGCTAACACCTTGAACCACACAACGCAGACAATATATGTCCACATGCTCCTCTTGGTCATCCACAGCATGTATAGGAGTCCTATTATACTTGCCCCCAGCGAACCCTTCTTCGCTTTCCATGTATCGCTCCATCCAAGATGGCGGCGCCTTGCCCTCCTCTACTTGGCTGTAGTGAAAGGATAGATTTCTTTCACCATGGGCCACATCGACAAGCCCCAAAACTTGGAATACGACGAGCAAAAACAAGACAGCTACAACGACTTGGAAACTTTCACTAAAGAAAATATCCATAAAATCAACATCGAGATGGCCTATGTTCATAAGATTGCCGTATATATCGTAAAAGGCTAGATATACAGCATTTGTTAGGAACAGGTCCATAACAAATAGGAGCAACACAAAGATAACATAACCGTTCCATCGAGTCCATTTGCTTTGTGATTCTATATAGGTATTCGTCCCTACCATAATCGACGCAGGGTGTATAGACAAGGTCACACCGATCATAAAAAATGTTATGAACGATGTGACCATTGTTAAATATTCGTATGCCATATTAACGGTATGCTACGCGCTCTGGCTGCATGTCATGAAAATGAAGGCGCTCTTTTGCAGTCTTTTCCCACTCCGTACCAGGCTTGCCATAGTTTGCGTATGGATCGATGGACAAACCACCGCGCGGCGTAAACTTGCCCCATACCTCGATGTACTTAGGATCCATCAACTTCACAAGGTCTTTCATGATGATGTTGATGCAGTCCTCGTGAAAGTCCCCGTGATTGCGGAAACTAAATAGATATAATTTCAAAGACTTGGACTCTACCATTTTCTTATCTGGTACATAAGAAATGTAGATCGTCGCAAAGTCTGGTTGACCTGTCATAGGGCACAAGCTTGTGAACTCAGGGCAGTTAAATTTTACAAAATAATCATTGTCTGGGTGCTTGTTATCAAACGCCTCTAACACCTGTGGTGCATAATCAGTTGGGTAATCGGTCTTGTGACCTAACATCGTTACCCCTTGTAACTCTTTTTCAGATCTGCCGGATGCCATAAGGAACCTCTTTCTATAATACGATATAAGAAATAATTCGTGTGATACTTAATTATATCATAAGAAATTCTAGTTCTTATTTTCTAAAATGTATTCCATAAGAGGTTTCGCCTCATTATAATTACGGTTCTATATATGTAATTAATTGATAGAACAAAAAACATATATACAGCTTTAAAATTTTTTATTGTTAGCGGACATTCTTACTTTTCCCTTGATTCTCAATAACGGGAATATACTTTTTCTTTACAGCTTAAACGCTACAAAAAATCATAGAATTTCAATATACCTAGAACCGCTAAGAAATAAAAGAATACAATCCACACTACATACATCTGTTTCTTTCTAGCCCAATCATAATAACGACTGTGTGATGGCTGCCTGAATAGGGTAGCTGCAACTAAAACAGGTTGTAAAAACCAAGCCATAACAATTGGCACAGCTATGTAATCTAAGAAATAAAACATGCTAAAAGCATGAAGGGGTATGCAATAATTATCGCCCAAGAGATAAATTTAATAAAACTATAATTAGAATTAGCAATTAAAGATACTAGTAATGGTGAAAGTTTTTTTCTTAAGAGTATCTTATATATGATCCAATAGAGAACAATTGCCGAGTAAAAGATGACTACGAAAACTAAGGGTAAATGAATATGCACAAATACTAACTCCTTTTACGACTTAAATAGTTATAAATATAAGTCCATACTACATAGATCAAAAGGATTACAATATATAGAGTAACAAAAAAATAAAAATCGACTTCATCCTTGATCATTTCAGGATTTGTAACAATAGTAAAAGGAATAATTATAAGAAGGAAAAGTACAACACCCCTCACAAAATAATTGTAAATTTTTAAAAATAACATATGAGTATTTCTATCATTAAAACCACTCGTTTACAACACAACTAAAATTTTAATATTAATATATCATAAAATTTATATAAGTTTATATAATAAAAATTAGAACAGTCCATCATGATTGCCACATCCTTAACACCATATATCGGCTATGATAAGAGTACTAAGATAGTAAAAGGACGCTATAGTTCTATATCATTCAGTAACACTTATCACTGAAGATTAGACTATAACGTCCTATCGGGTTTAAATGATCATGATCTTAAGATTAATTCAAATATAATCATTTTTTTAAGAGCTTATATATAAAGTACCATCCCAACATAAATACTCCACTAATAATATAAGCACTACCATAGAAGTATATCCAAAACTCGTCACTGATAACCTCAGGGTCCATAACAAGCATTAATGTAATGCCTACTAAGAAAAAATCATTCCACCCCAAAAGATTAAATTAAATATTTTAAAAACATTTTCACCTCAATAATATGCTGACTCTTTTCAAGCACTTCTCGTACTTTTATATCTTCATTTTCTTAAACATCATTTGTCTGTATCCTTTTTCAAATCATATTTAATTCTATCTTTAGCATATGTAGGTTCAAGATATCTAATAATAGGTTAAAACGTATAAAAATATGTATAAGGCTACTAAAAATAACCAAGCATATACGCCCGCTTTAAAATTAGACTGATACATCTCTACTTTATCACTTTCAAACTCATTATTCTTAATCATAAAGTACATTCCAACTAAAGAAATCCCCATACAAAATATCCACCACAACAACATAGTGAATGGAGATATTAAATTACGTATGAAAAATATTCCAAATCCGAATACTAAGCTAAAAGTATAGATAATTCGAGCTAAACTAAGCTTACCTTTATGCGTAATAAGTTTGTATATGAAAAATATAATACCAAATATTATAATCAGATCTTGATACATTACTTATCTACATCCTTTTTCAAATTATATTTAATTCTATCTTTAACATATATAGGTTCAAGATATCTAATAATAGGTTAAAACGTATAAAAATATGTATAAAGCTACTAGAAATAACCAAGAGTATAAAGCACCTTTAAAAAGTTTTTGATGTTTTTTAGTTTTATCCACATCATAATGCTCACTACTAGGTATATAATACATTCCAATCAATGAAATCCCCATAACAACTGAAGACCAAAAAAATAATACAAATATCGAAACTACTTCATGAAGTAAACCTAATCCAATCCATATAGCCATACCTAACATTGCGACAATTCTAGCTAAAGTGAGCTTCCCTTCATGAGTAATTAATTTATATATAAAAAATATTATTCCTGATATTATAATTAAATCCTGAAGCGTCATTTGTCTATATCCTTTTTCAAATCATATTTAATTCTATCATCTATATTCCTTACTAAGTTTTTTTTGAGAGTCAACGGGATATTGCTTTATTTCCCCGCCAAAGGATCTGCTTTTCCTAAAGGATTAAAAAATGTACAAAGATTTTTCATCATATAACTCATTAGCAAAAATATCGCTTATTGTATGCCCCTCTAAACAGGGAATTGTTAAAAAAACATCTAAATCCGACTCTTTAATGACGTATTCATTATTAATCCATATATGTTTATGTGGCAGTAGATATTTTCCACCATGAGAAAAATCATTATCTACTATTATATTAACACTATTAGTTATAGGTTGAGATATAAAATTTATACCAGATATAGACATATGCTTATATAAATTGCATAAAATTTAAGTTTATAATAAAATTTTCATATATATTTGGTAACGTTAATACATTCAGAGAAATATAACACCTTATGGAGGTCCCTTATGAAATTAAAACAGCTTATTTTATCTAGCATCGCTGTAGGTGCACTAGCTTTCACATTTGGCGTTGCACAACCTGCACAAGCAGCTATTGGCATGGAGAATCCAGGTCCAGCTATGAACCTTGAAAAACCAGCATCTGTTACAACTGCCCATCATATCAATGTAGATGGTAAGGTTGTAGAGCCTATTAATGGTCAGCAAAATGTAATCTATGTAGATGGTCAACCGCTCGTAGCATTGCGCCAAGTGTCTGAAGCATTGGGCTATAAAGTAGCATGGGATGAACCTACTAAGACAGCATTAGTAGACATGAACATCGCTACACTAGCAATCCAACCAGACTCTGCTAAAGTAGTACGCCATGGCAAATTAAAGATTATCAACCTTGATACATCCGAAACCTTCTTGCCTGCAGCTCGCAAAGTAGACGGCACAATCTTTGTAAAACCTCAAGTGTTCAAATTATTATTGAACGACGTGAAAATTACAAAGGATGAAATCTTCATCGCCCCTCAACGGGCACAATTGGCATCCACTACAAACACAGAGGTATCTCATAAGAATGAACTCAATACATTCTTACCACCAGCTCAAGAGGATGTGAAGAAAAAAGAAGATCCAAAAGCAACAGAAAAACCACTTATCAAAATCAAAAAATCGTTAGCCGAAGATACTGTCACAACAGATGAACAAACAACATCTACAGATGTATCTGAATACCAACGTGCTAACGGATTAGATCGATAAGCGAACTTAATAGATTTTTCCACAAACCTATTAAAGCTGTAACGTAATCTAGGCAAAGAAAAAGGTCCCTCAAGGGGACCTTTTTTATTTGTATATAACGTATATAGTTATTCGAAATTAGTTACACTATATTTGATGACTATATTATTTACCAAAACCATAACGGTTAAGAGCTGTGTTACCATTGCCAAATATAGCCATAATTTTAGCCATGAAATAATCAGCCACTGCTACAGAGTACGCCGCAATATCATTGAAATCAGAGTATTTAGGTGCAGTATTATTCGCATTAGTGCTAACAGTTGTAGTACTAGCTTTAGGAGTAGTTAATTTATTTGTAGCAGGTGCAGGATCTGTAACTGTTACAGTAGAGCCCATGGCTGGATTAACATAACCTGTTGGAGTGGATACTGGTGGGCGTTGGGAATCAGTATATTTATAACCATAAGAAGCGTCTGCTTGTTGTGGTGCCAATGTAGCTACACCAAATGCAAGTACAGATGCAGCCAAAACGATAGTGAATTGTTTTGATACTTTCATAAAAACCTCCAAAAACACAAAAGTATTTATCAAAAATCATGATAACGGAAGTTTATTATAAACTAGCCAACTAAACGCACAATGAAAGAGAGTTAACATCATGCATATTTCATTTATCATTTAATTTTGACGCTTTCAACGCTATCTTTTACAGAATCCATTTGTCGTTTCAAAGCTTTAATAGATCCTTTTACATCGTCAGGAATCTTGACGTCTTTAAGACCTTTTGCCGATTCCGAGGCACGTTTACTATTTTCACTAGCTTGCTTCATACCCTCTTTAATTCTGTCCATATTCTCATCTAGCTCATCAAATGATTCTTCATCATAGATGATAAAATTACTGCCCCCGTGGGACGTAATATTTAGTGGCCCCATGGTAAGCTGACCATTATCGATGCGAAGCGCATCTGTGGAAATGGTCGTAATATTCGTATTCACCTTCACATCACTAAAGGACAAATGCCGCCCTTTATTGTGAAAGTTCCCAGTAATATTTTTAATAGGAATGAGCATATAGTGGCCTTCTCCAGACCAGAAATTCCCCCATACCTCCATGTCACGAGGCTGGCCCTCGCTTCTAAAGTTCAAATTAGCCGACACAGGTACAACAAATTCAGGTGTTTTGAGAGCCTCACTACTATCTAAATCCTTTGCTATCCCTGTAATCGTATAAGCCCGAGTATCTAAGTTATATATGCCCTTTGCCTCTAGCTTTCCGCCGTATACATTGGCATTTACATTTTCAAAGTTCAAAATGCCGTCTTGGTACGTTACATCGCCTACGACATTTTCAAAGGTAAGCGCAGGAATTCGTAAAACAGGCATCGTTACACGCCCTTTAGCCAATGGACGATTAAAATCACCTGTTACCTTTGTCAGCAAGGTCATTGCATCGTGGATATTATCGCCAAAACCGAGTGATGATGGGTCCACACCCTTTACATCAAACTGCAAGTCTAACTGAGGCATGCGATGCTTTAATACATCCTTTAGATCAACACGACCTTTCAGTGTAAGACCATCACCAATGGCTGTGCCACCGAACTTACCCGTTTCCATATCAATACGAATAGCACGGTTACTATCAAGATGTATCTTAGAATTCACGTTCCTCATTACATAGTGACGATTTTTCTGAAAGATTTCCAGCTGGTTATTTCTCAATGTAATCGTAAGATTTAAATGTTGACCGTCCCAATTAAAGTTACGAACCTTCTTGCCCAGTTCCTCCTGCCGCTCTTGAGTCGTCTTTTTAGGAGGTTTAGGTCGCGGCTCTACCTCATTGAGTGGCTTGTTTACATCAGGTGAAGCAGGCACAAAGTCAAGGCGGTTGTTATCGTCTAAATCGACTACAATGGTCGCATCATTTAGCTCGATTCCGTTTATAGCAGAAGCCTTAAAATTCCGTGTTATTACGTCCCACATATTAACGCGAATCTTTCCATCTGGAACTGTGAGCAACTCTCGGCCTTCTGGATCCTTCCATACCAAGTCAGTAAAGGATAATGTCCCCCACGGTGTTGCAGTTAAACTCTCTACCGTTACAGTCCCTCTCATCATCGTTTGACGAGCCATTACCTCGTTAAAAATAACGCCCATCCCACGGCTCGCTATCGTAGCGAGCACAAAGACTATAATCGCCCCAATGGCAAGAAAAGCAGCAATACCTTTTAAGCCTTTCTTATACAATTGTTTATATTTTGTCCAATAAGAATGCACGTAATGTTTCATAGAACTATTATATCATGTTGAGGATGCGAGTTTGATTTTAACAATCCCCCAATATATAGCGACAACTCTACTGAAATCAGCGGACTAATAGATACTAATAAGACTCTGGATCATTAAGGGAAAAGCAGTAAAAATTAAATATCTATTTACGTACATTTCAAGTAACATTGGGCGTCATATATGAGACTTCAAGGCATACATAGGTTGATGGGACTAATGTTTGCTAAACGTAATAAAAAGCGTTGCCTATACCGTATGAGTGACTTAGCTCGCTTTGGAGCGAAGAAGGTATAGGCAACGCTTTTTAATTTAAATGTCGAGTTAGAGTTGGGCCCCATCAACCTAATGCTAATAGCTTAAGAATTGACGCCCAAGTTAAAGAAATTACGCTTTTACGCCTTTACCGTATTTTACAAGGCTTTCAGCTTCAATTTCTTCTTGAGTGCGATAGTCTTGAGGAATATTGGACAAGCGAATCCAGCTGCGTACAGCTTCTACTAATACGATAAGAATCATGAGGAACATAGCAGCACTGAATGCCACTAGAACCCATTTACCAGCTGGGACATAGCTGTTAAATACGTTTTCAAAGTCGGCAGCGATTGCAACGATAGCCATGAGGATACAAGGAATACCTGTTACCCATGCATAACGTTTGCGGCCAAGTCGCATGATAACTGTAGTACCTACAGCCAATGTCATGGTACCTAGTAATTGGTTAGATACGCCGAATAAAGGCCAGATAATACCGATGTTACCTTGTAGAACTAGGTAGCCCCACAAAATACAAATTAAAGCTGCACAACCATAAACGCCAGGAGCCCAATGTTGGTCGTTGAATTTAGGATGGAAATGACCTAATAATTCTTGAAGTAAGTAACGACCTACGCGAGTACCAGCATCGATCAAAGTCATGATGAACAATGCTTCGAACATGATACAGAAGTGATACCAGTACCCCATCAAGTGATCCATGTTAGGCAATCTGGAGAAGATATGAGCCATACCTACTGCAAGGGATACGGCGCCACCAGGACGATGCATCAAATCTTCGCCAACCATCGCAGACAAAGCTGGTAATTCATGAACTTGAAGGCCTAATGCTTTGAAGGATTCAACAGTGGAGTTAATTGCGAAGTAATCATCTGGATGCAACGCAGTTGCGGCGATCAACGCCATCATAGCGATGAAGCCTTCTGTTAACATTGCACCATAACCGATAGGCAAGATTTCTTTTTCATTAGTAAGCATTTTAGGTGTTGTACCTGTTGCGATAACAGTATGGAAACCAGATAACGCACCACATGCGATAGTAATGAAGATATAAGGGAATACAGACCCTTTCAATACAGGACCGCCACCCCAGATGTAAGGAGTTACAGCTGGCATTTGAATTTCAGGCATTACGATGATAATACCAAGAGCCAATGCGCCGATTGTACCGATTTTAAGGTATGTAGACAAATAGTCACGAGGAGCAAGCAATAACCATACTGGCAATGCTGCTGCAAAGAAACCATACACGGCAAGCATGATTTCGATGGTTTGCAAGTCATATGTAAACCAAGAAGCATATTCGCTAGCTGCTACGTTTGGACCGTAGATAATAGCTGCGAAAATCAACGCTACACCGATAATAGTTGCTTCTTGAATTTTACCAGGACGCAACCATTTCAAATAAATACCAATGAAAATAGCGATTGGAATGGTAGCAAATACGGAGAAGAAACCCCATGGGGAGTTATGCAATGCGTTAGCTACTACTACAGCCATACCAGCAAGGGTGATGATCAATAGGAACAATGTAGCAAGCATAGCACCGAAACCAGCAAATTTACTGATTTCTTCTCGTGCAATATCTGCAATAGATTTACCATCATAGCGAACGGATGCGAACAAGATAACCATGTCATGTACAGCGCCGGCTAATACAGAACCGATAAGGATCCATAATGCACCAGGTAAATACCCGAACTGGGCTGCGATAACAGGACCTACAAGAGGACCTGCACCAGCAATCGCTGCAAAGTGATGACCAAATGTTACCCATTTGTTAGTTGGCACATAATCGTGACCATCATTGTGGACCATAGCTGGCGTTGGACGATATTCATCCAATGTTAATACTTTCGCCGCTATGAAAGCCCCATAAAAGCGGTACGCTAAAATTAGAATACACGCGGAGGCTATAACTAAGTAAATACCATTCATAACCATATAAACACCTCCAATTGTCTTGTGTGACATGGTGTTATATAAAAATAAAACTGATAAATCTTTTGCACATCCATGCCACATTGGCTCTCAAAACTTTTAGTACTTACAATAATATTGTATATCTAAACATAGAAGTGTCAATTATCAATTTCTCATTTTGGATGTACATTATGAGTTAAAGACATAACAAAAAAGCATTCTCCGTTACTTAGAGAATGCTTTTATCGTTTTATTTTGATAGTAATTATCTATTGTCTTACTACGACTCCTGATTTATAAAGGGCCTTTTTTAATATCTTTTATAGTTAAAACTTTGTTATGTAACAACGCCCCTACAAGAGCTCCAGTTACATTTGTCTTTGTAAATAAATCCACAAAATGCTGTATATTTCCAGCACCACCAAAGGCTATTACAGGTACATCTACAACCTCTGCTAAAGCTTGATATAATTCAATATCAAAGCCAAGCCCCGTGCCATGCCTATCGATACTCGTTACCAATAACTCACCTGCACCATGGCCTACCGCTTCTGTTGCTCATTCTAAAGCCACACTGCGACCAACTAGCTCACCTGATGATTGTTCATGATAAAATATAAAAGCTATAAAAGCTGTTATTAGAGTTATGAGAATAATAATCCCAAACAAAAGCTTTCTCATTAATCTAGCCCCAAATTTTTTCTATATCTGCTATGCTATGTGCATCAGAGCCTAGTACGAATGGCACCCCAATGATGGCAGCCATACCTTGAATAAAGCGGCTTGGATACATTTCACGGCAATCTGGTTTGAAGAAGCCACTCATATTGTAGTCTAGTTCGCGCCCTTGTACGCGCATGATATGCAAGATATCACTTACTACCTGCGCATTGCGGCGATCCAAGTGGCGTTCAAAGCCAAAGTGGTGTTGGTATTTCTTGATCAAATCAAAGTGACCAATTCGTTTTGGCGTATATTCACCGAGGTCAGCACGTACGGCTTGGCGCACGGTGGAGTAATATTTGTAATATAACTCATATTGCTTTTGAATCCACGGACCAAAGCCCTTTTCAAATTCTTTAGGGCTGTAGTCTAAGCAATAAAAGGCATTATTAACGCCTTCCATAAAGTGAACGGATAAAATATTATCATCCGTCAACGGACCATAACGATCGAGGAACTCTTGAATATCCGTTTCAAAGCCTGGAATGTAATCCACTTCAAAGCCGAGAGAGATATCGATATGTGTGCCATAAGCACGTTGTAGTTGGCGACCTAATTCTAAGTAGGTATCTACTTGATTCAATTTCAAAGACGCTGTGTCATAAGCCTTTTGGTCACCGCCGTATTCAACAGCAAAAGCCTTTGGCAATGGCGCATGCTCTGTAAGGCATACTTTCTCAATGCGCAACTCAATAGCCTTTTCAATCATCATTGCAGTCCGGTCCCCACTACCATGTGGACACAGTTCTGTATGTACATGACCATCTACGAGACGGCTACGATACTTACTGTACCCAACGAACTGCCGTTCATCTTTCATGTTCATTCAATCACCCTATTCACCCTAACCCGTGGCGAACCCTTATCTATTATCTATACATTTAGTCTGTAATTTAATATCTATGTTTTATTATACCAATAATGCGTATGTTTCGGTATCCTGATATTTACCATGTTTGAAACCAACTTGTGGTGTTAGTCCACAGTAGGTAAATCCAAAACGCTCATGTAGCGCAGTACTTGCCGCATTTCCCTGCCGTAATAACAGACACCACCGTATGTAATGTTTCCGTTTCTTTGGCATGTTCTAATATATGGGCCATCAATTTAGATGCCACGCTCTTACCTCTATAATCTTGATGAATGTAAATAGATAATTCCACGGTGCTTTTGAAAGCATCCTTTGTTCTATACGGTGAAAGCGATGCATAGCCTACAACTACATCATCTATAAGGCCTGCAAAAATGCAGTGTTCCTGCGTTTGATGCGCCTCATACCACTCCTGCCACTCTGGCAACGTACGCGGCTCAAGATCAAGCGTTGCTACGCCGTTCACAACCTCGTAATTATAAATATCTAAACAAGCTGCGATATCATCCTTTGTAATTGGTCGTATTACTAATTCACTCATAAGAATTCCTCAAAATAGCTGGTATTCCAAAACTAAAATTATTTCTATATAACATAATATATAAAAATAACTCCAATACGCAAGAAAGGACGAGCTGCAACTCGTCCTTTTTGTTATATTGTAGGTAATATTTTGTACGCTTTACTACCTATCAGTAATATACCATAAATAAATTCCCAAAAGATAATCAAAAGACACCTAGAAATTTCGCCCTTTCTAGGTGTCTTTTTAGGTGTACCAATTAAGATACCCATACTCTTCAAATTAATTATAACACAATTAACAATATGAATTTGTCTAGTTCTATCTATTACACAATTACGAATAGTAGTATTGTAATAACAATTAAAGCACCAATCACAGCATAGTCCATAGTTTTCAAGCCTACAGACGCTGCAAAGCTATGTGTAGGTCCACCGAAGCCGCGTAGTTCTAGGGATAGCGCCATTGTTTCGGAGCGGCCCAAGGATTTTAAGAGCAATGGTTGGATAACAGATGCGTAAGATTTCATACGCTTCAAGAAGTTGCCTTCTAAGGATAAACCACGGCACGCTTGTGCCTCTTGTACAGCATGGCTTTCAGCAATGAAGTCAGGCACAAAGCGTAGTGCTGCCGTGAACATAAATGCATATTCATAAGGAATTTTGCATTGTGTTACGAGCGCTGCTGTAAGGTCTTGCAATTTTGTAGTTGCCAATAGGCAGATAAACACAAGTGTCATGGCAAGCATACGCAAGCCGGATACGATGGCAGATGTTACATCGCCGCTACCGAGGAATTGGATAACACCAAGGAATACAGCAAAACTAGTCAATGCCGCTACAGCCTTACGTTGTTTGATTAATAACCCTGCAACAAATAACACGACAAGTTCTACAACGACTAAAGCCAATAGAGATACCCAGTCGCGCAATAGAATGGCCCACACGGATACGGCGAGGGTCATCAAGATTTTTGTTAACGGTACTAAACGTTCCATATGTCCCTCCTATTTTCCGCCCAACTGAGCCACTAACTTAGATTTCAATTCATCCATGGATTTGCAATAACCGAGGGATGGTACCGCTAGTGAAAGTTCCACACTTGGCGGTTTTGTAAGGCCTAGATCTTGCAATTCATCCGTAGATTTCTTGAATAATTCCTCTGGACTGCCATCAAAGGCAACCGTTTGGTTACCCATGATGAGTGCACGGCTACATTCGCTAGCCATGATTTCCATATCATGTGTAATGAGAAGGATCGTAATGCCTTCTTGATTAAGTTGACGCAATAAAGCTAACAACTCTTTAGTTTCCTTACCATCTTGACCACTTGTTGGTTCGTCTAGAATAAGGATTTTAGATTGCATTGCCAGTGCAGAAGCGATAGCAACGCGTTGTTTTTCGCCGCGGCGCAATGTTGGAGGATAAGCTTCACGTAAGTGAGCGATACCTGTACGTTCCAACACTTCATCAACGATGCGTTTCACTTCGGATTTACTGCGACCTAGTGATTCAGGACCGAAGGCAACCTCTGTGGCTACTGTTGGTCTAAACATTTGGCGATCTGGTTGTTGGAATACATAACCAATAAATTGACCCCGTTTAGATGGCGGCATAGACGTAATATCCGTGCCGTTATAGTACATGCGGCCTTCGCTCGCCTTTTCAAGACCAACGAGCAAACGAGTGATGGTCGTTTTACCACAACCATTGCGACCACCAATGGCAATATATTCGCCGCCTTCGATGGTGAAAGTCACATCACGGAAAATGTCTACGGATGGCACATAGCCAAAGCGGATATTTTCAACCTTAAGCATGAGCGCCACCGTCCTTTCCTTGTACATCATCAACGCGTTGAATCGGTTTTCTATCTTCTACTACAGTAGTATTTGTTTGGTTATTGGCAGAGTTGCTTTTACCATGCACCTCCGTTTGAATAGCATGAGCCATTTCAATTTGGTGCAAGCCCTTGATAGCAGACTCGATGCTAAGCCAAGGCTCATCGCTGTGGAAGCCCGCTTGTTCAAGTTCCATATACGTGGTGAACACGGATGGCAACGCATCAACGTGAATATTGTGTTCGTACATGTAACGAAGCGTAGTTGGTACATCGTCATCACATGCAATAGAGCCATCCACCATAAGAGCCATGCGGTTTGCATATGGCAATACAGCGTGCAAATCATGATCGATAACAACAACGGTAATACCGTGTTTCTTGTTTAAATCACCTACGAGGCGATATAATTCTGCAGTCCCATCTGGGTCGAGGGAGCTTGTTGGTTCATCAAGAACTAGAACAGTTGGGTTCGTAGCCAATACGGAAGCAATCGCCAAACGTTGGCGTTGACCACCGGATAGACTAGTAATTTTGCGATCTTCTAAGCCGATAAGACCAACTTGTGCAAACACCTCTTCAGAACGATCTTTGATGGTTTCACGGTCATAACCGCGGTTTTCCATAGCAAAGGCTACTTCTTCACGAACTGTCATCGTTACGAGCTGTGTATCGTAATCAGCAAGAACTACACCGATGTGATTAGCCAATTCAGGAATTTCCATTTGCGTAGTTGCTTTGCCATCTACGAAAACCATGCCTTCAAGACGGCCGCCGTAGAATTTAGGCACAGCCCCTACCATGGCCATGCAAAGAGTACTTTTACCACAACCGGCAGGACCTGTTACCACTAAGAAGTCACCATCATGCACATCGAGATTGATGTTTTCAAGAGATGGTGTAGTCGCCTTAGGATGGTAGTAATTTACGTGTTCAATGGAAATCTTCGCTTGGCGCTCAGGCAAAATCGTCATATGACTATGGTCAGATGTCAATTGATCTGTACTTGGCAACATTCCGCGTTTGGAGAATAGACGTTGTGCCGGAATGTACAAGATTGGCGTAATGGCACCGTTCAAAGCGCCTACGATAAGAACCATCGGCCACATACCATACATATATACATTGTCTGGTAGGTCCAATACTTTCCACAAAATAGTAACGAAGATACCGCCAGATACAACAGTCGCTAAGAAGCCAGATAGGATTGGCGTCAAATCAAAACCACCAATTTTACGGAACTTCACGGACAACATAGCGCGCGTGTCACGAGAGCTGCGGTCAACGCACCGCCCGGCTCTGACAACAAGTTGCCGTAAGGGAATGCTGACTTAGATGTCAAAACATTGATGAGGGCCGCTACAAGGCCAATCCCCAACGTTTGACTTAAACTAGGACGAGTCAATAAAATAGCTACGCAGTACGTAGCAATCGTCCAGTTCGGCGTTACCCCAGCCACACTAGGGCTCACCAAATGCAATATCGTGCCCAATGCGAGCATCAATGTGCTGACGGTAACCCATCTAAACTGGCCACCCTGCACATGTGTGTACACAAGATCTTGAATCCGTTCCATAATAGCCTCTTTTCTAAAAATGAATATATAGTGTCTATTGTAACATCCTTCGAGAATTTGTTAAAGCCAAGATACTATTAATAAATAGTATCTTTATCATATGATAAAAAGCACCATCTATTAACGATAGTGCTTTTAAGAACTAATGTACTTCATCTAATAGTATTCTAAGATAATCACGTCTACTGTTTAATATTCTATCAATATAGATAGTCCGGTCTAAATAACGGTAAAAACTTAAATAGTTATGACAAAGTAAATATCTGTATTCAATTTTACTCCCTAAATTAATCAATAATCGCTGTCCCATTTCTGGAAATATACTCAACGAGTCATTCGTAGTCACTATATCCGAAACGGTTTTCTTAGCTAGCTCAATATCACCTGTTTCTTCTTCTATAAAAGATTTTATTTCTAGCAAATCTTCTCGTGCTTTTGGTGCATAGCTAATTTGATTATTCATAATTAAATCCCCAATTCACTCTTTAGTTGCTCTGATGAAATCCATCCTTGTTCTTCACCAGACTTACGACCGCTCTCTAAAGCGCCCATAAGTTTTATTGTAGCCATTACACGTTCATAATCTTGGATATCCATAATAGCATATCGGCCTCTACCATTTTTAGTTAAGAATACTGGACTATCTATAGTAACATCTCGTAAAACTTCAGAATAGTTACGTAAATCTGAAATAGGTTTTATATTCGGCATACTATCACCTCCAAAATACTTTAGTGATATAACACTCATCTTTCTAATATCTTATCATTATTGTAGCTAAATTATCATGTAAATTCAACATCAGATTTTACAGCATTTTTTAAATTACTATCAACATATATGATACTGCTTTCTTCTTTTTCCTGTTATATACTTGTTATATAATGTGCATAGATACTTGTATACGAAGAAATCAACAATAATTTAATAACTAATATAATAAATTCTAATTACATTCATGTAATACATATAATTTATCTTTAATAAAGGAAATACATCATGGCACAAGCATTAATCGTAATCGACATACAAGAAGGCTTAGTTAAAGAAAATCCTTTCGATACAAAAAATTTTATCATAAATACAAAAGCAATCATTCAACATTTCAGAGATCAAAATATAGAAGTAATTTTTATCAGACACTCTGAAGATGAAGGTTTATTAGCAACGGGTAGTGATAATTGGCAAGTCTATCACGAATTAAAGCCTCAAGAAAACGAAAAGATTTTCAATAAATATTACAATAGCATCTTCAAGGACACTGAATTAAAGGAATATTTACACCGAAAAAATATTACTGATTTAACATTTGTAGGAATGCAAGTGGAATTTTGCATTGATACATCTGTGAAAGTAGGCTTTGAATATGGTTATAAAATCACCATCGTTGAAGATGCTATCTCAACCTTTGACAACATCCATCTATCTGCCGATCAAATCTTATCCTTTTACAAAGAAAAAATTTGGAGAAATCGATTTGCGCAACTAAAAACAACAAAAGAAATTCTAGCTATTAATTAAATTGTTATTCTCACTTTCTTGTCATATACTTGTGATATAATGCCTATAAATACTTATGCCTAGGACATAGGAGGTCTATATGTACAAATATATTACAATTTTAGGGGCCGCTGGCCAAATTGCACAAAAGTTGACTGCTACATTATTAACATATACAGATATGCACCTTACATTATATGGTCGCCAATTGAGTACTCGTTTACATCCAGAAATTTTAGAGCATGAACGAGTTACTGTCATCGAGGGCTCCTTCCAAAATCCTGCAAAATTAGAGCAAGCTGTAACAAATGCAGAGATCGTATTTGTAGGCGCCATGGAGTCTGGCAGTGATATGGCATCCATTGTGAAAGCATTGAGCCGCAAAAATGTACGCCGCGTTATCGGCCTTTCCATGGCTGGTCTCTCTGGTGAATTCCCAGCAGCACTTGAAAAATGGACCTTCGACAACTTACCGATTAGCTATGTACAAGGCGAACGCCAAGCACGCAATGTGTTGCGCGAATCCAATTTAAACTACACAATCTTGCGCCTCACATGGCTCTACAATGATCCAGAAAATACAAATTATGAGCTCATCCCTGAAGGCGTTCAATTTAACGATGCCCAAGTTACACGAGAAGCTGTAGTAAAAGCCATCTTTGATATTTTACATGCAGAGGATGAAACTCCGTTCCACCGCACAAGTATCGGCGTAGGTGAACCAGGTACACACTACGACAAACCAAGCTTTCACTAATATATAACTATATTAAGAATAAAGGCCTAACAGACTATGAATATAGATAAAAGCTTCAATGATACAATAAATATTAATGATACTACAACTAGCATTTTACAAGCTAAGATAGATATATTATCTGCTATTGTAGAAGGCCAAAATGATATTATCCAAGGGCGTACTCTATCTCTAGAGAAATCCTTTGATAGCATAGACAAAATGTTAGAAAAAATATAAATAGTATAGTCTATTAATTTTTATTATATAAGGTATATCCAAAATCTAATCGGTACATTTTTACTCATGTACTATAGATTTTGGAATATACCTTTTCTTATACCCATATTTTATAGTTATTTATATAGATAAAGTTCTGTATTTACGCTATACTAATAAATGATTAAGTTATACTAATAGATATGTGAAAGTAAACGCCTATGCGGTTATCGATTATATTTATATATACACTTTGCCGTATAAATCGCCGTAATTTTGTGTATATAAATAAACGATATCCATTTTTAGTCCCACTTAGGGCTGAGGCTGATTAAGGAGTTATTATGAATCGCATTGTTGTTATTGGTAGTTGCAACATGGATATTGTAGTCCTCGCCGATAAACGTCCGGCGGCAGGCGAAACAATTATGGGCAACGAATTGCACATCGCACACGGCGGTAAAGGTGCAAACCAAGCGGTAGCCGCTGCTCGCCTAGGCGCAGAGGTTACTATGGTTGGTTGTATCGGCGAAGATGCATACGGTCAAATGATTTTAGATAACCTAAAGGAAAATCATATCAATACAGACTACATCGTTACGGTTCCAGACACTACAACTGGTACAGCTCACATCACATTGGCTGAAGGCGATAACAGCATTATCGTTATTGCAGGCGCTAATGCTAAGGTAGACCAAAGTGTAGTAGATAACGCTTGGTCTGCTATCGAGCAAGCAGATCTTGTAATGGTGCAAAACGAATGAAATTCCTATTCCACCATCGAATATATCGTTCATCGTTGTCACGAGGCTAATGTAAAAGTCCTTTTAAATCCAGCTCCAGCGGCGGATTTAAATCCAGAGTGGTTAGAATTGGCAACCTATATTACGCCAAATGAGCATGAACTATCTGCCCTCTACCCTAATCAATCTACTGAGGAAACATTGTTAGCTAACGAAAATAAAATCATCGTTACCCTTGGTAGCAAGGGCGTAGGTTATGCAGATAATGGCGAAATTCACACTGTATCTAGCTTCAAGGTTGAACCAGTAGATACAACAGGTGCAGGCGATACTTTCAACGGTGCCTTTGCAACAGCTATCGTTAATGGTAAAAGCTTAGCCGACGCATTGCACTACGGCAATGCAGCTGCGGCCCTCTCCATCCAACGTTTGGGTGCTCAAGGCGGCATGCCTACAAAAGACGAGGTCGCTGCATTCTTGGCAAAGAGTTAGCATATTGAATAGACCTTTAAAACCTCACTCATTAGAATAGAAAAAGGAGTTATCCATGCAACGACACGGCATTTTAAATAGCCATATTGCTAAGGTGCTTGCTGATTTAGGTCACACAGATACAATTTGTATCTCCGACTGCGGATTGCCAGTACCTGAAGGAGTTCAAAAGATTGACTTAGCCTTAGATTTTGGTGTACCAAGCTTTGAACAAGTGGTATCCATCATCGCTAAGCATATGAAATCCGAAGCGATTCATGTGGCAAAGGAAATTAAGGAAAATAACTAAGGCTTATGACTTGAGGTCTACCTTCCCATCCAATCATTACGAATGGATTGAAACGAGCCATGAAGCTTTCAAAGAAGCCACAAAACAATGCAAATGCATTATTAGAACTGGTGAAGCATCTCCGTATGCCAACATTATCTTGCGCGCCGATTGTATTTTCAGCGATCGCCCGTAGAGCAATAGATTAACCAATTAGTTTTATAAGCATCCGAACCTGTAAATTAGGCAGTTCGGCTTGCAAAAATTAACTATCAAATCTATTACATACATCAGAGATACTTTCACCAATCATATAGGAGTAGTTATGGAAATTGTTATGTCTGGCATTGCAAAGGCATTTGGTACGAACCAAGTACTACGCGATGTAAGTATTACCCTCAAGGAGGGCGAGGTTCACGCCTTGATGGGTGAAAACGGCGCCGGCAAATCCACCCTCATGAATATCCTTACGGGCATTCACAAGGCAGATGCTGGTAAAATCACCATCGACGGCGTAGAGCGGACCTTCCCGAACCCGAGAGAGGCCGAACTAAACGGTGTAGCTTTCATCCACCAAGAGCTCAACATTTGGCCAAATCTAACCTTGTTAGAAAATCTATATTTAATGAGACCGAAGCGCAATAAATTCGGTATGCTCGATAAAAAGGCGATGCTCGAAGAAGCACAAAATACATGCCGCGAACTAGGCATCGAATTGCCGCTCACAATGGAAGCAGGCCTTTGCTCCGTCGGTCACCAACAGATGACAGAAATCCTTCGTATCTTGATGTTAGATGCCAAGGTTGTCATCATGGACGAACCGACAGCAGCCCTCACAGAGCGTGAAACGGCGACATTATTCAAAATGATGCAAAATGAAAGCCCGCGGCGTGGCTATCGTATATATCTCTCACCGTATGGAAGAGGTATTTAGCGAATGCGATACCATCACGGTTATGCGTGATGGTCACACTATCATTACGAAGCCAACTGCTGAGAGTTCTGTAGATGAAGTAGTACGCCACATGGTAGGTCGTTCTATCGACGAGTTCTATCCTGCTCGTACAACTACACCAGGCGAAGTCGTGATGAGCGTCGATAACCTCAAACCAGAAGGTTTCGACAACGAAATTTCCTTCTCCTTGCGCAAAGGCGAAATCCTCGGCGTAG
>SCPO01000234.1_pt1 | contig 55866 bp, 79 predicted proteins | sample 6106821 | NCBI WGS metagenome assembly SCPO01 (sample SAMN10720448, study PRJNA508395) | human gut metagenome | isolation source: Participant 2 stool, 0 month | host: Homo sapiens | collected 2017 | reverse complement strand
GGCGGCCACCGGAGAGAATCCGGTTATTGTGTGCAGCCGCAAGACTGATGTGACATTGACCAGTTGGAATTGTGATTGCAGATGCCCTCCTTGGCGAGATCACGGCAGCCATGGCGGTGGCCGTGGGCCAGAGTCCGGCTAAGCGTATTCTGGTTCCGGTGAACCACTGTGATAATTACATTGTGGGCGTGACGGATCTGAGTATGGCGAAGCTGATTGAAGGCGTGGTGACAGAAGTAGGAAAGCTGATTGGATAGGCACCGCTTGCCATAAAAGAAAGAATATGCTATAATTCTTCATAGATTTTGACAGCACGAAGCTGTCTGGCAGAAGCACGAAGCTTCTGATTATGAATTAATTAGCAGCAAGTGATTATGAGATGAACACCTGAATATTACAGGTGGTGTGTCAGTATTTTATTTAGAATAATGTATGCACATGAAGGCATACGGCCCTTTCAAGAGGGGCCGCATGCCTTTTTTCTGTCTTTACGGTGCTGTTTGCCGCACCTGGGACAATTACTTTGAGAAAGAGAGGGCTTAACTTATGAACTTACAGGAATTTTTCAAAGAAAACCCGAAGGTAGCGCTGGCTTTTTCCGGCGGCGTGGATTCTTCTTATTTGCTTTATGCAGCGATGAAATACGGCGCGGATGTGAAGGCATATTATGTAAAGGCACTGTTCCAGCCGCAGTTTGAGATGGATGATGCCATGCGCCTGGCAGAGCAGCTAAAGGCACCGGTGCGGGTGCTTCGCGCGGATGTGCTTTCCGATCCGGTTGTAGTTTCCAACCCATCCAACCGCTGCTATTACTGCAAGAAGGTTATTTTTAATATGATCATGAAGGCCGCTGCGGAGGATGGTTATACCGTATTGTTAGACGGAACCAATGCCTCTGATGATGCGGGAGACCGACCGGGTATGAAAGCGCTGCAGGAGCTGCAGGTAAAGTCCCCACTGAGAGAATGCGGCCTCGTAAAATCTGAGATCCGCAGACTCTCCAAAGCGGGAGGCCTCTTTACCTGGGATAAGCCGTCTTACGCGTGTCTGGCAACTCGTATTCCGACCGGTTGTGAGATCACGGCAGAGAAGCTTCAGAAGACTGAAGCAGCAGAGGATTTCTGTTCTCCCTTGGCTTCAGTGATTTCCGTGTGAGGATGATGCCGAACGGTGCAGCCCGTCTGCAATTGCCGGAAAACCAGCTTTCGCTTCTTATGGAAAAGCGGGAAGAAATTCTGAATGAGTTAAAGAAGAGCTATCCGGCGGTGCTTCTGGATCTGGAGGTGCGCGGATGAACAGCGAGATCAGAAAAACACTGGAAGCAGTGAAGAGCGGCGAGCTTACTGTGGATGACGCATTGCTTGCGATTAAGAAAGAGCCCTTTGAGGATATCGGTTACGCGAAGGTGGATCTACACCGCGGATCCGCCAGGGAGCGGCTGAGGTCATTTACGGAGCCGGAAAGACACCAGAGCAGATGACGGGGATCATCGGAGCGATGCTGGAACATGAGGTAAAGACCATTCTGATCACCCGCCTGTCTGCGGAGAAGGCAGATGTGATTCAGAAAACTTACCCGCAGATGGATTACCGCAAAGACGCGAAGATTGGTACCATTGGCCAGTTTCCGGCAGCAGACGGACTGGGAAAGATCGTGGTGGCAACCGCCGGAACTTCTGACATTCCGGTGGCAGAAGAAGCGGCCCTGACGGCCGAAGCTCATGGCAACGAGGTGGTGCGCCTGTATGATGTGGGAGTAGCCGGGCTTCACCGGCTGCTGGCCCACATGGATGAGATCATGAGTGCGTCCGTCATTATTGCCATTGCCGGAATGGAGGGCGCGCTGGCCAGTGTCATTGAGGCCTGGCAGACTGCCCGGTCATTGCGGTGCCGACAAGCATCGGATATGGGGCATCCTTTGGAGGCGTATCCGCACTGTTATCCATGCTGAACTCCTGTGCCAGCGGAGTTTCGGTGGTGAATATTGATAATGGATTTGGTGCCGGATATCTGGCAAGTATGATCAACCATATGACAGGCACAGAAAGCAAAAAGTGAAAAACTGAGAAAGCGTGACTAAAAAGTACAGAAGAACGGTTACGGAGAGGGGATTGTAATATGAAGACATTATATCTGGAATGTGGAATGGGCGCTGCGGGCGATATGCTGACTGCAGCTTTACTGGAACTGATGCCAGACCCGGATGCAGCTGTGGCAGAATTAAACGGCCTGGGGATTCCCGGTGTGCAGTTCAGTAAAGAAGCTATGAGCAAGTGTGGCATCGGCGGAACCCATATGACCGTGAAGGTGCATGGGGAGGAAGAGTCCGAGGAGATGTTCCATCACCATCATGAGCATCACGATTACTCACACGAACATGAGCACGCCCACGAGCATACCCATAAGCATGAAGATCACGAGCACGCCCATGAACACAGCCATGAGCACACCCACGAACACGGTGATGCCGGTCACACCCATCATCATCACAGCAGTCTCCATGACATTGAGCATATCGTCTGTGGTCATCTGAACATTCCGGATCAGGTGAAGCAGGATGTGATGGCAGTTTACGGCCTGATTGCGGAGGCGGAGAGCCATGCCCACGGTGTTCCAGTTACGGAGATTCATTTCCACGAGGTGGGAACCATGGATGCCGTTGCGGATATCACAGCAGTCTGCCTGCTGATGAACAAGATTGCTCCGGATCAGGTGATCGTTTCCCCGGTTGATGTGGGAAGCGGTCATGTGCACTGCGCTCACGGCATTCTGCCGGTTCCGGCTCCGGCCACTGCTTACATTTTAAATGGTGTGCCGATGTACGGCGGCGCAGTGAAGGGCGAGCTCTGCACTCCGACCGGCGCAGCGCTGTTAAAGCATTTTGCCACCCGTTTTGGTGATATGCCGGTAATGAGGACCGAGGCGATCGGTTATGGCATGGGCAAGAAGGATTTTGAGCAGGCCAACTGCATCCGTGCAATGCTGGGTGAGACGGAGGATGCCGGAGACAGTGTGCTGCAGTTAGAGTGCAACGTGGATGATATGACGGCAGAGGAGCTTGGGTTTGCCATGGAAACGATTCTGGAAGCCGGTGCGCTGGAGGTTTACACCGTTGCGGCGGGCATGAAGAAATCAAGACCGGGCACGATCCTGTGCGTTCTTTGTCATGAGGATGCGAAGGAAACACTGGTACGGGTGATTTTCCGGAACACAACCACCATTGGCGTGAGAGAGCACCGCTGCAGCCGTTATACCTTAAAGCGCAGCTTTGAGACGGTTCAGACTCCTTATGGAGATGTGCAGAAAAAGCTTTCATCCGGTTACGGAGTGGCCAGGGAGAAATATGAGTATGAGGATCTGGCGCGGATCGCCAGAGAGCAGGGCATGTCCCTGGCAGAGGTGCGCAAAAGTATCTGATATAAAACGAGGCTGTGTGCGCAGCAGCACAGAAACAAAAGTGGCAGCAATGTGGATGGGAAGCTGGTGAACAGTTAAACAGCTGAACAGAAAGAAAACTGCCGCGGGAACGGGAGAACTTGAGAGGTGCAGGAACATAATAATCAGGATACGATATTGGATGCCCTTACGTCTTACTGGACGGACCGGGCAAAGAGTTACAGTGCGCAGAACATTGCAGAGATGAATGACTGGCGCAAGGAGGCATGGAGAAAGCTGATTCTCTCCCACGCGCCGCAGAAAGAAGTGCTGCGGGTGCTGGATATTGGCACCGGACCAGGTTTTTTTGCCATCAATCTGGCACTGGCAGGACATGATGTGACGGCGGTTGATGTGACGGAGGAGATGCTGCAGTATGCCGGAGAAACGCGGAGAGTTATGGGGCAAAGGTGGATTTTGTCCTTCACCGGGGCGAGTTTCTTCCATTTAAAGATGGAAGCTTTGACCTGATTGTCAGCCGCAACGTCATCTGGAATCTGGAATACCCGGAGCAGGCCCTGGCGGAATGGACGAGAGTCCTGGCACCGGGCGGACGTATGGTATATTTTGACGCCAACTAGTATCTGTATCTTTATGATGAGGAGCTTCGTGCCCGGAAGAAAGCCGCGGAGGCGGCCTTCCGCGCAAAATACCCGGTTCACAATTATGCAGGAAATATGTCAAAGGCACGGGTGCTGGAACTGGAGCAGACCGCTTATGCGCTTCCACTTTCGAAAGAAAAACGCCCTGAGTGGGATAAAAAGGTGTTAGAAAAACTAGGTATGCGGATGGTTGAGGTCATTGAGGACATTGGCCCTGGCGTGCAGGATCCGCTGGACTGGGAGCGGGACAGTCTGAATCATACCTTTATGATCTGTGCGGAAAAGCCGGTAACGGCTGATCAGGGATGAAAGAGGTAACGAAAATTGAAAAAATATATAGGAAAGCGGCTGTTGCAGCTGATTCCGGTGTTGTTTGGCATCACTTTTTTGTCCTTTGCCATGATGCGTGCGGCAGGCAGTGATGCCGTGATGGAACTCTATGGAGACAAGGGCGCGGTTGCTCAGGAAATCATCGATGCCAGAAGAGCGGAGCTGGGGCTGGACCAGTCGTTTTTCACCCAGTATCTGGCCTGGCTTCGTGGAATATTGACCGGGGATATGGGAATCAGCTATGTTTCGGGAAAAAATGTGTTTGATATCTTTGTTTCGAAATTGCCTGCAACCCTGCTGTTAACGGCGTTATCTATGGGCGCAACGGTTGTGCTCTCTATTCCATTGGGGGTCTGGCTTGCGGTGCGCCATGATAAGTTTACAGATTATTTTCTGCGTTTTTTCAGCTTTACGGGCAATTCTATGCCTAATTTTTTTGTGGCGCTGCTTTTGATGCAGATATTTTCCATTCACTGGAAGCTGCTTCCGGTCATTTCGGCGGAAATACCGTGCAAAGCGCGCTGCTTCCAACGCTGACACTGGCCATTGCCATGTCTGCCAAATATATGAGGCAGGTGCGCGCAGCGGTTCTGGAAGAACTGAATAAGGATTATGTCATGGGAGCCAGCGCAAGGGGCATCCGGCCTGGCGTGATTCTCTGGAAGAGTGTATTGAAATCTTCGATGCTGACGATTATTACTCTGATGGCTCTGTCCATTGGCAGTCTGTTGGGAGGAACCGCAATCATTGAAAGTATTTTTATGTGGGACGGTGTAGGGAAACTGGCAGTCGATTCGATTACCATGAGGGATTATCCGATGATCCAGGCCTATGTTGTCTGGATGGCGGTGATTTATGTATTGGTAAATCTGATCAGTGACCTTCTTTATCATGCACTGGATCCCAGAATTCGTCTGGGGGTGAGGGAAGAATGAACCATGTGACAGTACGAAATCAGAAAAATACCGGACAACGTCCGAATGCGCCTGATTGTGTTCGGGACGCTGGCGGGAATTCTGGTGATTGCTTCCGCTTTTTCCCGGTATCTTACCCCATATGATCCCTATTTACAGGATTTAAGCAATGTTAAGGCGGCACCCAGTGCGCTTCATCTTTTGGGCACAGACCGTTATGGGAGAGACATGCTTTCCAGGGTGATAGCCGGAAGCAGAGCCAGTGTGTTTTCCACGCTGTTGCTGGTGTCGGTGATTACCGTTGTGGGCACAGCCGTGGGCATTCTCTGTGGCTGGCGCGGCGATTTCACGGACACTTTTTTCATGAGGATCTCCGATGTTTTTCTTGCCTTTCCTGGCCTGGTGTTCGCGCTGGCGGTGGCAGGCAGCTTTGGCGGCGGACTGCATAACGCGATCATTGCTCTGGCAGCCATTTCCTGGCCTAAGTATGCGCGGATTGCCCGCAGCCAGACCCTTGCCCGGAAAGAAACGACATGGATGCGGGCGGTAAAGCTTTCTGGCAGCGGAACGTTCAAGATTATTCTGAAACATCTTCTACCGAATATCATGGGGCCGGTACTGGTGACTTCCATGCTGGACATCGGAACCATGATGATGGAATTGGCGGCGCTGAGTTTTCTGGGACTGGGGGCCAAACCTCCGGTTCCGGAATGGGGCAGCATGATGAGTGACACGCGAAGCCTTATGACCATATCTCCCTGGATTACTTTTTCACCGGGAATCGCGATTTTTCTTTCTGTTATGATTTTTAATCTTCTGGGTGATACGATCCGGGACTACGCGGACCCAAAGAGTCGGGGAGGAAACTAATGGTGGAACATTTATTAAGATACGATCAGGTGGATATATCCTACAGGGGAGAGCTGGCGGTAAAGCAGGTAAGCTTTGCGGTAGATCCGGGAGAAATCCTCGGAATTGTAGGAGAAAGTGGCAGCGGAAAATCTACACTGATTAAGGCTGCTATGGGGCTGCTGAGCCAGGAGGGAGTGGTTACCCGGGGCGATATCTGGTATCGGGGGAAAAATATCACAGATTTACCGGGGAAAGACCGCCGGAGACTAAACGGGCCGGAGCTTGGCTATATTTTTCAAAACGCGGGCAGCTCCTTTTCACCGATTCGCACGGTGGGAGTCCAGTTATACGAAACGATGAAGGAACACAGCCGGATCTCGAAGAAAGAATTTCAGGACAGGGCACTGGAACTGCTGGCAAAGCTTGGTTTTCGGATGGCATGAGAATCTTAAAAGCTATCCTTTCGAGCTTTCCGGCGGTATGCAGCAAAGGGTCGGAATTGCCGCGGCGATGCTTTTAAATCCGCGGCTCCTTTTGGCGGATGAACCAACCTCGGCGCTGGATGTTTCGGTGCAGAAACAGGTGGTAGAGGAGATGCTGATGGTGCGGAAAAGTTTTGGCACAGCTATTGTTATGGTGTCCCATAATTTGGGGGTCATTGAAGCCATGGCAGACAGGGTTCTGGTGATGAGAAATGGAGAAATGCTAGAATATGGAGAAACCAGGAAGATTCTGACGGATCCGCAGACAGCATACACAAAGGAATTGCTTGCAGCTGTTCCGCGCTTAAGGAGGAAGTAAGATGGGGCCAATTCTGAAGGTGGACAATCTGTCAAAAGTTTTCTTGCGGGGTGGACAGCAGCCGGTTACATCGGTAAAAAATGTCAGTTTTGAGCTGATGCCAGGAGAATGTCTTGGCGTGCTGGGAGAGAGCGGCAGCGGAAAAACGACTATGGTAAGTATGATTACCCGATTACTGGATGTTACAGTGGGGCAGATTATTCTGGATGGTCAGAATATCACAAACCTGCGGGGAAAGGAACTTCGCAGTGTTTATAGAAAGATGCAGATGGTTTTTCAGACTCCGGCAGATTCCTTTGATCCGAGAAAGACACTGGGGGATGGAATCGGGGAAAGCTTGAGAAATGCCGGAATGTCCAGGCGGGAGACCCGGGCAGAAGTGGAACGACTATTGAGCAGTGCGGACTGTCAAAGGAATTTGCCGACCGCTATCCGCATCAGGTCAGCGGCGGGCAGTGCCAGAGGGCGGCCATTGCCAGGGCGCTGGCTATTCAGCCAAAACTTCTGATCTGTGATGAGGCGACCTCAGCTTTGGATGTGACAGTCCAGAAGGAAATCATCGATCTGCTGAATCAGCTGCGTCTCGTGCAGGGAAAACATCTGTCCATTCTGTTTATCTGTCATGATCTGTCACTGGTGCAGCAGTTCTGTGACCGTGTGCTGGTCATGTATCAGGGAGAAATTGTGGAACAGGGGAAGCCGGACGATGTGATTCAGAAACCAGAACATGCGTATACCAGGAGACTGATTGACAGTGTTCTGGAGTTTGAATAATCCAGAGTCAGGAATGATACAGATAAAAATTATATGAAGGAGAAGAAGATCTATGAGAAAGACAATCGCTGTATTCTTGTGTTTGGGGGTTACAATAGGGATGCTGGCCGGATGCGGCAGCAGGGCCGGGAGCACAGAGAGTATAGAGCATGCAGCAGATACAGGGCAGGCAGCAGCCGGTACGAATACGGAACCGACCGGCAGTTCGGATTCACGAAAGACCATGGTGATCGGAGATACGACATTCAACTCAGAAAACTGGGAAGAGACTGTGAATCCACATGAAACCTACAATGGCTGGGCCTGCATCCGCTATGGCGTGGGCGAGACGCTGGTTCATTACAGTGATACAATGGAGCTGGAGCCGTGGCTGGCAAAATCCTGGGAGAATGATGGAGACTGTACCTGGACCATTATCCTGCAGGATGAGGTTACCTTTTCAAGTGGACGGAAGATGGACGGCGAGGCGGTGAAGCAGTGTCTGGATCATCTGCTGGAGGTGCATGACAGAGCTCCGCTTGATACGAAAATCGTGGATATTCAGGCAGATGGGCAGGTGTTGACGATCACAACCAGTGAGCCGAATCCGGCCCTAATGAACTATCTGGGAGATCCTTATGGCTGTATTATCGACGTGTATGCCAGTGATTTTGAGAGAGGAATTGTAGCCGGAACCGGTCCGTATGTAGTGAAAGAGCTGGTTACGGATGACCACCTGACTCTGACAAAAATGAAAATTACTGGAATGGAGAGCCAAAGATTGATGAACTGACGATCAGGACCCTGTCTAATGGCGATACCTTATCAGCCGCGCTGCAGTCCGGTGATATTGACGCAGCCTACGGCATGGCGTATGAGGCTTATCCAAACTTTGAAAATTATAACTATCAGTTTTCATCCGTCCAGACCTCCCGTGCGTTTTGCAGCATAAATATGACAAGTCCTGTGATCCAGGATGATGCCGTGAGGAAAGCCATTGCCATGAGCATTGATAAAGAAGGGTTCGTCACTGCTTTGCTGGACGGTCATGGGATGGCAGCAAACGGAGCGTTTCCAAATGGCTTTGCCGGTTTTGGCGGTGAACATGTGAAGACAGAAAGCTATAATCCGGAAGGAGCCAAAGTCGTTCTGGAAGAGGCTGGCTGGGTAGATACCGATGGTGACGGTATTCGGGAGAAAGACGGCGTGAAGCTGGTAATCCGCTGGCTGACTTATCAAGCCGTCAGGAACTGCCGCTGCTGGCGGAGGCTGTTCAGGCCAGTCTGAAAGATGTTGGAATGGATGTGGATATCAACTGCACCGCAAATCGCCGGGAATTTCTGGCGGATATGTCCAGCTTTGATATTTATGCGTCGGCTCTGGTGACGGCACCGTCCGGAGATCCTCAGTATTTCTTTACTACGAGCTGCCAGCCGGGAATGAACTATAACTTTGGAGCTTACGATAATCCGGAGGTGACCGCGCTGATTGAGCAGCTTTCTACGGAGTTTGACACGGAAAAACGCGCAGAACTGGCAATTGAACTTCAGCAGAAGATTCTGGATGATCACGCGTACATTTTCTGCTCATTTCTTCAGATGAATATGATCTCAAAATCCAATGTGAAGAATTATACGGCTCATGCCTGTGATTATTACCAGGTTACGGCGGATCTGGATATCAATTAGTTTTATGAGAGGTATTTTGTAATGTTAACACAGGAACAGATCAACGAAGACTGGACAGTCCGGTCTGACAATTACAACAATTATGTAGAAGAGGAGTTTGCGACGAACCGACCGGAAAAGTGGCTGGAGCTGATCGAGTCCCAGGCACCGGCAGAGCGCCCTTTACGGATTCTGGATGCCGGATGTGGACCAGGTTTTTCTCTGTGCTGTTGTCAAAGGCCGGTCATCACGTGACTGGCATTGACGGTTCGGAGGGATGCTTGCGTATGCCAGAAAAACGTGGCTCATTATGGCGTTTCACCGAACTTCTACAGGAGGATTTTGGCGCGCTGCCATTTCAGGATGGAACTTTTGACCTGGTGGTCAGCCGGAATGTGACTCACATCATCCGGGAACATCTGAAGGTATACGGGGAGTGGCTGCGGGTTCTGAAACCGGGCGGCGTGCTGCTGATCTTTGATGCCAACTGGCATCTTCCTTATCAGCCGGGTCCGGTGCGGGAGGAGGCTATCCGCCGGGAGCGCGAAGGCCTGAAAAATATGGCCGCGGATACACCCACGATGGCTCCTATGAGTATATTGACAGCGAACTGGAACCGGAAGATTATAGAGTATTCGGAAAAGCCCAGCGTCCGGATTTTGACATGGGCGTATTAAAACAGCTCCCCTGTACGAACGTATCCTTTGAGCGTGACGTAACAAAGGAGCTTTGGAGTGAGAGGGAAAAATTCTTTTATGCTGCCACGCCGCTGTATATGCTGCGGGCGGAGAAAGTATAAATGGGAGAAGGAAGAGCAAGCTGTAACAATCTGAGAGACAGTCAAGAAAGCGTGAAACTCTTTGTGAAAACAGAGGTTTCACGCTTTCTTGTGTTTTTGTCTAATATCAAATGTGCAAGATCAGTGCGCATAACTTCGTAATTTTGCTAAAACGTGCAATGTTATCTTGCACAAAACGAAGTTCACAAAAAGTTCACAGAAAATTAGCACTCACCTCTTGACAGTGCTAAAAACTACGTGCTATATTACAAGTAGAACAAAGGAAGGGGATACAGAGGGAGCAAAGAAAGAGGTTACCGGAAGTTCCTGAAAGATCCTGGTTCCAAAGAAACAAGGTTAAGCATAGATAGAAAAGGAGAGATGACTTATGTTAATGCCGAGTATTTTTGGTGAGGATATGTTTGATGACTTTATGAGAGATTTTCCATTCTTCGATGAGAATGCAGGTAATAAAATAGAGAAGAAACTTTACGGACGTCATGCTAAGAACATGATGAAGACAGATATCAAGGAACTGGAAGGCGGCTACGAGCTGGAGATGGATCTTCCGGGATTCACGAAAGATGAGATTACCGCAGAGCTGAAGGATGGTTACTTAACCGTCAGTGCGACCAAGGGACTTGATAAGGATGAGCAGGAGAAGGAAACCGGCAAGTACATCCGCCGCGAGCGTTATGCCGGAGCGTGCCAGCGTTCCTTCTATGTAGGTGAAGATATCACCGAGCAGGACATCAAGGCAGAATTCAAGCACGGTATCCTGAAACTGTTCGTTCCGAAGAAGGAAGCACAGCCGAAGGTAGAAAATAAAAAATATGTAGCCATTGAAGGCTAATACAAATGACTGAAACTTCCCCGGAAAACAGTAAGGCTGCCTGGCCGGGGAAGAAACCGCAGCCATAATATAGAAGACTGAATTTGATAATAAGTAAATTTTAGATAGATAAAGGAGAGATGACTTATGTTAATGCCGAGTATTTTTGGTGAGGATATGTTTGATGAATTTATGAGAGGTTTCCCGTTCTTCGATAACAGCGCAGAGAACAACGTTGAGAAGAAACTATATGGTCACAACGCCAAGAACGTTATGAAAACCGATATCAAAGAGCTGGAAGGCGGCTATGAGCTGGAGATCGATCTTCCGGGATTCACGAAAGAGGAAGTCACCGCAGAACTGAAGGATGGCTATTTAACCATCAGTGCCGCTAAGGGACTTGATAAGGATGAGCAGGAGAAAGAAACCGGCAAGTACATCCGCCGTGAACGTTATGCCGGTGCGTGCCAGCGTTCCTTCTACGTTGGTGAAGATGTGACCGAGCAGGACATCAAGGCCGAGTTCAAGCATGGTATGCTGAAGCTGTTTGTTCCGAAGAAGGAAGCAAAACCGGCGGTAGAAACCAAGAAATATGTTACCATTGAAGGCTGATGCGTAAGCAGGATGAGATGGCAGCAGAACCGCATGAGAGAAAGTGAATAAAAAGTCCACGGGCCAGTAAATGTGCTGGTCCGTGGACTTTGCGTGCTTGTAAAAGCCAGCGTCCGGTTGCTGTCCCATATCTGCATTTGAAATCTTAAGAAAAAAGTTTCCTTTCTTCATAAAACGATGACAATTTGGACACAATTTTATTGTTCAATAGGAGTGGCTGTGGAGATAGACACAGTTACAGATCGCATATGCATCAGCAGCCGGAAATGTTTTCAGATCGAGGAAAATAAATTCCGGCTGCTGAAAAAAGAAAGGTTGGTTAAAATGAAAAAAAGAGCATTGATTATGATGAGCACCGCAATGGTCATGGTATTTGCAGCAGCTTGTTCTTCAAAAAATACCCCATCTGCTACAGCAAGCGAGACAACGGCTGCAGTGGCAGAGACAACACAGCAGGAGACCACAAAGGCAGAAAGCACAGCCGCAGCTGCTACAGAGAATTCGAACACGGATGAGGCAAAGGATTCAGAGGAATCTAAGGCAGATTCTGCCGCAGATCAGGAAGAAGCAAGCATGACAGGCACGATCAGTGACATCAAGGATTTCATGTTTACCATCACATTTGATGGTCAGGATTACGGCTTCAGCTTTGATCAGAATGAGAAGCCGCAGGGGTTAGACAGTGTGAAGGATGGTGATACCGTGATGGTAACCTATACCGGTACGGTAAATACCGTGGATGCCTTCACCGGAAAAATCCTTTCTGTTGAAAAAGTAGACTAAGAGGGAAGTGTTTGGCAGGTCTGTACAGTGCATGCGCAGATCCTGCCAAATAACATTATATGCTTCAGGAAGCACTGTAGGAATCTACCGTAATGGTATAGCAGTTGCTTCCTTTTTTTATTACCGTTCCGTCCCTCTTTTTGATGGTGGCGTTTGCGCTGCCTTCACCGCCGTTGTCATCCGGTCCGCCCTTGCCGTCCGGCGCTTCTTTGCCATCTGGCGCGCCATTTCCGTTATTGTTTTCATTCTGTCCGTCCTGATCTTTGTTTGATGTGCCCAGTATAAAGAACAAAGCGTTAAATTCACAAAATGTTCATAAAAACAATAAAATTCTGATAAAATGAGAAAAAAAGAAATATTTTGCAACAAATCAACTGTACGAGTGCGGAAAAAAATGGTATGATGCAAGAAAGAAAACAAACTGGGAAACAGCTTTATCGTTGAGTTTTAAGGATAATAGAGTAATGATCAGACAAAATCTTATATAAAGGGGGAACCAATCATGGCAGATTATATTATGGCACTGGACGCGGGGACAACCAGCAACCGCTGTATTCTTTTCAATAAAAAAGGGCGAGATCTGCAGCATGGCGCAGCGGGAATTTCACCAGTATTTTCCACAACCTGGCTGGGTGGAGCATGACGCAGATGAGATCTGGGCCAGCATGCTGGGAGTGGCCGTGGAGGCTATGAGCCGCATTGGCGCAGAAGCAGCAGACATTGCGGCAATCGGTATCACCAATCAGAGAGAAACCACCATTGTATGGGATAAGGAGACCGGTGAACCCATTGCCCACGCCATTGTCTGGCAGTGCCGCCGTACCGCAGCCTACTGTGATTCCCTGAAGGAACAGGGCTATATGGACAGCTTCCGGAAGAAAACGGGACTTGTCATTGACGCGTATTTTTCCGCGACCAAGATCAAATGGCTGTTAGACCATGTGCCGGGAGCAAGGGAGCGGGCGGAGAAGGGCGAGCTTTGTTTGGTCCCGTGGAGACCTGGCTGATCTGGAAGCTGACAAAGGGAGCGGTGCATGTTACAGATTATTCCAATGCATCCCGGACGATGTTGTTTAATATCAATACGCTGCAGTGGGATGATGAAATCTTAAAGATCCTGGATATTCCGAAATGCATGCTGCCGGAGCCGAAGCCGTCAAGCTGCGTATACGGGGAGACAGATCCTTCTTATCTGGGCGGAGCCATTCCTATTGCCGGGGCAGCAGGAGATCAGCAGGCAGCGCTGTTTGGACAGACCTGTTTTGAGGCGGGTGAAGCGAAGAATACCTATGGAACAGGCTGTTTCCTGCTTATGAACACCGGAGAAAAGCCGGTATTCTCCCGAAACGGGCTGGTCACCACCATTGCCTGGGGGATGGACGGAAAAGTTAATTATGCACTGGAAGGTTCCGTGTTTGTGGCAGGTGCTGCGATTCAGTGGCTGCGGGATGAACTGCGGCTGATTGATTCGGCGGAGGATTCCGAGTACATGGCAAAGAAGGTAAAAGATACCAACGGCTGCTACGTGGTTCCGGCCTTCACCGGTCTTGGCGCTCCGCATTGGGATCAGTACGCCAGAGGAACTATTGTGGGTATTACCCGGGGTGTGAACAAATACCACATCATCCGGGCTACACTGGAGTCTATTGCCTACCAGGTACATGACGTACTGGTGGCCATGAAAGCGGATTCCGGTATTGACCTGACTTCCCTGAAGGTAGATGGCGGAGCCAGTGCCAACAATTTCCTGATGCAGACCCAGGCAGACTTTATTCAGGCACCGGTCAGACGCCCGGCCTGTGTGGAAACAACGGCCATGGGTGCGGCCTATCTGGCGGGACTTGCAGCGGGATACTGGAAGAATCAGGAAGAAGTCAAAGAAAATCAGGAGACAGACCGGATCTTTACGCCGGAACTGGACGAAAAGACCCGCAGGACCATGGTCCGCGGGTGGGAAAAGGCGGTGCGCTACGCATACGGCTGGGCGCGGGAACGCTGAGTGTCACAATCGGATCAGGCTGCCGGAAGTGCAGTCTGGCGGTAAAAACAACTGAGCGCTGGGCATAAGGCTCAGGACTTCGGCGGTGCAAAAAAGTCACGTTCAATAAACAGGCAGACATTGTCGACAAAGCTGTCCGGGTCACATGGTTCTTCCTGATCGAGATAGCACTGTACAATATTAAAATAAAAATCTGTCATCAGGCTGGTGAATATAGGGGCAGGAAGCTTCAGGCGGTAGCCCTTTTGTTCAGCAGCCTTTATCATTCATAATGCGGATGAGACCGGTGCGGATGATGCGCATCAGGTCGCCGTCCTGATTGGCATGATAGATTTTCTGGTACAGGATCCGGTTCTCGCCGATAAGACGCAGCAGGATCAGCAGGAAGTCCCGCACGGAAGTGCGGTTGGTGAAATACACGTGACATCTTCATTCAGGCCAAGCTCATCTAGCATGGAGCCAAGGCAGTAATGGAGCAGGTCATATTTATCCTCAAAATAGCGGTAAAACGTAGACCGGGAAATCAGCGCGGTATTGCAGATGTCGGTTAGTGTGAGCTGCTCAAATGGCAGGGCTGCAAGCTGGGAAAAGAGAGCACCCTTCAAAAGCGCGTAGGTGCGGCGGGCGGTAATACTGGTTTTCCGGGGTGTAGACTGTGCCATAATAACCTCCGTGATCGATGAATTTGCGCATGAAAAACAGAACAGGTTCACAATGTATAAAACTGGACAAATCTAAAATAAGTGTCTCATTATGAACATTCCAAATAAAACTGATACTTGTGTATTTTAACATATACATAGATAATAATGCAAGAAAATGAAGAGGAATTCTGGAGGTTTCTATGGATTATCGAGATAAATTGCACAAAAACAAGGGGTTCTTAACGACTCCCATATGTGTCACATTTTTGGCGGCAGGACTCATGCTGCTGTCTTACCCGGTGCCGGTGCTGGCGGCTGCTTCTACCATTGAGGCAGGAAGCGGTGCTGTGGCAGAGACAAAGCCGGCGTCTGTATATGGAACGACAACAGTAATCGATTCAGAAGAAACAGAAACGGCCCGGGCAAACTGGGTAAAAGGAGGGGGACGACTGGTATTATCTCCTGCCAGATGGCAGCAGGAACCGGCAGGATCTCCAGTTTGACAATGCCCTTTATAAATTTAACTGGAACGGCTCTTTAAAGACCGCCCAATGGGTACCGAATACCGGCGGCGGTGCTTATCCGGTGTTCTGTTATGATGAGGAAACACAGTTCTTATTCGATCAGCTAAATGATGAGAAGCGGGATCTGTATTTTGACGAGTATCCGGACCGGGAAGAGGAGTACGGTAATGATGAAAAGCGGCAGTACGACCGCTATGCCGGATTTATCATGGATGAAAAACTGAACCAGGCAGCAGCTCACCGTCTGGAAGCAGCGCTGGCAAATGGCTACAGCGGTGACGCAATTCCGGGAGAGGGAACCTTAAAGGATTACTTGGGAAAGATTTCCTACCGAAAGAATTCCAGCTGCCGGGAACTTTACCTGCGGGGCAGGGAGGATGTGGATGACGCCTTTGACAAGCTTATCGGCAAGACCCAGGACAAATATGATTCCAACGGAAAACGAAAAGATTCCCTGGATTATTACCGGCGCGTCGGTATGGCCCACGCAGAGAAGAACGGAGAACAGTATTTTATGGTAATCCTGATGCGGTAGAGTCAGAAAACGGATTTCTGTTTGCAGATCATGCGAACAGTATGAAATAAAAAAGGGAAAGAGGAGCAGAGACTATGGAAGACAAAAAATCCCTGAAAGAGAAATTAAAAGCGCATCTGCCCCATAAAAAGGGAGCGGAGAAGAAGCAGACAGGAACAGAAGATACCGGATTTACCATCCGCCTGGCACGATTCATCATTGAAAACGTGCCTGGATCGAATCGGTATTCATTGCGGGCTGCATTTTCTGCGCGGTAGCAATGCTGTTTGTTAATGTAAACTATGACCTGACCAAATATGTTCCTTCCATGGCCCAGTCCAGCATGGGACTGGATGTGATGAAGAAGGAGTTTGGTTATCCGGGAACAGCCCGGCTGATGCTAAAGGATGTAAGCCTGTACGAAGCAAAGCAATACAAAGATAAAATCCAGGCCATTGACGGTGTGGACCAGGTCCTCTGGTGTGATACCACGGTTAATGTCTATGCCGGAGAAGATTTCATCAATATGGATGAAATCAAAGACTACTATAAAGACCGCTGCGCGGTCATGGACATCACCTTTGAGGAAGAATCCGATTCTCCGAAGACGGAAACGGCCATTGATGAGATGAAAGCCATCACCGGCGACAAAGGCTGCTACGTTGGTATGGCGGTACAGAACAAATCCCTGATCCAGACTACGCACGAGGAGATGAACAAGATCCTGGTGGTTGCGGTCATCATGATTTTTGTGGTACTTTGCCTGGCTACAACGGCATGGACGGAGCCAATTCTGTTTTTGCTGGTTATGGGTGTGGCGGTGCTCTTAAATAAGGGAACCAACATATTCATTGGAACCATCTCCTTCCTGACGGATAACGTAGCCATTATCCTGCAGCTGGCAACATCCATGGACTATTCCATTTTCCTGCTGGATGCCTACATGAACTGGCGAGATACCGGACTTTCCGAGGAGGAAGCAATCGTCAAGGCGGTTGAAGAGGCCATCAACTCCATTTTCGCCAGCAGCCTGACCACCGTAGTTGGTTTCCTGGCCCTGGTTACCATGAAATTCAACATCGGTTTCGATATGGGCCTGGTTCTGGCAAAGGGTATCATCTTCAGCCTTCTGACCGTGGTACTGTTCATGCCGGCCATGATCCTGAAATTTACCAAATGGAATGATAAGACGAAACACCGTTCCTTCTTCCCGGACTTTACCAGACTGGGCAGGGGCGTGTACCGCATCCGCTACCTGGTTTTGGCGGCCGTGATCATCATTACTCCGCCGGCCTATGTGGCTCAGCAGATGAACAACTTCCAGTACGGAAACAGCGCCGTGGGCGGTGCTCCGGGAACTCAGGTTTATGCGGATGATCAGGAAATTACCCAGAAGTTTGGCCGGAGCAATATGATGCTTCTGATTTATCCGAACAACGATCCGGTGGCAGAAAGAAGCTGTCCGACGAGCTGGAAGATCTTCCATATGTAAAGAATGTCACCTCTATGGCTAATACGCTGCCGGAGGGCATTCCGGAAGATTTTCTTCCGGAGTCTACTGTCAGCCAGCTCCATACGAAGGACACGGCACGGATGCTCTTATACATAAGGACCAAGGGTGAGAGTGACAAATCCTTCGAATATACGGACCAGATCCGGGATCTCATGAAGAAATATTATCGGAGCATTCGTACGTGGTTGGAGAGACTCCGTCTACCCAGGATATAAAGGAAACAATTACGGACGATAACGCGCGGGTAAATCTGCTGACGCTGCTGGGTGTATTCCTGGTTGTAGCTTTCAGCTTTAAGTCAGTTCTGATCCCGATCGTGGTTATGATCCCGATTGAAGTTGCCATCTTCATCAACATGGCAGTTCCGTATGTGCAGGGCGTGGATATGATCTACATGGGCTACATTATTGTCAGCAGTATCCAGATGGGTGCGACGGTAGACTACTCGATCCTGCTTACCAACAATTATATCGCGAAGCGTGCAACACTTCCGAAGAAGGAGGCCTGCATTGAGGCGGTGACCCGGTCCTGTTCCTCTGTTTTTACATCCGGCGGCATTATCACCCTGGCAGGATATATTGTATATCTGATTTCTACGACGGCGGCCATTGGAGATCTGGGCCATCTGATCGGACGAGGAGGCTTCCTGAGTCTGGTCCTGGTACTGACTCTGCTTCCGGCACTTCTGGTGCTGACTGACGGACTGGTCATTGAGAAAAAATGGAAAGGCTCCAGAAGAAGAATCCGAGAGCGCTATGTGACCAGAAGGCAGCAGTTCCATGAGCGGGCAGAGCAGATCCGGACGAAGCTGGAAGAACACAGGAAAGAGAAATAAGGGCAGCAGGAGGAGAATTGTCATGAAGAAAAGATATCAGAGACTGGGTGTCATGGGACTGGCGGCAGTCATGGCATGTACCGGCACGGTTTTGCCGGTGCTTGCGGGTCAGGCATCTGTGGCCGTAGATGAAAATATGTATGTAAACCTGGATTACTATGGAAACGTAGACCGGGTCAATGTGGTGAAGGGCTGTGATCTGAATGGGCAGACCACCATCACGGATTACGGTGATTATACAGCCGTGACTAACATGTCCGACTACACCGAGCCGGTCATTGAGGGAAATAAGGTAACCTGGAATGTATCACCGGATTACAAAGGACGCTTCTATTATAAAGGGGAGCTGGACGCGAAGAAGGTAGCGCTTCCGTGGAATTTCGATGTGTCCTACAAGCTGAACGGTGTGCCGAAAAACGCAGACGAGCTGGCAGGCGCTTCCGGACTCATAGAGATTCACATTGACGCGAAGTTTAACGACAGCGCAGAGGTAAATGAATATTATAAAGAACAACTTCGTTCTGGCCGTAGCGGTGATGCTGGACACCAATGACTGCTACAGCCTCGAGGCGGATGGCGCGCAGAAGCAACCATCGGCAGCAACAGCGCGGTTGTGTTCACGCACTTCCGGGCGAGGATGGCGACTTCACCGTCCGCATTGGCACGGACAGCTTTGAGACCAGCGGTGTATTCATGACCATGACTCCGCTGACCGGCAGTGACCTGGAGCATATAACTGATTTAAAGGATGCAAAGGATACCTGGAAGGAAAGCGGTGACCAGATGCACGACAGTATGCAGCAGATGGCGCTGTCTGTTGAGGCGATGCAGGACGGCATCAATTCTCTAGCAGAATGGCATGAATTCCGCAGAGAGCGCAAGACAGACCTGGAGCGGCGCAAAGGACAGCATTCTGGCGGGCAATGACCGCGCCATTGAGACCTTAAGTGCGGTATCGGACCAGTTAGAGGCGATGATCCCGCATATCGAGACCGCGAAAGAGGCAGCAGACACGGCTCATGATAGCCTGGGTGATATTGTGGACACCGTGCGGGAAATGCAGGATCCGCTGAATAAGCTGCACAGCGCGTTAAAGGGAATCAAGAGTGGATCAGAGGATATGGCAGGCGCGGTTCCGCAGCTGAATGAGCTGATGCAGAAGATCATTGAACTGGATGCGAGACTGCAGGCCAGTGAACAGGCCTATGTTACTGCGCTGCCGACATTACTGACCAGTACTCATGATCTGGAGGATGATTATTATCTGGGTGAAGACTGGGGCATGGATGAGGTTCCGCTGGAGAATGATATACAGGCGACCCCGGATGACGCAGAAAGCGATGATACAGGAATTGCCACCTACGCGTCGGGGGCAGGAACCTCCACAGCGGTGAGCGCGGCCAGCGGTGTGATGATGAGTGCGGGAGAACTGGCACAAAATCTGCTCGTGAGAAAGCAGTATCTGGAAGTTCTGGCATCCTCCAGCAACAAACTGGCATCCGGCCTTTCCAGCCTCTTAGATGATGTGGCTGACACCGCCAAATACACCTCCGAGCTGACCGACAGCCTGGAGATGCTTACCGAGGACACCGCGGCTCTGTACGATTCCATGGACAGCTACTACCCGGATCTGCAGGCAACACTGGATGATTCCGAGGAACTGATGAATCGGATCACCGAGGCACTGAACACGAGCCTGAGCACGGCAGCCATCGTGCAGAACACCTTAAAGAGCAGCAGTGACAATCTGGACGCTGCCACCCGCGACAGCATCCGCGGTACGCTGGAGCTTCTGGATAAGAGCTTGAGCGTGCTGGACAGCACCGCTTCCATCCGTCACGCGGGCGTGACCATGAAGGAAGCCATCGACAAAGAGTGGGATGACTTAGACGGCGACACCCGGTTCCTGAACATGGATCCGAATGCGGAGAAGGTATCCTTCACATCCGATGAGAACCAGGAGCCGGAATCCGTACAGATCATTCTGCGAACCGCAGAAATCAGTCTGGATGACGATGATGAACTTCTGGATGCAGAGAGTGAGGCAGCAGGCCAGAGCCCGCTGCGCCGGATCTGGAACGTGCTTGTGAAAATGTGGAAAGCATTTGTGGAAATCTTCAAAAACAGATAAAAGGGGGTGGAGAATATGAAAGGAAACCGGATCATAACCATAGGACGTCAGATTGGAAGCGGCGGCAGTGAGATTGGTATGGAGGTGGCGAAACGTCTTGGCATTAGGTGCTATGATAAACAGCTCATTGAGCTGGCCTGCAATTACGGAGAGCTGGATCAGGATGTTCTGGCGGCAGCCGAAGAAAAACGGCCAAATCCATTTCTCTATTCCGTTCCGCGTCAGATGCAGAACGACAAGACCGGACGGGGCATTGCCATCAACGATATGGTATTTAATGTACAGTCGGAGGTTATCCGGCAGCTGGCAGAGAAGGAATCCTGCGTCATCATTGGCCGCTGCGCTGACTATGTGCTGCGGGAGCAGTCCGGGGTGACCTCTGTATTCATCTACGCGGACATGAATGACCGGATCAGACGCCTTATGGAGACACGGAAAATTACCCGGGATGAGGCCATCACGCTGATCAAAAGAATGACAAGAGCCGCCGGAATTACTACGAGTGCTATACTGGAAAGCGCTGGGGTGCCGGGGCCAGCTACGATGTGACCTTAAACAGTGCCGAGCTTGGGCTGGACACCTGTGTGGATCTGATCTGCCATCTCTATGAGCGAAAACAGGAAGGAGACACAGAACAGTGATGAAACAGACAACGAAACGGCTTCTGGTAAGCCTGGCCGCTCTCATCTTATCCGTTGGAGCGGTCTGCACCAGCTATGCGGCATCGGATAAGCGCAAGGTTGGGAAAATGGATCTTGTGTTTGATTCCAACCTGGGTATTGGTGTAGAGGGCAGCTCCCTTTCCGTCACTGCGGAGGGGGCGAATACGGACCGCTACTATATCAGTGACACAGATGTTGTAAACGAGGATTCTGATGATTTCAGCGACAGCAATCCGCCGGAGATTGAGGTGACCCTGGTGGTGGCAGATGAGGATCAGTGGTATTTTGCCAGCTCTTCTTCCGATGCGTTCCGCTTAAATCTGGCAGCTTCATCAAAGAACCGCTACGACAAGGTTCAGTTTGTCAGCGCAAAGCGCTCGGAAAAAAACGCGATGCTGACGCTGCGGGTAAAGCTGATCTATGATAAGAAGTCAAAGCTTGATAACCGTTCCGCCATTTCCCTGGCGCAGAACGCGGCCTCTTCCTCTGCCGGGTTTGGCTGGGACAGCGCTCATCCGGGCACGGCATCCTGGAACACGGAGGAATCCGCCCGTTATTATCAGATTCAGCTGGTCAGAAACGGCATTGATACCGGCATCATGCGTTCGGTATACAAGAATCACTATGATTTTTCATCCCAGATGACGGAACCGGGCGAGTATCAGTTCCGTGTCCGCACTGTGCGCCAGAGCAGCCACAACAAGAGTGAGTGGGTGACCTCGGAAGTCTGGAAAATAGAATAATATATTGAGTTTTGCGCGTGTTTCCTGTATGATGGATGTGCGCAGCAAGGAAAACAGACGGCTGCAGATGTGGCCGTCTGTTTTTTCAATGCAGAAGCAGGAAACGGAAAACATTTTGTCCATGGAACGCGGGAAGATGCGGCATGGACAGGATTTGACACGCTACAGGAGTGAATCATATGAATGAATTAACCATAGAAGAATTTGACGCCCTTTCCCCGGACACTTATGTGCTCTATGATATCGGAGCACGGATGAGATCAATCATGGTGCCATCAAGGGAGCCATTGCCAGTTCCGCGGAAGAACTGGAAGAAAATCCGCCGGAAGAGAAAGGCAAAGATCATCATCTGCTGCAGCCGCGGCCGCGTGAGCCGCGATGTGGCAGAGAATCTCTGCGAGCAGGGCTACGACATTGGCTCATGGCCGAGATCAAAAAGCAGGAGGCAGACGAAATCTGCGATTCCGTGGAAAAGAGCCTGCGCAAGAAATTCCACAAGAACATTTTCAGCAAATTCGCGAAAGCCATCAACCAGTATGAGCTGGTGAAGGAGGGCGACCGCATTGCCGTCTGCATTTCCGGCGGAAAGGATTCGATGCTCATGGCAAAGCTGTTTCAGGAGTTAAAGAAGCATAACAAATTCCCGTTCGAGGTGAAGTTCCTGGTTATGGACCCGGGCTACAGCCCGGAGACCGTCAGGTCATCGAGGAGAACGCCCGGAAGTTAAAATCCCGATTCAGATTTTTGAGTCCGACATTTTCGATGCGGTCTATACCATCGAAATCTCCGTGCTACCTCTGTGCCCGCATGCGCCGCGGTCATCTCTACACCTTCGCGAAGCAGCTGGGCTGCAACAAGATCGCACTGGGACATCATTACGATGACGTCATCGAGACGATCCTGATGGGAATGCTGTACGGTGGACAGGTCCAGACCATGATGCCGAAGCTTCACAGCATCCACTTCGAGGGCATGGAGCTGATCCGTCCGCTGTATCTGGTGCGTGAGGATGACATCAAGGCATGGAGAGATTACAACAACCTGCACTTCATCAGTGTGCCTGCAAGTTCACCGACACCTGCACCACCTGCAATAATGAGGAAAACCTGTCCAAGCGTGTGGAAGTCAAGGAACTGATACGAACCTTAAAAGCGAAGAATCCATTTGTAGAGAGCAATATCTTTAAAAGCGTGGAGAATGTCAATCTCGATACGGTCGTAGCCTACAAGCAGGGTGGCGTGCGCCATCATTTTCTGGATACCTATGACCGGGAACCGGAGACTGCAAAACCGTGCTGCTCAGACGCAGCAGACGATTAAACGGTCCTCTTTACTTGCGGTATGACCTGTGTTATACTTGGGATAATTATGAGTGTGGGCAGGTTATTTCAAAAGCATTGTGCAGGAAGGTAAAATAAGAACGGGAGGCGTTTGCAAATGGATATCATGATTTTTCTTGGCTGTACCCTGCTGCTGGTATTGTTTGTTGTTGTAGCAGTGGTAACCAGTATGTTAGGCACCATCGGTGCCATTGTGGCAGAGGAAGATGATGAAGAATAAGCTGTACAGAGAAAAGAATCCGGACAATTTCGGATTCTTTTTTTGTATGATAGGAAATTGCGTCCTATCATACAAAAACGCTCCGCGAGGATGCGCACTCGGCGCAAAGGTAGATGGTTGCCGAAGCAACCGCGCCTCGGCGCGAGAATGTGCCTTGGCACATTCTTTTTCATATGATAGGAAATTCCTCCACTCGGAGGAAACCATACTAAAATGCCCGCTTTTATGCGGGCACCAAAACAAGACGATTACTGAAAGAAGTCGATATAGAAACCTTCTTCGGGTTCTTCGCCATCCCAGTCATCATCTTCAGTTAGAAAAATAGTGCATATCCAAAAGATCAGCATCCGACATACTCTTCACAAGTTTTGCGGTCATACCTTCTGGTGGATTTTGGATGTATTTGTTACGGAGTTCCTCTAAAGCTTTTTTATCCATGATTTATGATGCCTCCCGTCTGTTGATAAATACAGTATGAAGCAGACGGGAAGAGAAATCAAGCGGAACGGCATTTAAATTTGGCCAAGGTCCTTTCGTACATTTCTTCCAGAGGAATCCGTTTGTGATTGAAATAAAGATCAGTCAGAGTCATACCAATCTTGCAGTTAGGGCAGCAAAGAGGATCATATCAAAGGACAGAGCGATGTTATTACGCCATTTTGTAAAACTGCGAATGATGGGCTGTCTGTTTTCGGAATGGCACGCCTGAGCTTTCTTGTCATTGTTCCGGTGTCTGGCATAAAGACCATAATAGCGGATCATTTTGTAGTGATGTTCCGGGATGTGCTGGATGAGCAAAGAAATAAAATCCAGCGCAGGGATACATTTTTTAACAAAAGCATTGTCTTCATGGCGATGATAATGGAAAGTAACATTTTTACCATCATAAGAATCAATGCGGTTTAAGGCAATGACAGGGCGTCCAAGATAGCGGCTGATATATTTGGTGACTGTTTTAGTATCGCAAAGATTAGGTTTGGCATAGACGTAGAAGCCGTTGGAATCTTTTTTATAAATGGCAGCTTTGATCTTTTTGAAGGATGGTCCGATCTGTTTTTCCATTTCGTTTAGCAGAGCAGTTTGAAAAGACATACGGAGCAAGGTGTAGTCAAAATGTTTAACAATGCGCCAAAAGCCGTCATCTGAAAAGCCGCCTTCTGTAACCAGGCAATGGATATGAGGGTTCCATTCAAGAGGACGCCCGAAGGTATGAAGAACACAAATAAAACCAGGGACAAAGTTCCTGGACATGTTTAACTTGAAAAACATACGAAGAACGACACTGCGTACAGCATGAAACAAGCAGTCAAGAAGAGAACGGTCTTCCAGGAAGAAATGGCGAAGATCTTCATCAATAGTAAAGACACAGTGACGGTGAGAGCATTGGATGAGTTGGAAAGCCATGGAGTTGGCTCTGTCCTGGCAATATTTGATGCCGCAAGTTGGGCAGAACTTGCTTTTGCAACGGAAAGGAACAAATTTAAGGTTACTGCATTTGGGACAGGAATACATTGCACCGCCGAAAGCCGGGTCACCGCAGTTAATCATTTTTGTTACGTTATCAATGACAACCTGACGTGGATGCAAGATGTATACCATTTCTTCGTAATGGTCATTAAAAATGTTTTGGAGTATGTTCATAAGATAATTATGACGCAAAGAAGAAAAAACCCCACCCCTCAAGATTGAGGGGCAGGAGTTGAAGTGTCGAAGACACTTTTTCGCCATGATCCCAAGGGATCCTGACAAACTGTCTATCGATGATGGAAGAATGACCGCGATACACGGACAAAAAGAAGAAACGACCGCATCACACGGAAAACATATAAGAAATGAGTAGAAATTAAAATTCCCTCTTGCATTTACATATATACATCGTTATAATGACCATAGCTTTAAGATTTTACTGAATTAATGTGGCAGATGATACAAAAAATTGTCAAACCGGATATTGCAAAGAAGCAGGGACGTATTAGGAGAAAGATTGGTCTCGGTATACCTCCCTTTTTGTGTGTCACGGTGTCCGGACAGCGGTTTCGGCTGGGAAATCTGAAACGCATCATAGAATTCGGTATCACAAAAGAAGCATAAAGCGAAAACGAGGAAAGAAGGAAACAAACATGAGAAAGACACTGGCAGGAATTGTCCTGAGCTGTGTGATTGCAGCATCCCTTACTGCATGCGGCGGTTCTGGAAATTCTACAAGCACTTCCGCAGCAGAGACTTCTGCAGCAGCTGGCGACAGCACTTCCGCAGCAGCAACCACTGAGAACGGCGACAAGGTTGTACGTGTCGCAGCAGTAGATCCGCAGGTAGCACTGGATCCGCAGCAGTTCACCTACAGCATCGTAATGAAAATTACCGATAACATTACTGAGTCCCTGCTGACTACCACATCCGATGGACTGGTTCCGACTCTTCTGGCAGCTATGCCGACCATTTCCGACGACAACATGACCTACAGCTTCGAGCTGCTTCCGGATGTAAAATTCCATGATGGAACGACTCTGAAGGCTTCCGATGTTAAGTATTCTTACGAGCGTCTGATCAAAATGGCAAAGATGGCAACCCTGCTTGAGAACGTGGTTGGTTACGACGAGATGAGCGCAGGTACCGCAGATGAGCTGTCCGGTGTCGAGGTTCAGGACGATACCCACTTCACCATTCAGTTAAAGAAACCGTACGCACCGTTCCTTTCCGTTCTGTCTACCGCATACTGCGCAATCTATCCGCAGGAGGCATGTGAGGCAGCTGGCAACAACTGGGGTATGACCACCTGATCGGTACCGGTGCATTCAAGCTTGACAGCTACCAGACCGGTGTCGGCGCAACCCTTTCCCGTTTCGATGATTACCATGGCGGCGCAGTGGCACTGTCCGGTCTGGACTACAAGTTCATCGAGGATGTTAACACCCAGGTCCTTGAGTATCAGAAGGGCAATGTAGACTATGTAGATGTTGATCCGTCCATCTACCCGGTATACTCAGCAACCCGGATCTGAAAGATCAGATGCATGGCTTCCAGCCGACTGGCTGCTACAGCCTGACTGTAAACAGCAAGACCTATGACGATCCGAAGGTAAGAGAGGCCATTGCGCTTTCCATCGACCGTAAGGCTATCTGCGATAGCATCCTTCACGGCACTGCAACCGTTCCGACCTCTTACATTCCGGCTGGTATCATCGGTCATGATGACAGCCTTCCGGAGTTCGAGTACGATCCGGAGCAGGCAAAATCCCTTCTTGCAGAGGCAGGATATCCGAATGGCATTGACCTTCGTGTAACCGTAAACACCAAATATCAGGGCAACGTAGCAATAGCAACCGCATTCCAGCAACAGGCAAAGGCAGCAGGCATCAATGTAGAGGTTGAGCAGGTTGACTCTGCGGCATGGTCCGATATGAAGAAGAACGGCGGCGTTGACTGCGGTATCTCCAACTGGTATGTAGATTACTCTGATCCGGAGAGCATGCTGTACCCGATGACCAAGACCGACACCAACTCCAGCTTCTGGCACAATGCCGAGTTCGATAAACTCATGGATGAGGGTATCGCAACCACCGATGAGGCAGAGCGTCAGGAAATCTACAAAAAGCAGAGCACATCATGACCAGAGAAGACTGGGCAACCACTCCTCTCTACAATGAGACCAAGTTCTATCTGTTAAATCCGCGTATCACCGGATTTGAGATGGATGCGACCTTCCGTATGTTCTGGAAGAATGCTGATATTCAGTAATTATTGCGGCAACAATTAAAAATGTTTAGAGAAACAGGGGGGCTGCGCATTTTGGCAGTTCCTCTGTTCGCATGTAGGAGAAAATAAAATGCTTTCATACACAGGAAAACGTTTGCTCCAGACGATCTTTGTTCTTCTGGGCATCAGCTTGATCACGTTTGTTCTGCTTCAGGTAGTACCGGGTGACCCGGTTGCCCTGATGTTAGAGAAACGTGCAGATCCGAGACTATCGCCAAAGTGCGTAAGGAGCTCGGTCTGGATCTGCCATACTATGTACAGTATCTGAATTTTATAAAAGGCGCCATCCATCTGGATTTCGGTACCTCCTATTTCACCAAGGAGGTTGTTACCGATGCGCTGTTCCGCTGCTTTAAGGTAACCGTAAAGCTGGCATGCATGTCCTTTATCTTCGCCTCTGTCATTGGTATTCCGTGCGGAATCTTTGCAGCAGTCAAGAGAGGAAAAGGCATCGATACCGTGGTTATGGTACTCTCTATCGTCGGTGTATCTGCACCGGCATTCTGGAGTAGCGATCATTCTGCAGATCCTTTTCGGCTTAAAGCTGAACGTTCTGCCGATCTCAGGATTCGATACGCCGGCATCTTACATACTTCCGAGTCTTGCGCTGGGTGCGCGTTACGCAGGAAATATTGCGCGAATCACCAGAACCAGTATGCTGGAAGTACTGGGACAGGATTACATCCGTACCGCGAAGGCAAAGGGCGCCATGCGCTGGGCCGTTATCTTGAAGCACGCCCTGAAAAATGCCATGATCCCGATCGTAACTCTCGTAGGTACCGATTTTGGTTACATGCTGACAGGATCCATGCTGATCGAAAAGGTATTCTCCATTCCGGGAATCGGTAAGCTGGCAGTAGATGCCATGTCCAACCGTGACCTCCCGCTTCTGGAGGGCACCGTTATGTACATCGCATTTGTATTCGTTGTCGTAAACCTGATCGTTGATGTTTCCTATGCATTTCTGGATCCGCGAATCCGCTACGGGAAAGGAGCAGCATAAGAGATGGCTAAGAAATTACTTGGATTTTTTAATAAACAGAAACAGTTTGAGCAGGATGTTATGGATGGCGGCATGCAGTATTCCAGTTTCTACGGAGATAGCCTGCGCCGTTTAAAGAAGAACAAAATGGCAATGTTCTGCGCATGTGTACTGATCCTGCTGGCACTGATGGCAATCTTCGCTCCGCTCCTCGCACCGTATGATCCGACCTATCAGGATTACAGCGCTGTGCTTGGCGGACCGTGCAAGGCACATCCGTTCGGAACCGATGAATTCGGCCGTGACATCTTATCTCGTATCATCTACGGTTCCAGAGTATCCATCAGTATCGGTATCGTGGCACAGATCATCGCTTCTATCGTAGGCGTAACCTTAGGTTCCCTGGCCGGTTACTACGGCGGCTGGATCGACAGCCTGATCTCCCGTGTCATGGAGATCTTCCAGGCATTCCCGGATCTGATCTTCGCTATGGCGATCATGACCTTTATGGGTAAGGGTGTCCTGAACCTGTTTATCGCCCTGGGCCTTCTGACCTGGGTCCGCACCGCGCGTATGATCCGCGGTTCTGTCATGCAGTTAAAAGAAAAAGAATACGTAGAGGCAGCCCGTGCCTGCGGAGCATCTACCTACTGGATCATTATGAAGGAACTGGTTCCGAACTGTCTGTCCACCATTATCGTCCTGGTTACCCTTGGTATCCCGAACGCAATCATGTACGAGGCATCCTTAAGCTTTTTGGGCATCGGTATCCAGCCGCCGACTCCGTCATGGGGCAATATGATCAGTGCGGCACAGACCTTTATCAGCTACCGCCCGGTATATAGCATCATGCCTGGTGTGGCGATCATGATCACAGTTATTGCATTCAATATCTTCGGTGACGGTTTACGAGATGCACTGGATCCGAAGCTGAGAAGTTAGGAGGTATGAGAGATGGCAGAGAATATTTTACAGGTAAAAAATTTAAAAACCTACTTTCATACTGAGGCCGGACTTGTGAAAGCGGTTAACGATGTTTCCTTCAATGTGGAAAGGGTAAGACCCTCGGCATTGTAGGTGAGTCCGGCTGCGGAAAAAGTATCACTTCCTTATCGATCATGGGTCTGGTAGAGCGTCCCGGTAAGATCGAGGGCGGTGAGATCCTGTTTGAGGGGGAAGACCTCTTAAAGATGACGGAGGCTCAGATGCGCGACATCCGCGGTAAGAAGATTGCCATGATCTTCCAGGAGCCGATGACATCCTTAAATCCGGTTTATACCATTGGACAGCAGCTGATCGAGGCACTGCTCCTTCATGAGAAAATGACCAAGCAGGAAGCAAAAGCCCGCGCCATCGAGATGTTAAAGCTGGTTAAGATCCCGCTTGCGGAGCGCCGCTTCGACGAGTACCCGCATCAGCTTTCCGGCGGTATGCGTCAGCGTGTCATGATTGCCATGGCACTCTGCTGTAATCCGGCTATGCTGATCTGTGATGAGCCGACTACTGCGCTGGACGTAACCATTCAGGCGCAGATCCTGGACCTCATCAATGAGTTAAAAAAAGACCGGAACCTCCGTTATGATGATTACCCACGACCTGGGTGTCATCGCAGAGGTTGCGGATGATGTTATGGTTATGTACGCAGGCAAGGTCGTTGAGCACGCAAGCTGCGACCAGATCTTTGACAAGCCGATGCATCCGTATACGGACGGACTGATGAAGTGCATTCCGAAGCTGGATGATGACGACACCAAAGAGCTGAGCGTTATCAAGGGCATGGTACCGAGTTTTGATGGTATGCCGGCAGGATGTGCATTCTGTCCGAGATGTCCGCAGGCCCGCGAGATCTGCCGTCAGAAGATGCCGGAGTTAGTCGAAGCCGAGGGCCGCAAAGTGCGTTGCTTTAAATACACAAAGGAGTGGGAGGAAAACATCTAATGAGTGAAGTAAATGAAAAGACCCCGCTTCTGGAGGTCCGGAACCTGCGGAAACTGTTCGCGGGAAAATCTTCCTTCTTCCAGAAAGATAAGTCATGGATCAAGGCGGTGGACGATGTATCCTTTACCCTGAATCCGAAAGAAACCCTGGGTGTGGTTGGTGAGTCTGGCTGCGGTAAGTCTACCATGGGCCGCTCTGTGCTTCGTCTGATTGAGCCGACCTCCGGCGAGATCTTCTATAAGGGAAAGGATTTCACCAAGGCAAGCGGCCAGGAGCTTCGTAAAATGCGTGCGGATATGCAGATCATTTTCCAGGATCCGTACGCATCCTTAAATCCGAGAATGACCATCGGCGAGATCATTGCCGAGCCGTTAAATATTCAGAAACGCTATAAGACCCAGGAGGAGACCCGGGCACAGGTGTTAAAGGTGATGGAGGTCGTAGGACTGAACACCAAATACTACAACCGCTATCCTCACGAGTTCTCCGGCGGACAGCGTCAGAGAATCGGTATTGCCCGCGCGATCGTGCTTAATCCGTCTCTGGTAGTCTGCGATGAGCCGGTATCCGCACTGGATGTTTCCATCCAGTCTCAGGTACTGAATCTGCTGCGCCAGCTGCAGGAATCCATGGGAATGGCATATATCTTCATTTCCCACAACTTAAGCGTTATCAAGCATATTTCAGACCGTGTCATGGTTATGTATCTGGGACATGTGGTAGAGCTGGCGGACAAGAAAGAGCTGTTTGCGAACCCGTCCCATCCGTACACCCAGGCCCTGCTGTCCGCAATTCCGGTACCGGAGCGCCATTCCAAGAGAAAGAAGATCATTCTCCAGGGTGATCTGCCGAGCCCGGCAAATCCACCGTCCGGATGTATCTTCCATACCCGCTGTTTCATGGCTCAGGAAATCTGTTCCACACAGAAGCCGGAGCTTAGGGACATCGGAGGAGGTCATCTGTGCGCCTGCCATTTTTGCAATGGAGCCTGTGCACAGAACGGAACTACAGAAGAAAAATAATGGAGGAGGTATAAAAGTATCATGAAAATTACCAACATTAAGACCTACAGAATGCAGGTGCCGCTGGTGCGCCCGTTCCGCATTGCACTGGGCCTCATCACTCACGCAGTCAGCTGCCTGGTTGAGGTTGAGACCGATGCCGGCATCACCGGTTATGGTGAGGGCTCTCCGGGACCGCTGATCACCGGTGAAAACCTCGATGGAACCATCGCTACCGTAGAGCGTCTGAAGGAGAAGCTGATCGGCATGGATCCGCGTGACATGGAGGCAATCTATACCGTGATGAACCGTACCGTAGCGTATGCAGGTACTGCAAAGGCAGCCATCGACCTGGCATGCCATGACATCATCGGCAAGAGCACCAATCTTCCGCTGTATAAGGTTCTGGGCGGACTTTCCGGCGAGATCGAGACAGATATGACCGTTGGCATCGATGATCCGGCAGTCATGGCAGAGCATGCAAAGGCACATGTGCAGGCAGGCTTTAACGTGATCAAGACCAAGGTCGGCGTAGACTTTGCTTCCGATCTGGCAAGAGTCCGCGCAATCCGTGAGGCAGTCGGTGACCAGGTGAAGATCCGTCTGGACGCAAACCAGGGCTGGAAAGCCAAGGAGGCTGTTGAACTCATCAACCGCCTGAATGAGTACGATATCGAGCTGGTAGAGCAGCCGGTTCCGCGCTTTGATTTTGAGGGATTGAAATTCGTGACCGCCCACAGCTCTGTGCCGATCATGGCAGATGAAAGCTGCTGGGACTCCAAGGATGCCCTGCAGTTAGTATCCCAGCGAGCTGTAGATCTCATCAACATCAAGCTGATGAAGTGCGGCGGCCTGTATGAGGCAAAGAAGATCACTGCGATCGCAGAGGCAGCAGGCGTGGAGGTCATGCTGGGCTGTATGGCAGAGGAGAGCGGTATCGGTGTAACCGCGGCTGCTTCCCTGGGTGCAGCATTAAAGAACATTACACGTGCGGATCTGGACGCAACCTTCTCCTTAAAAGAGCTTCCGTACGAGGGTGGCTTTACCGTAAAAGATACCAGACATCTGATCCTTTCCTCTGATCCGGGACTTGGTATCAAAGGTCTGAAAAAGGAGATGCTCTCATGAACCGCATGACACCGGAGGGCAAGGCAAAGTTAGAAGAGCTGATTGCCCGCGTAATGAAGGATGGCCAGGCACGGCATTGCACTTGGCATCATCAACGCCGCAGGAGAGATCCAGTACGAAAATTACTTCGGTTACCGTGATGCGGAGAACAGGCTCCCGATTACCAGAGACACCATTTTCGGTATGGCATCTGTGACCAAATCCTTTACTGCATTGGCCATCATGCAGATGCAGCAGGACGGCCTTTTAAAGGTAGATGATCCGGTTTCCAGATATATCCGGAATTTACAAATAAAATCAGTCCGAACCAGTGAAAATCTGGCATTTGATGTGTCACAGCGGTGGCTTTTTCCCGCTTCCGCGTATCGTAGTGGATAAGACCGCGCAGGAGATGGGAATTGAGGATTCCGTGGATGAAGAGCTCATCTACCGTGAGGATTTTGCTGAGGAAGGCATTCGCCGCGTGGCAGGACGTCTGGATGCCCAGACTCGTTTTACCGGTCGTCCGGGACAGCGCATGAGTTACTGCAATGATGGCTTCGGTTTACTCTCCGACATTGTGCGCCGCCATTCTGGTTATGGTTCTTTTGCAGAATATCTGGATAAGAAGATCCTGAAGCCGATCGGTATGGACCGCAGCAACATCAGCTTTATCCGCAACAGCCAGGACGAGAATGCGGCAATCCTGTATTCTCTGGAGAATGGAACCTGGAGAGCTGACCGGGATTACCAGAACGACGCTTTCGTTTTACATGGAGGCGGTGGCATGAAATCCACATTGGGCGACATGATGGAAATGCAGTGATGTATCTGAATGAAGGTGTAGCAGGGAAACGGAAACCGCATCGTAGAGCGCTATGCTGTTCAGGAGATGGAGAAAAGCCGAGACAGTTCATGAAGCCGGGCATATACTATGGATACGGTCTGGAGACGAAGCAGGTAGGTGACCGTGCTGTTTATGAGCACGGTGGAAGCCTTCCGGGCGTATCCTCCAACTTCTCTTTCTGTCCGCAGGAAGAGGTTGGTATTGTAGTGCTGTGCAACACCATGGATGTTTCCGTGGCAGCCATCGCAGATGCGGCCCTGAATGCCTACTGCGGCCTTGAGGTTGAGGAAGAACGGCAGATCCACGCAGAACGCAGCTGGAGCGCCGAAGAACTGGAAGAGTTAGCCGGAAGCTATGTATCCGGTGAGGGTGATGCATTTACGCTGACTGTAGAAAACGGAACCCTGAGCATGAAGGTAAACGGAAATCCGACCGCACTTCAGGCCGTATATCCGTGGCAGGGTATGGTACGGAAAACCTATTCCGACATTTATCTGACTGCGATCCGTGACGAAGAAGGACACGTATTTGCGGCGCGCTATGGCAGCCGGATCTTCCCGAAGGAAGCATAATCATTTTGAAAAGAGATTCCTGCTTTTTTAAAAACAGGAATCTCTTTACTTTTAAAATACGATTTATAATAAACAGTGTTTCCATAGAAAATGCAGGCGTAGTTCATTGGTAGAACATCAGCTTCCCAAGCTGAGGAGGCGGGTGCGATTCCCGTCGCCTGCTTCTTTAAAACCGCGTGGCTACGCGGTTTTTTGTATTTCAGGCCTCCATCTCCGCATTCACGGCGTCCTCGCAGGAGCGCATTGCCTTGATGGTCTTTGCAAAGAGCTCATCCAGCTCCCATCCCAGGCGTTCGGCACCGGTGCGGATGATGTCGCGGGAGCAGCCTGCAGCAAATTTTTTATCCTTGAATTTTTTCTTTAAGCTGGAAACCTCCATATCCCTGGTGCTTTTGGATGGGCGCATGCGGGCTGCGGCTCCGATCAGACCGGTCAGCTCATCTGCGGCGAACAGCACCTTCTCCATCTCATGGACCGGCTCTACATCGCAGCAGATGCCGTAGCCATGGGAGCAGATGGCATGGATCATGTCATCGCCGACACCGCCGGCCTTTAACAGCTCCGGCGCTTTTGTGCAGTGCTGCTCCGGGTAAAGCTCAAAATCAATATCGTGGAGCAGTCCGCAGATTCCCCAGAAATCCTCCTCATCTCCGTAACCAAGCTCTTTTGCGTACCAGCGCATGACGCCTTCTACGGTGAGACCGTGCAGAATGTGGAACGGCTCCTTGTTGTAGGTTTTCAGTAAGTTCAATGCTTCATCTCGTGTGATCTGACTTATCATTTCGTGTCTCCTCCTGCTGGAAATTTTTTTCCATTATACTGCGTCTGATAAAAATTGTTAAGCATTTGTTTTTCTTTTTTTAGCGTTGGATTTCTGCAAAAATTTCGCCTGCAAGCTTTCGCGGCAGTAAAATCAGACGGCCGCGCACCCGGAATAAAAAGAGCCGCCTTCGGAGGAACGGCACACGCAGTGTACGGCTTCATCGGGAATAAGCCCTGCCGGGCAAGCTTCTCCCGGCGTGACGGTTCACTGGCGATCCAGATGATGCGGGCATCGGAGGCAGGGGGAATGTGGCTGAGCGGAAGTACCATGGAATCACCTGGTCATGTTTGCCGGGGCCATGTGACAGGCAGAGCGCCGGGTTCACACGGACCGGTGCGTAATTACCATAAGATATGCGCAAATTCCGGGAAAAGAGCTTGCCACCGCAGAATTTGTTAGGTAAAATAGTAGCATTCGCAAAATACGGCATAGCCGCAGATTTCAATATTTTGCAGAGATTGTTTGTGTCTGAGAGGTTTTGAGAGGAGTTTTCATGAGTATTTTAAATGTAGAGCATTTAAGTCACGGATTTGGTGACCGGGCTATTTTCCAGGACGTTTCGTTCCGTCTGTTAAAGGGTGAGCACATTGGCCTGGTGGGCGCAAACGGCGAGGGTAAATCTACCTTCATGAACATTATCACCGGCAAACTGCAGCCGGATGAGGGAAAGGTCGAGTGGGCAAAGCATGTGCGTGCCGGTTATCTGGACCAGCACACCGTACTGGAAAAGGGCATGACCATCCGCGATGTGTTAAAGAGCGCGTTCGCGTATCTGTTTGAGATGAAGAGCAGATGAATGCCATCTGCGATAAGATGGGGAGGCATCCGAGGACAAGATGAATGAAATGATGGAAGAGCTGGGAACCATCCAGGATCTTCTGATGGCCCATGATTTTTATATTATCGACAGTAAGGTAGAAGAGGTAGGCCGCGCGCTGGGCCTGCAGGAGATTGGCATGGATAAGGATGTTTCCGAGCTTTCCGGCGGCCAGCGTACCAAGGTGCTTCTGGGAAAGCTGCTTCTGGAAAAGCCGGATATCCTGCTTCTTGGACGAGCCGACCAACTATCTGGATGAGCAGCACATTGAGTGGCTGAAACGCTATCTCCAGGATTATGAAAATGCCTTTATTCTGATCTCCCATGATATTCCGTTCCTGAACAGCGTCATCAACCTGATCTACCACATGGAGAACCAGAAGCTGGACCGCTATGTGGGAGATTACGACCATTTCCAGGAAGTTTATGCAGTGAAGAAAGCACAGCTTGAGGCCGCTTATAAGCGTCAGCAGCAGGAGATCGCAGAGCTTGAGGATTTTGTGGCCCGCAATAAGGCAAGAGTTTCCACCCGAAATATGGCCATGTCCCGCCAGAAAAAGCTGGATAAGATGGAGGTCATTGAGCTGGCGAAGGAGAAACCGAAGCCAGAGTTTAACTTTATGGAGGCACGTGCTGCGGGCAAGATGATCTTTGAGGCGAAGGATCTAGTGATCGGCTACGACGAGCCGCTGACCCGCCCGTTTGATATCAGCATGGAACGCGGTGAGAAGGTCGTCTTAAAGGGCTCCAATGGAATCGGAAAGACCACCCTGTTGAAGAGTATCCTGGGCCTGATCCCGGCATTGTCCGGCAGTGTGGAGCTGGGGGATTATCTGTATCTTGGCTATTTTGAGCAGGAGATGGCACCGGGCAATACCACCACCTGCATTGAGGAAATCTGGAAGGAATTTCCGTCCTACACCCAGTATCAGGTACGTTCTGCCCTGGCAAAATGCGGTCTGACGACCAAACACATCGAGAGCCAGGTGCGTGTCCTGTCTGGCGGTGAGCAGGCAAAGGTAAGATTATGTAAACTGATTAACCGGGAGACCAATGTGCTCCTCTTAGACGAGCCGACCAACCATCTGGATGTGGATGCCAAGGAAGAGCTGGCCCGTGCCTTAAAGGCCTACAAAGGCAGCGTCCTTCTGATATGTCATGAGCCGGAATTTTACGAAGGCTTTGCGACCCGTGTGGTAGACTGCAGCGAATTCTGTCTGCGCGGATAGTGTCATTTTTTGTCGATGAACTTTTCTTGTACTGTGATCGTTACTGTGCTATGATGATGGCACAGTAACGAGTCATCTGAAATCTTAGTTTTTCCAGTTATCTCAAGTTATTTTTCAGATTTCATTTATTTATTTCCAAGTTTAAAACAGAAAAAATTAAAAAAGAGAGGGGGATGCGATGCAGGCTGAACAAAGGGGGCAGTGTCTGATTTTGCTGCTGTGCGCCTGGGCCTTTCTGACGGCGGGACCGGCGCTTTGTGTTTATGGGGCGCAGGAGAAGGAACAAAATACAAAAGCTGCCTGGGAAGAGCGTGGATTTTCAGCGCATCAGGCGCGGCAGCTTCGGCACTGGAATATCGGTGATACGGTAACCCGGAAGATTGATGGGAAATCATACCGGTTTCGCTGCATTGACCAGAACTATGCGGATCATATGGGCGGCCATAAAAGTGGCGCGCTGTTTCTCTGCGACGAGGTAATTCCGGCTAATACTGGTTCCCGATATGAGTTTGAGACACCGGGGGACCGCGCTCACAGCTATGTGTATAAACCAGGGCCGATTGTGTGTTTTGGAAATTCGGCGGATTACAAATATTCTGCGGTCCGCGGGTGGCTTTCCCGCTTTGCGGAAGAATTTGCGGATGCGGAAATGGTTAATACTGGCGTGGAATGGGGATATTTCGGGAAAACAAAGGAGGAATGCTGGGAGCAGTTTCCGGAAGGTGGGCTGACGGCGCAGTATCTTGGAAGCCAGAAAATGGAAGACCGGCTGTTTATTCTGTCGGTGGACGAAGCATACCGTTATCGGAACTGGCTTTGGAAATTCGGAGCGGTGAAACGAAAGAATCCGGAGACCCAGATCAGCGAATTCTGCAAAGGCTACTGGCTTCGGACGCCTTGTGGAACGGCAGAGGGAAGCCAGATTTATATCGTGGATCTGGTTCAGGGAAATATACGGCCAGAAGCGGTGCAGACAGCGGAAACGGAAAAGCAGGATGATGAGATGAAGGTTACGGAACTACGGGGGTGCGGCCGGTATTTGTTCTGCCGCAGAAGAACTGATGTATAAGGGGGATGTATGAAGAAGAACAGGAAGGTATTTCATATCAGACGCCAGACCGCGTCTGCCATGGCGGTGGTACTGGCCGTATTATCACCGGGGATGTTTCCGGCAGGCTTGGCTATGGCCGAGAGCGCGGGAACGCTTGCGCCGGTTATGCGAAATGGGTATGCCCGGGCAACGGAGAGTGACGCAGAGGGGGATTTGCAGGATTTCGATGAGGAAAATCTGGATGAAGTGGAACTGGAGGCAGATCTGATCACGGATTTTGATAAGAATATGGAAGCAGACCAGGGCGGATATGCCCGGGCTACAGATTCCGACGCCGATGAAGAGCTGGATGACATAGACCTTGCCACCGCATCGGACGCGCGGCAGGTGGAGCTGGCTACCGCGTCCGATCTGGCGTTGTTTGCGGCGGAGCTTCCGGTAACCGGAGATCTGTGGACGGACTGGAACGGCAACGTGAATTTTCCGGGAGAAGGAACCCGGGAAGACCCGTACCAGATAGAAACATTATCTCATCTGATGGGACTTTCCGAGGCGGTGGCGGCAGGAAACGATTATAAGGACTGCTATTTTGAATTGACGCAGAGCCTGGATCTGGGCGGTATCTCCATAAATCTTGGGAACTGGAATCCCATTGGCTGGTATCGTGACCGCTCAGAATTTGGCGGCAATGTGGCAACACCGTTTCGCGGACATTTCGACGGCTGCGGAAATGCCATAACTGGTCTGAAAATCATCGGGGAACTCCGGGGCCTGACAAACCTGGGATTGTTTGGCGTGATAGACGGTGGCAGCGTGGAAAATCTGGAAATCCATGCAGACCAGATCAGCGGCGCGGACCGGGCAGGGCTTCTGGCCGGTACCATAAAAAACGGCGCAGTAATCCGAAATGTCACGGTATCCGGGTATGTGTATTCAAAGCAGGATGCAGGTGGGATTGCGGCAGTGCTTTGCGGAAGCGGAAAGGGAACAGCAGCCGGAACCCAGATTCAGGAGTCGGACGGTTCCGTCATTGTGGAGAACTGCCGGGCAGAGGGAATTGCCATGAACAGTGCCGGAACCGATGGCGCAGTGGGCGGCATTGCCGGTAAGGCAGAAAAGCTTATCTGGTTGACAACGTGGTCATTACCCAGAACGGAGTTTCTGACCGGATTCACGGAAAAGGCTATATCGGTGGCATTGCCGGTATTATGAACCAGAGCGGCATCTATAATTCTTACGTAAACGGAACCATTGGAGGAAATGGAAGCCGCGCGGCAGGCGGCATTATTGGAAAATACGAGAGTGGAAACCTGATTCTGGCCCGCATGGCAGGCAGTATCTCGCGAACCAACAACGGCAGTGCTTCCCGGGAGGGAACTTTTATAGGAACCCACGATAGCGGTGCCCGCTTCACCTATGGAACCGAGCGTGACAGCCGCGTTTCCTATCTTTTACCAATACACCGGCTAAGGCAAAGCAGGTTTTCGGGAGCACGCTTGACGGTGACAACCGCTTTTCGGAGGACGCCCATATCGGCTACTGGTCTGACCTGGAGCGCAAGTACAAAACCGTAGCAGGACAGATCGAGCACGACTGCGGGGACCGGTTTTTTTATGAGGAGCTGGAGGACGGAGTCCGCTACATCGTCACTCAGAAGCTGGGGAGGGAATTTACCATGGAGGGTTACAAAAGGGATCTGCCCTTTGCCATGGACCACTTTGCGCCGGGGTTTATGGGAGAACCCACAAGAGGATATCTGGTCTACATTCCGCGTATCGACGCGAAAATGCCAATGGAACCTACGATACCGATGTGGCGGTGCTGACGGCCATCTCATCTACGGGAAGCTCCTATTACCGGGATGTGGATAAGGATCATCCGTCTGCCATTAAGGCGGGAGCGGTAGTGACGGTTGCGACTGCCCCGAAAAACACGGCTGCGGACCGTTACCAGATGATTGTGGATACCAGCGAGGCCGGCGAAGTAAAACCTCCTACTTATCTGGATGAGGATGGAAAGGAGCAGCTGATGCAGTATGTGAGCGGCGGGGCGTATTCCTTTATTATGCCGGAGTGCGACACAAAACTGGGCGCGGAGTATGTCAAGGTGACCACGAAGCTGGAGACAGATCCGGCCCAGACACGCATTTCGGTGGTGCAGACCCGGAGCGGCGACCGCAAGCATCCGCAGATTGTCACGGAGGTGAAGAATGAGGACGGAATTCTGATTGCCCGTTACGTGGATGGAAAGCAGGATCACAGCGTGGAGGTGCAGCCGGTGCTGATTCATGTGGAACACAATGGAAATGGACAGACCATAGACCGGACCGTGCGCTGGCTGGTGGACGATACAGATCTTCTGGAGAATCGTTCGGAGACCGGTTATACCATGAAGGACGCATCGATTCTGCCCAATATGAATTCGGCATTTATTACCAATATCATAAACCGGGAAGTGCAGGCCCAGGCGGCGAACCAGTACCGGGAGAAGATTCAGGATACTGTCTACACCCGGTATGGTGTGGTGTCCGCAGTGACGAACCCGGAGACTTCAGTGAACCATCAGGCGCTTTACGCAAACTGCCGTGTGGCGGTGGATTTTCAGATTGTGGATCTGACTACAGTGCGCGTGGAGACCTTAAGCCTGAACCAGACGGAAGCCCTGTTTACAATTACCAGAAAGCTGACCGGAAGCTGTTATCAGCCGACGGAAACGTTATCGGTTACCGGTCCGGTGGTGCTGACAGCTGCGCTGAACCCGGAACATCCCTTTTATGAGCAGGTAAGCTGGAAGGATACGGAGAGCGGAAAAAATCTCCGGCTGGAACCATCCGGGGCCAATCAGCAGAACTGTAAGATTTCACTGGTGTGGGATCCGGAAGGAGAAACAAACCCTGCCTGGATCCAGAACCTGATCCATCGTGACCGCGCTCTGAAACGGGAGAAGCCTCTGGAGAAAGTCAGTGGAAGCGGGGAGAAGACAGAGATGGTCACGGCAGTCAGTGAAGACCAGACTCATGGTCATATTCAGGCGCAGTGCCGTGTGCGGATCGTTTTGTCACGGAGGATGATACGGTTCCGAAAATCAGCACAGGCGGTTCTGGCGGAGGATCCTCAAAAGGCTCCGGTGGAGGAGGCGGTGGCGGCGGTTCCACCGGCATTACATCCGGCGGAGTGACAAAAGCAGCGGGACCGTCAATGCCGTCCTATGTGGTGACAGGTACCTGGGTGCAGAATGCGGCAGGACAGTGGATGTTCGCGGATCAGGAGCGGACCTACGCAAAGGAGTGGGCAGCAGTCCACAATCCGTATGCCAGCGCTGAGAACGGACAGAGTGCCTATGACTGGTTCCGGTTTGACGAGGCCGGATTTCTCATGACCGGCTGGTATCAGGATGAGGCCGGAGACCGTTATTACCTGAATCCGGCATCTGACGGAACTCAGGGACGTATGCTGACCGGCTGGAACTGGATTGACGGACAGTGCCTGTACTTTGAAGAAGAATCCAACGGAAGCCGCGGCGCGCTGAAACGCAATGCGGTTTTGGCAGATGGCAAACAGACTAATGAAAATGGTGCGTGGATCGTGAACGGGGTGGTACAGCGCCAGGAGACAGAGCGGTAAAGGATGAGAAAACTTCCGGGAGAGCAGAAAAACTGTCGTGAAATGGGAAGAAAACAGGGAGACAGATGTATGGGAAAACGAGTGGAGCGAAAGAAAAAATCCGTGACCAGGGCAGCCGCTTTTTGCTGGCAGTAATTTTGTTCAGTGGCAGGCTGCTTCCGATCATACCGCTGCTGCCATGGAAGGCAGAGGCGGCTCGTCAGGGGGACACAATGACTGCCTATGGTGCCGGCTTTCATCATTACTGCATTGATGGAACCGGAGCAAACCGGGCACTGATCGATGGGGATGAGTATACATATATTCTGCCTTCGGAGACACTGACTCGGGAAGAAATGGCGCTGGTGTTCTGGGGCATGCTGACGCTGCAGGCCAGTTTTGGCAATGTGCCGCAGGTTAACGCGGTAGTCCGGAATATTAATGAGGGTACGCAGGGCGTGCCTGCAATCTCAAGCCTGGTCACGGAAGCAGATTTAAAGCTGCTGATCCATTCGTCCGCCGTGCGGGAAAAATATGCGTGGCTGAAGGCAGTGCTGGCGCAGGAAGAGACATATCTGCGTCTGGCAGGTTTTCTTGGCGGGACCGGAGGCGGCGGTAAAACTGGCATTCCGGCGGCCTTGCAGGGGCATACGCAGACAGGAAATCCGGCCGCGCTCACCCCGGTGCAGGGAGCAGAGCGTTCTGGCGAATATGTTCTGAACTTCGATCCGTCCGGGGCGGACGCGGAGTTTATCCGCAATGTTCCATTGAAATATTCTTCTAGCGGAGCAGAGGGCTCGTTTACCACGCAGCTGCCGTCTGGCTGGGTCTGCCAGAAAACCGATTCGCAGATCCGTCTTACGAGCATGGGAAGCAGCGGCAGCCTCTACCTGATGTTCGATGTCCGCGGCACGCGCTATGCTTCCGGAGGCGGGACCTTTTCTTCTCCGGAGGAAGTGTACGAGCAGTGCCTGCAGATCTGGCGCTGCAGCCGCTGCTGCGGCACTCATCGCCAGATGTACAATGGCGCGGCCCCGCTGTCGGCACACCAGCGTCTTGCCTTTGTGGAAGTGAATGCGCCGGAGCTTTGCTATTATGCTGGGATCGGAGGCGGCGGCAGACAACGCCGGAAGAGGGTGGTGTGGCTTCCGGATTTACCGCCATGAGGAGGACTGGACTTCCACCTATAATGTCCGTCTGAGAAAGTACGACCACGAGACTGGAAAGGCATTGGAGGATGCTGTCTTTTCCTTATATGAGAGATTTGATGACAAGGACCAGATTGATACTGGCCGGGATGGAGCTGCGCATCTTTATGCCGGGGGCGCGCCTTACAAAAGCTTTCATAAAGACAGCCCGGTGCTTTGGGAGGATTTCCGCTTTGTGTCACCTATGATGACGGACGGAGCAGGTGAGGCAGAGAAAACAGTGGAGCATGGCTATCATTACGATAAGACCTTCTGCGACGGACATCCGGCTCCGGTTTTTGTGCCGGTTCCGGAGGAGGAAGAGGATGAGGAAACCGGAGAAATTGAAAACCAGGCAGAGATAGACGCGGCGAAGGAAGAAAACCGGCGTCTGGCATCCATCTGGCTCAATACCTTTGCGTCCTGCGCATCCTGGGCTTCGAAAATTTTTCCGGCGTCCATTTTCACTGGCTTATGCCGGAGGTGGATCAGGGTGAGATCAGCCGGATCGCTTCATCTGGCGGGGAGGAAGGCGAAACACCGTACGGAGGAACCACAGCTTCAGCAGATGGAGCGCGCGCCTATGCGGATTCCGGCTGCAGGGCGGATGCTGGAGAAACCTATGACCGTTTTATTGCCCTGAAATACAGCTATGCCATTGCGGAGGATACAGCCCGGGAAGGCTACACGCTCCACGGCAACCACAGCGATGACCTGTCCATCGAAGTCATTACCACCGATGCGTCTGAGAATGGAGCTAACGCTTCCTTTGCCGGAATTTACAGTTACGAGATCCGGGTGAATGACGGGGCAGCGGCTGAGGCGGCGCGGACTGTCCGTAAAGCACGCACACAGGCAGAAGCGGGGTGGCTGAGCGCAGAGCTCGGACAGGTGGAATCAGAGACCACAGAATCAGAAGCTCCACTGCGCAGAAAAGAGAGACGGTCCTTCTGGCAGAAAATCTTCCCGGTATTTTTCCTGGAGGAGACAGAGGAAGAGGCTTTGATTAATGACCGGAAACCAGAAAGTAATGGGACAGTGGGCGGCGCAGAGGCAAGCGCATCGAATGCGGAAACGGCTACTGCGTCAAATTCCACCGCATTTGACTTCCAGGAGACAGAAGCATCAGACGAAGCGGAAGAGGTATCCATGCAGTGGATCCTGAAGCTGCAATTTCCGCGGCATGAGACAGCTGGTGAGGCGGTTCACCGGTCTGTCAGCCGTGCGGCACGATCCGGAGGAAGCAGTGGAGATCTGTTTGCAGATGCCTATAACCGCGGCCTGAATGCTGCAAACAGCGGAGCCGGGTCAATCCCGGCCCGTCAGATCACTACAGCCATTGCAATGGTGGAGACGGCGAGGATGACTGGTGGCGGATCTACGATCACCGGATAGAGGGAGAGATCCATATCAACAAAGAGATCTGGATCTGAAGGCCGGAGACAATGAGGCCTACGATTCCTATGGAGATACCCAGGGAGATGCGGTGCTGGAGGGTGCGGTGTACGGCCTGTTCGCGGCGGAAGATCTGGTGCACCCGGATGGAAAGACGGGGTGGTGTACCGGAAAAATGATCTGGTTGCCGTGAATTCCACCGATAAAAATGGAGATGGTTCCTTCCTGGCCTGCACGGAAGCACCTGGCAGAACATACTGCTATGAAAACGGGCGGATAGAAAATCGTCCGGGCGGATGGAACCAGACGGCGCCATCCAATCTGTATAACAGAAGCCAGAGCTTTGATGATTATACAGAAGATGGCCGGTATCAGAGAAGCTACCGGATTACCGGACGGCCAACGGAAACTGCTGGATCGGCAGGCCGCTTCTGATGGGGATTACTATGTGAAAGAACTGAGCCGCTCCGAAGGTTACGAGCTTTCGATCGGAAACCGGAAACACCCGTGGACGAATGCCGGGCAGGACCTGGAGGTTTCGGCGGCAGAGTCAGAAGGCGCGGGGTATGCCGTGGTGACAAAGGGCTTGTACGCGGAACAGCAGGTGCAGTCCGGTGCCAGCGGCGCATACGGGGATCCGGCCTTTCAGGAACTGTTCTTTCAGGTAAACAGTGAAAAAGCGGTGGTTTTGATCTGGTGTTTTCCGGCATTCCGGCGGGAAGCCGCCTGTATCGTCTGGATACCACTATAAAAACGGAAACTGCGTCCGTTGGAACCGGACGTTTTACCGAGGTGGTGGAGACCGATGCATTGGGAAATCCCGTTTATGCCACGACGGAGTATGATGGACAGTATCCGAAATACGATGCGGGAGGGAATCTGCTTACGCGAAAACGCCCGGTAAACCGGACCGTGATGGACGTGCCGTGCGCAGAGGTGGCGGAGCTGGACACAGTGCGGTGCGAGGAACTGCTTTTGCGTGCGGAGAGCGGAATGGATGAAGAAGCAGTTCTCACAAAGCTGAGACAACCATTTACGCGGGATGAGCTGGAATTTGTCAAATATAAGCTGGAGCTGATTTTGCGGGCCCATGGAAAAGGAACTCCCAAACAGAATCAGGAGTCCGGCTCCCGCTACACAACGCTGGACCGCCCGGTTTACGATACCGGTTACCGGAGCGGAGCGCAGATCAGCTTTGGTTCGCCGGTTGTCACGCTGCAGATTCCACGGACTCAGGAAAACGGGGATGTGGTAACGGCAGGAGAACTGCTGGCGGCAGTACTGGATTATTACCAGGAACACGCTTATCTGTCCTATGGCGGTGTGGACCGTGTGGAGGAAACAGAGGATGCGTTTGAAGTGTCCATCTATGCAGGACGCAGCGGAAGCCCGGAGTGCTTTTATGTTCCGGAGTCCGGGGAGCAGAGCGCGGCCTTTTATCTGCGCGTACCGGTGATGCCGGAATCTGGATCTCCGCGTTATACCTATGCTGTCTATACTGAGGAGGATGAAGCAGAAAGCTTTGGAACGTTTGTTTCCTCTGCGAGTGGTCGGGAAAACCCTGAACAGGAGAAAACTGCAGCATGGGCAAACAGGGGAACTCAGGACGAAGAGGAAACAGTTGTGTGGTCAGACCGCATGTCTGCGGTTCTGGTACCGGACGCGCAGGCGGAGCCGGATGGCAGCCTTGTGACCCGCTGTATCGCTGAAACGGTCTATTATGAGCCCGGGGAGATTCCGCTTGATGCGTCCGGAAAACGGATTCCGAAACTTTCTTATATAGAAGAAACGGTTATCGGGGAGACGCAGAAGCATTATGGAAACTGGACGGAACTTTCTTCCCGGACCGGGGAAACGGTCTGGCATGTGGAAAGCAGTTATACGGATTTTATGGACAGACGCACCGGGATGATACCATGCAGCAGTATGCGTTTAAGCTGGTGCTTCCCGGCGCGGAGCAGACGGTGCTGACGGAAGAAGATCTGCCATATCTCACCGGAACCTGGGCACCTGGAGATACCATGGGAACGGCCGCCTATTATCAGAGCGTAAAAGGGCCGGAGTCCGGGCTTACCTAAATCAGGAGGCAGGAATTGGCGGAGAAAACAGCTTTGTGAAGCGGATCAGCCTGGTTTATCCCGGGCAGAATGCGGTCTGGCAGGATGGAGAAGGGCGTCCGGGCAGCGGTACTCGACAGAACCTCTGGCGTTGGAAGAGCGCGGCATCCGCCAGCGGGTCCGGGTCAGCAAAACGATAGAGAAACCTCCTATCGAAATACTAGCTCTTACGCGGATGTGCACAAAGACTGGTGGACAGACCGCTATGATCAGGCAGAAGCGGTGGACAATTTTCGCTTTAAAGCGTACCTGAAATCCAATCTGCAGAATTTGTTCCGGGACGAAAACGGAACCGTGATCTGGCAGGACAGAAAGGGAACCGAGCGTACCTTTGCGGAGCAGGAGCAGGCCAATGCCCTGTTCCCGGAAAAAGTAAACCGGATTTATACCCGGGTACGCCACCGCACAGAGCCGCTATACAAGGATCCCCTGGATGCCGCGGTTTACAACGAACGGCTGTATGCTTACCAGGACGGAAAGATTCAGGCGCGGCCATCGCCGGGTTATACGGCGCTTTTGGAGACGGAGAAAGTCCTGATGGAGGACGGTGAAGAAATCCGCACCGTGAAACACCTGAATTACGAAAAATTTTTTGATGCCGTAGAGACCGCGAATCACGACAAATGGGATGAAGCGGCTCCCACCTGGACCAGCTGGCGCCCGGTAGGAAACGCGGTGAACCGAAGTGAAGCAACCATCTGGAATACCGGCGCGTCCGACCGCGTGCGCCAGTTTGCCATCACCTGGTATCTGGATGATGAAATCGCGAAGCTGACAGAGGCGTCCGGGACACAGGCAGAGCAGCCGGAAATGCGGACAGAATCATCCGGGGCGCAGGTAGCAGCAGCTTCCGGGTACGTGGCAAAGCAGGGCAGTACATCATTTTCGGATGAGATTCTGGATCAGGGGCTGAAAAATGCCATTCAAAAAGCGCAAAACTACCTGAAACCGTTTTTCGCCTATGATCTGGACGGACTTTACGCCATTGCCTGGGATGAGGAAACGGGCGGCGGGGCAGACCGGGACCGGACCACGCTGTCTGTGGATATACCCAATCAGGCTGGGGGAGGAGAAGCAATCACGGAATATTACGGCATATCTGCCATGCTTCCTTATGGGACTTATGTGGTTGTGGAGCAGCAGCCAAAGTATGCCAGCCTGGAAGATTTTAAGAACCGGCATTACGAGACCGACAAACCAAAAGAGATCGAACTGCCTGCGGTGTATGCCAGTGAAGCAGGGGCGCAGGCATCTCCCGGAATGTTGGATTCATTTTACTGTTATAAGGCGTCTGACACGGCAGCAAAACTGGAAAAGCGGTACCAGATCCGTTTCCTGGAAGAATCCCATGTGATCCGGGCGCACAGTGACCGCGGAGATTTTGAGATTTACAAATATGGAATGGAGACAGACCGGATCCGGAATGGAGCGGTGGAGCGTCCGGGGGCAGGAGATTATATTTCCCTGACCCAGTCCGAGTTCCGTCCGCGCCAGAATTACTATAACGCGCAGGATGACCGTACAGCAGGGACCGTGCCGTATTATCTGAGCGAGGGGCAGAACGGGCGGGAGGCTGTCTCGAAGGTGTACCGCTATAGCTCGGTATCAGAGCAGGCGCAGATTGCGGATGATGTGTGTTATCCCGGCGGCCGCGGTACAGAGGACAATGTACCAGGGGTCTGGTACCAGGATGGTGTGGCGGCCATGCAGGGCTCACAGATGGCCTATGATGGCCGTTATGCCCCTATGTTGGTGCCGTATTCTGTGGTGAGGGAGCCGGAAAGTGGCCCGGACAGTCTTGGCTATGCCAACGTCCGCTTCCGCAACCGGCTTTACACCGCAAGACTCCGACTGGAAAAGCTGGATTCAGAAACCCATGAAAATATCCTGCATGACGGAGCCGTGTTCTGCATTTACGCGGCAAAGCGGGATGATACAAAGGACGGAGAAGGAAAAGTCCTCTTTTATGAAGAAGATACACAGATCGCTGGCTCAGAGGAATTTCTGACGGCTATGGGCGCGTTGATATCCGGCCGGTACTCGGGGCCGGAGCTTCCGGAGCCGGAGCTTCCGGAGCCGTCTGATCGAAGTGCCGGAAAAAAGAAAGCGGAGCGCCACAGGTACCAGGGTATCACAGATGGACTGGAAGCCACAGAACTCTGTACTGGTGTTGTTCCGGCAGGAACTCCCGGTGTGTGAGGAGTCGGAGCAGATTCTTCTGGGTGGACCGGTTTGGCCTGCAGACCGGAGTCATGAAAGCATTTGTGACCGTGCGGGACGGACTGGTAAGCAGACCCGGAAACCATTCAGGGAAATGACCGTGGAGACAGTCAGGAAAATGGTTCTGAAAATGAGCCGGGCAGTTGGATGGAGTACCAGCTGCAGACAGTTGGATATCTGAATACACCCCAGCCGCTCTCAGCGGGAACCTACGTCCTGTGCGAGACCAGGCCTCCGGTGGGATATGCCCGCTCAAAGCCGGTGGCGCTGGAAATTTATTCGGACCAGGTGACCTATTATCAGAACGGAACACCGGACAGCAGGGTCCTTGCGGCGATCTATGAGGATCCGGCAGATGAGCAGACGACTTATGGCACAAAGCCGCAGGATCAGAGCCATACGGCCCGGGTTTATCTGGAAAATGAACCGATCCGCCTGCAGGTGGAGAAGCTGGAGGCACAGCCGGAAAAGGAGCCTGCACAAAAAGCCGCCGCAGAGTATGCGGCAGGAGCCAACTATGACGCTCTTTGACGCCATTGCCCTGACTCCGTCGGGCGATTCCCAGGATTTTGCGTATGAAGGACTGGTAATTGAGCGGAATGACGCAGGACATATTGACCGTATGTATGTAAAGGAAGGATACGGAGGAGAAAAGACAGAATTTCTCCCGGAACGGGACGAAGACGGGCACCTTTATACGGCATCCTGGCCGGCCGGCGTGGACCATTATGGTGAAATCGTCCATGCGGAAGGAAATGTCTGGAATTCCGTTACCGTCATGCGGCCGGACACGGATATCCTGTATTACGACCTGAGCGATCTGGTATTGGAAATTACGCCGGAGACAGATGGAAAAGACGGGCGTTATCAGGCCTTTGCCTGGAAAGGTGCCTTGAAATTTCTGGAATTTACAGGTGGTGACCTGACAAAACTGGCATACGATGCAAAAGATAAGATATTGACCGTGGACGCAGGAACCCATGTGTATCATCTGGGCCGGGACGGCGCGCGGGACGCTCTGGTAGATCCGTACACGGGCATGGCGTATGTCGTGCGGGATTTTGACGGAACCAATGGAAGCTGGGATCAGCTCCGGGGCCGGGATGGAACCGGCGCAGGAAAAAAACAGGTGCTTGTGTGGCCGGTCAATATTCGCCGGGACAGTTACGGTAATATCATTGCCCGGGACAAGATTACCATTCCGCGCTGCGCTTGCCGGAAATGGAGAGGAGGCTTATCTGACCGGAAGCTGGAGGTCCGAAGCGGGAGAGGAAAGCCACAGGGAATCCACGCTTTCCCGGAATGCTCAGAGGCAGAATCTGAATGATGAGGTTCTCCTGGATGACAATAACGGAAGCTTTGAAAAGAGCATGGATCCGGTATATGACCGGCACGGACTGGTGACTTATTATCAGCAGAGCATGGAAACTTATGATAAGGCAGCAGAACTCTATGACCGAAACGGAGAATTTGTCCGTTCACAGCATTCAGACAATCTGGGAGCGTATAATCATGCCGCTTACGCGGTACAGGAGTACGAGACGCAGGTCGATGAAAACCAGGCGCTTTTACACCGGAACGGAGAAGCATGTAATGGAAAACACCTGGACGACATCGGAGCAGTACCCCAATGATCCGTTCACATCCGTCGTAAAGGAGGGAAGCGCTGATATTCTGGAGCGGGTTGCCGCCGGGACGTATATTATGGAGGAGCTTGAGGCACCAGAAGGATTTGCAAAGGCGCTTCCGATGGGAATCTCTGTGGAAGAAACGGCCAGGATCCAGACAGTGACTATGGTCGATGAGCCGACAAAAACAGAATTTTCCAAAATTGACGGAGGTTCTGATATATCCGAAGATACCGCAAGCAGCCTGACCACAGCAGAGGAAAACTCGGCATTTGATTGTGGATATGTAAAAGGCGCGGTGCTTGGACTGTGGAAAACGGAGGGAGAATTCGCGGGAAAGAATGTGCGGAAAGGACAAGACACTGCAACATGCCAGCAGGAAGAAAATGCTGACTGGTATATGAAATGGACCACGGATGAAACTCCGCATGGGATTACACATCTTCCAGTTGGAAGCTATCTCTGGAAAGAAATTCAGGTTCCTTCCGGCTTTGTTTCCCACGATTCGGTAGCGGTCAGGGTAACTGACCGGCCGGAGCTGCAGAAATTTGAGATGAAGGAAGAACATACCCGGGTAGAGGTGGAAAAATACTGCCTGGAAAATGGAAAGGACAGCGCGGATGGGGAGGTGCCGGTGGCAGGAGCTGGTTTTACGCTGTATCCGGCAAAGCTGGACGCGGCTGGGGAGGTATGCCGGGACGAGGATGGACAGCTGCTTTATGTGGAAGACTCACATGTGGCGCACTGGATAACCGATGACGGTACCACGTACCGGGGAATTCCCCAACCGCTTTTGAAACCATGTATCTGGAACATGGCGCGAAGCCGGGAAGCAGCGTTGCCTGGGATGATGGAGTGGATCCGCACCGGGCCGAATATGTGTCAGAACGGCAGAAAGAACTTCTGCGCCCGCAGGATCCTAAGCAGACGGTCTATACATACCGGACAGAGAGCGGTGCCTGCATCCGCATCGGAGTGACGAAGGAGCAGGATCCGCTGTCCGATCATCTTTACCGTTTCGAGTATCAGTTTGAGTGGCAGCAGCTTCCGGAGGTCAATGCCTATGCCTGCACTTACCTGACTCTGGAAAATCACCAGCGGTTTGACTATCTGCCGGCAGAAAGCAGCTATGTACTGGTGGAAACGGAAGTGCCACCGGGGTTTGTCCGCGGGAAGCAGTTCTGGTTACAGTGAAGGACACCGGGACAGTCCAGCTGTACCGGATCGAAAATGAGGAAGGAACGCTGCTCATCTCCAAAGTTTATGAAAACGGAAGCAAAGAACTGGCGGGGGCAAGACTGGCGCTTTACCGGGCAGATGAAGAAGGAGGGCTGACCAGAAGCAGCCGTTATCTGTTTGACTCCTGGGTGAGCGGCAGCGATGGCCGCTATACAGAGCTGGATGCCATCAATCACAGAATTCCACAGGGGTATGCAGAGGGAGATTTAAAGCCGCACCGGATCCGGCGTCTGCCGGATGGGACCTACTGGCTTGTGGAACAGGAAAGCCCGGCTTATTACACAACGTTTCAGCCGGTACAGATTGTTTATGAGTGGCAGCCGGAGATCCGGATCGTGCGCGTGAATGACCGGCCGGTGACAGGAAGACTGATACTGAAAAAGACGGATTCCGCAGGCAGTCCACTGGAGGGCGCGGTGTTTGAAATGAGGGCATATCCGGAAGCGGAGAGAAGCTGGGCGGCAGAAATTCTGTCCGGAAAAATTCCGGGAAGAACGGATATGCGGCAGCCTGTTTATTCTATGCGGCTGACGGCACCTGTAGAGAAAACGAATCTGCCTGTGGGGGAGGTGCTGGAGGATGGTACAATCCGTCCCTTCTGGTATGAACTGCGTGAGGTGGAAGCACCACCCGGTTACGAATTAAACCCAGAGGTGTTCTGCTGGCAGTTCGCGCCGGATACCGGCGTGGCATCCTATCCGTGGAACGGGCAGGCACAGTATCAGATTACCGTGACAGACCGCAAAGCCCCGGAGCCGGAACCGCCCGGACCAGACACTCCCGAACCGGAGAAACCAGAGCCTGACGCGCCGGAACCAAAGCCCCCGGAACCGCAAAAACCGGAAGAGCCACCGAAAACACCCAGTGACTTCGGGCATGAAAATCCAAAAACACCGCAGCCGGAAATTCAGCCGGTGCTCCGCATCGGGAAAATTCTTGCCTGGTATCAGCCTTCTTCGCCGGACGGCACAGGCTGGCTGTATCTGGGTCCGGATGGACACTGGCGGCTCCGCCTTCCAAAGATGGGAGATGTGCGGCATACTCAGCTTTTATCGGGTCTGTTACTTTTATCAGCAGCAGGACTGGGGCTGGCCGGATCCGGTACAAAACGCTGTGGCAGTCTCATAGCATGGCACGGAAAAAGAAAAAAAATAAGAAATCAAAGGGCGAAAAGGTTTGGCAGTCCTTTTCGCCCTTTGATTTTGGGAATGGTAGGTATACAAAATAAAAGAAAATGTTTTAGGGGGGCCGGGCAGTTTCGGGCTGCCCGGTATGAGTATGAAAAAGCTTTGTAATTTCAAGTATGCACTTGAAACAAAGGTTCCATTACCCTTTCGGATAATGTACTTAAAGTATAAAAAAGAATTGTGACTAAACTGTGTCGCCATAATAAAAAAAATATAAACATAATAAAAAATAAAAAAACCCTTTCAAAAACCTCCTGGATTGTATATAATAAGAGAGATTAGAACGAAAAATGCGCTCTTTGCGCATATTCATGGATAGAAGTGGGAAACAAGGTAACTGCGAAGATACAAAGCAGTTAGGAAACGAGAAACATCAGGAGGAAATTTATTTTAGTATCCAACGATATCGGAATCGATTTAGGTACGGCGAGCATTTTGGTGTATATCAAAGGCAAAGGCGTTGTGCTCAAAGAGCCTTCCGTAGTAGCAATTGACCGTGACTCCAACAAGATCATGGCCATCGGCGAGGAAGCGCGTCTGATGATCGGAAGAACCCCGGGCAATATCATCGCGGTAAGACCGCTGCGCCAGGGCGTTATTTCTGATTATACCGTGACCGAGAAGATGTTAAAATATTTCATCAATAAAGCAGTCGGCAAGAGAACCCTGCGTAAGCCGCGTATCGCAGTCTGCATCCCGAGCGGAGCTACTGAGGTTGAGAAGAAGGCAGTTGAGGACGCTACCTATCAGGCGGGCGCGCGCGAGGTCTCCATCATTGATGAGCCGGTAGCAGCAGCCATCGGTGCCGGAATCGACATCTCCAAGGCATGCGGAAACATGATCGTAGATATCGGAGGCGGTACTGCGGATATCGCAGTCATCTCCCTGGGCGGAACCGTAGTAAGCACCTCCATCAAGATTGCGGGTGATGATTTTGATGAGGCGCTGGTCCGCTATATGAGAAAGAAGCACAACCTGCTTATCGGTGAGAGAACCGCAGAGGAAATCAAGATCAACATCGGTACCGCATACCGCAGACCGGAAGTACTGACCATGGAAGTACGTGGCCGTAACCTGGTAACCGGACTCCCGAAGACCATCGTGGTTACTTCTGAGGAGACTCTGGAGGCACTGCGTGAGCCGGCTATGCAGATCGTAGACGCTGTTCACAACGTCCTGAGAGAACTCCTCCGAACTGGCAGCAGATATCTTTGACCGCGGCATCGTAATGACAGGCGGTGGTTCCCTGTTAAACGGTCTCGACCAGCTGATCGAGGAGAAAACCGGCATTACCACCATGGTAGCGGAAGATCCGCTGACTGCAGTGGCAATCGGAACCGGTAAGTTCATCGAGTTCCAGCATGGAGACAAAAAAGAGCAGGAATTCAACTAAGAAAGAAGACAAACGGGCAACTGAAAGGGTCTCGTGTCCATCGCGGACGCGGGGCCTTTCTTTTCGCAGGAGATACAAAACATGGCAACAGTAAGTGGATATGTGGAGAAAATCAAATATCGCAACGAGGAGAATGGCTACTCCATCCTGAACGTCAGCGCGGATGGCCTGGATTATGTGCTGGTGGGAACCTTTCCTTATATCAGTGAGGGAGACTTTATTGAGGCCACCGGGCGTGACGTGGAGCATCCCGTTTACGGCGACCAGATTCAGGTGGAATCCTACGAGCTGAAAGCACCGGAAGATACGGCATCCATGGAGCGCTATCTGGGCTCCGGTGCCATCCGCGGCGTGTGGGAACGGCTCTGGCAGCGCGCATCGTGCGCCGGTTCAAGGCAGATACGTTCCGCATCATTGAAGAAGAGCCGGAACGTCTGGCAGAGGTAAAGGGCATCAGCGAAAAGATGGCCCGGGCCATTTCTGAGCAGATGGAATCCAAGAAAGAAATGCGTCAGGCCATGATGTTTCTGCAGGATTACGGTATCTCCATGAGCCTGGCCCTGAAAATTTATAATGAATATGGCCCGCGTATGTATGGTATCATCAAGGAAAATCCATATCGCCTGGCGGACGATATCCAGGGCGTCGGATTTAAGATGGCCGATGAGATTGCCCAGAAGGTAGGCATTTTCACGGATTCCGATTTCCGCATCCGCAGTGGTATTTACTACACCCTGCTGCAGTCTGTGGCCAACGGACACACCTATCTTCCGCAGGAGGAGCTTCTGGCGTCGGCTTCCGAACTTCTGCACGTAGATCCGTCCGTGATGGAAAAGCATCTGACAGATCTGCAGATGGAAAAGAAGATCGTGGTGAAGGTGAATGAGGAGAATGTGCTGGATTCGGAGACGGCGGCGCAGGAAACAGATCCGCCGTCCCGCCATGTCTACGCTTCCCAGTATTACTACACAGAACTCAATACCGCCCGCATGCTCCACGACCTGAACCTGCGCGGTTCCGAGCCGGAAGCAGAAATCCGAAAAACTGGAGAAGATCTGCGAGGAAGAGAAGATTGAGCCGGATGAGCTTCAGATCCGGGCAGTCATTGAGGCAGTCAACAGCGGCCTTCTTATCATCACTGGCGGCCCTGGTACCGGAAAGACAACAACAATCAACACCATCATCCGCTATTTTGAACAGGAGGAGATGGAGATTCTTCTGGCGGCACCGACCGGACGTGCGGCTAAGCGTATGACAGAAGCCACCGGCTACGAGGCGCGCACCATTCACCGGCTTTTGGAGCTGACCGGAGTTCCGTCTGACGATAAAGATACTTCCGGCATGCACTTTGAGCGCAACGAGGAGAATCCGCTGGATGCGGATGCCATCATTATTGATGAAATGTCCATGGTAGACATTTACCTGATGCACGCGCTTCTTCGTGCCGTGAATCCGGGAACCCGCCTGATTCTGGTGGGTGATACCAACCAGCTTCCGAGTGTAGGTCCGGGCAACGTCCTGCGTGATCTGATCGCGTCCAAAGCCTTTAATGTGGTGCAGCTGACCCGGATCTTCCGTCAGGCTGCGGAGAGTGACATCATCGTGAACGCCCATAAGATCAACGATGGAGAACGGATCCCGCTGGGAAAACGCAGCAAGGATTTTCTGTTTATCCGCAGAGAACAGCCGGATGCCATTATCAGCGCCATGCTGACGCTGGTGCGGAAAAGCTTCCGAACTATGTTCATGCGGATATGTTTGATATTCAGATCATGACCCCGATGCGAAAGGGTGCCCTGGGCGTGGAACGCCTGAATACGATCCTGCAGAGCTTCTTAAACCCGAAGGATCCGTCTAAACCGGAAAAAGAGGTGGGCGGAACCATCTACCGCGTCGGAGATAAGGTCATGCAGATCAAAAAAATTATCAGATTGAGTGGGAGACCCGCAATCGCTACGGAATTCCGATAGATTCCGGGCCGGAGTGTTCAACGGAGATATCGGTATCATCCGTGAGATTAACACCTTTGCGGAAGAGCTGACCGTAGAGATTTGACGAGGGCAAAATGGTGGATTACAGCTTTAAGCAGCTGGAGGAGCTGGAGCTGGCCTATGCCATTACCATTCATAAATCCCAGGGAAGCGAGTATCCGGCGGTGGTGATTCCGGTCTATTCCGGCCCCCGCATGCTGATGACAAGAAACTTGATTTACACGGCGGTCACCCGCGCCCGTGCCTGTGTGTGCCTGGTAGGAATTCCGGAGATGCTGCAGGCCATGGTGGACAACGAGGTAG